>LUMJ01000052.1_pt2 | contig 74378 bp, 70 predicted proteins | sample 729631 | NCBI WGS metagenome assembly LUMJ01 (sample SAMN03860266, study PRJNA289734) | marine metagenome | biome: seawater column; feature: ocean; material: water; isolation source: Red Sea water column Station 22 - depth 500m | place: Saudi Arabia: Red Sea | collected 2011-10-15 | depth 500 m
TCAATCATATCTGCCATCGTCAAATATCGAAATACCCAGCTACTTCAACAGTCCTCGATTGATGCTATGGACGTTCATGGCGGAAGGGCAGTTATGCAAGGCAAAAGAAACTATGTTGCTAACGTCTATGCTGGCGCACCTGTTGCTATTACCGTTGAGGGGGCAAACATACTGACTAGAAGTTTAATGATTTTCGGACAAGGGTTGATTCGTTGCCACCAAACGATGCTCGATGAACTAACTGCACTTCACGATAATAACAAAAAATCAATTCAAAATTTCGACAGTGCGCTTACAAAACATGTTGGTAACTTTATCAGGAATATTGCAAGGGCAATCCTTTTTTCTTGGACTCGTGGGCGTTTGGCAAAACCCTATGGTGATTCGACTACCAGAGTGTATTATCGAAATTTGGCAGTTTTATCGGCTAAATTTGCTTGCCTGAGTGATATTGCTTTATTGCTGTTGGCGGGCTCTTTAAAGCGCAAAGAGATGGTTTCGGGCCGTTTTGCCGATGCAATTTGTGCAATGTATGAAATTAGCGCCTGTCTGAAGTTGTATGAGGAAAAATTTCAAAACGACGACAAGGTAAAGAGCATTTTGAAGTTGTCTGTCCTTCAATTAGTTAAAGAAGCAGATACAGCGATGCTCACCAACATAGAAAATTTGCCAGTTAATCGGGTTGTAAAATTACTATTAAAGTTTTTACTCTTCCCATTTGCTCTAACAAATGCCAAAATAGATGACAGGCTGATTGTTGCTAGTTCCAAATCCATTGCTGATATTGAATGGTTATTGGAGAATTTCTCAAGTTGTTTGTGTTCTCATTTAAAAGATATTCCTGGACATCCGTTCTATATTTTATTTCAAGGCTATGAAGCAGGAATTTCGTTAAAGGTGCTCAAACAAAAGGTCAAAAAGGCTGGACACAAATACCAGCCAAGTTCAACGCTAGAAGACTGGTTGCAGGAATTAGTAGATAGTGATGTTTTAGCCAGTGAGGAAAGGGATGACTGGCTAAGATTGAATGATATAGTTCTCGAATCACTTAAGGTTGACGATTATGAAAATTCAAAGACATAAATTAATAGGAAAAGCATGAAACAATATTTTGATAAAACATTTAGAAAAATCGCTGTACTCGGTTCGGGTACTATGGGCGGCCAGATTGCCGCACATTTCGCGAATTTAGGATTCGAGGTTTTTATGTTTGATGTGAATGAAGAAGTCTTGGCTAAGTCACTCGCAGTTCTAAAAAAACTAAAGCCACCAGCTTTGGCGAGTCAATCGGTGATTGATTTAATCAAAACGTCTACTTACGAGTCGTTGGATATTTTAGCCCAGTGTGATTTTATTATTGAATCTGTCGTTGAAAATCTAGACATAAAAAAACAATTATTTGCCAACATAGCGCCGTACGTTAACGACAATGCAGTGCTCGTTACAAACACCTCTGGATTGTCCATTCAAAAAATTGCAGAACATTCACCGGAACAGTTGAGAAGTCGAATTTTTGGAGTCCATTTCTTCAACCCTCCTAGATACTTACCTCTGGTTGAAATCATTAGAACCTCATTTAGTGATGAAAAATTACTTAGCAAGGCTGAGGGTTTTATCACTTCTGCATTAGGCAAGGAAGTTGTCTATGCAAAAGATAACCCTGCCTTTGTTGCCAATAGGATTGGTGTCTTTTCTTTATTGACTGTCCTGAAACATGCAGAGAATTTCTCTCTTTCTGCGGATACTGTAGACGCACTAACTGGTAAGAGAGTTGGTAGACCTGCTAGTGCAACCTTTAGAACGCTAGATATTGTTGGGCTTGATGTGATGTCGAATGTAGTCAAGAATATATATGAGAACGCTAAAGAAGACCCATGGATTGAGTTATTCAAATTACCAGAATGGATTGATGATTTAATTGAAAAGGGTTGTCTTGGTAGCAAGACAAAGAAAGGTATCTACGAAAAAAAGGGAAAGGATATTTATGTTTTTGATCCAAAGAAAAAAGAATACAGGCTGTCAGATAAAACCATCAGTCCCGAAGTCAGAAAAATCCTTAAAGAAAATGGCAGTATAGAAAAGGCTTTAATGTCTCTATCTGAATGTGATGACCCTCAGGCCCAGTTTTTATGGTCTGTCTATCGGGATGTTTTTCACTACGCCTGTTATCAGTTAGAGCATCTGGCTGAAACTGTGAGATGCGTTGATTTAGCAATGAAATCGGGCTTTGGATGGCAGAGAGGTATATTTGAACAGGCACAGCTCACTGGTTGGAGCGTTATGAGAGATAACTTAATAGCCGATATTGATAGTGGCAAGGTTCTTTTAGAAGAGCCATTGCCATCTTGGGTTTCAGAAAGGTCCTTTGTTTATAGCGAGGAAGGTGCCTTTGATCCAAAAAGAGATCAATATATTCCTAGATCTTCTCATCCTGTTTACGAGAGGCAACTATTTAAGCCTCTGTTACATGGCGAGAGGCAGCACCAACAAGAAGTTTTGTTAGAAACTGATACAACTAAACTGATTGATATCGGTGACGGCGTCGCTAGTATATCTTTTAAAACGAAAATGAATGTATTAAGTTCGGGTGTCTTGGTTGATATCCCTAATTGTCTTGATTTTCTTGAGGAAAACGGCTTTAATGCTTTGATATTTAGACAAGAAAAAGAACATTTTTGTGCTGGCGCGAATCTTTATGAAATTATTTCAGCGATTAAGCTGGGTCTTTTAGAAAAAGATCCAGGAGTGACTGCAAAAGCTAAGAAGAAGGCCTTTGAAGTTATGCATCCAGAACTGCCAAAATTAGGCAAGCTCTACTCGATCAAAAAAACTGTTTCTATGTTGCAGGAATCGCTAATGCGTTTGAAGCATGGCAGAATACTAACCTTAGCAGCAGTTGATGGGCTGGCTTTGGGGGGTGGTTGTGAGTTGCTTTTGCATTGTAATAGAGTGATTGCCTCCATGAACTCTTTTATCGGACTGGTAGAGGTGGGTGTTGGCGTTTTTCCTGCTGGTTGTGGTAGCAAGGAGATGGCTTTAAGCACTTTGAACAAATTGCCATGGCTAAATTTTCAGGAAGCGCTTTAGAGGCGAAAGAAATGGGTTATCTGAAAACTGACGATGTTATTATTGCCAATCCAAACGAGTTGCTTTATGTTGCAAAACATCAGGCATTGGCATTACTTGAATCTGGCTTTAAGTCACCTTTAGACACTAATTTCAGAGTTGTTGGTAAGGCAGGTTATGCCAACATTATGGCCCAGGTCGCGAATCTTTATGAGGGCCACTTTATGTCGGATCACGATAATATGATTATTACTCGCCTAGCTAAAGTAATGACTGCCTCAAAAGTTGAAGAGAATACTGTAGTTGACTCACAAATGATTCTTGACTTGGAAAAAAAGTATTTTATTGAACTCTTGGGAACTCAAAAAACTCAAGACCGGATTGAGTACATGTTAAAGAATAGCAAACCGCTTCGTAATTAGTTGGAGAACAAAATGGGAAAAGCTTATATCGTAGACGCAAAAAGAACTCCAGTCGGAAAGGCTCGTGGTTGCTTGTCTAAAACCAGAGCGGATGATCTATTGGTTCATGCAATACAAAGTGTTTTAACAGCCTCTGATGAGAGTCAAGAGATTAACAATAATATCGATGATATTATTGTTGGCTGTGCGATGCCTGAGGGACCTCAGGGTCTTAATATAGCTCGAATAGCAACACTGTTGGCAGGGCTTCCAGATTCAACTCCAGCATATACCCTAAACCGTTTTTGTTCTTCCGGTTTGCAATCTGTTGCCAACGCTGCAAATCTCGTTAAATCGGGTTCTGCAGATCTTGTGATTGCAGCCGGCGTGGAAAGTATGAGTAGTGTTCCAATGACTGGCTTTAAACCTTCTGTTAACCCAAAAGTGTTAGAAGATGAGAATATAGCCATAGCCTATGGTATGGGCTTAACAGCCGAAAAGGTTGTGCAGAAATATAGCATCAGCAGGGATGAGCAAGACGAGTTCGCCTTTGATAGCCATCAAAAAGCAATCTTGGCTAATAAAGAGAGTTTGTTTACAAATGAAATTTCCCCGATAACAACAGTTGAAACCGGCTATTCTCTTGATTCTAAGGAATATACAACTTCAACTAATGTTGTGTCTAGGGATGAGGGGCCTAGAGAAGACACCAGTATCGAGGTCTTAGGAAAATTAAGGACTGTTTTTGCTCAAGACGGAACGGTGACTGCAGGCAACAGTTCACAAATGTCGGACGGTGCTGCAGCAGTTTTAATTGCAAGTGAAGAGGCTCTTAAGAAATATAACTTAAATCCAAAGGCAGAGTTTTTGGGCTTTTCTGTCGCTGGGGTGCCAGCAGAAATAATGGGTATCGGACCCGTAAAAGCTGTCCCTAAAGTTTTAACATCGGTTGGTTTGGGTCTGGACGATATTGGCTGGATAGAGCTCAATGAAGCTTTTGCGGCGCAATCTCTGGCCGTCATTAAAGAATTGGGTCTTGATAGAGAAAAAGTTAATCCACTAGGTGGAGCGATTGCACTTGGTCATCCATTAGGTGCTACAGGCTCCATTAGGACAGCTACAATTTTGTCGGCGCTGAAAAGAGATAATATTGATTATGGCATGATAACAATGTGCATAGGTACAGGTATGGGTGCCGCCGGAATTATAAAAAATATAAAAAACTAAATGGATAATAAAAATTTTATCCACAACTTGAGGTTGCCAATTATTCAGGCACCTATGTTTATCGTGTCTAATTCGAGACTGGTTATTGCCTCTTCTCGTGCTGGTATTGTTGGCGCTTTTCCGACTGCAAATTGCAGAACCTTGGAAGCGCTAGATCAATCCTTTTTAGAAATAACTAGTGCGCTAGGTAGTGGCAAGGATTCACTACCTTGGGGAGTTAATATCATTGTTAGTAAGATGTATGCACGTAGTGGCGATGACATAGAGTTAATCTTGAAACATAGAGCGCCTATGGTAATAACCTCTTTAGGAAACCCCAAACAAGTTGTTGAAAAAGTGCATGAATACGGTGGTCTGGTTTTTTCGGATGTCATTAACTTGTATCACTCACAAAAAGCAATCGATGCTGGTGTGGACGGTTTAATTTTGGTTTGCAATGGTGCCGGAGGGCATACAGGTGACTTGTCGCCATTTGCCTTTGTATCGGAGGTAAAAGAAATATTTGACGGCATTATTATTGTCGGAGGTAGTATTAGCTCGGGAGATTCCATTCTTGCCATCCAAGCTTTGGGAGCGGATCTGGCATACATGGGTACACGTTTCATCGCAACTAAAGAAAGTGATGCTAGTGATGAATATAAAGAAATGATTATTAATGCATCTGCCAAGGAGATAATTAAATCGAACAAGATTACTGGGGTTAATGGCAATTGGCTAGAGCAGTCACTCAATAATGCAGGCATTGCCACTAATGAGGGGGGTGCCAAGAGTGCTCTGAGTGATTTAAAGAGGATGGCAATGCCAATGATAAAGCAAAAATTAAAGGTCGATTTTGATATAAGCAAGGTTACTGCCAAGAGGTGGCGCGACATTTTCTCAGCAGGTCAAGGAGTGGGCTCTATTTCTAATATCCCTAGTGTGAAAGATTTGGTGTTAGAATTAGAGCAACAGTACATGAATTCAAAAAATAGTATTTTATAAGGGACAACAAAATGTTGACTAAACCAGTAAAAAGAGACTTAAAACATAACAGAACAATCAAGGGTAAGGGTTATAAAAGAGAGGATGGATTATGGGATATCGAGGTATTCCTATTAGACACTAAGACTTTTTCATTTACAAATATGCATAGAAGTTATATTAGTGCAGGAGAGCCGTTGCATGATATGGCTATTAGACTTACGCTCGATGATGACAGAAAGATTGTTGATATAGAGGCTGTTATTGGCTCAGGCCCTTATAATGTATGTCCTCAAGCGGTAATAAATTGTGAAAAATTAAAAGGGGAATTTGTAGTATCAGGCTTTAATAAGAAGGTTTTAAAAATACTAGGTTCAGAAAAAGGTTGCCGCCATATAACGGATCTATTGGCTCATGCTGCTACGATAGCTTATCAAACACTCTTCAAAGAAAACACAGCAGAGGGTAGGAAGAAAATTTCTTTGGAAGAGGCTAAATCTATTGGGGAAAAATTTGGAAATTCTTGTTATGCATTAAAAAAGGACGGAGAAGTTTATAATCAATATAAAGAAATATTGATAAATAAAGTTAAGGAGAGTTAATTTCAATCGAGAGGATATATGGAAAACAACATACCAAGCAATATCGAAGAGACTGACTTTTTCAAAGAGAACGCAAATCTAGTAGATTTTTTTAACAACACTTGTAAAAAACATCAAGGCAAAATAGCTTTTGAAAGTTTTGGTGTTGAAATGTCTTTTGAGGAACTTTCTGAACAGGCTAATTCTTTTGCTTCTTGGCTTAGCCAAGGCTATAAGGCTGGAGACAGAATCGCCGTTATGATGCCAAATATGTTGGCTTACCCAGTGATTGTTTATGGTGCGCTGATGGCTGGCATTGTCGTTGTTAATATTAACCCACTCTACACCCCAAGAGAATTAGAGCATGTATTAAGAGACAGTGAGGCTAAGGTTTTACTTGTCTGGGAAGGGGTGGCCCATGTTGTTGAAAAATCAGACCTTGCAGGTGTAGAAAAGGTCTTATTGACGACAGTTGGAGACCTTCTAGGCTTTAAAGGAAAGATTATCAATTTTGTTGCCAGAAAGGTTAAAAAATTAGTACCACGATTTAATATAAATGACGCTTCAGGATTTCTCGACGCATTAAGTGAAGGAGCGAATGCTCAATTTAATGGTGCTGATGTGTCAATAAATGACACCGCCTTTTTACAATACACTGGCGGTACAACTGGAGTATCTAAAGGAGCAATACTGACGCATCGAAATATTCTGGCAAACATTATTCAGGCCTTTTTCACTATCGATCCAGAGATGTACGAAAATGCCGATAATGAACAAAGAGTTGCAATATGTCCGCTTCCGCTTTATCACATCTTTGCCCTGACAGTGCACAACTTCATGTTGCTTCACATAGGTGGAAAGAGTGTCCTTGTGACCAACCCAAGGGATCTCAAAACTTTCATCTCGATTCTGAAAAAACATAAGTTCCACATGATTTCTGGGGTCAACACACTTTACGAGGCGCTTTTAAATACCGATGGCTTCAAAGATCTAGATTTCAGTAACCTAATTATGTCCTTAAGTGGTGGAATGGCGGCGTTAGATACAACCGCAAAGAGATGGCTTGAGGTCACAAATTCGATTATTTGGCAGGCATACGGTCTAACCGAAACTTCACCACTAGTGAGTGTAGTTGACTACAGACAAACAGAGTTTACCGGCTCTGTTGGTTTACCTGCAGCCTACACTGAGGTGGAAATTCGAGATGAAAATGACCAGTCAATCACGGAGCTAAATGAGCCTGGAGAATTATGTGTACGAGGTCCTCAGGTTATGAGCGGTTATTGGAAATCTGAAGACTCTGGACTAGACGAGAACAACTGGTTTAAAACCGGTGATATTGCTAGAATAGATGAAACGGGCAATATCTTTATTGTTGATCGCAAAAAAGACATGATCCTGGTCTCAGGATTTAACGTTTATCCGAATGAAGTTGAAGCGGTAGTCAATGAGCATCCCGCTGTTCTGGAGTGCGGTTGTGTTGGCGTGAAGGATGAAAAATCTCAAGAAGCTGTAAAGGTCTATATCGTCTTACATGAGGGACAGGATGTTGCTGAAGAAGAAATCATTACTTTCTGTCGCGAAAAATTGACAGCATATAAAGTTCCTAAACAAGTTGAGATTATTAGTGAAATTCCAAAAACGAATGTCGGTAAAGTTTTAAGAAGGGAACTCAAAGCCAACTCTTAACTTTATTTGGCTATGACTAAAGTCAATGAATGAGTTCTTGCAATTACTTATAGTTGGCATCAGTCAAGGCTGTATCTATGGCTTGATGGCATTGGGCTTTGTGATGATATACAAGGCCACTGAGATGCTTAATTTTGCTCAGGGTGATATGATGATGTTGGGCTCGTTTGTTGCCTGGACATTAATAATGGACTTGGGCATGCCTTTCTGGCTCGGTGTTCCTGCCACGTTGATTATCATGGCGTTGTTTGGCGCTCTTGTTGACATTCTGATAGTGCGTCGAGTGATTGGACAACCTCAGTTCGCCGTAATCATTCTGACCCTAGGACTGGGCATCATTTTCCGTGCTGCTGCAGGGATGATTTGGGGGCAGGTGCCTCTGACCATTGATAGCCCCATTTCAGGTTTTAGCAGCTTTTACGGCATTGTTATAGGTAATGAGCGTTTAGTAATTATTGCTGTCACAGCGATATTGATAGCAATTCTATGGGCATATTTTCGTTACTCTAAATGGGGCATTGCCATGAAGGCTACATCTCAAAACCAGCTTGCTGCGTACTATTCAGGAATTCCGGTAAGAGTTATCATTTCCGCTGTTTGGGCTGTCGCCGCTGCAATTTCAGCTCTGGCAGGTATTCTATTGGCCCCAATCACACTAATCGAGCCGATGAACGGCTTACTGGGCATCAAGGCTTTTGCCGCAGCCGTAATAGGTGGCTTCGGCTCTATGCCTGGGGCTATTCTTGGGGGACTTATTGTCGGCATAATAGAGCCCTTTGCAGCCGCATACGTTCCCGCAGTTAAGGGCAGTATGATCTACGTTGTAATGTTGATAGTATTGGCCTTACGACCACAGGGGTTGTTTGCTCAAATGCATAAAAAGAAGCTTTGATATGAGAATTCTATTCAAAACCAATTATAAACAAGACTTGAATCTAGCAAAACATGGTGGGCACCGCTTTTGGTATGGTTTACTAATCCTCGTCCTGTTTGCTGTACCACTAATATTCGATGGCTATTATATCGGCGAGGCAACGCGCATACTGATCTATGCCATGGCAGGTTTGGGCTTAATGGTATTAACTGGCTTTACAGGCCAGGTAAGTCTCGGCCACGCGGCATTTTTGGCAATCGGGGCTTACACAAATGCCTGGTTTCTAGCTCAGGGGTTTTCCTCCTTTGTAGCGCTACCAATGGCAGCCTTGCTGAGCATGATAGGTGGTCTGCTAGTCGCCATCCCTGCCGCACGAATGTCAGGCATATATCTAGCAATCGCGACACTCGCCTTTGCAATCATAGTGGAGGATGTTGCTGGCCATCTCAGCAGCATCACCGGCGGCAATCGCGGCATGATGGTCGAGGTTCCAATACTTTTTGGCTATCAAATATGGGAGTCTTGGGAGCTGTACCTGTTTGTCTTGAGTGTCTTGGTCGCTGCCACTCTCGCGGTGTTGAATATATTGCGCTCTCCGCTGGGTCGCGCAATGATTGCGGTAAGAGAATCCGAAGTCTCGTCCCAGGCATTGGGTGTGAACCCAATGAAAATTAAAGTTTTTGCCTTTACCGTATCTGCCGCCATAACAGGTCTAGCGGGAGCCTTTTTGGCGCACTATATGTCGTTTCTGACACCTCAAATATTCGGAATTTTATTGTCCATCCAGTTGCTATTGATGATTGTATTAGGAGGCCTTGGTACCGTCCATGGCGTATTTTTCGGAGCTGTATTGATTGGCCTTTTGGAAACCGGCATATCAATTGCGAAAGACAGTCTGCCATCTTCGATCGGCGGCTTGCCAGGAATAGAGCCATTCATTTTTGGAGCTATACTGGTCAGCGTGATCGCATTCGAACCAACCGGTATCTACGGCCGTTGGATCAAAATCCGCAGCTATATGGAATTCTTCCCTGTTTATAGGCGTAAGAGTTTTAAGCGCCAGAGAGCCTACCTGAAGACGGAGCGATTAAGATGAGCTTGCTAGAAATCGAAAACCTCTCCATCTCCTTCGGCGGCCTCAAAGCAGTCGACGATGTGAGTTTTACTGTCGAAGAGGGCTCGGTATATGCAGTCATCGGACCGAATGGCGCAGGAAAATCCACCATCTTCAATTTATTGAGCCGTTTCTACGAGCCTTTATCCGGAAAGCTGAAATTTGCCAACAATGATCTATTGGAGCTTGGAGCCAAAGATATTGCACGCCTAGGCATCGCCAGAACCTTTCAAAATCTGGAGTTGTTCGAACATGCTTCTGTTTTGCAAAATCTCCTGGTGGGCAGACATGTACACAACACTCAAAGCTGGTGGCGTCAATTATTATTCACCGGCAGCGTCGTCGAGGCGGAACTGGAACATCGAACGAAGGTGGAGGAAGTAATCGATTTTCTGGAATTAGCCCACTACCGGAACCAAATAATCTCGAGCCTGCCCTATGGTGTGCGAAAGAAGGTTGAACTGGCAAGGGCGCTTTGTATTGAGCCTAAACTGTTGTTGCTAGACGAGCCCTCATCGGGTCTCAACCCCGAGGAGACAGAGGAAATGGGGTTTTGGATTGAGGATATCAGACGAGACTTAAACATGACCGTCGTATTGATTGAACACGACATGTCTCTAGTGAAGGAGGTCTCTGACCGGGTTCTGGCAATTGTTAATGGCAAGGTTGTTGCCGAAGGGGCCCATGGTTTTGTTCAAAGCCATCCCGAGGTTGTTTCCGCCTATCTGGGAGATTCACAATGAGTAAATCCCCATTGCTGAAAGTGCGAAATATAGAAACGTTCTATGGACCAGTAATGGCGATTCGTGGAATAAGCCTCGACGTTTATGAGGGGCAAATCGTCACTATTTTGGGTGGAAATGGAGCCGGAAAAACCACAATCCTAAAAACTATTTGCGGCGCACTGGAACCGCAAAAAGGCACAGTGGTATTTTGCGGCCAAGACATTACCTCATGGCAACCAGACAAGACCGCCAAGCAAGGTATGGGCCACGTACCTGAAGGCAGAGAGGTGTTTCCGTTTCTAACTGTCAGGGAAAATCTGGAAATGGGAGCCTTCAGCCGCAAAAGGAAAAACGAGAAAGATGCCGATTTGGATATGGTTTTCCATTATTTTCCAGACCTTAAGAGCAAGATCAATTTGCATGCCGTGCTTTTGTCTGGGGGGCAACAGCAAATGCTGGCCATGGGAAGAGCACTAATGATGCGTCCAGAAATCCTACTTTTGGACGAGCCCTCCCTTGGCCTCTCGCCCTTATTGGTTAGCGAGATTTTTGATATTATCCACCGCCTAAACTCCGAACAAGGCGTCACCATGCTTTTGGTGGAGCAAAATGCACATATGGCCCTAAAGGTGTCGCAAGCTGGCTATGTGATCGAAGTGGGACGGATTGTTTTTGATGGAGACCGTGATGCTTTCTTGAGCAACCCTGACATTCAGGAGTTCTATTTAGGGAAAAAGCAAGCCATCGGTCGGGAAAAACGCCGCTGGAAACTGCGTAAAACCTGGAGATAGAGAATGAACACTGAAGCAATCATCAGCCTTGACAATCAAACCTCAATTCCAGCATTGTTCCGCTTTAGAGCGCAAACACTGAAAAACAAAGTTGCCATGCGCGAGAAACATTTGGGCATCTGGCGGACATTTTCCTGGAATCAGTATTATTCGAACAGTGCTCGCTTAGGCAAGGCTATGATGACACTGGGATTGGAGTCTGGACAAACCGTCTCCATACTCGCCGACCCATGCAAAGAGTGGCTGTTTTTCGATCTCGCTGCCCAGTGTATTGGTTGTGTTTCCTGTGGTATCTATGCAACAGATTCGGCGCCCCAAATCCTTCATATTTGTAAACACAGCGATACGACTCTACTGATGGTCGAGAATGAAGAGCAGCTTGACAAGTATCTAGCGGTGGAAGAGCAGCTGCCCAATATTCATACGGTGGTTGTTCTGGACTCGACCGGACTGGCCGATCTTGAACACCCTAAAGTAGTCATGCTGGAACAATTCTACCGATTGGGCGATGAGGTCGATGAGGATCTCGAGTCAGAATGGAATAGCCGAATTGACAGCGCAGAACCGAACGATACAGCAATTTTGGTTTATACCTCTGGTACGACCGGTCCTCCAAAAGGAGCAATGATCAGCAATAGAAATCTTATTTTCATAGCGCAGGCCTTTCATGAGTTCTACCCAATCACGGCAGAGGATGAATCGGTTGTCTACCTGCCGCTATGTCACATTACTGAGCGACTTTTGTCGGTATTCTTGCCTTTGGCACGCTGTTCAACGGTCAACTTCATCGAGGGACAGGACACCGCTTTCGAAAATATTACCGAAGTTTCGCCAACCTACTTCCTAGGAGTGCCCAGAATCTGGGAAAAAATGTACTCATCTATCACCTTGCGCATGAAAGATGCAACATGGTTAGGCAGAAAATCTCTGCAAATGGCCCTTTCCGTCGGCTCCAGGGTTGCTGATTTTGAAGACAAGGGTCTCACTCTACCGGCATATCTTCGCGTGATGAACAGAGCTGCAAACTTTCTCGTTCTTAACAACATCAAGGTTCTTTTGGGCTTGGACCGTGTCCGCATTGGTCTGACCGGTGCTGCGCCTATTTCGCCTGACTTGATTGGCTGGTTTCGCGCTTTGGGGGTACCCCTTTATGAGGCGTTTGGTCAAACTGAAAACGTGGCATTTGCATGTGGCAACTATCGTGGCCAGGTTCGTCAGGGAACGGTCGGCAAGCCACCGCCAGGGGTAGAGCTAAGAACCGCCGAAGATGGCGAGTTGCTGATCAGAGGATCCTTGGTTTTCAAGGGGTATTACAAGCAAACGCTTAAAACCGCTGAGACAATTATTGATGGCTGGCTCTATACAGGCGACATAGCTGAGATTGATGCCGATGGATTTGTCAAGATTGTGGATAGAAAGAAGGACATTATTATCACTTCTGGAGGTAAGAATATTAGCCCCTCAGAGATTGAAAATCAGCTGAAATTTTCGCCCTATGTAACTGATGCGGTAGTAATCGGCGATAGGCGTAAATATCTCACCTGTTTGGTGATGATTGACAATGAAACAGTGAGCCAGTTTGCCCAAGAAAACAATGTACCCTTCTCTGATTATAAAAGTCTATGTGCAACAGCGGAAGTGCAGGCGCTCATTAAAAGAGAAATTGAGCGAATCAATCTATCTTTGGCGCGAGCTGAAACTCTCAAGAAATTTAGACTGATCGACAAACAGCTGACGGTTGAAGATGATGAATTGACAGCGAGTATGAAGTTAAAACGCAACATTGTGAATGAAAAATATGCTGATTTAATTGATCAGATGTACTCTTAAATAGAGCAGAGCATTTTGAATATTTGTGCAACTAGCAAGAAGCAGGTATAGTGATAGCTAAAAAGAAGCAATTATTAACAATATATAAAAGGGAAAAAACTATGCAAAAATTAAACAAAGTCACGGCAGCATTGGCCTGCCTATTTCTGAGCGCTGGGGTTATGGCCCAAGGAGTAACCGATGATGAGGTGGTTTTTGGAACGTCAACCGCACTGAGTGGTCCGGCGGCGCTTTGGGGTGTCGCTGCAAGTCAAGCGGCACAGATCCGTTTTGACATGGCAAACGAAAACGGCGGTGTACATGGAAGACAAATACGTGTTGTCCTAGAAGATCACCAATATCAGGTGCCAATCCACGTCAAGGCGATGAACAAATTGCTGAACCTTGACAAAGTGTTCGCTACATTCAACGTGCTCGGCACGCCAATGAATCTAGCAACAGCCGAAACCCAGTTCGCCAATAACGTACCCATGCTTTTCCCAATGACAACTGCACAATCGGTGCAGGAACCTGAGCACGACCTTAAACTCACCTTTGGTTCAAGTTATTACGATCAAATCAGATTTGCAGTTGGTCATTTTCTTGCAACAGGAAGGACATCGGCATGCGTGATGTATCAAGACACCGAATATGGCGCCGAAGTGCTAGAAGCGGTAACAGATGAAGTGGCAGAACACAGCGGTGTAAGCTTGGTTTCTAGTGTTGCCCATAAGCCAACCGACACCGAATTCGTCGGTGCAATGGTAGGCTTTAAAGGCGCAGGTTGTGACCTGATCGTATTCGGTACAATTATTCGTGACACGATCACAGGTTATGCTACTGCCCGTAAACTAGGCATTACGGCGGATGTGGTGGTTACACAAGCGGGCTTTGACACTATGGTAGCAGCTTTCCCAGGCGGTATCACTGAGGGATTGTATGCTGCAAGCGTGGGCGAGGCTGTCTACTGTGATAGCGCTCCCGCAAGTGCACAAGCATTTTGTGATGCGTATAGAGCGAAGTATGGCAGTGATCCAGGTATTTCGGGGCAATTGGGTTACACTGCCGCTGATCTCTTAGTGGCCGGTCTTGAGAATGCAGGTGCTGATCTGACTGTCGACTCGTTAATGGATGGATTAGAGGCAATTAGCAGCCATAAAGATACTTTTGGCAGAATAGGATGGAGCTATAGCGCCGATGACCATAAAGGTACGCAAGTGGTTGTGCTGAGTCAAGTTCAGGGTGGCAAGTGGGTTTCATTGGGGCAGGCAACTTTCTAATGATCTAGCTTTTGATGATAGCGACGCTTTCGGGCGTCGTTTTCATATTGAATTCTATCAAATTAAAAGTATCTGATAGTGAGTATATAAATTAATTTACTCCGTTAGATATTATTTCTCAATAAGGAGAGTCGTTATGTCAGAAACAAAGATATTCCGTAAAAAGGACCTTGACCTTGAGCCTGTGAACGGTATGAAAACCATCGGTTTGGTTAATGTGTCGTTTTCAGATGAACTCGGCGCTGGAATTGGGGTTTTTGAAGATTGCTCCATACCTTGGCATATAACTTATGATGAGGTCATCAGCATACTCGAAGGACAGTTTACGTTACAAGTCGGTGACACAACATTCGAAGCAGGACCTGGAGACGTGTTATGGGTGCCACGTAATACAGATATTGTTTATATAGCCCAAGAGCGAGTAACATTTTTCTACTCCGTACTGCCCGCAGGTAACGCGCCATCAACATCCAAACGTATTGATTTTACTTCTGAGTGAGGGTTTTTTAAACTGGATCTTCGAACAAGGGTTATTTTTTTACCCCCACTCTCCATAATTCTGGATTGTCCTAACATTCCTAGAAGGATGAAATAAATACCAACTCTGTCATCGCTCATACTAATCTTCCAAATTTATTTTTTTCTAAATACCGTGATAATTACTTTGTCATTGCCATAATCCTTGTCGGGGTTATTGCCATAGGCATAAACTTCATGAAAATTAATCTTTGTTATACTCTTTTCAATCTCAGAAATTTTTTTATCAAATCCAGCTTTTTTGTATAACTTATAATGAATTGTACAAACAAAAAGACCACCAGATCTGGTGACTCTTAAAAGTTCATCTAATACATCTGGCCCGACATGGCCATGAGTAAAAGTTCCTGCACTTACGATTGATCCATAATGATTATCATTTATCATTAACCTTTTGGTAAGGTCTGCCTCAATTATTTTTGAATAGCAATTTTTTGATCTAGCAATATTGAGCATTTCAGGAGAAATATCAATAGCATCTATTTCTCTATATGAGTTTACATTTAGACACTCTCCAATAAGCCCTGTTCCTGCACCAACATCAAGGATTGGAGTGTCTTCATTATTGGAATATTTATCATAATATTTAGCTATTTCTGAAGGAGAGCGGTAGTCATTTTGTTTAGCAAAATCACTATCGTATGTAGAAGCCCAGCTTCTGTATAAATTTATGGAATCTTCAGGAGTCTTTATTGAATATGCGTCTTTTAAGCCTTTTTTTTCAGACATGTAATCCTTATGATTTTGAGTATCAATCTAAATCCAGTATAAATCTAGTTAGATGAAAAGTCCAAATTTCTTTTGATGTGTGAGGAATGGTATCTAAATACATAAACACATATACTATGTATCATATCTATTAGAATGTGAAAAAATACGGTGACCAACGGATTTAAGAGAATTTCTTGATGGATAATCTATCATCGTAAAGCCGCCATCAACAACTATTGTTTGGCCCGTAATAAAAGATGCCTCATTAGAAGCGAGAAAAGCGGCTGTATTTGCAATTTCTTCTGTGGTTCCCATTCTTTCAAACAATGATGGGGGCATTTCCCATTCTCCACTATTGTTGCCTTGTGCTGCAGCAGTTTGTTCAGGACTTGTTTCAATCCAACCTGGACTAATGCAATTAACTCTAATTCCATAGGTTGATGCTTCGACAGCAAATGAACGAGTCATCCCTTCAACTCCAGTTTTTGCAGCTCCATAAAGCCCCCAATTGCCATGAAAAGTAGCTGTGGAAGAAATATTAACAATTGCACTGTCTTTATTTTTTGCTAGGTGCGGTAATGAGTGAGCACTAACAAAAAAATTGGAATCTAGGTTAGCGCTTCTAAGAATTTCCCATCTTGATGAAGGAGGGTCGTTTGGTTTCACTCCACAATGTTGACTTCCACATCCAGCGTTGTTTACAACAATATTTAATTTTCCAAAAACATTTAAAACTTCCTTAATCATTTTTTTTACTTCTTCTTCTTTTGAGACATCGGTTTTAAAAAATTTTGCAACAAAACCGCGATTTTCTAAATCCTTAATAACATTTTTTGCTCTTTCCTCATTTCTGGCAACAATAGCTATTTCGGAACCTTCTTCTGCAAATTTCTTAGCTATTCCATAGCCTATTCCAAAATTTCCACCGGTCACTAAAGTGACCTTATTCTCAAATTTCATATTTTGTACTCCACTTCAGATATTTAGATAGCCCAAATTTTATATAACTTTGCTTTTTTGAGTTGATTGATTTATTTAACTTTTTCTAGCGTAAAAAATCTTCATAAAATTGTATACTAGAAAGTCTATAGAGTATTAAGTTATGTCGACTGAACCGAATTTCACCAACACCATTGAAGAGTGGACTAATTTTTTCATTCCTCTTCCTGATGGTATTCAACTTGCAGCGCGTGCCTGGTTGCCTACCGATGCTATCGAATACCCAGTGCCAGCTATTTTGGAATATATCCCTTATCGAAAACGTGACGGCACTGCTATTCGTGACGAGCAAATGCACCCCTACTGGGCTGCCTTTGGTTATGCATGTGTGAGAGTAGATATGCGTGGTTGTGGCGAATCTGATGGATTGTTACTTGATGAATATTTGCAGCAAGAGTTGGAAGATGCTGTTGAAGTAATTGGTTGGCTTGCACATCAAGACTGGTGTAGTGGCAAGGTAGGTATGATGGGTAAATCTTGGGGAGGTTTCAACTCCTTACAGGTTGCAGCTTTGAGACCAGCGGCACTAAAAGCTATAATCACCGTCTGTTCAACAGATGATCGATACGCCGATGATATCCATTACCGTGGCGGTGTCTTATTGACAGAAAATTTTAGCTGGGCTTCCACAATGTCTTGCTATATGGCCAAGGCACCCGATCCATTATTACTTCCAGAGAGGTGGCGGGAGCACTGGCTTGAACGATTACAGAACATGCCTTTACTAGCAAAAAACTGGCTAGAACACACCTATAAAGATGCTTATTGGAAACATGGTTCGATTAATGAAGATTATTCTGCAATTAAGGCTGCAGTTTATTGCGTTGGTGGTTGGGGTGATGCCTACTCGGTAGCAATTCCGCGCATGATACAAGGCTTGCCTGGGCCCAAAAAAGCACTGATTGGTCCTTGGGCTCACAAATATCCAAATTTTGCATCACCTAAACCAGAGGTGGACTTTTTAGCCGAAGCTAAGCGCTGGTGGGATTATTGGCTCAAGGATATCAATAACGGTATTATGGATGAAGCTGTTATTGCGGCTTATATTCAAGATGCCGTGCCACCTCAAGCGATCTATGAACAGAGGCCTGGACTATGGGTAGAAGGAAATCAGTGGCCACTACAAAATCAGACACTAGACTTTAATTTAAGTTCTAGTGGACAGTTAACTGATATCAAAACCATGGGCGAAGTTTCTCTGCAGAGTCCTCTAACAACTGGTTCAGCGAGTGGTGAATACTGCGTGATTTGGTGCGGACCTGATTTTCCAACAGACCAACGTCAGGATGATGTTAATAGCCTTTAATAGCCTATGCTTTGATACGGAACCACTTAAAAATCCTATATCTATAATGGGTGCAAGTGAATTCAAGGTGAGGGTTAAAAGTGATCAAGATTGTGGTCAAATAATTGTTCGTCTGTGTGATGTATCTCCGAATGGAAGCAGTAAAAGGATTAGTTACGGTGTTCTCAATCTCGCTATGCGTGACGGCTTGGATTGTCCTAAGTTGGTTGTGCCCGGAGAGGCAATAAATATCACCATAAAAATGGACGACACAGGATATCAGGTACCTGCTGGACATAGACTTAGATTAGCGGTTTCAAGCGCGTATTTTCCCTTGCTTTGGCCTGCGCCCAAAAAGACAAAATTAACTTTAGATTTGGCATCTTCTTGTTTAACGATACCTTGTCATAATCGAAGTGAAACTTTAGTTAGAGATTTAGGTCAGGGATACGTTTGTCCAGTCAATAAGACCAAAAAAATTAGACCAGAAAAGCATGATCGTTTGATACAGACCGATGCAAAAGATGGTCGTGTCACTACATTAATAAATGACGATTTTGGTGAATTTACCTTTCTAGAACATAATCTTACTGTGGGTGAAGAATGTAATGAGAGACACAGTATATTGCCCGATGATCCTTTCTCTGCCAGTAGTGAATGCCGCTGGCATTCCCATCAATCTCGTTCTGGCTGGGATATTAATATTTATACCCACCTAAAAGTAACTTGCGATGCAGAGTATTTCTACTTAAATTGTAGTATAGAGGCTCTAGAAAATGACGTTCAAATTCATCAACATAAATGGCAAGAAAAGATATCTAGAGGTTTTTCCTGAGCCAATTAAATTTTCAAATACTGACAACGTATAAACAATTTTATTAAATGTAATCCTAACCTTTTGAATTTGAATAAGTTTAGTGTTCGCTTTCTCTAAGTAATACTTCTTTTGAGTGTTGGCAAGCATATACATGTCCTGACGTCATCGTTTGTAGCGGAGGTCTTGAGCCTACACAAACGTCCTCAATAGATATAGGGCATCGCTCGGCAAAGGGGCAGCCTTGTTCAGTAATTTTTACCTCACGAGCAATACCTGCTTTAGCCTCTTGAGTGGAAAGAGTTTCTTCCAGCCAGCCTTGACGCATTTCTGGAACTGATGAAAGTAAAAGTCGAGTATAAGGATGAAATGGTGGTTGAAAAACGGCTGACTTAGATCCCTGTTCAGCCACCCGTCCTGCATATAGAACAACAACCTGATCGGCAATATTGGCCACGGTATCAAGGTCATGGCTAATGAATAGATAGGTTACTCCAAGCTCATTTTGAAGTCGTTGTAGCAAGTTTAGGATAGCTTTGGCAACAATGGAATCAAGGGCAGAAGTTACTTCATCACAAATAATAAGTTCAGGTTCTGCAGCCAGTGCACGGGCAATACAGATACGTTGTTTTTCGCCGCCTGATAGTTCGCTTGGTAGTCGGTCTATATAGTCTTGGGGGAGTTCAATTTGTCGAAGCAACTCATTAATGCGTTTTTCTTTCTCCTTGCCGTTTAAACCGAGATAAAAACTCAAAGGGCGACCAATAATATCCCGTACCCGTTGACGTGGATTAAGTGCAGTATCTGGCAATTGGGAGATCATTTGAATTTTTTGAAGTTGTTGTTTTGTTCTAAGTTTTAATTTATCGGGAAGCGCTTCTCCGTCAAAGAGGATGTTGCCGAAACGTGGCGGAAGAAGTCCTGTCAAAACCCTTGCCAATGTGCTTTTTCCGCTACCAGACTCTCCGACCACAGCTACAGTGCGTCCTTTTTCAACCGAAATCGATACATCTTGCAAAATATCAGGTCCTTTACCGTATCCTGCTGTGACGGATTCAACGTTTAGAAGAGTTTTCGGATTCGGAATTTGTGCAGTGGTTTTTTCATCTCGAATGCGAGCATCTAATAAATTTTGAGTATATTCTTGTTTGGGACTTTTAAGAATCTGACCGGTACTATTCACTTCAATTAGATTTCCGTAACGTAGCACCATTAAGTGGTTTGCAAGTTGGGCGACTACTGCAAGGTCGTGAGTGATGTAAATAGCCGCGACATTTCTGTCTGTTACAATTTCTTTAATTGTTTTTAAGACTTCAATCTGAGTGGTTACATCCAATGCAGTAGTTGGCTCATCAAATATAATCAAGTCTGGTTCACAGGACATTGACATCGCAACCATCATCCGCTGTATTTGTCCGCCGGAAACCTGGTGTGGCCAACGATCACCGATATGGTCAGGGTCGGGAAGATCAAGGCTTCGGTAAAGATTGCGACCTTTTTCTTTTGCTTTAGCTTCGGAAAGTAAATCGTGTTCTATAGGCCCTTCGGTAAATTGATTTATTAAGCGGTGTGCCGGATTAAAAGCAGCAGCAGCGCTTTGAGCTACATAAGAGATTCGGGTGCCTCGGAGTTTCCGTTTTTGCGATTCGGGTGCTTTTCTCAGCTCTATTCCATCAAAATCAATTTCTCCGTCAACAATTCTACAACCGTCCTTAGCAAAACCCATTGCAGCCAAACCAATAGTTGATTTTCCTGCTCCGGACTCACCAATTAAACCAAGTATTTCTCCGCGGTTAAGTTTCAAATCGATTCCACAAACAATTTCCTGCCAACCTTGATCCGATAGTCCCTCAATACGCAGACCTTTCATTTGCAGTAAAGGAGAAGGATTACTACTTGAATTATTAGTATCGTCAATTAACATCTTTAAGTCCGCTAGATTTATGCAACATCCAATCAACTACGAAATTAACTGCCACTGTCAATAAAGCTATAGCTGCTGCAGGAATAAGAGGTGTTATGTCGTTATAAGAGATCAGTGTCGCATTGTCACGTACCATCGATCCCCAATCTGCCGTGGGAGGTTGGATACCAAGACCAAGAAAACTAAGCGCTGAGATAAAAAGAAATACGAAACAAAAACGTAGTCCAAATTCAGCTAGCAAGGGAGCGGTTATATTAGGCAGAATTTCCTTTCTCAGAACCCAGGTCAGTTTCTCCCCTCTTAGCCTTGCAACCTCTACGTAGTCCATTGCAGCAACATTCATTGCGGTGGCACGGGCTACACGGAAAACACGAGTGGCATCTATGATAACGATAGTACCAATCAGATAGGGCATTGCAGTTCCTACGATAGAAAGAACCAATAGGGCAAAAATCAGTGAAGGAATAGACATAAAGACATCCACAATGCGACTTAGTAATTGATCTATCCAGCCGCCAAGTGCGGCTGCAATCATACCGGCCAGGCTACCCACAAAAAAGGCTAATGCAGTTGTGATTAGAGCTATTCCAATGGTATTACGTGCCCCATAAATGAGTCGCGAAAGCATATCCCTTCCTAAGTTATCGGTGCCAAGAAGGTGTTCACTAGACATCAATTCATAGGCTCTTCCTAGAATCTCTCTTTCCCCGTAAGGCGCTATGAGAGGAGCAAAAATAGCGACCACAAGATAAATGAAAATAATAACCAAACCAAATTTAGCGGACATTGGCACAGAGGATATATTATTTGGAGTATTCTGCATCAGCGTGGGTAAAGTAAACGAGGGTTTGTGAGTATTGAGATGATATCCGCAAACAAGTTCAGTAGAATGTAAACCGAAGCAAAGATCATTGAACAGGCTTGCACAACAGGTACATCCCTTTTGGAAACACTGTCCACTAGCAATTGACCGAGTCCCGGATAAACGAACACTACTTCCACAATCACGACCCCAACTACGAGATAAGCCAGATTTATTGCAATCACGTTGACAATCGGAGCTAAAGCATTCGGGAGGGCGTGTCGGGTAATAATTTTTAACGGTTTAATTCCTTTAAGTTGTGCCATTTCGATGTAGGGACTGGATAATAAATTAATAATTGAAGTTCTTGTCATCCTCATCATATGGGCAACAACTACCAGAGTTAGTGAAGCTGCTGGCAGCAATGTTCGGTATAGTTTGTCCGTAAATGCCAATTCTGAACTAATGTTTGAAATTCCGGGAAACCAGCCCAGATTGATGGCAAAAAATAGAATCAGAATATAGGCAATAAAGAATTCTGGAAATGAAATCGAAGTAAGGGTGAAGATATTAACGCTTCGGTCGTAAAATGAGTTGCGGTAGAGAGCAGCCAAGATTCCTAGGGTTAATGCGACTGGAATTGCAATCAATGCAGCAAATCCTCCAAGGAAAAGCGTGTTAGCCAGACGTGGTCCAATAAGCTCAGATATTGGTCGCTTATTCGCCAGCGATTGGCCCATATCTCCTGTAACCATACCTCCGAGCCAATCAAGATAACGTATATGTGGTGGGGTGTCGAGTCCTAGTTGTAATCGAAGCACCCTTAGACCTTCGGGCGTCGCCCCTTGTCCAAGTATTTCCTGTGCCAAATCGCCAGGCAATAGTTCCACACCAAAGGCAATCATCAGTGAAATGACAAAAAGAGTGAGAAGACCCAGCGCGATGCGCTGGGCCAAAATTTTAAGGATATGCTTCAAAGTTGTTTATCTAAGGCAAATTTGCCTTACTCCTTCTTACTTAATCAGGCAAACCACCAACGCTCAAAGTACTTGCCACCATCCATATCCCAGTTTCCTGCCATTGGGCCATGTGCAACCTTATCAGTTGTAGCAAAGACGTAGTTGGCAAACATGGGCACTACAACACCACCATCATCACTGACAATTTGCTGCATTTCATAGTAGATTGCACGACGTGTATCTGGATTAGTTTCAGCACGACCTAGAAGTAACAATTCATCGAAGCGGTCATTTTTCCATTTGGTGTCATTCCACGATGCATCGCCTTTATAAGCAGTAGTGAACATCCAGTCCTCTGTAGGTCTTCCGCCCCAATAACAAGCACACCAAGGCTTTTTCAACCAGACATTAGACCAATAACCGTCGTTTGGTTCACGTATAACCTCAATATCGATTCCAGCTGCGGCTGCATGTTCTTGATATAAAACAGCGGCGTCAACTGCTCCTGGAAAAGCTGCGTCAGCAGCAGAAAGTTGTACCTTTACACCACCAGCTTTTTCTGCATAAAAACGTGCTTTATCTGGATCGTATTCGCGTTGAGGTAGTGAAGATGCATGGTACTGATTACTTGGTGCTATTGGATGATCATTACCAACTGTACCATGTCCATATAAAACTTTCTCCACAAGTTCGTCACGCTTAAGAGCATATTTGAGTGCAAGACGAACATTGTTATCATCATGTGGAGCTGTGTCAGTCAACATTGGAAAAGTGTAGTGCTTTGTGCCAGTCACTTCTTCTACTGTGATGCCACTTTGACGAGCAAGCAGGTGTGCAGTTTTTAAGTCTATACGGTCAATAGTATCAACTTCACCAGTGGCTAAAGCATTTTGGCGAGCAGCTGGATCAATGATAGAAATCATTTCGATCTCATCAAACCAAGCTTTACCTGACTTAAAGTAATTGGGATTACGTTCTGCTATAAAACGCACTCCCGGCTCAAACTCTTTGAGTATATAGCCTCCTGTGCCAATACCATCAGTCGCATTAATTTTTCCGTCTTTGGAAGGTTTAATGGCTATATGGTAATCCGAAGCGACAAAATTAAAGTCCGCATTACCAGCTGATAGTTCAAAGATCACTCGGTTATCGCCATCCTTACGTAGACTGCTTACCTGATCCAATAACGACCTTGCAGGTGATGCACTTTCTCCCATATGGTGCTGAAAGGATGCAATCACATCATCAGCATTCAATGTCTTACCATTGTGAAATTCTACACCTTGACGTAGATTAAATATCCACGTTTTAGCGCCATTTGTGGCTTCCCAACTTTCCGCTAGTTCTGGCACCATAGTACCAGTAGCAGCATCCACTTCACCAAGATGGTTTTGAATGGAAAAGTTCATTTGAACAGCAAAGTTGTTTTCATAGGTTGCTGGATCTAACGAATCTGTTGTAGATCCATGTGCAATACCTGAACGCAGTCTCCCTCCACGTTTTCCTCCAGCAGCAAATGCATTACCTGTCGTGAGTAAAGTTCCTGCTGTTGTTCCTGCAATTCCAAGAGCCGCCGAGCCTTTGATAAAATCACGACGAGAGATATGACGACCAAGAATTAAAGGTTTTTGGTTATCTTGTTTTTTTTTCATACTGTTTTTCTCCTTTTCGTATAAAGATTAGCAAACATACATAAATGACATCTATAATGCCATTTGTAAAATTTACAAACAGAGATACTAAATAATATTTAGTTTCGGAATCAATTGTAACACTAAATCTATACAGTTTTAGGATATTAAGAATGATTAATCATATTAAATTGTCGCAATTTAAATAATTAAGTAAAAAATGAATAAGTTACTTTGGAGTCCTAGTGCAAAAGAAATGAAAAACACCCAAGCATGGGGATTCATGCAAGAGGTCAATCAGGAGTTCAAAACAAAGATAACAAATTTTCATGAATTGTATCAATGGTCATGCGAATTTCCTGAATCTTTTTGGAGTCTGTTTTGGAGTTATGCTTCAATTATTACCGAAAGAAACCCAACTGTGGTATTGAAAAATGGTAATGATTTTTTAGGCTCCGAATGGTTTCCTGATGCAAGACTCAATTTCGCAAAAAATTTATTAATTAACCAAAGCGATAACCCTGCCATAGTTTTTTGGGCGGAAGATAAACAAAAGAGCAGTTTAAGTTACCTAGAACTTTATAGACAGGTTGCTAGATTATCATTTTGGCTTAAGCAAAATGGCATAAAGAAAGGAGATAGGGTTGCTGGTTTTTTGCCTAACTTTCCGGAAGCAGTTATATCTATGCTTGCTACTGCAAGTTTAGGCGCTGTATGGACTTCCTGTTCGCCTGATTTTGGAGTGCAAGGCGTACTCGATAGGTTTGGTCAGGTTGAACCTAAGGTTTTTATTTGTGTAGATGGATATTACTATAACGGTAAAGAATTTAGCTGTCACGAAAAAAATCAAAAAATTATGTCCCAGCTGCCAACTGTTGAAAATACTCTATTGGTACGATATGTTAATAATAGTTCTGAATTTCTAGACCTTAGTCAGTCATTTCTCTTTGATGAAATCGTCAACGGGTCTAATACTCCAGATCTGGAGTTTGAATCTGTTGCGTTCAATGATCCTCTCTATATTTTGTTTTCATCTGGTACAACAGGCGTTCCAAAGTGTATTGTGCATGGTGTTGGAGGGACATTAATTCAGCATAAAAAGGAGCACATGTTGCACTGTGACATTAAAGACGGCGACAGAGTATTCTTTTTTTCTACATGTGGCTGGATGATGTGGAATTGGCTTTTAAGTAGTTTGGCTTCTGGATCTACTTTGATGCTTTATGATGGCTCTCCATTTTTAAATGATAATGACAATATCCTATTTGATTTTGCTGAACAAGAAAAATTCAATTACATGGGTGTTTCGGCAAAATATTTGGACACAGCTAGAAAGAAAGAGTTATGTCCTAGAGAAACTCATAATTTGGAATCTTTGAAAATGATTTTATCGACGGGCTCAGCATTAAGCTTAGATTGTTTTGATTATGTATACCAAAAAATAAAGTCCGAGGTTTGTTTATCTTCTATTTCTGGAGGAACTGACATTGTATCGTGTTTTGTTTTAGGTTCACCAATGCTTCCAGTACATCGTGGCGAACTCCAAACGCGCGGGCTTGGTTTGTCGGTTGAAGTATGGAATGATCAAGGAAAGCCAGTGATTGATCAAAAGGGAGAGCTAGTTTGTATAAAAACTTTTCCTTCAAAACCAACTGGTTTTTGGAATGATGATGAAAAGAATAAATATCGTGAATCGTATTTCGATCGTTATCCTAATGTATGGTGTCACGGTGATTTTGTAAGTCTAAACTTGAATGGCGGAATGATTTTTTACGGTCGTTCTGACACGACACTTAACCGGGGGGGAGTCAGAATCGGAACAGCAGAGATTTATAGGCAAGTTGAAAAACTGGAAGAGGTCATAGAATCAGTAGTTGTTGAGCAAAACTATCAAGATGATATGCGAATAATTTTGTTTGTTAAATTAAGAGACAGTCTGCAATTAGATGATCAATTAAAGGGAAAAATTTGTGCTCAAATACGAACTAATACTTCGCCTCGACATGTGCCAGATGCAATTATTCAGGTGTCTGATATTCCAAGAACTAAGAGTGGAAAAATTGTTGAACTTGCAGTGCAGAAGGCAATTCATAACTTGCCGATAAATAATAAATCAGCTCTAGACAACCCTCAAGTCCTGCAGGAATATTATCAGATATACACTATTCTAAATAACTAGGGTAAGAAAATATAGCGCTTCATTTTTTCAGAAAATCGACAATCTCACGATTAACGATATCAGCATGAGTGTAAGGGATAGAATGCCCTCCATCTTCTATTTTGAAGAATTGAATATCGGGAATTAAACGCACTATTTTCTCGGACCCTGCAAAAGGGGTATCACTATCCTCAGTCCCCCAGATTAGAAGTTTAGGGAAAGTGGCCTCTCCTAGTTTTTGATATTCGGCCTGCAAGTTTTCCATGGGAAAATTTCTTAAGGATGATAAAAAGGCACGCTCAACACCAGGATATTCGAATTGTTTTTCAAAGCTTTCCGCCATTTTTCTTGGTGCCACTCCTTTCTCTGCCTCAGAGTAGTAATGATTAATCATTTTTTTCTTCACCACAAGAGTCATCAACCATTCGCCCAAAACAGGAATCAATAAAAGTTTATTGACCCCTCTATTTTTGACTATAAAACCAACTGGCGCGATTAAAACTAAGCGTTTTACCCGTTCTGGATGGTTCGCAGCGAATACAGCTGAAATCCCACCACCCATTGAATAGCCAATTAGGTTCACCGCTTTCTTTATTCCAAGAGCAACAAGTAGCTCAATCAACTCATCATCATACAACTGTTTTCCTTGTTTGATGTTGGGTCTGTCAGAAAATCCATAACCAAAATGGTCATAAGTCAATACTCGGTATCCAGCCTCCACTAGAGCTCCAACATTCTGCATAAATATAACACGAGGTGTTGAAAGACCATGCACCATAACAACAACTTCTCCTTCTACTGGCCCGCTCCATCTGTAACTGATTGAGCCGTTTTTGAGCTTAACGAAGTCCTTGTTTAAATCGGTTCTAATATTGTCATTCATCTCATTCAAGCTAGCGGTTTAATACAAATAACTATTTTTCATGATCAACTCTGAGCCAACCGTTATTGTCGTGAATATTTTAACAATTTTATTCGTTTTGATTGCCCGCCATCATCATCATATTTAAACATCTCTCTGTTACTAATGATGTCGTATAACTAATTGTTGTCAAGGGTTATAATATTGTATTGTTCAAGTAAGGGGTTATATTTTGGCTAAACTTTATTTTTACTATTCATCAATGAATGCGGGTAAATCAACATCCTTGCTCCAATCTGCATACAATTATCAAGAACTAGGTATGAACTCTTTTTTGTTAACTGCAGAAATTGATGACCGATACAGTGTGGGAAAAGTAACTTCGAGAATAGGTCTTGAGGCTGGAGCACATTTATTTAATCAAGACAACAACCTTTTTGAACTGGTTTCAGAGAAAAATGAAAACGAAAAAATTGATTGTGTTTTGATTGATGAAAGCCATTTTCTTAGTAAAGAACAAGTAAAGCAGCTAGGAAAAGTGGTTGATAGTTTAGATATACCTGTTTTATGTTATGGAATTCGAACAGACTTTAGGGGTGAGCTTTTCCCCGGCAGTCAGTATTTGTTAGCATGGGCTGACAATCTTAATGAGCTTAAAACTGTATGCCACTGTGGACGTAAAGCCACCATGGTGGTGCGCCTCGATGCTGATGGTAAAGTTGTTACTGATGGAGAACAGGTTGTGATAGGTGGTAATGACCAATATCAATCAATGTGTAGGCGTCATTTTGCTGAACATATCTGGCCCCAATAAAAGAAAATCTAAAAAAATGAAAACTAAAACTCGCATACTGTCTATCGATGGAGGAGGTATTAAGGGTATTGTTCCTGCGGTCGTCTTAAAGTATCTAGAAAAGTATCTTAAGCAGCTCAGTAATAATCCTGATGCAAGAATTGTTGATTATTTTGATTTGTTTTCAGGGGCCAGTACTGGTGCCATAATCATTGGTGGGTTACTTTCGCCTGATCATCAGGACCGTCCAAAATATACTGCTGAAGAAATTATTGAACTCTATATTGAAAATGGTCATGTTATTTTTAATGCTTCTGTATTTCAGGAAATAAAATCAGTTTCTGGATTGGTGAATGTTAAATACGATCCAAAAGGGATAGAGTCTGTCTTTGAAGAGTACTTTGGCAACACTCAGTTAAAAGATTTACTCAAACCAACACTGATTCCGGTATATGAGCTATCAAGAGGGAAGAATTATTTTTTTCGCCAACAAAAAGCACGAACTAGTTCACGGCACAATTATTATCTAAAGGATTTGCTTAGGAGCGCAACCTCCGCGATTACTTACTTTCCTCCTTCTCAAATTTCTACAGTTAACAATAAAGCGCATCGTTGTTTTATAGATGGAGGCGTTTTTGCAAATAACCCGGCGCTTTCCGCTTATGCAGAGTTTCGTTATCACAATCCAGAACTGTACGCAAAAGACACTATGATGCTTTCACTTGGAACTGGGAGACAGAGTAAGTATCTTGATTGCGAAATAACCTCAAGTTGGGGTGCTGCAGAGTGGCTTTACCAGGGAGGTTTTGTGACGTCTAATGCCATATCTTCTGTTTCTGATTATCAGCTCAACGCAGTTTATGATAGTGCATCAAACTACCTTCGACTGGATGCTTTATTTGACGAAAGCCATGATAGCAGCATGGATAACACCAAGAAGGATTATCTAGACTATCTTGTATCTTTGGGAGAGAGTATAGCGAAAGAAAAGCAATCGGATATAGAGATTTTTGCACAAAAACTAGTTGAAAATTCGGACAAAACATCATGAATGAAACGCTCATTCTTTTGTTGCTTCTAGGGGCATTTTCTGGTTTTGTCGCTGGCCTTTTGGGAGTAGGCGGTGGTTTGATCATGGTTCCTGCATTGCTATATCTATTAGCACCAACTATCAATCAATCGGCATTAATGCACACTGCAATCGGTACCGCTTTAGCGGCGATTGTTTTTACCTCGCTTTCAAGCGTATATGCACACCACAAACACCGGGCGATACTTTGGCAAAACTTTTTAAAACTCACGCCAACTGTGCTTTTGGGTGCATATAGCGGTGCCATAGTTGCGAAATATATGAGTTTTGATTTCTTAAGAATATTTTTTGCTTTTTTTGAAATAAGTGTTGCTCTAATTATGTGGTTTGGTTTCAGCGCTTCCGGTCACGTTGATAATCTTGCTCGTTGGGTTTGGCTGATTGTTGGCTATATTATTGGCTTGGTTTCTGCAATTGTGGGTATAGGTGGTGGCACGATGACAACACCTTTTTTGGTCTATAACAATGTTGAAATAAAAAAAGCAATTGCGACTTCAGCGGCTGTCGGAATGCCTATTGCCTTTGCCGGTAGTTTTGGTTTTATTGTTGCTGGATTGAGTGTAGAAGATGCTACTGGCGGCATCGGCTTTGTTCACCTAAAAGCACTTGTAAGTATTGTTATAGCAAGTATCTTATTTGCACCGTTAGGTGCCAAAGTAACACATATCGTAGACAATAAAAAACTCAAAAAAGGTTTTTCAGTGTTTCTAGGTTTTTTGGGTGTGATGGTGCTTTTATTCAAGTAGAAGAGGTTTCACTTTTTTCCGCAAAATTTAATGCAACCGAATTAATACAGTAACGCTTTCCTGTTGGTTGAGGTCCATCAGGAAAAACATGACCTAAATGTGCATCACAAGATGAACACCTCACTTCTATTCTTATGTAGCCCAAAGAGTCATCTTCAATTTGTCGAACACAGTCGCTCTTAGCGAGTTCATAAAAACTTGGCCAACCAGTCCCTGAATCAAACTTGGTGTTTGATTCAAACAATAGGGCATCGCAACAAACGCAATGATAATGGCCTGTCTCGTAGTGGTTATAATATTCCCCGGTAAATGGTGGCTCAGTGCCACATTCTTGAGTGATATGATATGCTTCGGGTGATAACTTTTTCTTAATATCCATTCGTGTATTATAAGAGAACTATAGAGGATTCTTCAATATCTGCAATCAATAATTATGGAAATATATTTGGTAGGTGGGTCTGTTCGTGATGAACTATTAGGTATATCTGATAACAAATCTGTAAAGGATTATGTCGTCGTGGGCTCCTCAGCTGAAGAAATGAAATCTCACGGATATCGTCAAGTGGGAAAAAATTTTCCTGTTTTTATTGATCCAAAATCCAATGATGAGTACGCTTTAGCTAGAACCGAAAGTAAGGTTGGTGTTGGTTATTCCGGCTTTGAATTCGATACATCAAAAACTGTAACTCTGGAACAGGACCTCTATCGTCGTGATTTAACTATTAACGCGATTGCTAGAAACCTAGAAGGTGAGTTGATCGATCCTTATGGTGGATTAGAGGACATTAAATCAAAAACTATTCGACATGTTTCTGATGCATTCTCAGAAGATCCGGTCAGGTTGTTGAGGGTAGCCAGATTTGCCTCTCGTTTTCACAAACTGGGCTTTAGTATCGCCCCTGAAACTCGGAAATTAATGCAGCAGATGGTCGTCTCGGGGGAAGTGGATGCGCTGGTACCAGAACGAGTCTTTAAAGAGCTTTCTCTAGCGCTTTGCTCTGATAAACCCTCTATATTTTTTGATGTTTTGCTTGAATCTAGCGCTTATCATCGCCTTTTCCCTATGTTGTCTCCAACTGGAAGGCATATTGCCCAACTCGTTGATGCCTCGGCGGGGGATCTTGAGGTTAAGTTTGCACTCTGGCTTCATCAAGAGAAGCTTGAAAATATTACTGCATTGTGCTCCCAACTCAGATGCCCTAAAGGTTATCAACAGGTCGCTGAACTTGTTTCTGAGTGGCATATATTTTGCAGAGATTTGCTCTCGCATAGTGCACAAGAAGTGCTGGATTTTTATCTGCAAACTGATAGTTTGCGTCGTCAGAAGCGTTTTGAAAAGTTGCTTATTGCTTTGAAAGAATTGGGTACAGATATTAAGCCCATTGCGGAAATTTTAGTGGCATTAAAAGCTATTAATGTTTCAAAGCTAGACAAGACTACAATTGTCGAGCAAATAGCTCAAAGAAGGCTATCAGTGATTGGGGGATTTCTCAACCCGACAAAGTAAATCATAATCACAGAACTCACAGGCATTTTTTGTTGGAAGCACTTTTGCGATGCCATTTTGAAAATCATCGCTTGCAGAGTTCAAGGCTAAATTCCAATCCATCAATTGTATATCCCATTCTGGCATCTTGGATTTTGTTTGTGGTTTTAATGGCAAAGCGGACTTGTTTTTAGTGATTGCTTTGAATTGGCAGTCATTCGGATTGATTGCTGCAAATGCAACCCCATCTACAGTATTTGATATCGCATAAATTGGCAGTTGTGCCTGCTCGATAGGATTACCAACCATTTTACTAACTGACACAGAACCGCCCTTGTAATCAATGATAATTTTCTCGTTATTCTCTAGACAATCCATTCGGTCTAATCTTGTGGTAAATTTTAGGCCGTTAATGTCGACTTCTGAAGTGGATTCTGTTTTTATCACCTCAAAATCACCTCTTTGCTTTTCAAGCTCAAGGTATTTGTTAATGAGTTTGACTAATCTGGTTTTTTCGACTAATTTAAAATTCGATTTGGGTATTTTAAGAATTGCAAGATCAACATGTTTTTCAATCAAATCATTGAGAGCTAAATCCGAGAGTTCTATCAACTCTTTTCCTGTTCGGATTTCCCCAAAAAAAGTTTCCAAAACTTTATGAATTAGTTGACCTTGTTGCTTTCGATCGATGCCAATATGCGGGGTGTCGAAATCGTCTATACAAAGACGCCCGACAAAACCTTTAAAAGCGCAACTCATTTGATTTTGAAGTGTTTTTATCCCTTGTTTGATCGTGTAATCATCAATATTGGGAGCTTTATAATCATCAATATGGTTTAATTTTCGGGTCATGACAGCCTTTATAGTTTTTTCCTGAAACTCTTCAAAATGCAAACATGGCGAAGGCAGCTGTTCACGACTCTTTGTTGATTTGGCATAGCTAAAGGTAATATTGTTGCTTAAATCCTTTAAGGCTTGGAAAGTCACTTTAGAGTTTTTATCAATGGCATCAAAACTTGAGTTAGGAAGTTCGTAATCCCTACAGACTTGAGCGGGAATGAAGAGAGGTGTTTTTAATGCTCCTGGGAGAAAATCGCTTGTCATATTGGATATCCAGGCAGCGTCAAAAAATAATCCCTCTGCCTCAAGTGCTCCCAAGACATGAATATTAGCATCACCACCTTTTGCCTGAAAAACGACTGAATTCAGATGCGTTTGTAAAGTATTTACGGCATCAATGAAACCGATCTTTTTGTGAAAATCAGACAGTTTGTTGAGAATTAGACTTTCATTTTGATATTTTTCAAATAATTGGTATTCGCTACTTGTCAGGCTTCTATCCGTTGCAAAAGCCCAAGTTTTAATAAGTTTGTTAATGACTATCAACCAATCCTCCAATGGTAATTTAGTTTGAAATTTCAGTTTTCTGAGTTCGGTAATAGTTTCATACAACTGTGGACAATCTTTTATCAACAAAAGGATTTTTTGGGTTGAGCTTTTTTTTCTAGCAAGTGCCAAGATTCTATTAACCGATAAGGCACGATTGTTTGATTCTTTATGCGCTCCTTGAATAAATGGAGAGGTTATCACTTTTATGAGTGTTTCGTGATCTATACCGTCATCAATGATTTGTATTGAGACTTTGATGGTATTGAGAAGGTCTTGAATGAGGGGGTATTGGTATAGTGGTATGCCTAAGGACATATTGTATGGTTTGAGATGGGTTTCTATTAAACTCGAGGTGAATACCTGGTCAAAAATATTCTTCACCATGTTTTGTAATTCGCCTAAATTGGGAATGACAACTCCAATCTGATAATCAGGGTTTTGTGTGCTCGTTTCTTTTGCCCAATCGGCGATTGCTTGTAATTCAGACTGGTGATCTCTAAATGACAGATTTTGTATTGTGTTATCGGGGGAGATTGGTTTGATTAATTCACAGCCTAGAATTTCAAAGAGTTTGCCCTGTTCGGACGTGGGTCTATTAAAACCGAAAGCGAAATATTTTCCCTTTTTTTTGTATCCATTCAGAGCTTCATAAACTATTTTGAATAAATCGGTGGAGTCAATACAACCTCTTGCTAACTTCATTTTTTCAAGTTCGTAGATCCATTCAACTAATAGAGCGCTAGGGCTAGAGAAAAAACTTGGCATAGTTGTTATATCAACAAAATGTGTCTTGCAGAGATGGTAGCATTTAATTAATTCATCAATTACAGCTTCTGGATGGTCGTTTGAGTCCTGTTGGATAATCTCTTTAAAGAAAAATCGGAGTTCTGTTTTGGAGAGTAGACGGATTGATCTTTTAGGGTTATTTTGTTGCCAGAAGTTCTGGAGCCAAGAGGTATATGAAAAAATGTTTGGCATTTTGAGTGAGCCGTGCTGTACTGATAATGATTGCTTGACGGCCAATACTTGACGATTATTTGCCACAATGATTGTGTCGTCCGACTGAATCAAAGAAAGATCTAAGTTAACTTTCATTCGGAAACTCGAATACTATGTCTAGATATTGACGAAGCTCTGAGACGCCCTCTTTTTTGAGGGAAGAGAAAAGCTGTACATTGATGTTTGGTATGTCTTTTAGGGACTTAATGACTCTCAGCTTTGTTGAACTGGCGATTCCCCTTTTTAGTTTGTCTGATTTGGTTAAGAGGATGTTTGTGGGAACATCGTTGTCAACACACCACTGCAACATCATTTCATCAAATGGTTTTAAGGGGTGACGGCAATCCATCACTAAAATGGTGGCCATTAAGCATTTTCGATTATCAAAATATTCACTCATGTCAAGGTGCCATCTTCGCTTGACTTTATCTGGCACTTTGGCATAACCATAGCCTGGCAAGTCGACGAGCCGTCGTTTTTCGTCGAGTTCAAAAAAAACTAAATGTTGTGTGCGTCCAGGCGTTCGGCTGACCTTTGCTAATTTTTTTTGTTCGGTCAGGGCATTGATTACACTAGACTTTCCTGCATTGGAACGACCCGCAAATACAACCTCATATCCATGGTCTTCGGGGCAGCCCTTTAATGTAGGGCAAGATAGTAAGAATTTTGCCTGACGGTAAGAATTATGCATAGCTCGGTCATATCTTAGAGACAAAGACATTATATAAGTTTCATTCTTGGGTAAATCACAGGAATGAAATATTCTTTTTAACTATCTCAGTGCTTTTTGCGAAAAACGTAAATTTCGTTTTAAGTATAATTTACAACGGAAATTGCACAGCATTAGCCATATTGACAAGTAACATATTCCTTACTGGGTTGAGCTCTTTTCGAATTTTGACTTGAATTGACAAGACTTTTTGGTGACTTATGGATAATGATGTATACCTACATCGGAAATATAAAAAGTTTTCTTCAAATGATGATTTAAGTAAACCTTTGTCGCTTTATGAGGCGAAGGTTCATTCTGATTGGATTGATTACAATGGCCATATGAGCGAGTCTTTCTATCTCTATGCATTTGGAGACGCCTCTGACGCCCTTTTTCGCTATGTTGGCATCGATGAGGATTATCGATCTGCAGGTCAATCTTTCTATACAGTTGAAACGCACATAAATTATTACCTAGAAGTTTCTGAGGGTGAGCCTTTAAAATTTACCACTCAAATACTTGGGCTCGATAAAAAGCGTTTGCATTTTTTTCATCAGATGATTCATGCTCAGAACGGAAAACTTTTGGCAACGACTGAGCAAATGTTGATACACGTTGATACGAATAAATCGAAGGCCAGCGAAATCATGCCTAGAGTCGCGGAAAAACTTGGAAAAATTTGGGTTTTTCATCAGCAACTTCCGTCTCCTAAGCAGCAAGGTAGGGTCATGCAAATACCACAAACAAAATAGATCAGATTGAATATTTTCGATAAAAAATAGGAAGGGAATTAAATGGAATTTAGTCTTTCAAGTGAACAAGAGATGATTATCGATAGCGTTCGTAGCTTTGTCGAGCAGGAACTATATCCACACGAAGATGAGGTCGAGAAAACCAATCATATCGATGCAAGTTTGGCAGAAAGTATTAAACAAAAAGCGATTGAGCTTGGTCTTTATGCTACAAACATGCCAGCGGAATATGGCGGTGGTGGTCTCGATACATTGACTTTATGCCTTTTGGAGAAAGAATTGGGTAAGGCAAATTTTGGTCTTCAGTATATTGTTGCCAGGCCAAGCAACATATTAATGGCGTGCAAAGATGAGCAAATTGATAAATATTTACTACCAACGATACGTGGTGAAAAAGTAGATTGTTTGGCTATGACCGAACCCAATGCAGGCTCGGATGTGCGTTCTATGAAATGCCGTGCTGAGCGTGATGGTGAGTATTTTGTAATCAACGGTTCCAAGCACTTTATTAGTCATGCTGATATGGCCGATTACGTGATTTTATTTGTAGCCTCTGGTGTTGAAGAAACTTCTAGAGGCGCAAAGAAAAAAATCACGAGTTTCCTTGTAGATATGGGAACCCCAGGTTTTTCTGTAGAAACTGGATACCATAGCGTTTCACATCGTGGATATCATAACTTTATCCTTAATTTTGATAACTGCCGTGTTCATGAATCACAAGTATTAGGCGAGGTAGATCACGGTTTTGATGTTGCCAACGAGTGGCTCGGGGCTACTCGTTTATCTGTTGCAGCAATGTGCCTAGGAAGAGCTGAACGTGCCTTACAGATTGCGACCGAATGGGCTGCAACTCGTGAACAGTTTGGACAGACCATAGGAAAGTTTCAAGGGGTGTCTTTTAAGCTCGCTGACATGTCCATGGAATTGCAAGCTGCTGAGTTGCTTACTTTGAGGGCTGCTTGGAATGACTCTCAGGGAAATATGACCAATAGCGATGCAGCAATGGCAAAACTAAAGGCAACTGAAACACTGGCCATGGTTTCTGATGAGGCTATACAGATTCTAGGTGGCATGGGCTTGATGAACGAGTTGCCTCTAGAGAGGATATGGCGAGACCATCGAGTAGAACGAATATGGGATGGTACCAGTGAAATTCAACGTCATATTATCTCAAGGTCGCTCTTAAGACCTTTCGAATAAATGATCTCCATGAGTCAATCAAATTTGAGTCGTCTGATATCTCCTAGGTCAATTGCAGTTGTTGGTCATCGAGGTGCTGATTTTGCAATAAGAGGGAGCCTTAAATTGGGTTATACCGGAAAAATTTGGGCGATTCATCCATCTAGGGAGACTATCGAGGGTTTGGAGTGTTATAAAAGTGTTAGAGATTTACCTGAGCCCCCAGATGCAACATTCATAGCAGTTAATGCCGAAGCGGCGATAAAGATAGTTGCTGATCTAAAGGAAATCGGAGGTGGTGGGGCAGTGTTGTATGCTTCCGGTTTTGGAGAGGTGGGAGAAGAGGGAGTTAAAAGAAGCCAGAGGCTAGTTGAAGCTGCAGGCAGGATGCCGATTATTGGACCCAACTGTTATGGCTTTATTAATAGCTTAGATAGTGTTGCTTTATGGCCAGACTTGCATGGCTGTGAAGTCCTTGATAAAGGTGTAGCAATCATTACTCAAAGTGGTAATATAGGACTAAATATGACAATGCAGTCAATTGGTTTGCCGATTGCCTACATGTTTACTCTTGGCAATCAGGCAAATACCAGTATTTCAGATATTATTAATGCGGTGTTGGATGATGATAGAGTGTGTGCCATTGGGCTTCATATGGAAGGTGTTAGTGATATTGAAGCTTTTGATAACGCCGGACGCCGGGCGTTAGAAAAAAAGATACCTATCGTCACTATTAAAACTGGCCGTACAGATACCTCTTCTCAGATCGCTCTTAGCCATACCAGTTCGTTGACGGGAGCGGATCAATTGTTTGATGTTTTATTCGATCGTCTAGGAATAGCTAGAGTTGATAACATTCCGGAGTTTTTAGAAACATTAAAATTGCTCAGCATTTTAGGCGTAATCGATCACAATGGTGTGGCATCAATGAGCTGTTCAGGTGGAGAGGCTGGAATGATGGCTGATTTAATTGATGGTTTGGATATCTCTTTTTCAGGTCTCGAAAAAGAACACAAGGAACGAATTCAAAACACATTGAACGAGTTTGTTGAGGTAGATAATCCCTTGGATTATCACACTTTTATCTGGGGGGATCGTCATCGTACAGCTGCTTGCTTTAAAGAAATGATGAGTGGTGACTTTGCAGCAACCATGCTACTGTTAGATTGGCCAAAAACCGACCAAATGAGCCAGCAAGATTGGGACAATACTTTCTATGCCCTATGTGATGCAGCGACTGAGACAGGAAAAAAAGCTATCGTTCTAGCTTCTATGGCTGATTGTATGCCAAAAAGGATCATTGATGAATGCCAAAAACGTGGAATTGCACCAATGATTGGTTTGGATACCTGTCTTAAATCGTTACATCATTCATATAGATGCGCTCAAGCTTTCAATACAGATTCACATACTCCCATAGAGGCTTCAATTCCAGTTTCAAAAAAAACGCAGACCAAGAAAACACTTACTGAGTTTGATGGAAAGCAATTATTGGCCAAATATGGGATATCAATACCTGAAGGCGAGATAGTTACTAGTATTGAGGGTGCATTGAGGGCCGCAGAAAAATTGAACTATCCGGTCACCGTGAAGGTATCGAGTGAAGCCTTGGTTCATAAGAGCGATTCAGGAGCTATTAGGGTTAACGTTAAGGATGCCGAGATGCTCAAATTAGCAGTATCTGAGCTACTACAAATCGGATCTTCATTATTGATTGAAGAAATGGTAGAGGGTGCTATAGCTGAGTTAATTATTGGTGCCGATTGTGACCCGTTGTTTGGAAAATATTTGATGATTGGTAGTGGTGGGGTTTTGGTTGAGTTATTAAGTGACAGTATTCCTTTACTATTACCTGTTGAGAGGAGTAATGTCGTGGAAGCACTTTCTGAGTTGAAGCTATTTTCGATACTTGAGGGCTATCGTGGACAATCAGCTGGAGATATTGATGCTGTGATTGATACTGTGATGTCTACGGTTGATTTTGTTAACTCAAATGAAGTCATTGAACTTGACATAAATCCGTTACTCGTTTTGCCTCAGGGAAAAGGTGCAATCGCCGTTGATGCTTTGGTTAGACTGAATTAGTAGTAACATGACATTAATCTCAAAATTAAGGAAAATTTTATGAACAAAAGTGTCACTTGTGAGGTCTATAACGAAGTTCTGCTCATTACACTCGATCGCCCTAAAGCCAATGCAATTGATGCTATAACAAGTCACGCGCTTGGTGATGCCTTTATCTCATTTAGAGATGATAATGATTTAAGAGTAGCTATTATTATTGGCGCAGGTGAACGGTTTTTTTGCGGTGGTTGGGATTTAAAAGCAGCATCTGAGGGTGAGGCCGTTGATGCAAACTTTGGTCCAGGTGGTTTTGCTGGACTTACTGAATTGTGGGATTTGGATAAGCCTGTTATTGCTGCGGTTAATGGTTTAGCGGTTGGAGGTGGTTTTGAGTTGGCACTTGCCGCTGACCTAATTATTGCTTCCAACACAGCTGAGTTTTTCGTTCCTGAAGCTACTTTAGGCATTATTCCTGATAGTGGAGGAGTTTTGAGATTGCCACGTCGCTTACCTCGAGCGATTGCAATGGAAATGCTGATGACTGGTAGGAGAATGGGTGTAGATGAGGCACAAAAATATGGTCTAGTGAACAGAAGTTGTTCATTAAAAAGGTTAAAAAAGCAAGCCATTGAGTGGGCGCACGAAATCGCTCAGTCTGCTCCCCTTTCATTGGCAGCAATTAAAGCGGTCATTAGAGAGACAGATCAAATGGATTTAGAATCTGCCTATGAAACTATGCGCTCTGGTCAAATCAAGGCCTATCATAAAATGCTTAAATCTGAGGATGCCAAAGAGGGGCCACTTGCTTTCTCTCAGAAGCGACCTCCTAAATGGCAAGGTAAATAGCTTTCCATAAATCCTCTTCACACTGCATAAAATAGATGTCTGTATAATTTAACGAAAATCAATAGAACATAAAGTGAATTCATCATGAAAAAGATTTTATTGTTAATCCTTTCTATAGCGGCATTGGCTTTATCAATGAGCTCTGTATCCGAAGAATCAAAGAGCGAAGGTGAGGCTATGTTTGAAGCTTTGGGATGTTTGAGTTGCCACGGATCGGGAGGAAATTCAACTGATGATGACATTCCTTCCCTCGCTGGCAGAGATGCTGAATGGATAGTGCAACAATTAGAACAATTTCAGTCAGGAGAGCGTCAAAATGCGATTATGAATGCAATGGCGCCAATGGCAGAAGGGTTTGAGGAGTCTATAGCTGAATACCTTTCTACTCAAGGACTTAGAGAGTAGTCTTTACCGTTTTCTTCATAAATAGAAGTTAACGGAACCATCAATATTCAAGTATAATTTCGTGGAATTTTTTGGAGATTTGGAATGAAAAAGACCATTATTTTTTTTCTATCAATTGTACTTGCAGCCCTTAACGCAAATAGTCTAGCCTCTGGAGATGCTGAAGCTGGCCAAGCTAAATCCGCGACATGTATGGGTTGCCATGGTCTTGCTGGTAATAGTACCATACCAAATTTCCCTAAACTTGCCGGTCAAGGCGAAGGCTACATTTTGAAGCAACTACAGGAGTTTAAGTCAGGTGAAAGAGACAATGCAATTATGGCAGGTGTTGTATCCTTACTCTCGGAACAAGATATGATGGATATTGCGGCATATTACTCAATTCAAACTATCAGTGAAAATAGTGCTAAGGCAGATGAGGAAACAATCGAATTAGCTCGAAAGATCTATGTTGGTGGAAAGAAAGACACACAAACCACTGCTTGTATTGCTTGCCATGGCCCTAGGGGTTTAGGTATTCCGAGTGCAAAATTTCCTGCTCTTGGTGCTCAGCATGCTGAGTATACTGCTTCGCAGTTAAAAGCATTCCGTCAATATTCAATCAACGAGCAGACTGGCTCTGATGACCTTGCTAGAGATAATGACTATGAAGGGATGATGAGAAGTGTTGCCAAAGGTTTGACAACCGTTGAAATTGAAGCTTTAGCCGAATACATTGCTGGCCTGCACTAATTAGTTCATTCTTTCGGTATTGCCGTCTACGGTCATGACTTGACCAGATATTTTGTGGGCCTCATCTGAAAGCAAGAATAAGGCCATATTGGCAATATCTTCTTCGCTCACGAAAGTCTTAAGTGACACCATCGATTCATAATCTTTTTGCAGCTCTTCTTCTGAAACCCCAGTAGATTTTGCTTTGGCTTCTATGACTCTTTTCATTCTGTCTCCCAATACCGACCCTGGGCAAATAGAGTTGACTCTTATGTTGAATTCACCAAGTTCTATTGCAAGTGATTTGGTCACACCAATGATAGCCCATTTACTTGCTACGTAAGGCGTTCTGAGAGGAAATCCAAATAAGCCTGCAGTAGAGGAAATATTAATAATGGATCCGCCTTTATTATTTTTTAACAAAGGTATGGAGTATTTAGTGAAATAAAAATGGCTGTTAAGATTGATGTCTATAGTATTTTTCCAGTCAGAAATCGATAAACTTTCCATAGGCCCGGTAGGCCCGGCTATGCCGACATTATTAATGAGTGCATCAATGCTTGCAATTCTTTCCTTGAGTGAATAAAAATATTTTTCCACGGAGTCTTGATTTTTGGCATCAACATTATCTATAAATAGTTTTTTGTTTATCAATGGATGCTTGTTGATTATGTCGATTCTTTTTTGGTTGATGTCCGACAAATAAACGTTGTATCCTTTATCTAAAGATAAACTGGCTATGCTCCAACCAATTCCATCAGCAGCAGCTGAAATTATAATGTTTTTTCCAGGAGATATATTTTGAGTCATTTAACTTAATGTTACGCTAAAGCCTCAGATAACTCATCAGAAAGTTATTGGCTTAACAAATTTGAGGATAAGTCAAAGTTTATCTTATTTTCACACTTAGCAAATATAATTATTAGTAAATCATTAATGCTAAAAAATATTAAAGCAATAATCAAAGATTACTTATACAATAGTGCAAGTTTATATAGTCATTATTTGGCTTAAACATGGCTGATCTTTTGAATAATTACGATTTTATTGTTATCGGTGCTGGTTCGGCAGGCTGTGTTCTTGCAAATAGGCTCAGCAAGGATTCTTCTAACAAAGTATTACTCATAGAAGCAGGCGGTACCGACCGTCGTTTTTATGTGCAAATGCCTATCGGCTACGGCAAAACCTACCACCAAAAAGACATCAACTGGATGTATATGGCGGAGCCAAGCTCTGGTACTAATAATCGTGCCAGTTATTGGCCACGAGGAAAACTATTGGGCGGTTCAAGCTCGATTAATGCGATGGTCTATGTTCGAGGCAATCCACTAGATTTTGACGACTGGCAAATGGCTGGAAATCCTGGTTGGTCATACAATGATTTGCTTCCATACTTTAAACGTATGGAGACATGGCAACAGGGTAATGACCCATATCGAGGTAGTAGAGGGCCAGTAAATGTTTCAGACGTTACAGACCAGCTTCATCCCTTGTGTAATAATTTTATTTCTGCAGCTGAAGAATTAGGAATCAGTTTCAATGGTGATATGAATGGCGAGATTCAGGAAGGGGTTGGTCATTACCAGATAACCACACATAAGGGACGGCGTATGTCTGCTTCGCGAGCTTATTTACATCCTGTTTTGAATCGTTTCAACCTTACCGTAATTACCAAGGCTCTGGTTACTCGTATTCTTTTCGAAGGTAAACGCGCTACCGGTGTGGAATACAAAAAAGCAAGCAAACTTTACCAGGCAAACGCCAAGCATGAAGTGATATTAAGCGCTGGTGCTGTGAATTCACCACAACTTCTCCAGTTATCTGGAATTGGTCCAGAGTCAGTCCTGAATGAGGCAAATGTTTCGGTAATTCATGACAGCCCTGCCATTGGGAAAAACCTCCAGGACCATCTTGGGGTTAGCTATTTTTATAAAAGTAAGGTAAGAACCTTGAATGATCAGCTGAGACCTTGGTGGGGTAAGCTATGGCAGGGTGTTCGATATATCTTCACTAGGACTGGACCATTAAGTTTAAGTGTCAATCAGTCTGGCGGTTTTGTTAGAACTAGGGATGGACTTACAAGACCGAATATTCAGCTTTATTTTTCGCCTGTAAGTTATACTCTTGAACCCCATGGAAGGCGCGCTATGCTAAGTCCAGACCCCTTTTCAGCCGTGTTGTTGGGAGTATCGAACTGTAAATCAAATTCACGAGGCCAGATTCGAATAAAGACTAGTGATCCAACTATTGCACCTATAATTGAGCCTAACTATCTATCTCATGACGATGATGTCCAAGACCTATTAGAGGGCGTTAAACTACTAAGGAAATTAGCTCAAACTGAGAGTTTTAGTAAGGTCATTTTTGATGAGTTTCGACCTGGACCTGATTGTAAATCAGATGCTCAAATGATAGAAGATATTCGAGACAATGCTTGGACTGTTTTTCACCCGGCTTGTACTTGCCGTATGGGTCCTGATCCAATCAAAAATGTTGTTGATAGTAATCTTAAAGTGCATGGAATAGAAGGACTTAGGGTGGTAGATGCATCAATATTTCCAAAGCTTATATGTGGTAATATTAATGCCGCTACAATGATGGTGGGTGAAAAGGCTTCGGATCTGATTTTGGCCGATATATCTAAATAAAGAGTTAGCTAAAAAGAGACTAATTATGAAAATTATTAGCATAGAAACCTTTACTAACGAATACATTGGTTTGGTTCGAGTGCGTTCGGACGAAGGTGATGAGGGTTGGGGACAAACTAGTTCCTACAATGCAGACATAAGTGCTCAAGTAGTGCACAGACAAGTGGCCCCTCATGTGCTAGGTTTGAGTGGTCTCGACATTGAAGATTTAAACCGAGAGGTGTTAGAACGAGAACATAAGTTTCCTGGAACCTATCTTTATCGTGGTTTGAGTGGATTAGACACTGCGCTCTGGGATATTAAAGCTAAACGTGCCAACAAAAGTGTCTGCCAGTTAATTGGTGGAAAGCCATCCTCTATTCCAGTTTACGCTTCGAGTATGCAGCGAGAAATCACCCCTGAAGCTGAAGCTGAACGTTTTCTAGAACTTAAAGAGAGGTATGGTTATAAAGCCTTCAAATTTCGTGTAGGGAGAGAGTGTGGTCATGACTTGGATCAATGGCCCGGTCGTACAGAGGCTATTGTGAAGCAAGTGCGTGAGGTTTTGGGAGATGATGTGGCACTTCTGGTGGATGCCAATAGTGCTTATACTCCAGCTAAAGCGATTGAAGTTGGACATATGTTACAAGATTATGGTGTCAGTCATTTTGAAGAACCTTGTCCTTATTGGGAACCTGACTGGACACGTCAAGTTAAAGACGCCCTAAATATTGATATAAGCGGTGGTGAACAGGATAACGATATGCGTATCTGGAAGCACATGATAGACGCTCAAGTAGTGAATATTGTACAACCCGATATATGCTATATGGGAGGTATTACTCGTACCCTAGAGGTTGCTCGGCTGGCCCAGAAAGTGAACTTACCGGTGACTCTTCATTCAGCTAACTTATCCTTGGTGACATTATTTTCTGCACACATTATGGGCTCTATCCCTAATGCAGGTAAATACTTAGAATTCTCCATTGAAGGTTTAGATTACTACCCCTGGCAAGACAATATATTTTCGCCAAATTTCAAAATAGTTGAAGGTCGGCTATTAATGGATCATAAGCTGGGCTGGGGTATAGATGTAAATCCAGACTGGTTGTCTCAGTCAGATTATCAGGTGAGCCATGTGGGTTCGCGCTTTTAGTTTAGTTTTTTTAACTAAAAGGGCAGTTCAAACTGCCCTTTTTTATTAGTCAGCAAAATCCTGTATAATTTCCTGTTTTTTTATACTACATACGGATTGGATAGATGAAGACCTCATTGAGCACACTTGAAGGGTTGAAAAGATCCCTGACAGTTGAATTGCCTGTAGATGCTTTCAACCAGAAAACGGATGAGATTTTACAAAGCCTTGCCAAAAAAGTCCGCATTGATGGTTTTAGAAAAGGCAAGATACCGACGACAATCTTGCGTCAACGTTTCGGTGCTAGCGCTAAAGCAGACGCTACAAACGAAATAGTGAGTGAAACTTTAGAAGAAGCGTTGACAGACGCTGATGTTTCTCCGGCTGTGCAACCCTCTTTAACTAATGTGGACACAGAAAGTGGTGATAATTTTATCTATACAATTGAGTTTGAGGTGTACCCTGAAGTTAGCGTGGCACCATTATCGAGCCTAAATATTGATCAAATAAGCGCAACAGTTTCCGAAGAAGACGAAGAAAGGGCAATACAAGACCTACAAGATAGGGCAACTGAATACAAAACCGTTAAACGTAAATCTAAAAATGGTGACCGTTTGATTATTGATTTTGAGGGACTGCTAGATGGCGAGTCATTTGAAGGTGGTGCGGCAGAGGGGTTTGAAATCATTCTTGGGCGTGGTGCGATGATTGAAGGGTTTGAGCAAGGACTCACTGATGTTTCTGCAGGTAATACGGTAGAAGTTAAAGCAACATTTCCTGAAGATTACCATGTTGAAAACTTAGCTGGAAGAGAAGCTGTATTTAAAGTCAAGGTTAATGAAGTAGGTTCACCCAAAGAAATGAAACGTGACGACGAATTTGCTAAAAAATATGGTGAAAAGGATTTCGAGACCATGAAAAGTCGTATGTCTAACCAAATGCGGCTGGAGTTAAACTCCCGCGTAGTTCAGCTAAACAAAGATGCCGCTTTTACTGCACTCTTGGCTGCAAATGACTTTGAAGTCCCCGAAGGCAGCGTAAGTACGGAAGCAACGAAGTTGCAGCATGATATGGAAGCAAGAATGGAACAACAGGGCATGCCTTCAAAGGGTAACTTTCCTGAAGCCATGTTTCAAGAAGAGGCCTCAAGACGGTTGAAGCTGGGTCTCTTAATCAATAAAATTGCAAATGATAGCGAAATCAAGCCTGAAAAAGAGCAAGTTGATGCTAAACTAAGGGAAATGTCTATGCAGTATGGTGAAAGTTCGCAACAAATGATTGATTGGTATAATTCTGACCCTTCAAGGTTGGCAGGTGTTGAGTCGATTGTTGTTGAAGAACTTGTTGCTACACATGTTGTACTGGAAGCTAAAGTCAATGTTACTGAAAAGACTTTTCAGGAAATTATGAACCCGCAAAGTTAATTATGTCAATGCAAAACTTACATCAAATCCCTATGGTAATTGAAAGTTCGGGTAGAAGTGAAAGAGCTTACGACATCTATTCACGATTACTTAAGGAGCGAGTTGTTTTTATGGTAGGCCCTGTAGAGGACTATACGGCAAATGTTGTTGTCGCTCAACTTCTTTTTCTAGAGTCAGAGAATCCCGATAAGGATATTCATTTATATATCAATTCACCAGGAGGTTCCGTTACAGCTGGTTTAGCGATCTATGATACCATGCAGTTCATCAAACCTGATATTTCTACACTTTGTATTGGCCAGGCTGCAAGTATGGGCGCCTTGTTACTAACCGCCGGTGCAAAAGGCAAAAGGTTTGCTCTGCCTCACGCCAGATGCATGATTCACCAGCCTTTGGGGGGTTTTTCTGGTCAAGCCAGCGATATCGATATTCATGCTCAAGAGATTCTCAAGACCCGAGACAAACTAAATTCCATTCTAAAAGAACACACCGGTCAAAGCATGAAGACTATTCAAAAAGACACTGACCGAGATAATTTCATGTCAGCTGGCGAGTCCGCAAAATATGGACTCATTGATAAAGTACTCAAAAAACGATAACTCTTAGTTTGACTATGGCTGAAAATACACAAGACCTGCATTGCTCATTTTGCTCTAAACACAAAGATGAGGTGTCCCGTTTAATAGCCGGTCCTGGGGTCTACATTTGTGATGAATGCATTGACTCATGCTATAGTCTCATTCAAGAGCAAACGAATAAAGAGAAAAAAGACCAACATCGGGACTGGAATTACACACCAAAGGAGCTATTTAATTTCTTGAACGAATATGTAATTGGCCAATCTCATGCAAAAAAGGTTTTGTCAGTCGCAGTCTACAATCACTATAAACGTTTAAAGACCGATTACGTCTCCAACGAGGTTGAGTTGGATAAATCAAACATTTTACTGATTGGTCCTACTGGTAGCGGCAAGACCCTTCTTGCGCAAACCCTGGCACGTTTTCTTGATGTGCCTTTTGCTGTAGCTGACGCGACAACTTTAACGGAGGCAGGTTATGTCGGGGATGATGTAGAGAATGTAATTAAAAGCTTGCTAGCAAAGTGTGATTTTGATCCAAACAGAGCTGAACAGGGAATTATTTTTATTGATGAAATTGATAAAATTTCGCGTCGCTCTGACTCTCCTTCCATTACTAGAGACGTTTCCGGTGAAGGTGTTCAGCAGGCCATGCTGAAATTGATAGAAGGCACAATTGCTTCCGTACCTCCGCAGGGTGGAAGAAAGCATCCAAATCAAGAAACAATTGACGTCGATACCTCAAAAATATTGTTTATTTGTGGCGGAGCATTTGATGGTTTAGAAAAAGTTATAGACAGACGAGTTGAAGAAGCAACTGGCATTGGCTTTGCTGCAAATGTCAAGGACGAGCGAAGTGAAAAAACACTCGCTGAACTATATAAATTGTTGGAGCCAGACGATTTGATTAAATTTGGCTTGATTCCTGAACTGGTTGGACGTCTAGCCGTTCACACTTCGCTTAGTGCACTTGATGAGGATGCTTTGGTAGAAATTCTTACAAAGCCGAAAAATTCTGTTGTCAAACAATTTCAACAGTTTTTTGCAATCGAAGGGGTGAAGCTAACGATTAGAAAAACTGCATTAGTAGCTATTGCAAAGCTTGCCGTTGAAAGAAAAACAGGCGCTAGAGGCCTACGAGCTATTCTGGAGGACCTATTATTGGATACCATGTATGAAATGCCATCAACTACAACTGCAAAAGAGGTTATCATTGATAGGGCAGTAGTTGAAGGCAAAAAACAGCCGATAGTTATGTATTTAAGTGAAAAAAAATCAAATAATATTAAAAAAGCTAGTTGATGACTTTCACTTTTTTATGCAGATGACTCAATAATGCCAATGGAGTTATTTGACCGCCAAAAAGATTCTGTAGGTCAAGGTGAACGAACGGTATTAGTGAGTGTTGAGCTTACCTCCAATAGCCAGCAATCCAATGGAATGGAGGAGTTCAGGCAACTTGCTTTGTCATCTGGACTTAGCATTGTTAATACTGTCAAAGTTAAAAGAAGCTCTACCGAAGCTAAATTCTTTGTTGGTAAAGGAAAGGTTGAGGAGTTAGCCTCGATTGTAAGCATTAATGAAGCCGATTTAGTAATTTTTTCACTTCAACTTTCACCCACTCAAGAGCGTAATCTCGAAAAAACCTTGAAATGCCAAGTGATGGATAGAACTGGCTTAATTCTAGACATTTTTGCGCTTAGGGCGAAGTCATATGAAGGCAAGTTACAAGTCGAATTGGCACAATTACATCACCTATCCACTCGCCTGGTCAGGGGCTGGACTCACCTGGAAAGACAAAAAGGTGGTATCGGTCTGCGTGGTCCTGGTGAAACTCAGCTAGAGACAGACAAGCGATTAATTTCAAAACGTATTAAATACCTTAGCAGGCGTCTCGACAAGGTCCACAAGCAGAATGACTTGGGTCGAAAATCAAGACGCAAAAAAAATCTTCCTATGATTTCACTTGCCGGTTATACAAATGCTGGCAAATCTACATTGTTCAACCAGTTAACTAATTCACATGTTTATACCGATAACAAGCTTTTTGTAACTCTAGATTCTACTATTCGCCGAGTTATTCTTCCAGCTGCAGGAGAAGCGGTTGTTGCAGATACGGTTGGTTTTATCCAAGACTTGCCTCATGAGCTTGTGGCTGCATTCAAATCAACTCTAGAAGAAACCCGTCAAGCTAATGTACTTCTTCACGTTGTTGATGCTTCAGATAACGATAGTGATGACAAAATAGAACAGGTTGAAGATATTATTGAACAAATAGGAGCACAAGAAATTCCGAGCATAATTGTGATGAATAAGATTGATGAAATGAGTGATTTTCATCCAAGAGTCGATAAAGACTATGCAGGAAATATAAACCGTGTATGGCTTTCAGCCCATACTGGAGAAGGTATTGATTTGCTTTATCAAGCTTTATCTGAACGTCTCAGTGGTATGATGACTCTTGCTGGTATTCAGTTAGATGTTCAGTCAGCTTATATTAGAAGTGAAATTCATAAAGTCGGTTTTATTCAGAAGGAAAAAATGAATGAATTTGGTCAGTGGCTACTTGAAATTAACGTTACTCGACACTATCTAAAGAGATTATTAGGTAAGCAAGGTGTTTCATTGTTATGGGAACAGAAATCGAAACAGAGTCAAATGGCCTAGAAAGGCAATCAGTACCTCTACTTCCACTTAGAGATGTGGTTGTTTTTCCACACACGGTTATCCCTCTTTTTATTGGTAGAAAATCTTCAGTTCATGCCATCACTCATGCCATGGAAGCAGATAAGTATGTTTTCTTGGTCACCCAAAAAGATGAAGCTATTGAAGATCCTAAAAATGAAGACCTTCACAAGGTTGGAACTTTGGCGACAATTCTACAGTTGCTTAAACTACCCGACGGAACCATAAAAGTATTAGTTGAAGGAGTTAAGCGCTCTAGAATTGAGGAGTTTGTTGACTTAGGACAGCATACCGAAGTTATTTTGAGTGACTGTGTATTGAGCTTTGAGGATGACACAGAAGTCAAAGCAATGATGCGTCTGGCTTTAGATAATTTTGAAAAATATATAAAACTCAGCAAAAAAATTCCGGAGGAAGTATATAAAGTACTTAAAGAGATTACAGACATTGAGCGCTTTAGTGATGTCATCATTGCAAACATTAATCTGAAAGTTGAAGAAAAGCAGGAACTTCTAGAAAGCGGCTTAGCAAAGGATAGATTAGAGGCAATTCTTACAATTCTTGAAGGTGAGCTAGAGGTTCTTGGTGCAGAACAAAAAATTCAGAGCCGAGTTCGCAAGCAAATGGAATCTAATCAGAGAGACTATTATTTGAATGAACAAATGAAGTCCATTCAGAAAGAGCTTGGCACCCTTGATGATGAAAATGAGATTGAGGAATTGCAAGCAAGTATCAACAAAGCAAGAATGCCAAAAGAGGCAAAGAATAAAGCACAAGGGGAGCTCAATAAGCTACAGAGAATGTCTTCTCAATCTTCTGATGCCTCTATCATAAGAACTTATATCGAGAATTTATGTTCAGTACCTTGGAGTAAAAAGACGCGAATCAGTCAAGATTTAATTAAAGCGCAAAAAATATTGGATGACGATCACTATGGCTTAATCAAGGTTAAGGAGCGAATCTTGGAACACTTAGCTGTTCAAACTCGTGTTACTCATAATAAAGCAAATATTCTTTGTTTAGTTGGCCCTCCAGGAGTTGGAAAAACTTCGTTGGGAGAATCTATTGCCAGATCGGTAAATCGGAAATATATTCGAATGGCACTTGGTGGAGTGAGAGATGAGGCAGAAATTCGTGGTCATAGACGAACTTATATAGGTGCTATGCCAGGCTCAATTGTGCAAAAAATGCAAAAAGTTAAAGTCAAGAATCCACTTTTCTTGTTGGATGAAATCGATAAAATGGCGTCTGACTTTAGAGGTGATCCTGGATCAGCAATGTTAGAGGTGTTAGATCCTGAACAGAACCATACATTTAATGACCATTACTTAGAGGTCGACTATGACCTATCACAGGTAATGTTCGTGGCAACTGCAAACTCTCTAGACCTACCGAAAGCACTGATAGACCGTATGGAAATAATTCAGATTTCTGGATATACCGAAGATGAAAAATTACAAATCGCTAAACGACATTTGATTGCAAAGCAGATGAAAAATAATGGTGTCAAAAATAGCGAAATTGTTTTTAAAGATTCCGCAATAATGGATATTATCCGATATTATACTAGAGAGGCTGGTGTCCGTAACCTTGACAGAGAAATTGGTAGTATCTGTCGCAAGGTAATTAAGGATATAACTCTGAAAAAGCGTAATGCAAAGGCAATAATTAATTCCAAAAGTTTGCCAAAATTCTTAGGAATGAAAAAGTATCGTTTTGGCTTAGCTGAAGAGCATAATCAGATTGGCGAAGTGACTGGTCTTGCTTGGACATCGGTGGGTGGAGACCTGTTGACTATTGAAGCTTCTACCTATAAAGGAAAAGGGAAGCTAAATTACACTGGTCAATTAGGTGATATTATGAAGGAGTCTATTCAAGCTGCCATGTCGGTCACTCGTCAGCGTGCAGATGTCTTAGGAATTGCAGAAGACTTTCATGAAAAGCTTGATATTCATATCCATGTTCCAGATGGCTCGACACCAAAGGATGGCCCCAGTGCTGGTGCAGCAATGTGTACCGCTTTGGTTTCTGTACTAACAGGTCGAAAAGTAAAGGCAGCGGTAGCTATGACCGGTGAAATTACACTTAGAGGTGAAATTACACCAATCGGTGGTCTAAAAGAAAAACTACTTGCTGCTCTGAGGGGCGGTATTAAAACTGTAATCATTCCTGATGATAATGAGCGTGAACTTTCTGAAGTACCAGAAAAGATCAAGGGTAACCTCGAAATTATAAAAGTGAAATGGATTGATCAAGTTCTTGATATTGCTCTTGAGAAATAACAGGGAATAGAATTTCAGCGATTCTTGATGAGCATAGCGTAATAAAAGCCATCATATTCCTTATGAGGTAGTTGTTGTTTCCCAATATCTCCATCTCCCCAAGTTAATGTTATTTTTTCATTTTTTGCATTCTTAAATTTGTCAAGGAATTGACTAATCTGGTGAATATTTTCATCTTTTAGCACTGAGCAAGTTGCATACAGTAATCGGCCACGAGGCTTTAAAAGTCCCCAGAGATTTTCAAGCATCAAAGATTGAGTTTTGATAATTTGGGAAATATATTTTGCTTTTTTCAGTAGTTTAATATCGGGGTGTCTTCTAATAACTCCTGTACTTGAGCAAGGTGCATCTAGTAATATTTTATCAAATAGTTTTCCATCCCACCATTCTTGATTTCTTGCATCCCCCTGTTGAATAGTAATGTTATGAATTTTGAACCGATCAAGGTTTTCTTGAACTTTTGAGAGTCTTTTTTTGTCATTGTCTAGAGAGATAATATGAGCTTTTGGACAAAGTTCGGCTAAGTGTGTTGTCTTGCCACCTGGGGCACTACATGCGTCTAGAATGAGTTCACCTTTTTTAGGTGAAATCAATTGTGCTGCTAATTGTGCAGAAACATCTTGTACATAACAAGAGCCATTTTCGAAATCAGGTAGCTTAGTCACACCAACGGCATCATTAAGAATTAAAGCTTGAGGCACTATAGTCGAAGGTTGACTGAAGATATTGATTTCTTGTAATTGTTTTTGATAATCATCTCTCTGAATAGATGGATGCACACGAATCGTCATCGGAGCCTTTTTGTTGTTTTCAATGAGAATTTCTTGAAATTTTTTTGGATAATCTTGCTTTAGTTTTTTGACCAACCAATTTGGGTGAGAGTAATGCTTGGTATTTTGAATAGTTTCTTTGTCACGATCAATTTTTCTAAGTATGGCATTAATAAAACCTTTTGCCCATGGTTTTCCGATAACCTCTGCAACACCAACAGTTTCGTTGATTGCTGCATGGATTGGGGTATCCGAGTGAACAATTTGATATGCACCCAGAATAAGCAAACAATGAATGTCAAGATTCTTTTTTTCCAATGGCCTTTTTAGGCGAGCTGTTATGATGTCGTTAAGGTGATGATAAAACCGAACGGAACCAAAAGTTAAAGATTTAGCATAAGACAAATCATTAGAATCAACCGGAAAAATGTCATCGGCGAGAGATTGTTTGTTTATAACAATTGAACAAATTGCCCGGTGAGCAGTAGCTCTAGCGCTTGTTTTATTGATCAAGAGTTTGTTTGATGTTTTGAAGGAGCTCTTTTGCATCTTGATAGCCAGGTATGTTGGTGCCATCTTCTAAGAATATTGAAGGTGTACCATTGACACCTAATTGCTTTGAAATCGCTAATTGTTGAGCTACGGGATTTTCGCAATCTTCACTGACAGGTAAGGTGCGTTTTGTTTTGTAGTCATGTATGGCTAGTTTCCTGTTTTCTGCGCACCAAATTTTTTCCATAGCACTTTGCGCATTCGGATGTAGTTGAGCTAGTGGAGAAGCTAAATATTTTATTGTTATGCCTAAGGAATTCATTTCTGCCATATTGGCATGCAATTTTGCACAATAAGGGCAATCGACATCTGTAAAAACATGAACAATATACTGTTCATTCGCTGCTTCAAAGATAATCTTGCTGTTTTCATCAATATTGTCAAGAATCTGTTTTCTTGTAGTGTTGATTCTAATTGCAGAAAGATTGGACATTGTATCTAAATCTGTAACAGCGCCTTGCAAAACATATCGTGCGTCGGAGGTTATATACATGACGTCTATCCAGGGTTCAGTAATGATTACTTCATAAAAACCATCAAGTTGTGATTCATTTATTTGTTCGGCACTAATATTCGGGAAATATGGCTGCAAACGGTTAATGATTTCCTCGATATTTGCATAGGCAGAGTTTGCAAATAACAAAAACGACAACAAAAGTGACTTATACATAGTGTAAATTCTTTATTAAAGAAGTAAATTTTACAGATATTTGGTAGAATACCGAGATTATAATTTTGCGGAAAAGGTAATGGAATTTTTTGTCACACATCAGACAGTAGAGCATTATAGTGGTGACTGTGCTGTAGCATTTGTTTTTAAGGACAAAACACATCAAAATAAGGATCTTCAGCAACTATTAGAATTGAATCGATTTGATGCAATTGTTGGTGCAACTTTGATGTTCAGCCGAGTTAGTGGCTATAAAACAAAGAGATTGTTGGTTATTGGATTGGGTGATTCGTCGCCCAATGAAAAGAACTACATTAAGGTGCTTCACTCACTTTCATCAGCTTTGTCTGAAGCGAAGGTGAAAAATGTAGTAATACCAGATATTCAAATTGATAATCGTGATGAATCTTGGGTGCAGTCAACGACTGCCCGTGTATTAAAAAATGCAAGCTATCAAGTCGAGAAAGTTGACGCTCAAGAGAAAAACGAGAAAGGCAATCTAGAAGCGATTAGTATTTACTCAGCAAATAATGATGCCACAGAAATTAATAAAGGTTTGGCCATTGCTAATGGTATGGCTTTAACTCGAAGATTGGGAGACTTGCCGTCTAACATTTGTACGCCTAGCTACTTAGCTGAAACAGCAAAGTCGTTGGCCAAGAGTTATAAGCTTGATTGTGAAGTTCTAGAAGAATCCGATATGCAGGCATTAGGTATGAATTCCTTGCTTTCAGTATCTAAAGGTTCTTCTGAGCCTGGTAAGTTAATTAGTCTAAGTTACAAAAATGCGGGTGAGGAGCAGCCAGTCGTATTGGTAGGTAAGGGAGTGACATTTGACAGTGGCGGAATTTCATTGAAGCCTGGTTCCAAGATGGATGAAATGAAGTTTGATATGTGTGGCGCGGCATCGGTGTTAGGTGTTATGAGAGCAGTGGTTGAGATGAATCTTAAAGTTAATCTTACAGTTGTGGTACCTACCGTTGAAAATATGCCTGCCCACAACGCCTCTAAGCCTGGCGATGTTGTTAAAAGTATGTCAGGCCAGACAGTTGAAATTCTAAATACAGATGCTGAAGGAAGGCTCATTCTTTGTGATGCATTGACTTATTGTGAAAAGTTCAGTCCAAAAGTTGTGATTGACATTGCAACACTTACTGGAGCTGTGATTATTGCATTAGGTAAACACCACTCTGGATTAATGGCGAATGACCAAGCTTTAGCAGATGACTTGAAAGAGGCCGGTAGTAATGCGATGGATACGGTCTGGCAATTACCTTTGGATGAAGAGTATGATGAGTTGCTTAAGTCTAATTTTGCAGACATGGCGAATATTGGTGGCCGGGAAGCTGGCACCGTGACAGCTGCTTGTTTTCTTTCTCGCTTTACCAAAGATTATCGATGGGCTCACCTAGATATTGCAGGCACTGCTTGGCTTGGTAGTTCAAAAAAAGGTGCAACAGGTCGACCGGTACCTCTTTTAACGCAATATATTATGGAGCAAATGTAAGAATATTCATTTCTATATTTGATAATATGGCTTTAAATTATTGATTCATTCTAAGTTCATTATTCCTAAATACTATGCTAGTCAGACTTACAACTCCAACCAATTTGCCTTCATCAATGACCGGACAACGCGATATATTCAAACGAGTCAGCAGCCTAGCACAGTAGCGAATATACATTGTTGAGTGAACCGAAATGGCAGGTTTATTCATTATTTCATAAACATTAACTCGGTCTAGGGATCTATTTTTAGCAATCACCTTTCCTGCAATATCGGCAATTAAGACTACTCCATATTCATCGTTTTCATGAGCCTTGTCAACTATCAGCATTTTTGTTTTTTTGTGCTGCATAGTATCTAGTCCATCTTGAACACTCAGATTACGATCTACAATATCAACATCCTTCCACATTACATCCTTTACTAGTAATTCATTTTTCATATTTCCTCCTCTATGTTTTTACTTAGTATTTCAATTTGATGCATTACACCAACTGCATCTTCAACATCAATTTGAAAGGCAATACCTTCATGTGATTCTTTGTCGAAGGCACCTACTTCGTTAACAGTTTCAAGAATATCTAGAGCTTGATGTTGCTCTACTAAGAGAAAGACTACATCTCTTTGTGTTTCAATATGCAATCCTAAAAAAGTTTTCTTGTCGTGAACACCTTCACCTCTTGCCTGAGAAATAACAGTTGAACCTGTAGCTCCATGTTCTCGTGCAGCAGATAAAATTTTATCGGTTTTAGCACTGTCAACAAAAGCGATTATTAATTTAAAGTGCATTACATCCTCCTTATTTGTTAATTAAATGTTTAATTTGAGCATAAGCTAATACTCCCATGATAGGAAATAGGCTTGCAAAGGCGATCAACCCAAATCCGTCAATTAGCGGGTTTCTACCTTCTATTGTGCTTGCCAATCCAAGCCCCAAAGCAGCTACCAAAGGCACGGTAACGCTTGAAGTTGTGACACCACCGCTGTCATAAGCTAGGGCGATAATTTGCTTTGGAGCGAAAAAAGTTTGTACTATAACAATCCCATAGCCGGCAATGATAAAGTAATGTAAAGGTAGACCAACAACAATTCGATAGCTCCCTAGTGCGATACCAATAGCCACTCCAAGAGCTATTGTGATTCTCAAAGGCCAAACTCGGATTGAGTTACCTGAAACCTCATTGGCTTTAATTGATACAGCCAAAAGAGAGGGTTCGGCAATGGTTGCTGAGAAGCCCATGGTTGCAGCAAATAAATATACCCAATAGTAGTCATTCCAATTTAGTTGGGTTTTACCAAGAAAATCTGGTGAAGTTAATTGGGTGGCCATCATTTTCCCTATTGGAAATAGTGCTTTTTCTAGTCCAACTATAAATAGAGCTAGACCTATCCAAACCATAAAGATGCCAAATAAAGTCTGAGTTAGATTTGGTATTTTTTCTTTGATAATAAATAGTTGAAAGATCAATATCATTCCAATGATAGGAGCAATATCCCAAAACATAGAAATGAAAGATTCAAGAATAATCATAGAACAATCCCAAAAATTAGAACTGCAATAATCGGTGAGAGTGCACAGATTGCAATCATTCCAAATCCGTCAGTAAGCGGATTTCTACCTCTGATGCTACTCGCTAATCCAACACCTAACGCCGTTACTAAGGGCACTGTAACCGTTGATGTTGTGACTCCACCAGAGTCATAAGCAACACCAATAATCCAGTCAGGGGAGACAAATGTAATAACCATCACTAGAACATACCCTGGAATAATCAACCATTGTAAGGGCCAGCCTTTTAAGATTCTTAAAACGCCGAGCATGACAGACAAACCAACAGCCAGTGCAACTGACAACCTTAGTCCAAGTGAATACTTATTGATAGCCAATTCATTATTTTCAATAATGCCACCACTACTAGCAACAATTGCAGCTTCTTGTGATACAGCCATTAGTGCAGGTTCTGCTATGGATGATCCAAAGCCAAGCGCAAAAGCAAACAATAGCAACCAAAACAATGAACCTTTGTTTACAAAAGAATGGGCAAGGTTTTCTCCTATAGGGAAAAGTCCCAACCTAAGACCAGAAACAAAAAAAGTCAAACCAATAAGAATTGACAAGGTTCCTAAAAGTATGATGCCTATTTCAGGAATGGCTTGCTTAAGCACTATGATTTGAAAAAAAGCGACTACTAAAACAATTGGAAGTAAGTCTTTGCAGCTTTCGAGCAAGTTATTCGCAAGCCTTCTAAGCACTTCGTCCATGTCTGTTTTGCTTTCTTAATTGTTTCATCTATTATAAACCTGCTAGAGGTAGTGCGAAGCTCTCTTACACTTTGTTTATAATGGATTGTGTAAGCCACTAACTCTCATGATATGACCCCAATTGTTTTAATTAATGGTGCAAAGCAATCTAAGATTAGTATCTTTAATCGCAACTCGCAATTCGGAGACGGATTGTTTGAAACTTGTTTAGTTGAAAATAAAAAAATACTTTTTTGGATAAATCATTTTGCTCGCCTGAATAGAGGTTGTAAACAGCTAAAAATAAGCAAAGTTGATGAGTTGGTTTGGTTGAGTGATGTTAAAAAAGCGCTATCTTTATGCAGTTACGACCGCTGCGTTGTTAAATTGATTCTATCTCGTGGTGAATCTCAAAGAGGTTATGGATTTAAGGATGATATCAAGCCGGTTCGTGCTGTTATTATCTCAGAATTGCAAAAAGCCACCCTTAGCAATTCATTTTCACTAGAGTATTGCCAAAGTGGCTATGATTCGAATCCAAAATTGGCAGGAATAAAGCACTGCAATCGATTAGAGCAAGTATTAGCTCGGTCAGACTTGAAAAGTGACGAAGGTATTATGATGGATGAAAATCGTAACGTTATATCGGTAACTCAAGGCAATATTTATGCCATTCATGGAAATACACTGATTACTCCGAAATTGGACAAGTGTGGTGTGGAAGGAACAAGACGAGCTGTTATTTTGGATTTAGCTAAACTTCTAGGTATTAAGGTAAAAGTTGAGGCTCTTTCTATAGAGAAATTAGACCAAGCTGATGAAGTTTTTATCTCTAATAGTATTATAGGAATTCAGTCCATTAGCCAGATAGGTGAGATTAGTTTTGGTGAAAGTCCAATAACAAAGAAAATTAAAGATGCCTTTACAGAAAAAAAGGAAGACAGTAATTCTTGGCAATGCATTTAGAAACAATAAATAAAACTTATTCAAGATTATTGGCTTTGGCCATTCTCGTAGTGATTAGTATTTGGGTCTGGACATCAAAGGATATGCAAGCCAAAGAAAAGCAAATCTATCAGGTTACACATGGCGCATCCATAGGTACTGTTGCTCAAGACTTGAGGAATGAAAAATGGATCAATTCTGAACTTTTTTTTAATTCATTAAGCAAGCTTATTGGGGCCAATAAAAAACTACAATCAGGCCATTATCAAATTTATCCCAATATGAGTGTTATGACTTTTCTTGAGAATATTTCAAGTGGCAATGTGGTTACTACGAAAGTTACACTTATAGAGGGAAAGACACTAAATCACTACTTTGCACAGTTGAGTTCAAATTCAAGTCTGAGATCAGAACATACACTTGAAGAAGTTATGCAATCGCTTGGTATTAGGCCACCCTATGATGGTTGGTTTTATCCCGAAACTTATCAGTTTAATTATGGTGAAAGTGTCAGAAATGTATTAGCGAGGTCGTTTCAAGTGATGCAAGAAAAGGTCAATGAGTTATGGGACAATAGAGCTCAAAATCTTCCTTTTAAGTCTCCTTACGAAGCAATAATTTTAGCCTCGCTGATCGAGAAAGAGACTGCACTTGACGAAGAAAAGTCTTTAATTTCAGGTGTATTTATCCGAAGATTAGAACGAGGGATGCGCCTACAAACGGATCCAACAGTTATTTATGCGTTGGGTGATTCTTACCAAGCACCACTCAAGAAAAGTGATTTAAAAGTTGATAGCTTATATAACACCTACAAATATAATGGCTTGCCACCTGGAGCAATCTCTTCAGTTGGTTATGAGTCCTTATATGCGGCATTTCATCCAGATGATGGCAATGAATTATATTTTGTTTCAAAAAGGGACGGTAGTCATGCATTCGCATCAAATTACGAAGAGCATAAAGACAATATCAAGAGGTATTCAAATAACATCTAGTCTAAAATTAGTATTATGAAAAAAGGGAAATTTATTACCATAGATGGCGTAGAAGGTGCTGGTAAAAGTACTCAAATTGCTTTTATTTGTGACTATTTGCATCGAAAAGGCATCGATGTTGTAAAAACTCGTGAACCGGGCGGGACTGATTTAGGGGAAAAAATACGCTCTCTATTGTTAGGTCTTGATAACGAGGGAATGCATAGCGATACAGAGTTATTATTAATGTTTAGTGCACGCAATGAACTCATACAAAACAAAATCAAGCCTGCATTAGCTGCAGGTCAATGGGTCGTTAGTGACCGCTTTACAGATGCATCATTCGCCTACCAAGGTGGTGGAAGACTTCTAAATATAGATCGTATTTCTGAGCTTGAATCTTGGGTTCAAGGAAAATTTCAAGCGGATTTGACGTTATTGTTGGATGTAGGTGTAGATGTGGGTATGGCTAGAATTGAATCTCGAAAAACAAAAGATCGTATTGAAAAAGAACAGCGTGAATTTTTTGAGCGAGTTAGATCAGCGTTTATTGATAGGTCGAAGCTCTATCCTGAGCGCATTAAATTAATTGACGCGTCTCAGTCAATTGAACAAGTGCAGAAACAAATTCAATTATTCATAGAGGCTCTATGATTTTGCCCTTGTGGAGAATGTAGCTATTGTCGAGCCATAAAAAAAGACAATCCAAGAGAGTTGTTGGATCATAGTACCTTGATTCGAAGATCACATTATCCAAATTTGATATACTGCCGCCTTGAATTAAATGATTCAGGCGCTTTGTCAAAAGACATTAGAGTTGATCAAGTACGTTCATTTTGTGAGTCTTTAGGGAAGACAGCAGAAGAGCTCCAGATTGGGATGATTTTCTATGCTGATCAAATGAATACGAATGCAGCAAACAGTCTGCTAAAGACTTTAGAAGAACCGCGTGACAATACTCTTATTATTTTATTGGCCCATAACTCAAATGCGCTTCCAGCTACAATACTTTCTCGTTGTCAGACCGTTCATATTGGTCAAACGTATAGTGAAGAAAGTGTTAAATGGTTGTCGCAACATATTGATGAAACTACTCGAGATGATTTTGATGCAGTTCAATTATTAGAGAGTGCCCATGGCGTTCCATTTAAGGTAGTTCAAGGTCTTCAAGGAGATTATTTTCTTCAGTATCAAAATTGGCAAAATCTTTTATTAGAGATAGCGCTTAATCCATCAAAGGCTAGTGAAACTGAAATATTTGATGGTAATGAATTACAAGTTTTGAGCTGTTTGCAGCAACTTGTGACTGAAGGTATAAGGATAAAAACAATTAAACATGAGGGCGCTCAACTAGAACTGAACAAAATTATCACGAAGACGCCTGTTAGCCACTTATTCAAATTATTGGATGATATTGGTCGTGCGATTTCAATGTCACAAACGACTGTAAATATAAAATTATTATTGGATAATATCCTCATTGTTTGGTCTCATATTACTCATTTAAAAAAGTATCCAATCATTATTAATTCACAGGACATTTAATGGATCGATCATCAGCTTTATTCAATGAGGCAAAAAATTATATTTCTGGCGGTGTTAATTCCCCAGTCCGTGCCTTTAAAGGTGTTGGAGGAGAGCCTATTTATTTTGAGCGAGGTGAAGGAGCCTATCTTTATGATGTAGATGGGAATGCATATATTGATTATGTTGGCTCCTGGGGACCAATGATTTTAGGGCATTCCAATCCATTTATTGTTGATGCTGTTAAGACTGAATTGGATAAAGGTTTAGGCTTTGGTGCACCTACTGAGATTGAGACATCACTTGCAAAAAAAATCTGTCAACTGATGCCTTCTATCGAACTGGTTCGTATGGTTAGCTCAGGTACTGAGGCAACAATGAGTGCTATCCGTTTGGCTCGCGGTTATACAAAACGAGACAAAATTGTAAAGTTTGAAGGCTGTTACCATGGCCATTCTGATTCTTTATTGGTCAAAGCTGGCTCAGGTGCGCTCACTTTAGGTGTACCCACCTCGCCAGGTGTTCCAAATGATTTGGCAAAACACACCTTAACTCTTGAATACAACAATTTGGATTCTGTCAAGGCGCTGTTTTCTAGGATGGGTGAGGAAGTTGGGTGTATTATTGTTGAGCCAGTAGCAGGCAATATGAATTGCATACCCCCTAAAGAGGGTTTTCTTCAAGGTCTGCGTACACTATGTGATGATTATGGAAGTTTGCTTATCTTCGATGAGGTGATGACAGGTTTTCGTGTTGCGTTAGGTGGTGCGCAAGCCTACTACGGAGTTAAGCCTGACCTGACTACCTTGGGTAAGGTAATCGGTGGTGGTTTGCCTGTTGCTGCTTTTGGTGGTCGTCGAGAAATTATGGAAGAGATCGCTCCTTTGGGTCCAGTCTATCAGGCAGGAACTCTTTCGGGCAATCCATTATCTATGGCTTCGGGCCTTGCGATGCTTAGTATTTTAGAGGCAGATGATTCGTTTTATCAAAACTTAAGCGATAATACAGAGTATTTGGTCAATGGTATTGTGAATGCTGCTAATACAAGCAATGTTTCCATGACAGCTAACAACGTTGGCGGGATGTTTGGTTTATTCTTTAGTTCCGAAGAAAAGGCTTATGAAGCCGGATTTATTTCTGCAGCTCATAGCAAAGAAGAGTTAGATAAGACTATCCATGCTGCCTCAGTCGCCTTTTCTAAACTATGAGTATGAATAATGCCAGTGCTGAACTTGAAAGCGCAAATAAACTTTTATCAGTCTATAAAAATAATATTACTGTTTTTGGTTCTGCCAGAGTTAAAGAAACAGACCCTTTATATGAAAAAGCTTATGAGCTCGGAAAGGCTTTGTCGAATGCTGGTTATAATGTCTTTACTGGAGCTGGTCCAGGCATCATGGAGGCAGTCAACAAGGGAGCTTTTGAAGGCAAATCCAAAAGCGTAGGTATCAATATTGAGTTACCTTTTGAACAAATGCCCAATCCATATCTAGACGATTGCTTAACGTTTAATCATTTTTTCACACGTAAAATAATGCTGGTTAAGAATGCCAGCGCCTGCATTTTCTTGCCTGGAGGTTACGGTACCAGCGATGAATTATTCGAAGTTCTAACACTACTTCAAACAAAAAAAATGCAATCAATTCCAGTAATTTTAAGTGGCTTAAGTTTCTGGCAACCTTTAATGGTATGGCTAGATGATATGGTAAAGAGTGACTATGTAAAGAAAGAAAATTTGGGCTTGATTGCGCTAGTGGAATCTAATGAGGAAGTAATAAAAATATTAAAGGAAAAATTATGTCTCTAGCAATATTTGATTTAGACAACACCCTAATTGGTGGGGATAGTGATTTCTTGTGGGGTGAATTTATAGGTGAAGAGGGCATAGTTGATGCCAGCGCTTATCGTAAAAAAAATGAATATTTCTACCAGCAATACGATTTAGGGATATTGGACATCTATGCTTGGTTAGAGTTTTGTTTAGAACCGCTTACACGTTATTCTATGAAAGAACTACAAGAATTCCATCATCGATTTATGATTCACAAAATCGAACCTATTCTGTTAGAAAAAGCTCAAAATTGTATTAATCAACATAAAGAAAGAGGTGACACTGTTCTTGTCATGACTGCGTCAACCAGTTTTGTTACTGCGCCGATTGTCAAGAAATATGGGATTAACCATTTGCTTGCTACAGAGCCTGAAATTAAAGAGGGTCGTTATACAGGAGGAGTGTCGGGTATACCGTGTTTTCAAGCGGGGAAAATTGATAAACTAATGCCCTGGCTTCAAAAAAATGAAGAGACATTAACCGGATCAACCTTTTATTCTGATTCCCATAACGACCTCCCACTTTTGGAGCTGGTCGACAATCCAGTGGCTGTTAATGCTGACAAAATCTTAACAAAAATTGCCGAAAAGAAAGGTTGGGAGATCTTGAACTGGAGGTAGGTCTAAATAAATAAGTCCTGATTAGAGGTATGAGCGACGTCAAGATAGGTTGCAGCACCGGCAAACTCTATACCCTCAATAAAGTCCTCTCTTGCAAATCCGAACATGCCAATTGTCATCTCGCAGGCGATGAATTTAACACCCATTTCGATGCAAATCTCTCTCAATTCCTCAATTGTGGCGATGCCGTTATTCCTCATGGTTTTTTTCATCATTGAGGTTGCAAATAACTCTAAACCAGGAATATTCCACATAATATTTGGAATTTTTGGTCCAAAGTTAATTCCTTGAAACCATTTAGGTCCAAATGGCATTTTCATAGGCATATCTGGATTTCCTTGAGGTGATATTCGAAGATGCGATAAGTCTTTAAGTAAAAGATTTAAACCATAAAAGGTACAAAAGACAGACACCTCTTTTCCCATTGCAATACCAGTAGAGGCCAGAATTAGTGGAGGATAGGCCCAGTCAAGTGTGCCTTTAGAGGCGATAAGTGTCATTTCATTAGATTCAGACATAAATCTCCATTTTGTTAGTTTTTTTCGATATAAAAAATAAACTTATTCCCTTCATCCTCTTGGGAGACTAATGTATGTCCCAACTGATTACAAAAGGCTACAAAATCTTTTTTTGAACCTTTGTCGGTGCATATAACTTTAATCGTCTCTTTAATATCCATTTTTGCAAGTGCCTGCTTTGTCTTTAAAATAGGCATAGGACAGTTGTACCCGCACATATCTAAAGTTTGATGTGACATACAGCCTCCAAAATCATTTATTTAATTCTTATTCTGAATTGTTTTCTGCAGTAAGTTTTTATTAACTAATATACCGATTGCCATAGAAAATAAAAATATTATTACAATAGGATCGAACATCGCAAAGCCAGATATTCCCGGACTAGTTAATGCGGAAATTGACGGACCAGGACATAATCCTACAAGGCCCCAACCCACTCCAAACAAAGCCGAGCCGATCACTAATTTTTTATCTATCTCTTGCTTTGAAGGTAATTCAATCTCAATACTTAGTGCGGACACTTCTTTATTTTTTAAGAAGTAAAAGAATGGTGCAAAAATTAATATAGCGCCACCCATAACAAATATTAAAGAGGCATCCCAGTTATGTGTAATACTTAAAAAGCCAATTACCTTTGATGGATTTGTCATGCCAGATACAACAAGTCCTAAGCTAAAAATAACTCCGCATAATAACGAGATTACTTTATCGTTCATAAATAAATCCCAAATTGTTGAAGTATCGCAACTGTAAGCATTGCAACACCAACAAAGACCATTGTAGCAATCAAAGAGCTAATCGATAGTCTGCCAATGCCACATATGCCATGTCCAGATGTACAGCCGCCGCTAAGTCGAGTTCCAAAGCCTACCAAGAGCCCACCTATAATGACTAAAGGGTATGAGTCAGTTATAGTAAAGGAGTGATCAGGCAGGGTAAATGCAATAGTTAATGGTTCTTTAGTATAGCAATACAGTAATGGCCCTAATACTAGTCCCAATAAGAAAAGGATATTGGATATTCTATTGGCTTTTTTAATGATAGCGTTTTCGACTATACCGCTGACTCCTGCTAGTCTACCTGTAGTGTAGAAATAAAGCACTATTGAGAGTCCTATCAATATTCCGCCTAGTAAGGCACTATATGGTGTGAAGTTATTCATGTCAGTCGTTAGTCGATTTTATTCCTCTAGGACTGAAGAGTCAATTTTCAATTAAAGGTGTTATGGTCTGAACTCCATAGGCTGTGCCTAAAAGTAGAATGTCTGCGCCTCGAGTAGCAAATAGGCCATTTGTAACTAGGCCCACAATGTTGTTTAGTTGATTTTCAAGTCTTTTCGGATCTTCAATTTCAAGGTCATGGATATCCAGTATTAGATTTCCATTGTCGGTGGTAAGACCCTCTCTTAAAATTGGTGAGCCACCAATCGTTTTAACAATTTGACGTTTAACGTAGCTAGTAGACATGGGGATAACTTCGACTGGTAAAGGGAACGATCCCAAAACACTGACAAGTTTAGATTCATCTGCTATACAAACAAACTGGTTGGAAACTGCGGCGACGATTTTCTCACGGGTAAGAGCACCACCACCACCTTTAATCAAGTTTAACTTTCTGTCTGATTCGTCAGCACCATCAATGTAGACTGAAATCTCCTCAACATCGTTCAAGTCCAACACTTTAATGCCATGGTCTTCGAGGCGATTTGCTGTCGCTACTGAGCTTGCCACCGCACCTTTGATGCGTTCTTTAATTGTTGCCAATTCATCAATGAAAAAATTTGCTGTTGACCCTGTCCCTACGCCTATAATAGAGTCAGGAACGACATATTTGAGTGCAGCCTTTGCCACCTCAATTTTCATTTCGTCTTGGGTCATCTTTTGATCCATTTTTTCAGTTCAAAAAGATTATACACTATGAAAAAAATAATCCTCGCTACAAGCAATCTTGGTAAAGTGAGAGAGCTTAATTCAATGCTAGAAGGTCACTACAATGTTGTCTCTCAAATGGATATGAAAGTAGAAGAGATGCCAGAAACTGGCGCCAGTTTTATTGAGAATGCACTCATTAAAGCTAGAAACGCATCTTCTCAAAGCCAACTTCCAGCACTAGCCGATGATTCCGGGCTTGTTGTTGATACTCTTAACGGTGAACCAGGGATATATTCTGCTAGATACGCTGGTGAAAATGCATCAGACGAAGACAATATTATTAAGCTACTTTCTCGTATGGATGGTGAGGATGAACGTAGAGCAAGTTTTTGGTGTGCGATGGTTTTTGTGCGTTATGCCAGTGATCCTGAGCCGATAATTGTTGAAAAATCTTGGGAGGGTCAAATATTGTGTGAACTTAAAGGTAATAATGGGTTTGGATATGACCCTATCTTTTATTTGCCTGAACTTAATTGCACTTCTGCACAACTCTCAGCAGAGGAAAAAAACCGCAAATCACATCGTGGTCAAGCGCTACAAGAAATTTTGAAGCACCTTTTATCTCTCGAATAGTTTGTTAGAGCTACCACCAATTTCTTTATATATACACTACCCTTGGTGTGTCAAGAAATGCCCCTATTGTGACTTTAATTCACATGAAGGTGACCCACAAGCCGACTATATTGCTGCATTGATTAGAGACTTGGATTGTGACCTAAAATATCTTCAGAACCGACAGATACATTCAATATTTATTGGTGGCGGTACTCCAAGTTTAATGAGTGTCAATGATTTAGAAGAATTATTCAAAGGCTTAAGAGAGAAACTATCAATATCCAATGATATTGAAATCACTCTTGAAGCAAACCCCGGTACATTTGATGCTAACAAGTTCGCCCAGTTTAGAGAGCTTGGTGTTAATCGTTTGTCGATTGGGGTGCAGTCTTTTAATAATAAAAACTTGGAATTCTTGGGTAGGATTCATAGCTCTGAGGAGGCAATTCAAGCTATTAGGGAGGCTCAAAAGGTTGGCTTTGAAAACATCAATATAGATCTCATTTATGGTTTAAAGGATCAAACCACTGAGAACTGTATAGAAGATTTGAGTTGCGCTATTGAACTTCAACCAAACCATATTTCCTTCTATCAGCTTACACTTGAACCAAACACTTTGTTTGCAAAATATCCTCCTAAACTACCTGCAGAAGACAATATCTGGGAGATGGGAGAAAAAGGTGCATCTCTGATACAGAATAGTGGTTTTGAGCAATACGAAATATCAGCCCATGGCAAAATACCTTCCCAGCATAATATCAACTACTGGAAGTTTGGTGACTATCTTGGAATTGGTGCAGGTGCTCACGGAAAAATTACAGACATTAAGACAAAAAAGGTATTTAGATCAATAAAGCCTAAATCTCCCAGAGACTACTTAAACCAATTTCAACATAATGATATTGAATCATCTATCAAGGTTGTTGATCATCTAATCTTTGAGTTTATGCTCAATAGTCTTAGATTAAAGAATGGTTTTGATGTTGAATTATTTGAGACCAGGACAGGTCAACCATTTCAAGTGTTAACTTCCAGACTTGACAAGGCGATTGATTTGGATTTAATAAAAATTCAAAAAAAGTGGATTAAACATATTTAAGGTTAGATGGTGAGTGATAATTTTTGGTCCAGTAAACATACTTGGAGAGTAAGTGCTAATAACACCAAGTGGTGTTTGATTGGCTGCGCTATTGGCGATTTTGGCACTATCGCAGTAATGCAAGACACTGGTGTGTCAGTTTTAATAATCTTTGCCTTGGCGATGCTGAATGGCATCATTTTAAGTATTCTTCTAGAAACATACATCTTGATGCGTCAATCGATCAGATTTGGGAATGCCATTAGAACTGCTTCAGGGATGAGTTTGATTTCTATGTTGTCAATGGAGTTGGCAATGAATTTGGTCGATTATTTGATTACGGGGGGAGCTATATTCAAATGGTCAGTATTACCGGTTGCCCTATTTTTTGGATTTATCACTCCATGGCCCTTCAATTATTGGCGATTAAAAAAATTGGGTAAAGCCTGTCATTAGTTGCACTGGCTGTTAAAATACTCGCTAGTTTTTAGATATGTATAGATTATGACATCACATAAAATCGCTGACGTCCTTACAGAGTCTTTGCCCTATATTCAAAAATTTAAAGGCAAAACTATTGTTATTAAATATGGCGGAAACGCCATGGTGGACGAAGAATTAAAGTCTAGTTTCGCACGAGATATTGTGCTTATGAAATCAGTTGGAATGAATCCCATAGTTATTCATGGTGGCGGACCTCAAATCGGAAAAACCCTTGAAAAACTAGGCAAAGACAGCGAATTTGTTGATGGTATGCGTGTCACTGACAGTGAAACCATGGATGTTGTTGAGATGGTTCTCGGTGGCTTTGTCAACAAAGGGATTGTCAACCTGATTCAACAACATGGAGGCAACTCGATTGGCTTAACAGGGAAGGATGGTCGCTTTATTACCGCGAAGAAGTTAAAAAGCAAAATCGAACCCACCTCTGAGATTGTTGACTTAGGTCATGTTGGAGAAGTTAATGAAATAGATGTTTCAGTCATTGATTTATTATTACAGCGTGACTTTATTCCCGTTATAGCCCCCATCGGAGTCGGCAAAGATGGCTTATCATACAATATTAATGCAGACCTAGTGGCTGGTTCAATCGCTGAAGCTCTGAATGCAGAAAAACTCATGCTGCTGACCAATACTCCAGGTTTGTTAGATAATAACGGCGAGCTTGTAACTGGACTGAATTCAACAACAGTGAAAAAACTTATAAAGGATGGCACAATTCATGGAGGCATGTTGCCGAAAATAAGCTGTGCACTCTCAGCGGTCGAGAATGGCGTAGAAAGAAGTCACATTATTGATGGCCGTGTATCTCATGCTGTACTCTTAGAGATTTTCACTGATTCAGGCGTTGGAACGTTGATTACGCGAAATGGCAAGTAGTAATCGAGAAACAATTAGTGTTAATGACTGTCAAGTTCTAGCTCACAATAAATACGATGGCGAGCAATATATCCTAACATTATCATCCTCTGACATTGCCCAAAAAAATCTTCCCGGCCAATTTGTGCATATCACAGTATCAGACGTTATCGCTATGCGCAGACCTATTTCAGTTATGTCAGTCAATAAAAAGAATAACACCTTCGACCTGCTCTACAAGGTTGTGGGTGAAGGTACTCGTCAGTTGGCTGAGTGCAAAGTAGGCGACATGTTGTCCGTGATTGGCCCAATTGGAAATGGTTTTCGTGTAACTGATAAAAAAAATCCACTTCTCATAGGTGGCGGTGTGGGTATGCCACCCATTATTGCGATTGCACAGCAAATTAAAAATGATAATGACTATAACCCTTTTGTTATTTTAGGTTCTGAAGTGCCTTTTCCTTTTACACCACAATCTAGTGAAATAAGCAATACTTGTCCTTCAAAAACTTACACCATGCCATTATTGGAGGAATGGAATGTGGCATGCGGATTAGCAAGTTTACAAGGTTTTAAAGGTGTCTATAAGGGCTATGTCACTGACTTAGCAAAAGAATATTTAGACGCCCTTTCGAAAGAGGATTTATCGCAAGTTGAGGTTTATTCTTGCGGACCTCAGCCAATGCTTGAGGCGGTAGCCAAATTGGCTAGAGACTATAACTTGCCCTGCCAGGTTTCACTAGAAGAATATATGGCCTGTGCCGTAGGTGGTTGCGCTGGATGTGTAGTGGAGGTGAAAACTGATGACGGTCCAGCCATGAGAAGAGTTTGCGTTGACGGCCCTGTGTTTGATGCACAATCAGTTTTTCAATGATTGCTGAGAACCTTAAAAAGGTCAAGCAACGAATCGATTCGGTTCATCACGGTCAACAAGTACAGTTAATTGCCGTCAGTAAAGCTCGCTCAGTCACTGAAATTAAAGAAGCTATAGACGCAGGACAAATGCATTTTGGAGAAAATTATCTGCAAGAATCTTCGGATAAGATTATATTTTTTAGAGAGAAGAATCTGATTTGGCATTTTATTGGACCTATACAGTCAAACAAAACTGCAGGTATTGCAGAAAAATTTGACTGGGTTCACAGTGTTGAACGATTCAAGATTGCAAAAAGGCTAAGTGACCAAAGACCTCATAAATTGGGCCAATTGAATATCCTATTACAGGTAAACATCGACCGAGAAAAAACCAAGTCTGGTTTTTTTCTGGAGGATATTGAAGAAATTATTCCAGAAATAAAAAAGTTGCCAAATATTTCCTTGAGAGGTTTTATGTGCATTCCAAATCCAGATAATGCTGCTGCAAGTTTTACTAAAATGGACAAATTGATTTCAAAGTATCCTGATTTGGATGCCCTTTCTATGGGGATGTCTGCTGATTTGGAACTGGCAATAGAGAAGGGGGCCACTTTTGTTAGGGTTGGTACCGATATTTTTGGTGAGAGAGAATATAATTGATATACAAAAGAACACACAAACTACAAACTCTTAATGCTAGATGACGATATGAGAATTAGATTATTTATTACCGGTGGCACCATTGACAAAGTTTACAATCAATCAAACGGTGAACTTGAATTTGATCAAACTCATTTTCCTGAAATACTTTCAAGAGCGAGAATAGAAGTAGATTTGTTAATAGAAGAATTGCTATTAATAGACAGTTTGGACATGGTTGATGCTGACAGAGAGTTAATCCTAGATAAGTGTTCTAAGTGTGATGAAAAATTCATTCTTATTACACACGGAACTGACACAATGTGTGAAACTGCTAGACTATTGGGAGAAAACTCTATTGACAAGACAATCGTTTTATTTGGATCGATGGTGCCTTATGCAGTCAGCGATTCTGATGCCTTTTTTAATTTTGGTTGTGCTTTAGGTTCAGTTCAGTTGCTAAAAGCGGGAGTCTATATTGCGATGAATGGGCGAATACTGCCGTGGCATGATGTAGAGAAAAATAGGAGCCTAGGTATCTTCCAGCCACGAAGCTCCTAATTATTGATCAAAGTTTATTTGGCGTTATCAATCATGTATTGAATGGCGGACTTGAGCTCGTCGTCTGAACAGTCCATGCAAGTCCCTTTTGGCGGCATGCCACCCTTACCGGCAATAACTACCATAAGAAGATTGTCGATACCGCTTTCGATTCTTGGTGCCCAATCTTCAAGAGAACCAAACTTTGGAGCATCCATGATGCCTGAATCGTGACAACTTTGGCACTTACTATAGACTTGTTCACCCGTGCGTTCAGATTGATTTGAAATATCATTAGATGCGACGGTGATGTTGTTGTTGTCAATTCTGACCTCTCCAATTTGCTTGATACGCTCTATTGTTGCGCTATCAACTTGGAAATCATTGCTAGTTGAATCGTTGCTAGAGGCGTTAAAGGCCTTGAAACCAATGAACAGCATAACAATAGCCCAGACGGCAATCATTAATTTTGTAGAACCTTTGGTGCCTTGACTCATTACATCTTTCCTCGTTAGTTCGATTAAATTCTGGCATATTATACATTTGGTTATAATTGCCTACAGTCGAATACAACATAAATATGCTTAAAAAAACTCTTCTCAGAGGTCTTAATTTATTGAAATTAAGTACCTGGTTGGCTGCAATAGTTTCAGTTCTTTTACTTTTGGTTGTTGCATTTTTTGTTACATTCCCTCAAACAATTAAAACTTCCTTAGAGGAGAGACTTTCGGAAATCAGTGGCTTAGAGGTTAAAGTTGATAAATTGTCACTCGAATTCCAAGACAACGAACTATTGTTGGCGGTCAAAGGACTTGATATTGGTACTACAGGATTAAAGCCGATAGCGTCAATCGATGTGTTACGATGGGATGCTGATTTATTGGCCCTTTATAGGGGAATTGAAATACCTGGACACATCGATATCAATGAATTGATCATTGATACCTCTTCTCTTGACGAATATATTTCTATTATTAATACGGATTCAGTGTTTTCTAGTTTGGGTTTGTCAGGCATGCTTGCTCTTCAAACTCTATCGGTCAATAGTACAATATTTGTTGGTGATGAACCACTCCAACTTGCGCCTATAGAATTAAAGAGGAATAAAGAGAAGATTATTTTGTCAATGGAGAGCCAGCCACTTATCCTTGATTCTGAGATACCAAAACTAGGGAACACAGTAAGCATCAAAACCACTATTGATGTTGAAAAGACAAGAACTGATAGGAGTGCCGTTATTCCATTTACGATAAAAAATAAAGATTTTAACCTTTCAGCTCAACTTAAAATTTTTTCAGAACAAGACAAAGTTTATCTAGAGTTTCAAAGCTATATTGATCAGATTGATGTCACTAAAATCAATCAAAATATTCCTGAAGCACTCGCCAAAACGCGGAGCACCAATTGGCTTGATAAAGTTATCACAGAGGGAATTTTGACAGATATCATGTTGACGACACGGTTTAATATATCTGGTGAACCTGAGACACCAAATACAAAGTTTTCAGCCAATCTTAAAGATGCCAAGTTAAACGTGGATTCTAATTGGAGACTGATAACAGACTTGAATGGAAAGGTAACGTTTTCCAATGATTCTGTCAATATAACAGCAAGAAATGCCAAACTTGAAACCATTGATTTAAACTACCTAAGTATTTCTATTCGAAATTTTGATAAGCCCGAAGCTAGATTAGTATTAAATGGTAGATTTAATTCAGATAGTGAGACAATTTCTCAATTTATAGAACAGTCTCCAGTCACAGTTCGAATCAAAGACTACCTAAATGAATTTGAGTTGAGTGGTGATATTTGGGGTAATGTGACTATTGTCGCACCATTGCAGCAACAAACAAAAAAAGAATTTGAGATTGATTTTGACATGTATGTAAACGACAATACTTTAAGCCTCTTTGATGAAAAGCTTTCCGTTAAACAATACAATTCACAGATTTCATACCATAATGGCCTTATACAAACCAAAGGTAGAGGGGAAATAGGCGGTGAATTATTTGAATTAGCTTTAAACCCTAGTGACTGGATTGATGATAAATCTTCAACACTAAGAGTAAAAATGAGTCATCCTGGTGATAACATTGATGCCTACATAACTAAGAAAATGCATAATGAATGGCATGCTCAAATTGAATCAAAAGGCCTGCAAGTGGATGTGGATTTGTCACTACGCGATGATGGTCCAAGCATTGTTAAATTGAGCGACCTCAATATAGAATCTATCGAAGAAATCAAGAGTCCTTGGAAAATCTCTCCGGAAAATTTCCCAAGCTTTCATTTAATATCAAAAAATGCTGTAGTGAATGGGAAAGATGTGCCAAACCTTGAAGCCGATCTGATCAGTCATGGCTCAGTCATGGAAATCAGTAATTTGATATTTGAAAACGTAGGGCTAAGCGAAGATGATTTGATATTTAATGGCAGTTGGTTGGATGGTCGAACAGCATTAAGAGCAAATGCTTCCCATCAAAACCTATCTGATTTCTTAGTCAAATTTGGTGTAGATGAGCCTGTCAGTGGTGGCGCATTTAAAGCTGATGTACGTCTATTTTGCAATTGCAATCCTTGGGAGGTAACGGTACCAAAAATAAGCGGTTTTATGACAACTGATATAGAGGAAGGAGTCTTTACTAATCAAGACCCAAACTTCTTCAAGTTACTCTCATTTATTAATTTAGAGTCTATCGCGAATAGAATGAGGATGTCAAGAAGTGAGCTTAGAGAGCAAGGTTTTGTCTATGACCGAATTAATGCTAAATTTTTGGTTAAGAACGGTAGAGCAAAGGTCGATTATTTTCAAGTCGAAAGTGAAGAAAGCGACATTGAACTGACAGGTTATGTGGATTTAATAAAGCGTGATTACAACTTGGCGGCAAATGTACAACCTTCAATTGCTGATACAATACCCTTAGCAACTTATTTGGCGGGTGGTGGTTTGGCTGGTTTTGGTGTATGGGCTGCCGATAAGATGCTTTTTGGTGGTGAAATTATTGGTTCCTTGTTTGATAACGTTGTTGAGTTTACTTATATTATTACAGGGTCTTTACTAAATTCCCTATCAGAAACTGGTGGGGATTATTCCGATTTATATTTTCAACACTCAATAGCCGAATCATGGCTGTTGGATGAAGGTATCGTAAAGGATGGCTCATATAATATCAGTCACGGAACTGGTGTCCGTTGTGTTAAAGGAGATAAGACAGGTTTTTCTTATTCAGATGACCTGAATCTTAAGGCAATCCAAGGTGCCATCGATTTTGCAAAAGGAATATCTGATAGCCCTCAAGGTCAAAACTCAAACCCTCTTATAAGTATAGATTGTCCTTCTCAGTATCCAGCTTTAAGCCCACTTGAGAGTTTAACCTCAAAAGAAAAAGTTGATTTACTTAGGCAAATTAACACGATCGCTCGCAAAGAACCTAAGGTGGTTCAGGTCAGTGCTTCACTTTCAGGCTCCTACACTGAGGTTTTAATTGCTTCCACTGATGGCGTCTATCAAATGGATAGCCGACCTTTGGTAAGAATCAATGTAACTGTCATTGTAGAGCATAATGGCAGGGTTGAGCAGGCCTCAAGTGGGGGCGGGGGTCGCTATGACTACCGATACTTTGTCAACAACTCTTTAGCTGAAACTTATACCAAAGAAGCCCTTAGGTTAGCTCTGGTGGCGCTAGAGTCCATAGAAGCACCTGCAGGTAAAATGCCTGTCATCCTAGGCTCTGGTTGGCCAGGTGTGCTGCTTCATGAGGCGATTGGACATGGGCTTGAGGGTGACTTTAACCGCAAGGGTAGTTCTGTTTTTAGTAACAGAATTGGCGAACAAATTTCTAGTGAAAAGTGCACCATTGTTGACAATGGAACTCTGGCAAACCGTCGTGGAAGTTTGACAATTGATGATGAAGGTACTCCAACCCAGGAGACCGTATTGATAGAGAATGGTATATTGAAAAGATACATGTTGGACAAACTAAACGGTCGCCTTATGGGTCAACCTAGTACCGGTAATGCTAGACGCGAATCCTATGCCCACATTCCCATGCCAAGGATGACCAACACCTACATGCTAAATGGTAAGGACCATTTTAAGGACATGGTTTTGTCAGTAGAGGATGGCATTTACGCGAAAAATTTTGATGGTGGACAGGTTGATATTACC
>LUMJ01000057.1_pt1 | contig 72057 bp, 58 predicted proteins | sample 729631 | NCBI WGS metagenome assembly LUMJ01 (sample SAMN03860266, study PRJNA289734) | marine metagenome | biome: seawater column; feature: ocean; material: water; isolation source: Red Sea water column Station 22 - depth 500m | place: Saudi Arabia: Red Sea | collected 2011-10-15 | depth 500 m
AACAATCATCATGGAAGCTATAAGGACGGGAGCATGAGTACAACCACCTGGTGGGCATGTGCATTCCGAAGTGTTGCAACAATCTTTAATACTAGCGTTCTCGGAACTGCTAGAATCTACTCTCATACCATGGCTCATGTTCATAGAGCAATTCGATTCAGAATTGCTATTGTAGTGTTTGTTGTCAATAGCCATTTCAAAACTCATAGTATCTATAGCCATAGCTTGCCCAACGAGGGCAGATAGCACTGTAAATACTAGTATTAATTTTGATAGGGATTTAGACATTTTTTAAGCATTGAACATAACCTATACGGAGAATAATGGATTTTTTCGAATTGGTAAACAGTCGAGACTAATTTGTAATCAGAATAGCCCATTCATCGGCAGAGTTTTAGAAATAGTCATGATGAGAGAAATAGCCTACAACCATGCAAATTTTTAGCCGCGCCACTAAATCCGTAATTCAGATACTGCGATAGAACTTGAACGCTCTAAGTAGTTGCCACAATGCTTTCTCTTTGTCCAGTTCCATTAACGTTATAACAGGAGGTACCCGGACTTACACAAAAAATTGAGGAGGCTGACAAATAAATGCTTGAGGAACTCGCGCTCTGACAGATAGAGTTTTTGATGTCGGCGACCTTATTGACAGAAACCTAAATTCTGAGAGGTGTTTGAATTTATTAGATGAGAAATGATTCTTTTCTGTATTAGGGAATCATGAAAAACTAATATTAGAAATCAATTTGAGCAAGCTATACCAATCTGAGCTTTGGTATCAGAATGAAGGTAAATGGTGGCAATACTTAGACAATGAGCTTAAGAATAAATATTTTAACTTAGCTAACAAGTTACCTCTTTCGATATCTATTGAAACGAACTTTGACAACATTGGAATAGTCCACGCAGATCATCCTTTCCATTCTCGGCCGCCTACATAAGACTGTCAAAATTATATTAAGCAAATTCTTTGGGAAAGGATATTATCCTAATAACAATATCAAAGACCCTAAATCTACTTTGTATAAATTCTCTGAAGATTTTATACACATATTCAATTACCGAAACTTCAAACTTACTCACAGTAAAATAAAGTTAGACTGCTAAAACAAAAAGCCCCGCATTTTCATGCAGGGCTTTCTGAATAATGGTGCCTCGCTCCGGGATTACAACGCGCGGCGCAGCCGCAGGGGCACGTTAGCGTGTGCGTGTGTTTTCAACCGCCGAAATCAAAAAAGCCCCGACCATTTCTGATCAGGGCTTCTTTATAAGTGGTGCCTCGACCCGGGATCGAACCAGGGACACGCGGATTTTCAATCCAAAATTGAAAATCAAAGCAAGATATTGATTTATTTAAACTTTAAATCATAAACCTTCCAAATAAATCCCCAATTAAATGCTCTGAAGGCCGCATAACTTAATCTGCCTGTTATGCGTTTTTGGAAAAAATTTTAAGGGGAATTAATCGCATGAACTTTCACTGGGGCTAAAAAGCAAAAACCCGAGCTGCAACTCGGGTTTTAGATATCAGTCGATTTTCGCAAGACGACCAATCAAATTTCAGCTTCATACTAGCTGAGGGGTATCCCTTTGTCTAGTGAAAAGGCCCGCCGAAGTCGACCCGTTTTTGCCCCAGCAAAAACGCATCAGGCATTGCGTATTTTACGTATCACTTCATGTTGGAAAGTTGTTGTTGGTGAAGTGTTCCTGGTGTTGAGTCGAACGGGGAATCCTTACATACGACTCAGCGTGCGACGCGCACCGCGACACTCTGAATTCGCAATTCAGAGGCGCTTACACTAGTGGGCAACGGGGAACCAACCACGGCCACCACATAAAAAACGGCGAGGCAATCTAGTCAACAGACGGGGATTAAATTAAGCGCAGTTCGTCATAGGTGTGTCTCTCCAACGCGTAAGGGGGGCAAGAACCTAGCAGGTTCTACCGATAGTGGAGAGCAAGGCGGACTATCCTAAAACCTTTTGGTGGCAGGAGGTCGAGCCTATCTTGGAGCGCAGCGAAAAGATAGGCTCAAACTTCGGAGATTCAGGTCAAGTAAAAACGTTGCTCCTCCTCAACCTCACACCAATGATCTGCATTTTCACGATGTACATGTAATAATGAAGTATTTAGTGCTCGAAAATCATCATCGTTTAGAACGTTATTCTGCCTAAGTAGCTCCCAATTCTTTGGATAAAAGGTCGCTATAACAAACCCAGTGAATGCAAAAGGTGTCATATATTTCTTGATAGGCAATCTCGATTCATTACCGTGACCTATGTGTAAATGTGTTATAGGGTGAGAGACCTTATTGTATTGTTCTGGATGTATGTCAACCCGAAGAGGAGTGTAGCTACCGTACCGAGCTTCAGTTTCAAGATAAAGCTGATACTGCTGCTCAATATCGTCTAGGTATAGTTCAATTTCTTCTTCAGGATAATTGTTATCATACAATTCCTGTTTTATCCTTGACTCATATTCATCTAGCGAGTCAAGGCTTTCAAACGGAGATGAAATGTACTTAAAACTATCTTCTTTAAAGTAAAGCAAGCTCTGATCTTCAAGCTTGATGTGATACCAAAAATGTCTATCGTGGAGTTCCCACTGCTCCAAATATGAAAGATTTCTGACTCGCCCTACGTAATCCGTTGGTAAATTCGGATTCATGTTAAAGTGACTTCGTATGCCTGCTTTTTCCGCTAGGCCACTTGCTTTCAATATTGACTGAATGAAAGCTTGTTTAGCCATTATTGCTTTTCCTCACCAGCTTTCATTTCTTTTAACAGTCTCTCAAGTGCATCAGTTCCTCCCATCTGTTCGGCTAAACGTTGCAACTTGCGCCTTTCAGAAGTGAGAGAATGATCCTGCTTTTGTAAGTCCGTCTGAATCTTTGCTAGGCCTTCGGACGAAGGAAAACTGAAACGAATTTCCGGACAATATCCTTTCGCGGTTTCAATTTCACCAAAAAGAGGAATAGCTGCGTGGCCGTATGCGGACATATAAAGCCATCCTTTAGTTCGAGTCATTGCAGTAAAAAGGAGATTTCGACTTTTAAGGTTCAAGTTGTGACAAAGTGAATCGCAACCTACCAGATAGACTGAATATGCTTCGTTTCCTTTTGCCTTATGGACCGTACTAAGCGTAACTCTTCCTTTTACTTGAAAGTCATTGATTGAATATTTATTGGCATGAATATTATTTGTCTGAACTCCATTTATTGACAGAACGTCAGTTATCTCAGAAAAATATTTAGAGCATGCTCGGTCATCCATACATATCACCAAAATATCTTCAGGTAGCAAACCTTCTTCCTTGATATCACTAATGATTTTACGCGCAACATATTCTGACTCAGCTTCGATTGATGAAAATCCGCTTTTTGTAGATATTAGAGAGTCAGGAAGTTCCTCTACAAGTGTTGGAGACTTTTTGTAGTTTCGGCTTACGGTTATGAACTCATTCTCTTCAAAGTTACCCTCCTTTCGAGAAAGTACCTCATAACCAAACCCTTTCCAAGAATCAACAGACTCTATGACCTGAACTTGTTCACCATAAACCCCCAAACCTACAGCATGAGCTGAGACCAAAATAGACAGTGGTGTCCGATAACATGTTTCTAGAAAATCATCTTGTTTAAAGGTGATTGCATTTCCGAATATTTCTTGGGCCGTTATTACTTTTGGCTGAAAGATGTTTTGGAATACATCTGAGCCGAACGTAACTCGATTTCCTTTCGCCAATTTGGTACACAGTAGCAAGTAATGCTTTCCATAGTCTTGTGCTTCATCGACGAATACATAATCATATTGTGGCTTAATATCAACACTATCTAACAGTGATTTACATGCATATTCGAAAGCATCCATACCTGCACCCGCAGCCAAGCTTTGCGCTCTTGAGAGCGTCATGGGAGATACGCCGTGTGCTACACATGCATTGTAATAAACCCCCGGATTTGTCCGACCTCCCCAAGCATGGAGAACTTTGACACAATCGAGGTAACTCATATCATCATGAAATTCCCTAAAAAAGCGATGGATAAGTCTCTTAACATGTTGATAAAGACTTTTAGTACTAAAAGTATAGAGCACCGATGTATTTCTACTACTTTCTCTTAATAAAGTTTGAACCACTTTCATAGACAAGATAACAGTTTTACCTGAACCAGCTAAACCTCTTATCCTGTGTGGACCATCTATTGCTGGAATATAGCCATCTTGTTGATCATTATCGAACTTTAAAATCTTTGATTCGACTGAGTGGACCTTCGCAACTTTTGAATTAGGAGCATGATCGGCAATGTCTCTTTCAACAGGCCTAAGAAGCCCTTTTGCGCCCTGTAGAGAAGAAATAGCCTCTTCAATTAATGATGAATCAATTTCATCATTATCATCGGACCTAAAGAAACTAATAAAGTCTGCATTCCCACATATGAGTTTATGCCGTGTTTTAAAAGCTTGCTGCTCAGGTTGAGAAATATTTCTCGCAAAAAGAATCGCATCGACCGGTACAGCCAATCCCATTAAACCAGTCCGAAGATTATCGTTCTTTAACAACTTTGAGGTAATATGGCCCGCTATTTTGTCCAGAATCTTATCTTCTTTGCTTAGCAGTTTCTCGTCATAACGGGGCAACTCTGTAGAATAAATTATTATGATTCCGTGTCTGGGACTCACGATAAGAACTTGCGTCATTATTACCGAATCATCATCGTCCTTATATAATGGGAACTCCAAAAAAAAATGGGAATTCGATAGACGTAGCTCTTCTTCTTTTGCTCGAAGAGTTTCAATTATATGCTTAATTGCGTCATCCGATGAAAAATCGAAACTTTTTGGAATTATGTTCATTTAATTTAGTAACCCATTACCATTTAATTCTTAACTCTCAAGCTTGTTTCGCCAAGAGTTTGGCACTCAATACACATTGAAAGGCATTTACGCCATTTACACAACGGCCATTCGTACAGCTTGGGTGACTATACCAAGTGCAACAGCTTTAAAAGCTCAAAGACTATGACTAACAGTGCAATATTTGTTCTTTCTCAATTTGGCATGCCAAATTTAAGAAGACTACACTAGTTCAAATAAAAGTAGTAGCGCCCTAATTTCAGATCGGTATCCACTTCAGAGCCCTAGCTAACCATTTTAAGCAGCCAATGACTAAGCGAGGCAATAGTCCGTCCATTTCCAATAGTGCTTCAGACGCTTTATTTCTGTACTATTTGTCGCGACGTTTTACTCAATTCATGATATATGAGGCCGCATTACCTAACTTTAAAGAAGTACAACAAGCGAGAATTAGTGCTAGCGTATTTGACATACCAAACTAGAAGAAAGGTGTACAGAATGCTCATGCGAAGGAATAATCATAGAATTGGTAGCTATTAGGTTACTAGCTCCCCTAGCTACCCAAAGGATAATTTCGGCTCCAATGCTCTCTGGTTTTGAATCAGCACGCATAGCCAGTGAACCTCGTTACCCTAATAACAATTAATGCTGAGTCGGGCCGGTATAATTTGAATTACGTTACAATATCTAATGAACTTTTGAATAATGCACGAATTCGCTTATCTGGGATAATACCCAACATATAGCCTGCGAACCTAGACTCAGAACACTTCAATGGGAAAAATTAGCCATTAAATCATAGGCAATTACGGGCCCACAGTCTTCTTCGTTTACCGTTTCAATTTGGCATGCCAAATCGAAGAAGGATAAATTTACAACAATATTAATCATTCATTAACGTAGCCCTACTCTTTAGAAGCCTACTGATTAATTACTCTGCTGATATAGATAATTTAGACCCGCATATTTGTGATTCTTCAGTGATGTCGCCGGTCAGTAGCATTCCGCTTGACAACCCCTTGTCCGATACAAGACTGCCACACAGTATTATGCCTAAGAAGACTCTATCGATTTTCTTAAGCTGAATTGTGACGTTTACCTTCAGCGCTTTCTTGCTTTTTTTTCCCATGCCGGTTTTTACTCCACTATTTTGCAACCGACAATCATTTTAAACTCGTTTTTATACCCCGTTGTCAATTAGAGCCCCTTATTTTCGCCTCTTAAATGCCCATGGCAGCAAAAAATTATGTTATGGGGAAGCGTCAACATTAGCTTCTAATTTGTCACTGCTCTTGCTCAGACAAAAATAGCTATTCTGCAGTAGCTTCGAAAAACCCCCTTTCACTAAGCCTAGTTTTTCGGGGATTTATTTTTGACTTTCGCTTAGCTTGGCTTTTGAACTTTGATAATGTTTACTAGCCTGAAATTTTTGTGGGATTTTATTGCAACTTTATTGCAACTTATTGGGATAGTGCTAGTATGTTAATGGGTTTTTACAGAATAATAAGGGCGCTTTCGAGCTGCCCGTCATACGTAATGAGGAATGTTCTATGTCGAGTCTAGGCGAAGAGCTTAAGCTCGTAAGACAAAATCTAGGGAAGCAGCGCCCCCTAGAGCAGTTTAAAGGAGAAATTCTTGAACTGTTGGATAAACATGGTGCTACCCAGGTAGAGGTTCAGGCTTGGCTTGAGCAATGTAAAGATGTGACGGTGTCACGCTCTACGCTCTCCAGGGTAATTAAAAGCTGGCGCGAAAGCACTTGAGTCGTTAAGAGCCTTCGCGCCTCTCTTTTTTAGCAGAGGGGATTAGTCGTGAAGGGTTGGAAAAAAATATTATTTTGGGTTGGCGTTTTCTTAATCGCTCCCTGGTTGTTAATTATCTTAGCGTCTCAGTTGGGATCGTTATTTTTATCTCCTTCTGGGGACGGTGTTGTTTCAGGCCTTGAGTCACTTCGTAATTGGAGTGGATTGAAATTGATAGGTATTGCATTAAGCGTATCTATTCTTTTCTTTGGAAAAGGATTTGCTGCCTGGTATATCCGGACCCGCATTCCAAAACCTGAAGATGTTTCTGATGAGCAATTTGAAGCTGCATCGGTCAAGGCTGTCAGTCTGCTTCATTGGTTATTGCTTTTGGGCGTAGGCCTTAATCTATTCTATATCTTATTTGGTTAACGGGGTCAGTTATGATTCTGGACTCGTTGATCGATGCTTGGGGAATTGCATTAGGCCTTAAAGCTGCGTCTATTTTATGGGACGTTTTTTCTGATTCCGCGATCATTCTAATCCCTTTGATATTTGCCTTGTTTAAAGGGGCTGAGCGTATTTTTCTTGAGGGCTACGATGACGCGACTTATCGCTCGGTGGTATATAAGATTTTCGCAGTATGGTTTGTTTTCACACTAGCGGTTGTACCTTCTGTCACCTTTAAGGTAACGGATATTAAGCCTACCCCAAAAGCTTGTTCGTCTGCTGAAGCTCAGGTTTCTCAAGCATTAAGGGAAAGTGATAACGAATCTCCGGAAGCGATACGAGCATCAAGCGTACTTGAGGAAAGGTTTGATGCGGTTATAGATGGTGAGCGTGTTCGAGTGTCACCTTTTATTTGGGCTACGTTAGCAGTATCTCAGGCTATTAAAAATGAGTCTGTGAGTCGTTTGCCGTGTGCTACTGATATCCGCTTAATTCGCACAGAAATGGCCTCGACACAACTTCCACCTAGTATGCGCCAAGAAGTGTCTGATTTTGTAAGGCAGTGTTATTGGCCGGCTCGTCGTAAGAGCATTGAATTAGATGTATTACCTCCTGAAGAATACCTTTGGCCTGGTCATCGAAGTTTTATTGAGACTGTTGGGCTTTACGATAATAAAGGTGGTGATGGCTTTTATTCTAGAACGGCAAGATATGGCTTCTCTACTTCATCAAATGAGCTTTCTGAAACAGAGAGCCTTCCAGCTGGATATGGATTTCCAACTTGCCGCGAATGGTGGGTTGGCGTTGACGGTGAGAGGGAGTATTCACTGAGGCATCGTTTATTTGAAGCAACGCCCAATTGGATAAAAGAAGAAGAAGACGGTGTTTGGGCAATGATTCGCGGCTGGTTTACTTCTGCGGAAGAGGAAGATGCTTACCTTGATGAGCGCGATGCAATCGTTTCCCAGGTCTTTTTTACGAATAAATCAGCGTCAGACTTTGGTTTCACCGGTTCATCCGATTACGGGCTTGATTCTGGTGACACTGGATTTATGGACTATGCCGGTAGGTTTCTAGGAACAATTGGGGTCGCACTTGGTTCCATTCCTCAAACAGCCGGTGCATCTATGCTTCAAATTGCAGCGCCTTTAGCAAAACCACTCATTTTATTGATAGTGCTAACGGCATATGTGCCTGCAATGCTAGTTGGTTCTTTTCAAGCAAAGCACGCTCTAACGTTTGCATCTGTGATTGCCAGCATTATGTTCTGGCCGTTTCTTTGGGAGCTGGGGAGACTCGTGGATGACACCTTACTTGAAGCTTCTGGCGGTGTCCTTTTTGGTAGCTTGGGAATCAACCAGGCAATGCTTTCACAATGGTTATCAGGTTTCTTTTTTGTTTACGGGCCTGCGCTTTTTACTATGGCGCTCGGTTGGGTTGGCATGGCAGGAGCAGACATCGCACAGTCTAAGACAAAGGGTGTTTCATCAGCGGGTAGTGCCGGACAAAGTGGTGCAGGTAAAGCTGCCTCAGCTGGTAAGGCCGCAGGTAAAAAAATGTCTAGTGGCGCTAAGAAAGCAGCAACTAAAGGGGCTGCTTCGTGATGCTAAATGAGAGGTCATTATGAGTAAAAATAAACTTGTTGGATGGTTGGGAAAAGCTCTAACTGTAATTTTCTTCTTTGCAGATGACGAAGAAGAGCGAACCAGAAAGGAAAAGAAAGACCTTGAACGCTTTTCTGATGGGGTTGGAGGCTACAACATTTCTGGTGAGCATATGACTCATGAAGAAGCTAAATTTCACAAGGATTTTCATGGTACTGACCATGATTATTAGGGAGGCGTAGATGGAAGTTTTTAGTGCAACGCTTGGTGTGGATTCAGTCACCTTTTCGATGTTTTTAACCTGGCTCTTAACTGCTATAGCGGTCATTTTCTCGGTAATGTGTCTCATTGGGATGTATCACGAAGTCATTGAGGGGGATATGGATTGGGCCGATGTATTAATTCGAGTCGTGATCCTCGTTGCATCGATAACATTTTTATCTGTTGTTTATCTGTGACGGTGTCACATTTTGTTTATGTTTTATATTCGGGGCTTTATTACATGAAAATATACAAACAATCCAATTTTTGTTTTTTTGTGGCTTTGGCATTGGTATGTCTACCAGGATATGCAAATGATGAAGCAGAGTACACGATGGGTTCCTCTGGTTTTTATGGATCTGACGGTTTGAAGTATTGTCGGTATCACCTTGTTGTTGAAGGGGTTGATTGGGGGTGGTTTAACGCAATCGTAACCCGTAGTGGTGGTTCATATAGTTGTAGGACACAAAATCATGGAGATTATAAGTTCAGCAATTATACATTCATGTGGGGAAATCGAACATATTAGCTTAATTTGGCATGCCAAATTGAAGGAAGAAAAATGAATATAGAAAAATTAAAGAAGCTCCCTGAATTAAAGCCTTATCTTCCTGCGGCCTACATATACAAAACGCGGCTCAATGGAATAGATGAGTTGCTGAATATAGAGTGGTTGCATGAAGATATTGAGCCTTCCTTGGAAGAGGAACTGGTACATCACTTACTCTCTCATCCTGTTTTTATGACCAGCGTTCAAAATGAAAAAGGTGAAGAATGGGATGTTCGAATGGAAAGCTTTAGTAGTTTTAGGGAATCGTCAGAAAGTGTGACGGTGTCACATATGTCTGATGAAGATTACGATCAAAAGATCATGGAAATTGCCATGTGGTTAATTTCTTTGTGTCACTGGGATAGAGGAAATCAGGATAGCTTGGATAGTCATTAAGTTACTTGCTATCCTTTTGACTACCCAGTGTTTTATTAAAAAATATCGCCCAAAAGGTTATTACTGCTAATATCATTAAATTGCTGACAATTACTGGCCCCATAATATTCTCCTCTTTTCGCTTCAATTTGGCATGCCAAATTCAATAATAGCTCAGTTTAACGCAAATATACTTTTGTAATTCCCTCTCTCAAATGGCCGAGCTCATGAGATACCGTTTTATACGCCAAGCTCCTTGATAACCCTGCTCTTTGAAGCTCTCTCATTCTTTCTTGTGCGTAACTGTGTCTTACGCCATGCGCTCCACTGGAACGGAACAAAGTTCTTTTTGATGCAGCAGAGAAGCTGCTGGACCAATTATTACCCCCGCCAATGTTGTAGTGGGAACGGTAAAATACTCCTCTGTCTTTAACTTGCTGTGGTTGCGCTAATCGGCGTGATTCAAGTTTTTCCACCAGGTGAACGGGTATCAATACTTCTCTTTCCAATCCGCCTTTTCCAACTACTGTGTAGCGTATACCGTTACGAGCATGAAATAGAGTGGTTTTTGTCTCTTCTCTTTCCTTCCGATATTCAACTTCTCTATCATAGAGGGGCTTGAGTGTATAAAGTTCATGGGCTCGCAATCCTGCTGCGTGAGCTATTTGAGTCGCTATAGCGTGTCTTTCAGATTGTGCTGAAGCGATCATGGACACTTGTTGGCTGGTATACGCTCTGCCTTTTTCGATTTCATCTTTAGTCGATTTGACGAAAGATAGACGATCTTTTTTATCGGAAATATCTAGTGCCTTAGTTACATTAAGCATCATTGCCTGGATAGCTTGACGCTCCTGATCTAGTGTTTTTTGTCCTACTTCTTCAGAACGAACATCAAGGTATTGCTTGGCTTGCTCGGGAGTAAGCTCTCTTAGACTGATGTTAAATTGTTGATTAACGTAACGAGCAACTTTTTTAAGACAGTTGGTGTAACCTCGGGCAGTGCCTACAGATTTGATTGGCTTCTCTCGACCTTGCATACGAGCCATAATTTTTGCAGCTTGCTTTTGTGCAATACTTTCCGCTTTTTGAGGGCTGAGTGGGCTTTTCCTAAATCTAGCCATTCTTTTTCACCCAGCGATATACTGTAGACCAAGCTACGTTTACTTTCTTTTCTTTAACTAGAAAGCGATGAATTTTGGCTGTTGTATTCCCCGCTCGATGAAGTGCAATAAGGATATCCGCGTATTCATCTAAACTTGATCGATAAAATCTCGGTTTTCTAATTGCTTTGGTTAACTGCTTTGCCTTCTCAGTCTCTTTTTTAACATCGAATTCTTCAATCATATTTTACCTATAATGAGTTGTTAGAAAATCATTCACTCGTTGAGTGAATGCGGTCCCAGATGATAAATACCACCTGGGCCGTTTCGCCCCAGTTCGACGCATAGCGTCAGGCTCGGACCGATCTCGCCTAAATCCTCATTACGTGTAAACGGCAGCTCGAAAGCGCCGATTTTTAAGATCGCCAAAAAATGCGGCGCGGCATGATTTATAGAATATTGAATCTTTCTTGTGGGTCTTCGTGACGTGTTGAAGGCAGCTCGAAAGCGCCTATTTTTTTTGAATCCGGAGCAGAAAGCTCACGGTTGTTTCATGAGTAATAATAGGGCAACCCACCCCCTTTGGCAAGGCCGGATTTTGTGAGTGTAAAAATATGCGCGCAAATACTACAGGCCGCTGCGGACGCTGTGTAGGGACGAGTTTACGAGTCTTACACAGCGTCCGCGAGCGGACGGCCTTTAGCGCCAAGCCGCGAAGCGGTGAAGGCGCTATGAAAAGGGCCATTGCTCCTGATGCCCTTTTCCCAAAGGGGGTGGGTTGCCCGATGACACGGTGTTAAATTTAGGCTGGGATAAGCGAAAAGAGGGAAAGGTGTGACGTAGTCACACCTAGCATTTTTTACGTTGCTTTGCCCTATTTGCAACGGGAGGTTTTACCTCGTGGTAGCGGTCCTGTATGAGCATTGCCAGGTAATCTTTTAAGGTCATATCTTCAGCTGCTGCCAGATCGTTCAGGTCACTATAGACGTCCCTATCAAGCTCGATGGAAAGAACATCTTTATTACGTCTTGAGCTCTTTTTTCGGAGGGCTGCTCTTAGGGAATTGAGTTGTTTATCTTGAAGGTAATTTTTGCACCAGGTATCCAGTTCTTTGGCTGCTGATTCATCGTTAAAGTTTATAGATCGGAACAAGGCCTTTGCCTCATCTTCTTTTTTTAAATCATCGAAGTTGAGGTAGTTAGGGTCGTTCTGAAGCTTATTGAATATATAAGTCCTAGCGTCTTTATTGTTTTCGGTCGTTATAGAAAAGCGCATGTCCATCCTAGTTTGTGACAATGTCACAGAGTATAGCAAAGCCTGTGACACTGTCACATTAAAATTAGGCATGCCTAATTTTGAAACCCCATATTGAATATGGATATTTTGAGCTTTGATACCATTACGCGCTGAAACGTTAGAGCTTATAGCCAAAAAAGAATCTTTAGCCTTATACACCTTTCTTAAATCCTCGAAATTGAGATAGGCCAGCTCATTCTTGAGTTGATTGAGGCTATACAAGCAGGCATCGTTCTTTCGTCAGTTATAGAGCGTGTATATTCCGCGATAATGTGGCGATGCCACATTGAAATTAGGCATGCCTAATTTTGAAAATATCCCTAGAGCATAGGCAATCTTGCCATTTGATAGCTTTGCGCAATGAAGCATTAAAAAAACGAACATTTTCTTTCCATTAAGTATCTACAAGTTCAAGCGCGCGCTTTTATTGAGATCTCGTAAAACAACCCGTAAAGTATTCTACGTAAAGAAATTGGACGTTTGTTTATGAGAATTGGATATGCACGTGTTAGCTCGGAATTACAAAGTGAAGCCGCTCAACTCGATGCGCTAGCTAACTTTGGATGTGAACGAATTTATCATGAGAAGATATCTGGAAAAGGAGCAAAGCGCCCCGAATTAACACGTTTGCTTGACTCTCTTCGAACTGGTGACACAGTTATTGTGCAGCGACTTGACCGGCTGGGCCGCTCATTATCCGATTTGATTCACCTGCTAAGTGTTTTTAAAAAGAAAAACGTAGAATTTGGGGTTTTGCGCCCATCCCCTCGAAATCGGCATCAGAATGATGACGGCCAAATGAACGCGCTTTTTGTGAATTCTTCGAAAAACTGCCAAATAATTAAAAATAGGCATAGATAACTAAAATGATAAAAGCTTCTGCTGTGAGAATGACCCTCATGCTTGTTCAAGCAATAACTGCGCGTACAGTGAAATAGTCTTTTGACTAATGGTAGACATCGCCAAGACTATTACTACTAGTAGACAAAGTTGTGAGGTGTCCACATGTCTAAAGATGTAAATAAGCTACTCGCAGGTCAACTTCTGATTGTTGAAGATGACGCCATTACTTCTGAACTTATATCAAACAACCTCACAGCATTAAAGAAAATCCGTATTGTTGCAAACGGTAAAAGTGCAGTTAAGTTTTGCCAATTGTATAAACCAGATATCATTGTGCTAGATGTTTACTTACCAGACATCAATGGTATTGAGCGCTACCGACTTCCTAAAGAAGCCACTATCTCTCTCAACTCTTCAACAATGACTTGTTAAACACTTGAATACTTCAAAACAATTAGAAACATATCGAGAGTTGATACATGTAGATCAATTGACTGGTGTGTTTAGTCGGTACTATTTTAGTATGCACTCAATACATCATAAGCGGCATTTTCATCAGCATGGACAGTAGTTGAGCCGCAGATATGCTTTGTCATCGCTGCTTCAACGGCATCTGAATTTTCAGAACGAATAATAACAAGTAAACTTGAGGGGCGTTTTCGGGTTAGCAATCAACACCCCTCTAAATAGTTCTAGTAGAGGATGATGCTTGCGTTTGCTCTAACTGTCACATTGCCAGCTGGATCGATAATAGTACCCGCATTGGCGTAAATTGTACCGCCGAGACTCTTTTTATACTCCTTTGACTGTACAACCCAATTCATAGTGTAGATTGTATTGGGTTTTATCGGTGCTGTGAACTTTACATCCATGTGAGCTCCAAGCATAGGACCAAATTTCATGAAGTGAGTAGGAAGAAGAGCGGAAAATACTGCAGTGATATGGCTGCCACTTGCAATAATCCCTCCAAGACGAATTGTTTGTTCGTTATCTGGGTCATTATGTACAGGATTTAAATCGCCAATGAACTTGGCTCCATCTACTACTTCCTTCTCACTTAAGAGTAATTGGGACTCAATGATGTAGCCTACGTCTGGCAAATATTCTTTCTGCTCCTGAACGCTTTGCATAGATTGCATTAGCCAACCTCCTTTAGAAGATGGTGCTGATTTCTCAGATTAAGATTTTCGCTAGTTTGCAATGATGGCGCGGAATAGCGGAAATCATGAGCCCATACAAATTGATGCCAATAGCTCTCTGCAATCTCAATCCATATTTTGAGTAGATTTTCATCTTTGACGAATCTCTTTTGATTTATCATTATCCAACTCATTACAGCTTGGCTGTCTCTACAATCCTCGCAATGTCCTGAAGTGCAGCAAAAGTTTACCGTTTTGCAGTCTGAGGCGTAGGCATTAAATCCTGGAAGTACAGCATTACCGTTCTTAATTCTTTCAGCATTTTGTGGATGGTCTACACTCACACTGGGGCAAACATCATATCCAAAATCTCCCCAGTGACTTTTCCCTGTTACCATAGCTTCAATGTAGTAAGGGTGGCTAGCGAGTGTCTCTGGAAACAACTCCCTGACTCGCAAAATTTCATCAAGTAATCTTTTTTCGTACTTGGTCCGGAGTGGATCGCTCGTACCATACTTACTATAAAAATTAACTGAGACTGTATTTCCATTTTCCGATATTTTTCTCACTGTCTCTTCGATATGAGCAATTCCATCTTCAGTCACTGCAAAAATGAAATGGGCTCTCGGATCATATTTATAGTTCTTAAGAGCAGTCTCAAATAGACCCGAAAAGGAGTTTCCGTTAGGTTTGATCGCTCGCAGGTCATCGTCTAGAGAGCCACCACCAAACAAAGAGATTAAAACCGAAAAATCCTTAAAGCCTTCTTTGGGCAAAGCTTTAAGACCATTGGTTGATATGCTATTAAACTCCATAATCTCAGCAAATAATTCGAGTCTTTTGGGATGGAGCGTAGGCTCGCCTCCTATAATCAGACTAGTATTGATACCTCTATTCCTCTCAGAGATAAGAAACTTTTTAATTTCATCCTTTTTGGACAAATCTTTTGTTCTTTTGTCAAAGTCATATTCAAAAAACCAACAACCTTTACACCTTATATTGCACGCTGTAGTGATTAAATACTCTGACACTCTAACTCTTGAACTAATTTGTTTAATCCGTTGATAACGAGCATAATATTCAAAGTCACCGTTAAGCCTTTTAAATATTGCATTTTTGGTAACATCTTTCATAAGCAAATCCTTCTAGCATAAGATTAGAGAAACTTTCTGTTTGCAGTATCGTCTGGTACATGAAGTCCAAGAGCTTCTAATTTTCTTCTGGCCTTTTCCGCAAATTCGTTGCGTGCAACGGAATATGACTTTTGCCTCAACCCGTATTTCACGTACAATTCTGACCTTGGGGAATCACTTCTGCCAAAGGTATCAAGTGTTACTGGCCACATTCTTATAAGAGCTTCTTGAATTTGCTTGAATCCATTTTTCGTCTTACACATGCTCCTCGTAATCCTGAATCCATGCCCAACGTGCAGTTTTTCATCCTTTAAAACATGAGGGCACATGTCAGCAATAGGCCTGTAGGAACTTTGAGCCATTTCCTCTAGGACATCAATTACAGCGTCTTCTACAAGAGTCGAAATCAATGCTCTTTCAGCCCAATTTCGACAACTTTTTACGGCTTCGGTCGCGTAGAACGCTCTATCGTTCAAGTTTTGCGATAGCATAAATGACGTATCTATACCAATATCTAATAAAATGTCCGCAGCTCTTTGATAGTGGTCAAGTTCATCCTTGGCTAATTCGCAGCACACTGCTTTCTCGTAGGGGTCATTTGTCAAAAAGTAAAACAATTTTACATAGTCATCAGCTCCAGAAAGTTCCCCTTCAGCATGGGCAGTCAATTGCCTCTTAACGAGATCTTGATATTCTTTAGGTGTTTCAAGTAGTTCTGATGGAGTTGATATATGGAATGGGCTTACATCTTTTACAGCAATAGATTCTTGTAGCATTTCACAGTCCTTTTTGGAAAAGTAGTTACCAAGAACAAATGCGAAGTTAATCTTGGTAAGGTCCTGTCTATAGGATGCCCACCTTTTTCAGAAATTCAAATTGCTACTAATGTTCATGACAGCAGAAAATGAGTTACATCAATGCCTAACAGATAACTGGACCTTTAAAGCAAACACATGTTTTACTTGAACCTACAAAATAACTCAAAAAAATCAAGGCGAGTTCCACACAACGTCATACGGCTTTCCAATTGGAAAGTCCATACCACAAAATAACCATAGAAATGATCTGCAAATTTGTAAAGACGTTGTTTAAAAAATTTGCCAGAAAGTAATAAAGTTATTAACTAAGTTCTTAACGCTGGGAATTGATATCACGAGCTACGACCATACCTAAAGTATAGTCGCGTGATTACTAAAGGAACTTGACGGTCTAACTAACCTGAACTCGGTTTAAGAAATTGAACTAATTGCCTGTTCCAAGATCCGATCTTTCGACCAAGAAAAATATGGACCAAAAAGTGTTCAGCGTTCTCCAAGTCCCAATGCCACATACCGTCCAATGACGAGTGTTCAATAAACCTGAATATGCGCGTATCGGATTGAACTAAGTCGAGCAACTCTTTCTCAAGTCTATGCAATGGTAATACCTTTTAGTTCAACGCCGACGTTTGAACTTCCTCTATTTACACCTACTGCTGTGTTAATGATAGCGTCAGTATCTCAATGAAGAAACTAATTAAATTAATACTAAATCAATAAATTCATCAAACAAGAAAGTATTAAAAAACGACCGTTTTATGAGAGTGAAAAGTATTTTCTCCGCTCGGTCTGATTTTATTGGTTCTATTTGTTTTATAAACCCATCTCATTTAATATAGTCTCATAAAGTCATTTTTCAACATGTAAATAAGATTATGGGGCTCAAAATAGGGTATGCTCGAGTAAGTACATCTGATCAAGACTTAAATCTACAGATCGATGCGTTAATGAACAACGGGTGTGCTCCTGAACATATTTTTACCGATAAAACGTCGGGAGCAAAATCAACTCGACCAGGATTAGATAAATGTCTTGATACATTGTCATCTGGAGACATTTTAATAGTATGGCGATTAGATCGTCTTGGCCGCTCAATGTCTCACTTGATCAATTTGATTGAGTCATTAGTTGAAAAAGACATTGGATTCAAATCGATCCAGGACGGTGCTATTGATACAACAACAGCTTCAGGTGAGTTGATGTTCAATATATTTAGTGCATTGTCGCAATTTGAGAGACGATTAATCCAAGAGCGGACCAATGCTGGTTTATCTGCTGCAAGAGCACGAGGACGGAATGGCGGTAGACCTAAAATCGGTATCAACAACCCTAAAGTCCAGATGGCAAAGCAGATGCACCAAAATAATTCACTTTCTATAGAGTCTATTTGTAATTCACTTTCTATATCTAAAGCAACTTTCTATCGTTATTTAGCAATGTGATTATAAGAAAGCAACTCATTGAACTATTATTCACTTTGCAGAGGCTCCACACCACTAAGCAAACCTGCCAAATCAATCGCTTTACGATTTTTGTTAAAGGCATACTCTCCGTTCAAGTTGATGTGCTGCCAAGCAACCGGTGATAGTTTAGAAATAATATCTACCACATCTTGTCTACCGTTTCTTTCTTGGATCTTCAAAAAGGCTGATAACAAGGCAGAATTATAATAGATAATACAGTTTGAAATGAGCCGCGCACAATCATTCCATTGAGACACCTGATAATCGTTACCACCACGAAATCTATTACCATTGACTGAGGTAATGGCTCGTTTTAACTGGTGATAGGCTTCCCCTCTATTTAACGCTTGCTGAACATAATGGCGTAGTGTTGAGCTATCAACGTACTCCAAAACGTAAATCGCTTTAATTAGACGATCATACTCATGCAAAGCTGACAACGTGCGACTCTTGCCGTTACTGAGCTTTCTAATGATGGTGCTTTGAGTAGTTGTCTTTTGGCTAAGAGAACAAAGGATATGTTGAATGTTTTCCCATTCTTCAGCCACTAATTTATAGTTAACGTCTTTCTTTAACTGAATTCGGCCACCTTCTTCTTCAGTAACTTCAAATAAGTCAAAAAACACTCGTTTCATTTTTGCGTATCGAGGCGCAAAGGTGTAGCCAAAGAAATCTAAAATAGCGAAATTGACGTTATTCGTGCCGTGGTTATCGGTGGATAACGTATTTGGCTGTATCTCAGAGGTATTGTTGTAAAGCAAATCAAATGCAAAATGACCTTCATATTCATTCGCGCCAATAACTTGAGTATTCACTGGCACATGATTTGACACTAACGTCAGCGCTGAGACACCTTTGCCTTTGGCAAAATACTTGGATGAATAACGGGCTTTAAAGGTGTTGATCCTACACTCGAATTTTTGACCATCGATGCTTGAAAATAACTGATTGTCATCAATATGGTAGTAAGCAAATATTGGCAGGATAGCAATGGCATTAGAGATCTGATCATTAGACTCTTTCAGCGTCTCGTATCTGATGTAACTATCATTAACACTGCGCAACTTTCCCATCGAACGGTCGGAGATATTGGCCATTTTATATAGGCCGTAATTCGTACCGTTGGCGAGTATGCAGGCAACCAGATCTTCTTTGTCTACTGATGATTTTTGTTTTGTGGTAGCGATATGTGTAAAAGCATTGAGGTAATTAGTTTTTTCGTCAACAAACAGCATAAGCTCGACAATACCCATATGCTGAATTTGATTATAGAGAGGGTTATCAACCGTTTGTTGCCAGCGGCTATTTGGGATAGACCATTTTAGTTCTGACTTACCAGGTATAACTTCGACGTATTTGTTGTCACCACTGAATATATGTGTGCCAGCCTCTTTCAATTTCACTTCAAGCTGATACTGCTTCTCATCCAAGGTTTGGTTAATTGGTGCTGATAGTTTATCAAGCCCTGTATTTTCAATAATATCGTCTTTGTTTTGCCATTCTTTTGGCTGGATTAAATCTGAACTCAGACTACGATTATTGACACTCTCTTTTACGGTAAGGCTATTGTTTTGAAATAGTTGCTCTGCTTTACGATACAGGAAGTACTCAAAACGAATAGCTATTTGCTTAGAAACTTCTCCTTGCAAATACCCTCGGTCACCTTTGGGTACCAAGTCTAGGTTGATGGTTCTAACAGCCTTGCATTCACTGAGTTCAGAGCGCAACGTTACATACTGATTATGTAAATCATCTTTTAAATGGATAAACTCAATGTCTATGGCCATGAACAAGGAGCGTAGAAGTTTACTCACCTTGCTTGACTGTTTATCAATAAATTGCCACTCATATTTACGCCCATCAAAATCATTGCTATCAAGATGTTCGCTAAGCAATTTAATGTTCTCAGCAGGTAGCAACTTAAAGGCTTTTTTGCGTACATCGCCAAAGGTCAATGCATCGTCAATATCGCTGTCAATGAAGTAATTCAGCAGACTGCCAGCCGATTTCAATTTTGTTCTGACAATGTTTATATCTTCGATAACTCCCTGTTTGGCGTGACTCTTTGCTCCTTCAGCAAGCTTTCGGACGAGATAGATAAATGCAGAAACGAGGTTGTCGTTAGTTTCGCGGTACCTGAAGAATAGATAACAAACAAGATATAACAAGGTTTGACTATCAGCATGTCTTTTTAACTTATAAACCGACTTGTGTTTTACTAAAGACGCGTAGTATTCAAGGTTTTTCGGTGACAGCTCTAATTCAGCAATCAGTGTCTTAATTTCTGGATAAAGCGCACGTATGATTTTATGCGTCTTTAGTTCTTGTGATATTTGGCTGGCTGAAAAATCCTTCGCCATGCGCTTTAACATAGCGAGATCTGTGAACGTGCTTTTGGAATCAAGCAATCTAAGAAGCGTAGCTTTTGTATCACTGCCTAGGTTTTGGTTCAGGACAGACTCAATGCGACTACGCTCACTAGAAAGTACACTCGATATGATATCTTGAAGTGTCGTATAACCAGCTAACGCAATCCTGTTTTGTCCAAAGTAAGCAATGCATTCATCAAACACATATCTTGGCTCTTGATTGATTTTAACAACGACATTGAGCCTTTTGAGTAAAGGTGCCTTGTCATTCTTGCTCTGGTAAACGGAGAAGCCTGTATAAGTCAGAAGTTTTCTAACTAACGCTGTTTTGGTTCGCGGTGGAATATCTTCATCTTGAACGCTTTTATCGCTGAAATATTTTGCTTTAACGTAGTTAAAGTCAGGTTCAACATCTGAGAATGTAAAATTGAAAATTATTGGTCTGGATCTGAAATAACCCAATAAGAGGATAAAATAGATTCTGGTCTCTGTTTGCCTCAACGTATTGACCAGTTTCTGAGTTTCCTTGTCGAGTGAAAAGTAGTCTTCTCTGTCGGAGTGACTAAAGTTGGGGAGAGCATAAAGTTCTTTGACTTCAAACGACGTGAGTATTTGAATGCGTTTTGTTTGTTCAGCAGCGATGGCATATAGTCCTGATTATTTTTTCATAATCATAACAGACTCAATGTTTTAATTCCTAATGCCGATTTCGAGGGGATGGGCGCAAAACCCCAATTTATTAGTCTGAATGAAAATATCGATACAAGCAGCGCAACTGGAGAATTGATCTTTCATATGATTGGGGCTATTGCACAGTTTGAGAGACGGCTCATTTCAGAACGAACTAAGACTGGACTTGAGGCGGCAAAAGCAAGAGGCCGAAAGGGAGGCAGAAGGCCAAAATTGACACCTTCAGATGTTAAGAAAGCTCGAGCTATGCTCTCATCAGGCGAAGTATCCAAAGCCGAAGTCGCAAAGCACTTTAACGTGAGTAGACCAACTCTTAACAAGGCATTAAATTAAAGTCCCATTCGTAACAGTAGGCTCGGTTCCGATTCACACTATATCCAGCAATTACACACCGTTCAAGGCGGCGTTGAACACCTTGTCTATTACCGCCGTAAGAAATTAATGAAAATATTTCCGAAATTGTTCAGGAACAGACTTTGTGCGTAGTGCAAAATCTGCGCTGAGCTAGTACAGCTGAGCTGAACCCACACCTTTAAATTCTCAGGGAACGATTATAATGTATAAGCTAGCATTACTTTTTCGCAGGTCCACGTTACATCTTTTAGCGTCTCGAGGTTAAACTTAAACATTAATTTCAACGTCAGTTTTTATTCTCGGCTCAATTTCAGACAAGACTTCCGAATAGGCTTCAATTATGTCTGAAAAAATTTCCTTGTGTTTTGGCGCTTCCAGCGTAACTACAAAAGCATATTTGATAATGTCAGCGCTCGTGGCACTGATATCAGCTCCCGAATTCCTAGCCATATAATGAATTTCAAATGCAGGTTCATCTAATATGTTTCCGTTCTTTCTCTTTTCAGCATGTAAAACTGGTTCCCATTTGGCTGCATCTCTTCTGAGTTCTGCCTCGGTGGCCTTTTTAACTTGTTGAAAGAATGATTCTGACTTTTTGCTTTTTTTGGGTTTCCACGCAATTTCAACACCAGCCTTTGTGTACATTGAGGTATCTTGTGGGTCAACATGGGTTGAGAAACAACAAGTGGCCTTTATTTTGACCATTCCATTTATTCCAGTCTTTGGCAGCGGGAGCGGAACCCTCAAATATTTACCCGGCAATAATTCTCCCTGGTAAAGTATTTTCGCAACTCCATCAGGGGATTGAATTAAATTGTCTACTTCGTCAATTATTTTTCCCCAACCGATATGACACTGTTCCTGATCATTGCGATGAGCCGAATTAACAAGAAGTGCTTTTATTGCGAGCGGCGTAACGTTGTGACCAAACAGTGCGCGAATGCCTACTGCTTTTCGTAGAAGATATGGTGCTGAAAAGCTGGTTCCTTGCTGTGGGACCAATTCCGGATAAGGTGCCGCATTCAAAACATGAAAATATTGGTGGTGTGAGCCGCCGAATGCCAGCAAGTCGGGCTTTACTCTGCCTGGTGCTCTTCCTGGACCGCTTGCACTATAAGTTGCTTTTTTCCAGGTTTTGTCACTTCTGTCTGAAGCTCCGACAGCTATAGCATTTACGCTATCTGATGGCACTTGAATTCTGTGTAGCCCCAACGATTCATCACCTTCTCCATTGTTTCCAGCAGCGATGGTCAAAAAAGTTTCCCCGTCTGCCAGGTATGAGTCCAAAAGTGATGTCCATGGGTGAATCTCATCATCATCTATTGGTAGGTCTGGGCCAAGACTTATGTTGATAAATTCATATTGCCGTGAAATTAAAATATCTTCGATGTGAGTCAGTGTTCTATAAAGTTCGAGTGGATCTTCCCCATTGATATCGCTGTCTAGAATCCTGTGATGATCGACAAATGAATATGGGCGAGGAGCTTCACTATCATGAAGCAGTGGGCCAAATAGGAATGCTGAAGTTACACCTAAACCGTGATCTGGTCCGCCTGGATAATCATACGAAGAAGAATCCGACAGCCTATATTCATTTAGCCAGGGCCCTAAAGAGTGGGTGGCTGGAAGCCCGCCATCCAAAATGGCTACTCTAACATCTGAAGCAAGAGGGGGGGCTGAAGGAAGTTTGGCCTTTGACGAACCTGGTAGAGATCGAACGAGCGGCCGGAAGGATCGTAGAGGGGCCATTGGTCTGACTACCCTCACAAAGGAGTGGCGAGCAAGTTCAACAGCTTTATCTGGGTTTCCGATTACTGGAATAAACCATAGGTTTGAAACCTCTAATGAAAGGTCGTCTCGTATATCAAATTCAAGGCTGTGCGCATATGCGATAAACGATTGCTTAATAAATTCGGAAGTGCCTCCGGGTATAAACTGGACGCCCACTTCAAAATACCCTGGTATTGATGAGCTATTTTCTTTTAACTTGGCGGCGGCCGGAATGCTGTCGAAACTCCAGACTTTCATTAGGTCTTGAGCTGCATAAGACTCCTTAGTAAATCCGCGCAATTTCTTCTCAAAGTCTAGGAAATTTTCAATTTTTCCAGCAATAAAAAGACTGGTAGACGGAGATTTTTCAGGAGCTCCTTTTCTCATCCATTTATCGGGTTTGACCTCGGTTGCCTTACTCCCGATAGATCTTACACCCATGTCACGAAGAAGCTGCTTGGGGAAATGGCCTTTAGCAATAAATGACGGATGCAGGGTCATTTTGGCGACAGCATAGCCTCTAGGGCACAACCTTCCATCAAGGTCTGAAAATTCTTGGTTAACTTGCTCTAGTTGTGGTTTCAGCCTTCCAACAACCTCATCTATTGTATAGAGATCTCTGCTTTGAGGGTCCATTTTGGGAGGTGGGGTGATTTTCGCAAGTTCCTCAGCCTTCCCAATGAGGTAGTTTGTCTTCTTCGCCATCGCAGGTTCCCTATTGTTGAGTTTCGCCTATTTTTTTTCGAATGGTGTCTCTGCTTACACCAAGCAATTTTGCAGCTCTTTGTTTCGGAAAGGAAAAATCGGATACAAGTTTAACTGCAAAAGAAATCCTTTCTTGACGAGATAAGTCGTCGACATTTGGAATTAAGTATTTAAAGCTCGAGTTCTCGAACTCCTCCGGATTGACAAGCTTTAGCTTTCGAAGCCTGTTTATAGTCCGCTTAATATTGCTATACGATTCGCCCTTTTGACTATCAACGAGTAAGTCTATCAAGTGGGAGAATTCGCTATAATCGACGCCCAAAAACTCAATCACTGCTTTCCTGACATTTTCCTCACTGGGCAAGTAAAATGTGACATCTAGGTCAAACCGTCTCCACAATGCAGGGTCGACAAGCTCAGGATGGTTTGTGGCCGCTATTAGTAGCCCTTCATTTGGCCAGTTTTCTATCTCTTGAAGAAGAATGTTTACAAGTCGTTTGAGTTCACCGACATCTGATTCATCACTTCTTTTCTTTGCGATAGCATCGATTTCGTCAAGAAACAGAACACATGGATGGCTTTTCGCAAAATCTAATACAGACCTAAGGTTGCTTCCGGTCTTTCCAAGCAAGCTACTCATTACTGCGGTAAGATCTAAAACGTATAGAGGTAAATCCAGTTGACGGGCCAACCAACTGGCCGTCATAGTTTTCCCAACCCCAGGAGGCCCCTGAAAAATCATAGAACTCGCAGGCTTTAATCCTTTATTTTCGAGCTCTTCTGCGTGTCTTCGTTCCATCAGAATTTGTTGAAGCTGAACTTCAAGTGAATTATCGAGTAGTGGCTCCTGTTCTGCCGTATTCTGAGTTGTCCGTAGCAGTGATAACTCTTCTCTATGTAGGATGCTCTCTTCGAGTGGTTGTTTTTTACGCAGAACTCCGTTTGACCTAGCAGGATCGGTCTTTAATAGTTCCTCCAGCTTCGAGGCATATTCAGGATCTTTTTTACGTGCTTTGCGCACTAACTTTGCAAGATAGAGTCTCACGTCCGAAGGCTTACCTTCTAGCGCGAGCCTTGCGACTTCAAGCATCTCATTAGAATGCATTTCGCTTTTGCCTATAAAAAGTGACTAGTGATTAACAATTAACGCAATACTAGCCACCAAATAGTGCAATGTCCACATTAAAAAGGGGATGTAACAACTTTAGTTGTGACTAGTTATATGGAATGCAGGCATTTTGACCACTTTAGGCCGCCTAGAGTCTAACAAAAGGATGCCCTTTAAGGACGTAGAGGGCATTGGTTGGAAATAAATATGGACGTATACACAGTACCTTCCTCAGAAAACTATCATCAACTGTAGATAGTAACCTTGTCGCCAATCCAATATCCGCCTTATCGCTGTTTTCGGCCATTAACTAGATTCAGACTTCAGTTTAGGCTTTAATCATCCTCCAAACCAATGTTCTATCAACGATACATGAAAGAGTAAAAATCATTAAATCTCAATAATTTAGTAATTTCAAAAAACCCCGTTCAATTAAGGGGGGTTTTTCTGAGAATTCTACCATTTATTGCTTCACAATCTCTCAATCAACAATAAATGGAGAGTCCAATGAGCCTTTTTGTATCTCGCGATGAGCTTCAGGAACTCACAGGTTTCAAGAAGAAATCACTACAAATAAAGCAATTATCAAACTTTGGAATACCCTTTGAGGTAAACAGACTTGGTTCGCCTGTCGTCTTGCGCTCTGCTATCGAAGACACTCTATCTGGAACTAAATTGCCAAAGAAAAGAAGTAAATCTATAAACTTAGAATCACTTCGAAAAGCAAAAGGAGGCAGTTAATGGGTAGAAAAAGAAAAGGTAGTACTCATCTACCAGAACGAATGTATCTTCATAAAGGAACCTATTACCTTGTTAATAAAGACAGTAAGTGGCTAAACCTTGGCAAATCTCTGACATCAGCCATCGCTGAATATCATAGGTTAGTACCTTCGCAGAGCTCAATAAAAACAATGGGAGAGCTTATTGACCGCTATATGATTGAAATTTCACCTACCAAGGCAGAATCAACATATAAGGGTGAAATACAAGAAGCAAAATTACTTCGAGCAGCGTTTGGAGAAATGTATCCTAAAGATGTCACACCTGTAGTGATATACGAATATATGGATTTTCGCAGCCAGACAGCACCTATACGCGTAAATAGAGAGGTAGCCCTACTATCACATATGTTTAAGAAAGCAATGCGCTGGGGGCTCGTAGAGAGCAATCCTTGCAGAGACGTAGAAAGAAACCCAGAACGTCCGAGAAATAGATATGTTACAGATGATGAACTGATAGCCTTTAAGAGTATTGTACCTGAGTGGCTGTCACTCTATATCGACTTGAAAAGCCTAACGGGATTGAGACAGACAGATATGTTGTCTCTTCGGTTCGACTCATTTATTGAAGATGGATTATTGACAGGCATGAGTAAAACCGAAAAGCGCACTGGTAAAAAGTACTTATTCGAGTGGTCAGATCAACTCAGAGCAACACTTAGTAGAATTCAGCAACTACCAGGAAAGGTTAAAAGCCTTTACTTGTTCAGTAACAGAAAAGGGCAACCATACACCGGCGATGGATTTCGCAGCATTTGGCATAACTGGATGGTTAAAGCGCTAGAGAAAGAACTTTTATCAGAAAGGTTTCAAGAGCGAGATATTCGTAAGAAAACAGCAAGTGACGTCGAGCTTGAGCATGCACAATTGCTCTTGGGCCATGAAAGTGTTAAAACAACTATCCGAAACTATAGATTGCTACCCATTAAGGTAAAGCCTTCTAAATAGTTTTTGGAAAAACCGGATTTATTTGGAAACTCGGGATTGGCTGGCAGATACAAAAAACCCCGCAATGTCTTGCAGGGCTTGATGTAATAATGGTGCCTCGACCCGGGATCGAACCAGGGACACGCGGATTTTCAATCCGCTGCTCTACCAACTGAGCTATCGAGGCTGAAACTTGTTAGCGTTCTAGGCGTTTACTGCCTGTCCTGCTGTGGGTGCGTATTAAACGGTTTTCGCCTTCACAAGTCAACCGTTTTTCTCGCTTTTTTTGCGCTTTTATTACTGTTTGCGCATTGTTTGCTCAAAAAAGGCTTTTTTGCTTATTTTTCAGGCGGAACGTAGCCTTCAATCGTAGGCTCTACATCGTCGAACAAGTATGCCGACATTTTTTCTTCCAAAAACTTACGGGCATTCGGCTCCATCATATTCAACTTATGTTCGTTAATTAGCATGGTTTGCTTTTTCTGCCATTCAGCCCATGCTTCTTTAGAAATGTTGTCGAAAATACGTTTACCCAGCTCACCCGGGTAAAGTTGGAAATCTAAGCCGTCAGCTTCTTTTTGAAGCTTGCGACAAAATACCGTTCTTGCCATGTTATTTCCTTTCGTTCGCTATCTTCTTAGCAATAAATATTACGTTGGGCTTAGAACGCCTAACGCATTAACTGCTGAATAATCTTGGTTGTAGGTGCCGCTAAACCAACTTCAATAGGCTCGTTCAACGAAAACCAACGAAATGCCATTTCGGCTACGCGCTTTGTTGGAGCAGAGTTTACCACGGCAACCACCGGGGTGATATCTAAATGAAAATGGCTAAATGTATGACGGAACCCTTCAAGCGTTCGGGTTTCGTCGACACTGATACCTCGCTTGGCCAACTGCTCTATCCCCTCTTCTATTGAAGACACCTCAATAAAACCATATAGGCCACCCCACAGCCCTGTTGAAGGGCGCTGCTCTAGATATACTTGGCTGTTGAACTGTGCCACCATCATAAAGGTGGATTTCTCGGGCAGCGTCTTTTTTGGTTTTTTACCCGGATAGTCGGTTTGCGCGCCTTGGGCGTAGGCTATACAGTCGGCTTGAAGCGGGCACTCATCACACTTTGGCTTGCTTCGCGTACAGATCATCGCGCCCAAATCCATCATCACCTGCGTATAGTTGGCACAACGTCCGCCTTCTGAATTGGTGGGCGTATTTTTCTCGGCCACTTCCCAAAGCAGATTCTCTACCTTTTTCTGTCCCGGCCACCCGCCAATTGCATAGTATCGCGCCAGCACACGCTTCACATTGCCATCTAATATAGGAAAGCGCATATTGCGAGATAGCGAAAGTATCGCCCCCGCGGTAGAGCGCCCTATGCCGGGCAAATCCATGACTTCTTCCAGACTATAGGGAAACTCGCCATTGTAATTATCTACCAGCATATTCGCAGCTTTGTGAAGATTCCTTGCTCTCGCGTAGTAGCCAAGCCCAGTCCAATGATGAAGCACGTCGTCTTGAGATGCCTTAGCCAAGTCGTGCACGGTAGGAAAAGACGCCACAAAGCGTTTAAAATAGGGAATTACCGTAGTGACTTGGGTTTGCTGCAGCATTATTTCAGACACCCACACTTTGTATGGCGTAACGTCTTGTTGCCAAGGCAAATGCTTTCGCCCGTGTTTATCAAACCATGCGAGTGCTCGTTCTGCAAAGCTACCTGTATATTGTTGTTCTGTCATAATCGTCTGTATGGGCAGTTACTACCACTTGGTCGTTTTCTACTTAGCGACCATTCATTAAAAAGCGCGCTATGGTAGCATGTAACTAGCCAGTTTATTGTTAAGGAGCACACGTGTCTGTGCAGCACCCTGTTTTATTTTTTCCCGGTACGCTCTGTGACGAGCGCGTATTTCTACCGCTTTGGCGCGAACTAAATATTGCACAACGTCGTTTTGTACCGCTTCAATGGGCAGCATCGCTAGAAGAAATGCTGGCATTAAGTGAAGATCGTATTCTTGATAACGAAAAAGTGCACCTTGTGGGTTATTCGATGGGCGGGTTTATAGCTGCATTAGTAGCACAGCGCAATCCTGCCAATATTGCTTCGCTAACCTTAATCGGTTACAACCCAGAAGGGTTATCAAAAGAAGAAATTGCAAAGCGTAAGCAGCTTACTACTATGCTTAAGCAAGGTAACTTTAAGCCCGACAACGACGCTTATCTTTCGCGATTTATCCACCCTTCCCGCTTAGCGGATGAAAACGTGGCTGGCGTTGTAAAATCGATGGCGCAGGATTTAGGTAAAACAACGTTACTCAACCACACGCTAGCAACCACACCACGAGAAAGTACCGTTAAAGCGCTCGCAAAGATCAACGCGTCAGTAACGTTTATTACTGCCCAGCAAGACGCCATTGCACCAGCAGAAACAATTAAGCAGCTAAAAAATGTACTACCCAAAGCGACGTTCCACTCCATTAGTGACGCCGGGCATATGGTAGTACTTGAGAAAACTGACGCCGTAGCGTCTATTATTGCGAAACAAATTGGCGTATAAAATTACAGCATTTTTGCCACGATAGCGTTGCATAAGCCGTGGGTAAGTGGATAATGCGCCACCATAAAATTGGGTAAGAAAGGCATTGCAAATGAGGCAATTCAAAAGTCAGGCGGAAGCAGAAGCCGCTGGAGTATACGTAAGCAAGGTAAAAAGCTTCGTGAAACGCGAAGGTAGACTTACTAAAGCACAAGAAAAAGCGCTAGAAGATTACTGGCCAACCAAGGGCATTGACTACGCTGAAGCACCGTTATCGTTGTCAGAAATTTTTGGCCGAAGTGCGCCTGTTGTTGTAGAAATTGGCTTCGGTATGGGCAAGTCATTGGTTGAAATGGCCGCAAACGCACCTGAGAAAGACTTTATCGGCATTGAAGTTCACCGTCCAGGCGTTGGCGCATGCTTAGCTGAAGCAAGCGAACAAGGCGTCGAGAACTTGCGTGTAATGGACCATGATGCAGTAGAAGTGCTTAAGAATATGATCCCAGACGGTTCGTTGTCTCGCCTACAGCTATTTTTCCCAGACCCTTGGCACAAGAAGCGTCACCACAAACGCCGTATTGTTCAGCCTGAATTTGTTGAGCTGGTTCGCACCAAATTAGCTATTGGCGGTTGTTTTCATATGGCGACGGATTGGGAGCAATATGCTGAGCACATGTTAGACGTTATGATCAATGCCGACGGTTACACCAATACTGCACCTGACGGCGACTATGTACCTCGTCCAGACTACCGCCCAATTACCAAGTTTGAAACCCGTGGCCAAAAACTAGGTCATGGCGTTTGGGATCTAATTTTCGAGCGTACTAAGTAATGATTTTATCTCCTCAAAGCCAACTGTTAGAACGTAATATCCCGCTTTTCGAAGAAGGTCAGTGGGCATTTATCAACCCTTCTGATGCGTATTTTCTGGACGGTCTTAAATCGCAAGAAGTCACGGTAATTCACCAATATTTCGATATTTTTTCAGAGTGCGTAAGAGTCGTACCCTCGGTATCGTTTGATAGCCGAGATATTACGCGCACAGGTTTTGAGGTGACGCAAAAAGTCGGAAATCATACTCATATATTTACGCCTTTCGTTGCACTAGAGAAATCTCACACTGACGTGATGATTTTCTTACCCAAAGCAAAAACCCATTTTCAGATGCTATTGCGAATGGCAGCCAGCATGGTGGGCCAAAATGGTCGTATTCACGTGGTGGGTGAAAATAAGGGCGGTATAAAAAGTGCTGCTAAGTTGATGGACCAATACGGCCCAACCCAAAAGGTTGATTCTGCTCGCCACTGCAGTCTTATCACCGTTTTAGTTGAAGAGCCACATCTTGCCTTTGAACCGGATGCATGGCTTGACATGAATACGTATCACGTTGAGGGCACGGCTTGGCAAGTGGCCTCTATGCCTGGCGTATTCAGCTACAAAGAACTGGATGCGGGAACTGAGCTTTTACTAGAAAAACTCTCAACATCACTGAGTGGTGAAATTCTGGATTTCGCATGCGGCGCTGGCGTGATTGCCAGTTATATAATGCTTAAGTATCCGCATTTGAAGCTTCATCTTACTGATGTTAGCGCACTTGCAGTTTACTGTAGTGCACTCACCCTAGCAGACAACGGATTATCAGCAACACTCTATGCTGCGGATGGATTGCACGGTTTTACCCAAAAAGTACAGCATATTGTCACCAACCCGCCATTTCATACTGGCATTAAAACTGACTACACCATCACTAAGCGCTTTATTTCTGACGCTAAAGCAAGCTTAAGTCGTGGCGGCACTATGCAGATGGTGGCAAACCGATTCTTACCCTACCCAGGTTTACTCGCTGAGCACTTCCAAACGGTCTATACCACAGCACAAACGTCGCAATTTTCTGTTTATCAAGCGGCTTTGTAATTAAAAAAACCATTAGCTTGTGCTAATTTAGCTTTTCTACCTGTTGCTCATGCCATTGCGTACTCCACGCAATGGCATACGGCGCTTTTTCCGTACACTATATTTAAGCATTACAAGTGCACTGCACATTACGCTCTGGGGGATCACCTGTGAATATTGTATTTGCTATTTCAGAAGTTGAAGAATTGGTAAAAACCGGCGGCCTTGCAGACGTTGGAAAAGCACTCCCACTCGCGCTTGATACCTTGGGCGAAAGCATCACCATTGTTATGCCTTATTACCAAGTACTGGCTGAACAGTTGAACCTACCAACTGTAACCGAGCAACAAACCCTGTTTACTGAAGGTCAGGTGTACCATTTTGATATTCGCTACATGCAATGGCACGGTATCCCTATTTACTTTGTAGACTCGCCTGAATACTTTATGCGTGACGGGCTATACGCCAACGCATTTGAAGCCTACGAAGACAATGGTGAGCGCTTTAGCTTTTTCAGTGGCGCCGTACTCCAAACGCTAAAAGCTATCGATAAAAAGCCTGACATTATTCACTGTCACGACTGGCATGCGGCCATGCTGCCGTTTTTACTTACCCACGACAAATCTGGGTATTTTGACGGTACTAAAACCATATTCACTATTCATAACGCGGCTTTTCAAGGCGTGCATAAGCTTGAGAGCATTCCCTTTCTTCGCCATCATCCAAACATTCTGGCGCAAGTGCACGGCGGTTACATCAATATGCTGCAGAGCGGAATTGAGTTTGCCACGAAAGTGACAACCGTAAGCCCTAACTATGCAAGCGAGTTACTCACTGACCTGGGTAGTCATGGCCTGCACGAGCGGCTTGTAAATCGTCAAGCCGACTTAAGCGGTATTCTTAACGGATGCGACTACACGCAGTGGAACCCCGAGACAGATACATTCCTACCTGAGAATTACAGTGTAGAGAATCTTCATCCAAAGACCGCATGTAAACGAGCATTACAGGAGAAGTCGGGATTACCTGAGAGTGGCAACGTACCGCTTATTGGAATGGTGTGCCGGCTGACTGAACAAAAAGGCTTTGGCTACATACTGCCCATTTTGGACGATTTAATTAAGCACAATGTTCAAATGGTAATTGTGGGCACGGGCGACCCTAAAGTGTGTATGGACCTTGGCGAATTCGCTCAACAACACCCTGACCAATTCGCGTTTGTAAACGGGTTTAGTTCCGAACATGCCCATTTGGTAGAAGCCGGCGCTGATTTCTTCCTAATGCCTTCTCAGTTTGAGCCGTGCGGATTGAACCAGATGTACAGCTTAGCTTATGGAACCATCCCCATCGTACGTTCGGTAGGCGGACTCAAAGACACGGTTATCGATTACAGCAACGATAGCGAAGGTACGGGTTTTGTGTTTGATGATCCTACGCCATATGCACTGCTATCTTGCATTCGTCGAGCTCTGCTGGCGTTCTACGAAGATGCCGGAAAATTCAGGGCGATGCAGCAACGTGGAATGCGAACGCGATTCACATGGGAAGCAGCGGCGAAGAATTACCAGCAACTATACGTTTCAACCCTCAACTAAAGGGCTTTGCGTACATTAATTATTGTTTATGGGCGTCTTCCTTTTTGCGCATTTTTGCGCCACTATGAATATATGGAAGACGCGAATGGACAATACGCAAAACGGATATGACGGATAAAGTAGTCAAGCTTACGATTAAAAGCCTTTTCATTTGGGTGGTAATGTCAATTACTACGTTTTCGCTTGCAGTGTTATCCAGTCTTGCCGTTTACACGCAAATAAAAACCTATCGCCATGAACTTGAGTCTAATGCACTCATGCTTGCCAAACTGGTGGCAAGAAGCTCGGCCGCCTATCTTTATGACGAAACACCAGAACGTATTGAGACTGCTTTAAGTAATTTGGCAGCGGCTGATCATGTGTTAAATGCCCATGTGTACAAAGCACAAAGCGGTAACTTAGAGCCTCAGATATTTGCTTCTTACAATAAGGAAGGTCAATTATTGTTAGGAGGCAAAGAGAATCAGCTAGCTTCCATGTTCATGACACCTCAGCTGGCTGACAATGGGCAATACCTTGAGTTAAGTGCAAAAGTTTTCGACATTGAGACGAATATTCAGCTGGGCTGGATATATTTACGAGTTTCCTCAGAGAACTTCAATCAACTCGTTGGGAAGTCAATTTGGCTGAATTTAGCTGTCGCTTTGGCATTGTTAGCGATTAGTTTTTACTCGGCCGTGCGAATGCAGCGCTTTGTTACCGGCCCTGTTGAAGAGATAGCAAACTTCTTGCAACGCACATCGCGGCAACGGGATTATTCCGCTCGTGCCAGCGGTTCTACCATTCGAGAACTTGATATCTTAGCAGACGCTGTAAACGTGATGCTATTTCGCATGCAGGAGTACATGCAAAAGCAGCGACAAGCAGAAGAGCAACACAGAAAGCTCAATGCCAGCCTTGAAGATATGGTAAGTCACCGCACCACTGCCTTAAAAGATGCCAACCAAGAGCTTATTCGAACACTTGAGAAACTGCATCAGTTCCAGCGTCAGATTGTACAAAACGAGAAAATGGCCTCATTGGGCGATATGGTCGCTGGCGTTGCGCACGAGGTAAATACACCTATCGGCTTAGGCGTAACGGCGTCCACAATGATGCTAGACAGGCTAGCTGTTATTCAGAAAGACTTCGAAAATAAAACACTCAAAGCCAGTGCAATGAAGCGCTTTTTGGATGAGAGTAATGAAAACCTGAATATTATTTACCGCAATTTGAACAGAGCTGCAGAGCTTATTAGCAGTTTTAAGCAGGTTGCTGTCGATCAAACCTCAGAATCTAGTCGAAGTTTTTGCGTTGTGCAGCTAGTTAATGAGATACTACTGTCATTGCAGCCTCGACTCAAAAAATTAAAACACAACATCAACGTAGAATGCGACCCTACCCTTAGCGTTGAAACGAAGGCTGGCCCAATAAATCAAATCTTGATTAATTTAATCATGAATTCGGTTATTCATGGGTTTGAAACCATGGATGAAGGCACAATTGATATACGTGCCGAATTGGTGAGTAACAATAAGCTCAAGCTTGTTTATACCGACAACGGAAAAGGTATTCCACCGGAAATTCGCAAACGGATATTTGACCCCTTTGTTACCACAAAGCGGGGACAAGGCGGATCTGGTTTAGGAATGCACTTGGTATACAACTTAGTAACGCAAGCCCTTAATGGTTCGATATCGATTACCAGCGAGGAAGGCAACGGCGTGGAATTTGTAATTATCTTCCCTGTTGTTAATGCGAAAGCATCAGAATAGTTGTATAAAGTATGAACTTTTCTTGAATTTTATTGGCTAACCCCAATACCTAAACAGTAAGAATATTCACAAGTTGCTTGCAATCAAGTATATGAATATTAAAATTTAACCAGTTAGTTGCTTAAATCGTATTTTAGAAAGAGTGTAGAACACCATGCAGACGCCAAATGTGTTAATTGTTGAAGATGAGGTGGTAACCCGTACCACGCTTAAGAGTTTATTTGAAGCGGAAGGGTATAATGTGTTTGAGGCCGAAAACGGTGATCAAATGCATGATTTCTTCGAGAATCACGCTATCAATTTGGTTATCATGGATATTAACCTACCGGGTAAAAACGGCCTTATTTTGGCACGTGAAGTACGTGATCGTAAAAACGTTGGCCTTATTTTCTTAACAGGTCGTGATAATGACGTTGACCGTATTCTAGGTCTTGAAATTGGTGCAGATGATTATCTGACTAAGCCATTTAATCCTCGTGAATTGACCATTCGCGCACGCAACTTACTGTCTCGTACTACAAACTCTTCAGAAGATGACGATTTACCAAGCCGTGTAAGTTTTAACGGTTGGACGCTTGACGGTGATAGCCGTTCATTGATTTCTCCAAACGGTAAAGAGTTCCGTCTACCACGTAGTGAATTCCGTGCACTACACCTTTTCCTAAGCAACCCAGGTAAAATTCTTACCCGTGAGCAGCTAATTATGGAAATGACAGGGCGTGAACTTCGTCCGAATGACCGTACGGTTGACGTAACTATTCGCCGTATTCGTAAGCACTTTGAATCAGATCCAACAGATGAAGAGTTGATTGTAACCATCCACGGTGAAGGTTACCGTTTCTGCGGTCAGGTTGACGGCTAAGACGTTGCCTGAACGAGTTTAAATTAATAAAAAGCCGCTACTGTGTAGCGGCTTTTTTTATATGTAAACACTTTATCCCAATGACGGCATAACAAAGCTATGCCGCGAATTGTCACTGGAGATATCGAGTGCTAAATGACCGACTTAACATTGAGGATTAACTGTCAGCGGCGTTAAAGCAAACTGAATAACGGTAACGCTTCTCTTCCAACAAGAACGCTTTGTGCGTGCTTGGGCTCCAAGAGTCATCGCCGCCTACGCCCATGTGAGCATGATCAATGTACACAAACACGCAATCTTGAGGTGTCAAATCACAGGTGTGTTTTGCCTCATCTAGCTGGGATTGACCGTACTCGCTCACGTTAAAATAGAACTGTCCATTTGCTTTTAAGCTGCTAACTTCAAGTTGTGTACAGCCACAACGCAAGCCGTTATCCGTTGGGAATATGTAGCGCGTTTGCATCTCTTCTATAGGTAAGATGTAGTGACCGTATCGCGCCGCCGCTTTTCTGTCAGGGTAGTTCTCAAACGGCCCTAAACCTTGCCAGGTAATCGACGTTGGCTCATGCGCTACAGGTACCGCTGTTTGCATACCGATACGCGGCATAGGCGGTAAACCATCATCCAAAAGTACTTCAACGTCTACCGACAGCTCGGCCTGTGCATTTATGGTGTAAAGCCACTTGGTTGCCGCTACCAGCTTTTCTGAATGGTGATATTCAAATAACGATGTTATACGCACGTCTTGCACGCCCTGCTCAACATTTACACTTGTGCAAGTGCGTGTCCACTTGCCAATTCCAGCACGACGCCAGCGTGACTCCCACGCATTCGGGTCGGGATTATCTACTTCGCTTACCCCGATGTCGTTATCTAGCGGCGCTCTAAAGAAGTTATCTTCTAGCGGCGCGCTAAGTATTTCCTCCGCGCCTTGAAGCCATGAGGTTAATAGCCCGCTTTCACTACTAAAGCTAAATACGTTATTCAGCGCATGTACCAGTAACGTCCCATCCTGAGCTTCAATTGATAGCTCACTAGTACCGTTTGCTATGTCGTTATCATCAAGAGAAAACGACACAATTCCACGCTTGTTGACTAGCGCTAACTGGGCGGTGTCCATGACATGCCCTGCATTAGCCCACGGGCTATCTTTTGCTAATACTACGTCAATATTTAAGTGATAGTCGGCACCCGCTTTGAATGTAATATCTGGGGCCAGGCTGAGCGTTTGTGTTTGTTGCGGGGCAATGTCGATTTCACATTCGCCCTTTGCCTCAGCAATCGGTTTTCCGTTTTCTAGCAATTGCCAACGTAACAATTCATTGTCTGTACGTCTAAATAGGTAATCGCTGCTTACGGTAAGCTCAAACTTGTTGTCTTTCTCAGCCAACAAAAAGCTTAAGTGCTGCTGACAAAATTTAGCTTCAAACAAGTGCGGGTGTGGCGTTCTGTCTGGAAATAACAAACCATTGATACAGAATTGCCTGTCGTTTTCACTATCGCCGAAGTCGCCACCGTAAGCCCAGTAAGCTTCGCCGCTATTAGTGTGTTTTACTAATCCTTGATCAACCCAGTCCCAAATAAAGCCACCTTGAAGGCGAGGATAAGCCTTAAACGCTTTCCAATATTCATCAAAGCTACCCAAGCTATTACCCATAGCATGCGCATATTCGCATAGAATAACGGGGCGGTTTTCCCCCGGCATCGACAACCATTTTTTAATGGCCCACTTAGGGACGGCGTCGTCCTTAATGTCGGTATCAACCCGTGCATACATTGGCGCAATAATGTCGGTAGCCGTAGTATCAGCGCCGCCGCCTTCGTACTGTACAGGGCGCGAGGGGTCAAATGACTTTGCCCAGCCATACATTGCATCGTGGGTAGGGCCGTGACCAGACTCATTCCCTAACGACCAAATAATGATGCTGGGGTGGTTTTTGTCTCGCTCGACCATTTGCGTGAAGCGCGCCATGTAGGCGCCGGCCCATAGCGGGTCGCGAGAAAGCCTTCCCATTGGGAACATACCGTGGGTTTCGATGTTGGCTTCATCTACCACATAAAGCCCGTATTCATCACAAAGCTCATACCAACGAGGGTTATTTGGATAATGAGCGGTACGCACAGCATTGAAGTTGTTTTGCTTTAACAACTTAATGTCTTCAAGCATGTCATCTTCATTGATTGCATGCCCTTTCGTTTGATGGTGTTCGTGACGGTTAACCCCACGAATTAGCACGGCTTTACCATTTACCAATAACTGGCCGTTTTTCATTTCAATGTTTCTAAAGCCAACGTCATAGGCCTCAACATCAACGGCGCTGCCATTCTCATCAATAAGTGAGACTACGATGCGGTACAGATTCGGTGTTTCAGCAGTCCAGTGTTTAGGTTCATTCACATGAAGCGTTTGAAAAACTACATCATCCCAACCGCCCTTTTCATCAATACGCTTATTATTAGTGCCGGTAATAACTTGCTCGGTAACAGCGTTATTGCCATCAAAAAGCTGAATACCCACTTTGTAGGTAGAAGGCGCATTGATGGCGGTACGTACGGTTACTGTTGCGTCGCGATAGCATGCGTCAAGGCTTGGCGTAACAAACACATCCTGAATGTGATGCTGAGGTTTGGTGACTAGATTTACGTCGCGGAAGATACCGCTAAGCCACCACATGTCCTGATCTTCTAAGTAGCTGCCGTCTGACCATCGGATCACCATTACCGCTAGTCGGTTTTCACCGTCGACCAAGTAGCCAGACAAATCAAATTCAGCTGGTAGTCGACTGTCTTGGGAATAGCCTACGTACTCGCCGTTGCACCACAAGTGAAACGCGCTATTTACCCCTTCAAAGACGATATGATTGCGCTGTTTTAGCTCATCCTTGGTAACATTGAATGTCGTACGGTAGCAACCCGTTGGATTCTCGCTGGGTACCACTGGAGGGTTCACCGCAAAGGGATATTTAACGTTACAGTAAATCGGTTTGTCGTGACCTTGCAGCTGCCAGTTAGAAGGTACCGCAATAGGCTGCCAATTAGCAGACTCGTCATCACTTAATGTTTTAGAAAGCAGGCTTTCAGGTACGTTTGCTGGAGCTTCAAATAAACGGAAATCCCACTGACCGTTTAAACTACGCTTTTGCGCATTGGTATCGTGCAATGCGTCTTTTAGCGTTTTATATCCGTGATGTGGACTGTGGGCATTGATGCGATTTCTCTGAAATACAACCGGGTTTTGCCAATCGTTTTGAGCTACTACTTGCGCAACATTAAGCATGTCATATCCTTTACTTTTTCGTTAAGCGCAATATAGCTAACTTTCATTAAATCCTTTATGCTCTAATCTTTCATATATTTATCCAAAACTATCATTTCACATTTATGAAACTTAGCTTTAGAGACATTGTAGACATAGGCCCTAAGTGCTTTGAACGCTTTATTGATAGTAGTAACGCGCCTGAAATCAGCGACCTGGAGATTGAACTAGCAGGATGCTCTAACTTATCAGGTGACTATACGGTAGGTCGCGTTTCGCCTCCTAACCACACCTTGTTTTACAGTATTCATGGACAGGGAAAGTTTCGTGTCCCGTCAGGCGAGATGCAGTTAGATGAAGGACAGCTAATTATTTTACCCGCTGGACAAAGTTTCGAAGTCACAATAGTCAGTGAGCAATGGGATATTATTTGGGTCAACCTGGCAGACTCCGAACGCTGGACATCATTTAACAAGCGAGGTGCGGTGATTGTGGATAATGCCATGCTGGAAGGACTGCATCATGCAATGGAACTCTTGTATTTAGAGCGTGACGTCGAGAATCGAAATTCGGCGATGCAAGTTGTGTCTCGCTATCTGTACCGTATTATTGATGCGCCTTTGAGTGACGCACATACTCACGATGAGAAAGAACGACGACAGGTAAGCAGGCTACACAGCCTCTTTTCAGCGGTTGAAAAACAACTTCAGTTTGATTGGGATATGGAAAGCTTAAGTGAGAAAGCCCATTATTCTGCCCCTCACCTTCACAGGCTGTGCTTACAAGTATTTGGGAGAAGCCCCAAACAACACGTTATCCATTTGCGTATGACACGAGCCAAAAGCTTATTACTAAGCACACAGTGGCCCGTATCCTATATTGCCAGTTATGTGGGTTACGCAAATGTATTTACATTCTCGAAACGCTTTAAGAAGTCGACCGGGCTGTCTCCTTCAGCGTTTCGAGAAAACGTAAACTAGCTACCTGCTATTTTCATTTGGTCGATAAGTACAGAGCCGGTCTGTACACTACCGCGCACATCTTTTTCTGCGCCAATTGCCACAATACCTTTAAACATATCTTTAAGATTGCCAGCAATAGTTACCTCGTGAACTGGGTATTGGATTATGCCATTTTCAACCCAGTATCCCGCAGCGCCGCGTGAGTAGTCACCCGTCACACCATTAACGCCTTGCCCCATCAGTTCGGTAACGAACAAACCTGTGCCCATTTCTTTAAGCAGGTCGGCGTCGCTATGACCCGTATCACCTACTAGCCAGTTATGAATGCCACCGGCGTGGCCATTCGAGCGAGTGTTTAGTTTACGCGACGAGTAAGTGGTATAAAGATATGTGGCCAGTTTACCCCCATCTACAATGGTCATGTCAGAACATGCCACACCTTCGTTATCGAAGCTTGAGCTTGCCAGACCGCCTTTAATAAACGGACGCTCTTCAATGTTAAGCCATTCTGGGAAAACTTGTTTACCCAAGCTATCTAACAAGAAACTAGAACGACGGTAAAGGCTACCACCGCTAATGGCTCCAACATAATGACCAAACAAGCTAGATGCGATGTCACGGTGTAAAAGCACAGGCACGTTTGCCGTGTTAATTTTACGAGCGCCCAAACGGTCTACAGTAGCTTTCGCGGCTTCGATGCCCACTGCACTTGCTGATTGCAGCAAAGAGGCTTTACGGCTTACTGTGTAAGCGTAATCGCGCTGCATGTCGTTATCTTGTGCGCCAATAACCATACAGCTTAGTGAATAACGGCTGCTAGGATAGCCGGCATTAATACCGTGCGTGTTGCCGTACACTCGCATACCTAAATTCGCGTTATACGACGCACCATCTGAGTTTGTGATGCGAGAGTCATAATTCATTGCAGCCGTTTCAGCTTCAATGGCGATTTTAATGGCCTTTTCAGTATCTAACTCTTCAGGGTGATACAGGTCTAAATCAGGAAATTCTGTGGCGATAAGGTCGGCATCGGCCAAACCTGTACAAGGATCTTCACTGGTATAGCGAGCAATATCTACGGCTTTTTCTACCGCGAGTGTTAGCGCCGCTTTGCTCAGATCTGCGGTAGACGCACTCCCCTTTCGCTTGCCTACATATACGCTGATACCTAAGCCGCCGTCGTTGGTAAATTCAACGTTTTCAACTTCTTGCATACGTGAAGATACGGCGATGCCCTGCACTTTAGACATGCTGGCTTCGGCTTGTGTTGCGCCTTTAGAAAGGGCTAATTTCAGTACATCATCTACGACATTTTGAATGTCGGCTAACTGCTGCTCAATTTGCATAGTAAGTTTCGCTGTCTTAATTCGACTGTGATAGTTACAATTTAGCTAAAGTGTAACACTAATGAGTTTGAAATGAGTGATCAGAAATACAATTCTCCTGTAGATCCTTACTTCGAAGATGCGCAAGCAGATGAGTTCGAAGAGGAAGAATTAATCAGTAAAACTGAGCTGAAGCGTCAAGCTAAAGAACTTCACAAGCTAGGTGAAACGTTGGTTAACCTGACCGATGCTCATATAGCGACGATTCCAATGGATGAAGAGCTTGCTGACGCCGTAGCTATTGCCCGCAAAGTGAATAAGAAAAAAGACGGTTACCGCCGTCAGCTTCAGTTTATCGGCAAAGCTTTACGTCAAAGAGATACCGCCCTTATTGAAGAGGCGTTGGCTAAAATTTCGCATCAGCACCAGGCGAGCAATGCTGCATTTCACGCACTAGAGAAAGCCCGTGAAGCCGTGATTGTACAGGGCGACCCAGCTATTCAAAAGCTGATTGAAGCGCACCCTGAACTTGACCGCCAAAAGCTGCGTCAATTTCATCGCCAAATTAAAAAAGAGCGTGAAAAAAATGCGCCGCCTAAAGCATTCACAGAGTTGTTTCAGTATTTGAAAGACGTTATTCACGACGACTAAAGGGCGGCATGTTAGCCAAACTCGGCATTAAGTCCACCTGCCCAAAGGGGGTAATATGAAAATTTTTTCAAACCCTAATACTAAGCTCAGAAGTAAGTATGGCCAGTATCAAATTGCTGTACTAGGCGACATTGTTGGTGTATCGGCTGAAGGTATTGCTGATGGGGCAGCCATTGAGCGTTACGCACGCGACATGATGGATGTAATTAACAGCTTTGCTGGTAAGCGCTGGGCATTTCTAGGTTTTTTGCATGGCTCCGCTCTTCTCACTAAAGCGGGTGAAACCGAACTGCAGCGTTCTATTGAGTGGCGTGCGAAGCACGGAATGGCGCTTGGCGCGCTGGTTATCGGCGACACCACAGTGCAGCCTATTGTAAGAGCGCAATTTCAGAGAATTTATGATAATGCAGGCCTTGAGCTAGGTATTTTTGGCAACGAGGAAGATGCCATTAAGTGGTTGAATGAAAAAGGATTTGAAAGTTAGCCACGACTTATACCAGTCCGCTTACAAAAAAAGGTTGGTGCCGAAGCCCAACCTTTTCTTAGTTTTTGTGTGAAATTTTCGTGTGATGATTTAGGCTGAATTAAGCCGTACCACCCACCGTCAACTCGTCAATTTTAAGCGTAGGCTGACCTACACCCACTGGCACGCTTTGACCGTCTTTACCACATACGCCCACGCCCTTATCTAGGGCTGTGTCGTTACCAATCATTGAGATTTTTTGCATAACCTCTGGGCCGTTACCAATTAAGGTTGCCCCTTTTACTGGCGCGGTAATTTTACCATTTTCAATTAAATACGCTTCAGCGCTAGAAAACACGAATTTACCAGACGTAATGTCTACCTGTCCGCCAGCGAAGTTCGGCGCATAAATACCTTTGTCGATAGACGCGATAATTTCCTGCGGATCGTGTTGGCCTTCCAACATATAAGTATTCGTCATGCGGGGCATAGGCAAGTGTGCATAGGATTCACGCCGACCGTTACCGGTAGGTGCAACGCCCATAAGCTTGGCGTTGTGCTTATCCTGCATATAGCCTTTCAAGATACCATCTTCAATAAGCACGTTATGCGCTGTTGGTGTACCTTCATCGTCTACCGACAACGAGCCACGACGGTCGTTTAACGTGCCGTCATCAACAACCGTTACGCCTTTGGCAGCTACGCGCTGACCAATGCGACCACTAAATGTTGATGCACCCTTACGGTTAAAGTCACCCTCAAGGCCGTGCCCTACTGCTTCATGAAGTAATACACCAGGCCAACCGTTACCTAATACTACAGGCATAGCGCCCGCCGGTGACGCCACAGCCTGCATGTTAACCCGCGCCATGTGAAGGGCATCTTCTGCCAATGTTTCATAATATGGTTTACCATTCTCGTCTTGCTTAAAGAACGAGTAGGCATAACGACCACCGGCCCCCGCTGAGCCACGCTCACGTCTATCGCCTTCTTCTAGCAATACCGAACAGTTTAAACGCACCAGCGGGCGAATGTCGGTAGCCAACGTACCGTCGCTACCAGCGACTAAAATCTCTTCATATACGCCGCTTAAACTCACCACCACCTGATTGGCAGACGGCTCTTGTTTGCGAATATAAGCATCTACGGCTTTTAATAACGATATTTTCTCAGCGTCTTGCATCGCAAGAATTGGGTTATTTTCGCTGTATCGCGCTTGCACTGGCTTTTGCCCCAATGCCGCAACTTGCTGTGTGCCGCCACTTGGTGCTATGCCACGTGCAGCTTTACAGGCTTTGGTCAGCGCTTCTTCGCTAATCTCATCTGAGTAAGCGAAACCCGTTTTTTCACCGTTAATAGCACGCACACCTACGCCGCGCTCTATATTGTAGCTGCCTTCTTTGATAATTCCGTCTTCTAACACCCAGCTTTCGTGCTGGCTTGACTGAAAATATAAATCAGCATAGTCGGTATCGTGACGATGAATAGTGGCTAAAGCTCGCTCTAGCTTGGTGATATCTAGCCCTGAGTCAGATAATAAATGACGCTCAACAGATTTAGACAAAGTGACTCCTGAATCGGTTATGTTCGGCAACCGGCATATTCTGTTTGATGGTTTCTCTTTCTGCAATATCTACTTTTGCCGACACCAACCCTCTTTCAGTTTTACGTTCGGCAAGGGTTTCACCCCATGGAGACAATACAATACTGTGTCCATAGGTCTCGCGACCATTTGCATGCACACCACTTTGGTTTGCAGCTACCACAAAGCACTGTTTCTCGATGGCTCTGGCTTGCAATAACGCATGCCAATGCGCTTCTCCGGTGCGTTGGGTAAAGGCCGCAGGTAATACCAAGATATCGATATCACCCATTGCAGTAAACAACCCTGGAAAGCGAACATCATAGCACACCGCAAGCCCAATGTTGCCTATTGGCGTTCGAACGGTAATCACTTCGCTGCCCGCTTCGGTTGAAGCCGACTCACGATAACTGCCCGTGCTGTCGTTTACCGAAACATCGAACATGTGAATTTTTCGGTAATCGGCCAGCAAATCGCCATTTGGCCCAAACAGCATACACGCCGCAGAAAATTTCTCCGGATTGTTTGTTTTTACGGGAAACGTGCCAGAAACCAGATAGCATTGATGCTCTGCCGCAAGCGCTGACAAACGACGCTGAATTACGCCGTCGCCCTTTGTTTCTGCCACTGCAAGTTGACCTTTGTCTTTACCGCCGAAATAGGCAAAACACTCAGGAAGTACGACTACGCTGTTTTTCTCAAGATTGGCAGACGCCAACTCGCTGGCAACAGTGTCGAGATTCTCTTCTACGTTTGGCGTAGATGTCATTTGCAATGCTACTAAGTTAACCATCGATCACCTCCATTTTAAGCCTGCGCACGTCATCTTCCGTCAATGGCCTGTCTTGTGGGTTAGCCGGTACAGGCGCGTTTTGCGCAGGCAAGCTTATGTCTTTGCTGTTGCGCTCAACTTCGTCGAACTTAGGATCTTTTATGGTGCCCGTCACACGATAGTTCACATTCGAAATAACTTTCGCAGAAGTTAGCACTTGGTCAATGGCAAGGGCAGCCAATGCAGTAGGCGGCGTAGCCAAGAAATAGACTAAAAACGGTAAGTTCCCAGTTACGTTTGGCGCGAACGATACGTTGTAATTTAACCCGCCAGTATTGAGGTCGGTAAAGCCAGTGATTTCTATTTCACCCGCGCCGCCGTCAATTTCAGTATCGTCGGTATACGCTTTGCCATCAACGATGCTTAACGTACCGCCCATATCATCATAGAAGAAGCCTTTAGCAAAAACATCTCGAAAATCTAGACTTAGCTTCCGCACTAGCGAGTTCAAGCTGAACAGGGTGAAGATACGTGAACCTTTGTCACTTAACTCAGTAAGATAGCCATCAGACAGCGACCATTCTACGTTGCCGTTAAGCTTTTCAAACCCAAAATTCATGGGCGAGTTTGGCCAGTCGATATCAAATGCGACGTTTGCACTAGAATCTTTAATTCCTGACTCAACTCCGTATTCTTTCAACATTTGCCCAACGTCGGGTGAGGTTAATGTACCGGTTAACGCGCTTTGAATTTCACCGCGCACATGCTTCCAATACCCCGTTGCAGTAACGTTGGTTTCATCTGACTTTATTAAAAGCTGGCGTATCGCTAGGCCATCATCTTCCTTAGCAATATCTAAGGTAATTTCGCCAAAATCAATACCGTGCACACCACAAGACTGGCAGTAAAAATAAATGGGCGGCAGTGTATTCGGGTCAATATTATAGGGCGAATCGCCCTTTTCAGCCGGCGTAGCACGTTGAACGGCTAACGCAGTATCAGCACCCTCACTACCTTTGGTTGCAGCCTCTGTATCAACAGGTGTTTCCAAAGATAAGTAATCAGCATTTATTTCAATGCCTTGCTCGTCTAAATCACTATTAATGCGAATAGTCGCTCTTGCTTGCGGCGACGCTAAGTCTAAGATCCAATCCTTATTACGCTCAGTAGCACTAAGCTCTGCATCCTTAATGCTATGACCAGCAAAATTAAGCGTATCGGCTTTTGCGAATATACGCGAAGGCGTACCAAATAAGTTTGCACGCTTGCTTTCGTTCCCATCAGATTGATTTGTCGACTGACGACTTGTTTGCGCATAGCTACCGTGGTCTTTCCCTTTGCCTGAAAGCAACATATTGATGGTGGTAAACCATTCTTGCACATCCGCTTGGGCTAAATTTGCGCTGATACTAAAGCCCGTACCTATATTGGCAATATCGCTTTCCCCAAGTGCTAGGTGCGCACGCGAAAACTGCATTTCCTTGTGAGGGAGCACGCCGTCGAAACGAATATTGTTACCGAGTGTCGCTTCAACATTCGATGCTTTGCCATCGCCTTTACTGGTAATACGCAGCGGTAAACTCGTGCCCGCTGGCGTATCAAAAGGAGCAGGTAATACGCTTTGTGTCGCCGTTAAATCTGCGCTTAAATTAGCAAGGTATTCAAAGCCGTCATTTGAAAGCTTAAGGTCTACCTTAGTTTTCCAGTCGCTTTCACCGTCAATGTAGTCAGTCAGGTCCGTATTTACATAATTAGCCAGAGGATGAACGTGCCAGCGCCCGCCTAATTCCACATGAAGGTCGTAAGTCTCACTTTGCCTTCCCGATAACGACAGACTTATAGGCTGGGTAAGGAAATGGGCTTTTAGCCCGCTCGCGTTAATATCGCCATTAGTAAACGACACATCTCCCGACGCCTTATCAAAAAGCATGTTAGTAGTTGATATATAAACAGGGTTACCCGATAAATGTGCCGTTCCTGAGGCCACCACATCTTTACCTTTAAACGGAATATCGAGTTTGATGTCAGCTGATAACGGCCCGCTAATTTGCACTTCATCGTGCAGTACTTTACCTAACGAGCTTTTAAGAGATGAGTCCATCATCAGTGCGGTAAGCGCATCACCTGTGCCTGTGCCTGTGGCATAAATTGCCAGGCGCGCGTCTGGACTAAAGCTTGGAATAGCGGCCGACATATCGCTGATTTTCATACCGGCAAGCATCGCACTAGGACTTTCCATCACCAATGCGCTGTTTACAAAGTACAAAGAGAGATCAAGCTTATTGAGCGCCGGCCAGTCTGGCGCAAAAAGAAAATCGCCCTGCTCTATGTCGACATAAGCTTGGAAAATGCCAGAGTTGTCTTCAAAAGGGAAATCGCCAGTTCTACCGTGCCATAACACTCGCGCGTTTGTTATTTCACCCTCTCCGGTAAACGCACGCGTTAAGTAATTATCGGTATTTTCCCCCATTAAAGCAGCAGGAAACAGACTACTTACTTCGTTTAAAGGTAATGGTTCGACATCAACATACAGCGACATAAACCCCGTAGCGGTGTTCAGTTTAAACTGTGGGTGAAGAGTAACAGCATCGCTATCTAATAGCATATCGTTACCTTTTACTACCCACTGTTTCTCTGCGCCATCTACTTGCTCTGGATAAATGTAAAGCTGGGATTTAAACAGGTTTATTTTGACGTCTTTCTTAATTACGCCGTTGGCACTTAGTAAGCTATCTGCACTTTCTAAGTAGATAGCGCCATTATTTTTATACCAGAAAAAATCTGCATCTAGCGACGAAAGACCAGGTACCTTATCTGTTTTGTCCCACTGTAAATCTAACACTTTCGCGGCCACAGAAGGCTCTCCGTTGTGCCACTGGATTTGTAGCGTTGCCAGCTCACCTTTGGGGTTTAGGCCTCTTATTTCCTCTTCACTGGTATCATCCATAAAAAGTGGTAACACCAATAAGAAAGGATTAATTTGCACAGGTTTGACAGTGTTTATCAGCGCGTCGCCGTTTGCGCTTATGCTTCCAATTAAGTCTGTGGTAAGGGTCTCATTGCTTGAGTTTAGTACCAGTTGATCAACCCTAACATTCCAGCCGCTCTGCTTGCCCTGAGCATTAGGCAAAGCCTGAAGACTACCGCCACTGATCCCCGTTACCGTTTTCGCTCTGCCGTTACCCCATTGTAGAAGGCTTTCACTTAGCTCGGCTTGCACGCTAGTCACTTCACTGTTGGAAAAATTAGTCCATACTTCGAAATTTGCTCGGCTTTGAGCTAACGGGCGCTTAGTTTTAATGAGGTTGCTTACCCAAGGGGAAATGTCGAGCTCTTCAGCCTTCGCGTAAAACACACCTTCAAAGTCTTCTCGCGTGCCCGTTATGTCGATAATGAACGACGCTGAGTTAGCCGCTAAGTCCACAACTTTTAGCTGGCCTAAACCCTGGTGCCTTTCTTCATGGTTGTTCCACGATAGGCTTTCAATATCGAAGGAGTTGGTTTCATTGAGATGCGTAATAGACACTACGCCATCTTCTAATGAGAAGCTTTGAAGCTGCTCTAGAAACAGGCGTTCAAGGGCATTCACCACGGGGAAATTGTTCTTACCACCGCCTGAGAGACGATCAGCATCAATATCAAGCTTAAGACCGCGCAGTTCAAAGCGCGTAGATGAGATCAATTGGTGGCGCAGCGATTGCCAGAAGTCTAGCTCGACATAGATTTGTCGTATGTCCAAAGCCACTGGTGAAGCGTCATTTTTGGCCAGCGATACCGAATTGAGCACAATGCTGGGGCCATTGCGCTGCCAAACAGCATGCACACTTTGAATGGATAGATTTACGCCATACTGCTCATTTATATAATTTTCCAACAGATGTTTGTTGTGCTCAATATGCGGCAGAGCATAGCGTGCAGCGCTTAAAACAAGCGCGAAAAGTACAAGCAATACGGCAAGTAGCAGCCAAAACTTCTTAAGCAGATAAGCGGCTACCGACGAAAAATTTGTCACATTTTGCCTTTGTATACGTTAATGCATTACATCATGACGACGTCGTACTTATCCTGATTGTACAATGTTTCTGTTTGAACCTTGATCTGTTTAGACACAAATACTTCCAGTTCTGCCAGCATGTGAGACTCTTCACCCATTAAGGCTTCCGCCACTTTTGGTGAAGCGTAAACCACAAACTTGTCTGCGTCGTAGGCTCGATTCACCCGTACAATTTCACGCATAATTTCAAAGCAAATGGTTTCAATCGTTTTTACTGTGCCACGGCCTTTGCACACCGGACATTCGCCGCACAGTATATGCTCAATGCTTTCACGGGTGCGCTTACGGGTCATTTCAATAAGCCCTAGCGCGGTGAAACCGTGAATATTTATTTTGGCTCTGTCCTTGTTCGTCGCCACCTCTAATGAGTGTAAGACACGTCGTTTGTGGTCTGGTTCAATCATATCGATGAAGTCGATAAGGATCATACCCCCTAAATTACGCAACCTTAACTGACGGGCAATCGCCTGCGTCGCCTCAATGTTGGTGTTAAAAATGGTTTCTTCTAAGTTGCGGTGGCCAACAAAGGCGCCCGTATTAATATCAATAGTCGTCATGGCTTCTGTCTGATCGATGATCAAGTAGCCTCCAGACTTTAAATCGACACGACGCTCAAGTGCTCGCTGCGCCTCATTTTCCACATCGTATAAATCAAAAATAGGTCTATCACCGGTGTAGTATTCGAGTTTGCCGTTCATTTCTGGCACGTACTCTTTCGTGAACTGGTGAAGTTCATTAAATGATAGTTTCGAGTCGATACGAATTCTGTCTAACTCTGTGCCAACGAAGTCGCGTAGTACTCGTCGCGCAAGCGGCAAGTCTTCATAAAGCACGTTTGACTTACGCTTTTTCATGCGAGACTGAATTTTATCCCATAGCCTTCGCAAAAATGCCGCGTCGGACTGCAGTTCGTTTTTGCCTACGCCTTCTGCAGCGGTTCGCAGAATAAAGCCGCCGTTTTCATCACAAAATTCTTGTACGAGCGACTTTAAACGCTCTCTTTCTGCTTCTTCTTCAATGCGCTGGGACACGCCCACGTGGGTAACAGAAGGCATAAACACAAGATAGCGACTGGGAATTGTGATGTCTGTGGTTAGGCGTGCGCCTTTGGTGCCGATAGGATCTTTTACCACCTGAACCACAATATCCTGACCGTCTCGCACCAACTCGCGAATGTCTTGTTTTTGAATGTGGCTTGCCGAGACTTCTTCAGCAATTTCGTTGTGAATGACAATGTCAGAGGCGTGTAAGAACGCGGCTTTTTCTAAGCCAATATCTACAAATGCTGCCTGCATTCCCGGTAATACGCGACTTACTTTACCGCGATAGATATTGCCCACCAAACCGCGTTTGGTATGACGCTCTACGTGAATTTCTTGCAGTATTCCGTTTTCAATAAGCGCCACCCGTGACTCTGACGGGGTAACGTTAATAAGCAGTTCAGCACTCACGACACAACTCCAAATGCATTGAGTAATTGACGGGTTTCATAAAGTGGCAGACCTATAACGGCGCTTGCGCTACCGTTAATAGAGACCACAAATTCACCGCCTATACCTTGAATAGCGTAACTCCCTGCTTTATCGGCAGGCTCTCCAGTTTCCCAGTATGCGTCAATTTGTTCATCCGTCAATGCTGCAAAAGTCACAGATGTGGTAATGACCTCGGTCTGTTGCTTAGTGTTACTAAGGGCACATATCGCTGTCAGTACCTCGTGAGTTTTACCAGAAAGCATGGTAAGAATGCGCTTAGAGTCTGCTTTATCTTCAGGCTTGCCAACACTTTGTCCGTCAAACGATATCAGCGTGTCGCTGGCAAGAATAACCTTGTCTTCGGTCATTGCCTGCTTATCCTCAAGATGTGCTTTTACCGCTTGCGCTTTTTCAGTGGCTAACCTTGCGACAAGTTCCATCGGCGTTTCATTTTCGCGTGGCGACTCATCAATGTCGGCAGGTTGTATTGTATGGGCTATGTTCATTTGCGTGAGCAAAGCGGTGCGTCGTGGAGAGGCCGACGCTAACACTACCGATTTTGTCATTGACTTACCTTTGGTTTAATCGAGAAGGTGTTCGAGTTACGAAATTGAAAACTGTCTGCGAGTACGTCTAAGTAGCCAAAACACCCACGGCCACAACACCATTGACGTTATCACCGGCCATAAATAATCGACTTGAAAATAAATATCAGTGAGCAAATGCTGCACCCAAAATGTGAGTAAGTGGTACAACGCTGATAGTAGGCCAATGATAATCGCCTGCTGCCATACAGAATAATTTCGAAGCCGTTGGTAATTTGCCGCCAAGACATACACACAAATACTTAAACCCAAACTGTGAATGCCCAAGGTTGTCCCGACTAGAACATCCATGGCTACACCCGTTAAGAATGCTACGCCCACGTTCACTCGGTGAGGTAACGCCATGCTCCAATACGCTAATACAACAAGCACCCAATCAGGGCGATAGACGTCAATCTGAATCGGCAGGGGAACAATTTGCAGTACAAGCGCAATTAACAGGCTTATCCAAATAACGAGGTTACGTTTACGCATCTGAAGACTCTTCCTCGTTTACAGCTGGCTTATCAGTGTCGTCAGTTGAGTTAGTATCAGACTCATTCTCTGACTCAGGCGCGTGCCATAGCAACAACAAGTGTCTGAGCCTGTCTAAGTTCGCCAGAGGTGTGGCGATTACACGAGCAAACGGACGGCTTTCATCTCGGACAACTTGGGTCACTGTTGCTACAGGATAACCTTCAGGAAAAACCTTTCCCAAACCAGACGAAATCAACGTGTCACCTTCTTGAATATCCACACTATGAGGAACATGCTCTAGATATAGTTCGTTAATCGCACCGCTTCCGGTGGCAATAAAGCGAATATCGTTTCGAAGAGAACGTACAGGGATAGCGTGGGTAACATCAGCAATAAGCAGTACGCGGCTGTTTGTAGACCCAACTTCCATTACCTGACCGACTATGCCTTTGTCATCAATAACTGGCTGAGACAAGTACACGCCGTCTATCGCCCCTTTATTGATTACCACCTGCTGACTGTATGGGTTTTTATCCACCGCCATTAGCTCAGCAACCATTTTTCGAGAGGAAACCCGAATAGGTGCCTGCAGCAACTCTCTCAATTGCGCATTTTCTTTTGCAATGACATCGAACTGCTGGAGCTTTTCACTCATCAGCAACAGTTGATTATTTAGTTTTTGGTTTTCGGCAAGCAGTTGTTCTTGAGAGGTTAGGCGCTGCGCACTTTCATTCAGCATTAAACCAGGAAGATTTGCCAAGTACTGGAGCGGACTCATAAATGAGTTGAGGTACACCCGCGTGGATTTGAAGCCATCTAGCTTGTGGTCTACAAATATCAGAACCACCGACAGCACAAGCGCCAGTGTAAGCCTGTTATTTAACGAAGGGCCGCGGGTAAAAATAGTATCCATGATACAAATAAGGCAACCTTACGGTTGCCTTTCCTGTTTATTCGTAGCTAAACAGGTCGCCACCGTGAAGGTCAATCATATCGAATGCCTTACCACCGCCGCGTGCTACACAAGTAAGCGGATCATCAGCTATTACAACTGGGATGCCCGTTTCTTCCATTAGCAATCTATCTAAGTCTTTCAGTAACGCACCACCACCGGTAAGTACCATACCGCGCTCAGAAATATCTGAAGCAAGCTCTGGTGGAGACTGCTCTAGTGCCACCATCACCGCCGACACGATACCGGTTAACGGCTCTTGCAGTGCTTCAAGAATTTCGTTTGAGTTTAGTGTGAATCCGCGAGGTACACCTTCCGCAAGGTTGCGACCGCGTACTTCAATTTCGCGTACTTCTTCGCCTGGGTAGGCAGCACCAATCTCATGCTTGATACGTTCAGCAGTTGCTTCACCTATTAATGAACCGAAGTTACGACGAATGTAGTTGATGATAGCTTCATCAAACTTGTCACCACCAATGCGAACAGATGATGAATAAACCACACCGTTAAGTGAGATAATAGCCACTTCTGTAGTACCACCACCGATATCGACCACCATTGAACCGGTTGCTTCAGATACCGGTAAACCCGCACCAATTGCAGCCGCCATTGGCTCATCGATAAGGTAAACTTCACGAGCGCCAGCGCCTAGGGCTGACTCTTTAATTGCGCGGCGTTCTACCTGTGTTGAACCACATGGAACACATACCAATACACGCGGGCTAGGACGCAAGAAATTGTTGTCGTGCACTTGTTTAATAAAGTGCTGAAGCATTTTCTCGGTCACATAAAAGTCGGCAATTACACCGTCTTTCATAGGACGAATTGCACGAATATTACCTGGCGTACGGCCAAGCATTCGCTTAGCTTCTGCACCCACCGCTGCAACACTTTTAGGCCCTGCTGCGCGCTCTTGACGAATAGCTACTACTGAAGGCTCGTTTAGCACTATGCCTTGGTCTTTAACATAAATCAGCGTGTTAGCTGTTCCGAGGTCGATGGACAGATCGTTAGAGAACATGCCTCGAAGCTTTTTAAACATGAAGAGTGTATTCCTGTTTCTGTGTTAACGCGTATTTGCAAAGGTGAGATGGCGACGCTTTAACGTGAAGTCGATATTTATTCGCACACTTTAACAATGGGGGCAATTTTGGGCAAGTAATGCTGTAATTAAGTGACAAAATAACTGCATTTTTGCTTTGTAATTTTAGCGCTTTACCCACTGAGGTGTACCACACACGCGTTTCTTAATAATTTCGGAGTTAGACCCACATAATGACCGCGTAAAAAAGAGAAGGTTCAAAATTGCAATTACTGTTTCCTTTGTTTTTTAGTAGTAAATATTAAACGTAATAGCGCCCAGCTAGGCTTAGTTCGCTGTTAGCTCCACTCGCCTCTTTCCTTATAAATGCTCTACCTAACTAACGTTGAATAAGTGACTAAAAAACGCTTACTTGACCGGTGGCTGGATTGTATGTAAAACCGTCGAACCTTTCGCCATCTGGAATACCGTTCGCTGGTGTAGAGTTCTCAGGCAGACCTATGGACGCAACCGAGTAGTACACACACAGCGCACTTTTAGATGAAGCATCCTCACGTACGACAAATTCGAAATCAGCAATTTCTGCATCAATATTTGACGTGGTATTAGTTGGTGGTAGTTCAAGGATAAGATCCAAAACGTCTTTGCATTTACGCTTATCAACTGAAGTCACGCGTGTGATGCCTTTCCCATTTCCAGTGGGATAACCTAGCTCCCCATCTACACCTACTTGATTTTGCTCGTAGGTAATTTTAGTGCCCTCTTCGTTCCCATTATTTCCGCTTTTGCGGCCCTCTATTTCCCACTGTGCTTTTATAATTCCAACTGCGGCCGCAAATCTTCCCGCAACGTTTTCCACACTTTGTTCAATTATTTCATCAGTCTTAGTGGCAAAGCGCGGTAACAATGTAGCAATTAATAATCCTAAGATGACTACAACAAGTACCAGTTCAATTAGCGTAAAACCCTGTTGCTTAGTATTCATTACATCTCCTAGATATCGACAAAGACGACTCGTGCTTCAGTATAGTTAATATCTTTAGCCGTTGACTTTGCGCAAAGCGTTTTCTTTAGAAAGTGTTCCTTCTTCGCGCGATTTTCAAAAGGTGATTACGATAATTTGAGGAAACTAACGACTTAGATTAATCGTTTAAATCCGATACCGTGCCGCTAGCAGGAAAGTAGTCAAAATACACGCCGCTGCTTAAGCTATAGCGACACCAGTAGTTATTTTCATTGTCTTCAAGTTCAGCATAATAATCTGCGTGAATTTTAAATCCATCTACGCGCAGTGGCGTGGCAACCAAAGAAGTCCAAATTTTTTCGCACCCTTCACTAGAGAGTTCAGCGGTAGGCCACCCATTATGATTCATACGCACTGGGGTGCGGTTAGTCTCCTTGCCCGACTCATTGTAATGAATTAGCATGACCATCGTAGCAGGTTGTCGCACTCGCCACTGCCAATGCGAAGAAACAACGTGACGCTTAAACGTTTCAACGTTCATTGCGAAGGCGGTTGTTGTGGTGTCTTGCTCATCAGTATGAAGAAAGCTGATAGTCACGCCGAGTGTAATTGCAAAAATAGCAGCAATGGCCGCTTTAAAGACATTTGATGTGGCAGGTTTTTGGTTGTTGGTTTTATTCATTGTTATTTTCCCCATGCCTTAGCGCAAGTCGTCAGTGCTTGTCTGGCAATGCTCTATTTTATCGACAATTAGAAGGAAAAATGAAGTAGGGTCTTAACAAACCTAAAGGATGTTTAGTTAGAAACCCGTGGGCTAGGAGTTACGGCACCGCTTTCTGCAATACTGTTATACCCCAAAAATCACCGTCTTTTTGCTTTAGATGCCATCCGCGTTTTACTAATGATTTTCGAGTGAAGTAGTTGGTCATGCCATGACCAAAAAGTACCACTCGTTCATGGCTTTCAGTGAGTTTCTCGATGTGCTGAGAAACCAAATTAACGCGTTGTTTTGCCTCTTTAAAGCTCTCAAACTTGCCTTTAAAGCCCATAAACCAAAGGGCGCGACTTAATACCACCCAGTGCCAACTGCGCAACGTAAATGGGAGTTTGTAGTAAGGAATATCCATTTCTTTGAGATAAGATAGCTCTTCATCAATGTGGTTCGCGCCGTAATAATCCGCAGACAATTTAGCCCTCAATAACGGGCTAACCACAATGTAGCTATTGTCGATATTAGCTTTTTGCTTTGGATGACTCGCAGGGTCAAGAACAGACTTGTCGTAGTTACGCACCCATTGTGCATATTGTGCTGAGTTAACCTTGTCGTTATGCGCTGATAGGGGCTTACCGTGCCTAATAAGTACCACTTCTTTAATAGAAATCTTGTTCATATCATCCCTGTCCATTGTGAATACTTTTTTAGTCTCGCTAGCCTATGCGCTCGCCAGCGCAGCTTCCACCTGCTCTTCAGTTGCAACTGGGCCAGAAACTTTTGTGATTATATAAGACGACAACGCATCTTGCTGAGCTTGATTCAAGCGCAAACCATGTTTGGTTCTGCGCCAAATCACGTCTTCAAGGCTGCATGCCCATTCGCGCTCAATAAGATAATCGACTTCAGCCTGATACATGCCGGCACCAAAATGCTCACCCATAGCGTCTACAGAACATTTACCTTTAAGAAATTTGTAGCTTAGCAGGCCATATTGTCTCGCATAGCGCTCGGCAATCGTTTTATCTAACCACGGAAACTCAGCGGTTAACTGGGCAACAAGCGATACTTGATTTTCAAATGCACCACCGGGAAGCGGTACTTCTTTCGTCCAGGCCTTTTTCGCTTTAGGGAAACAAGTGACAAGCTTATCTACCGCGTGCTCAGCAAGCTTCCTGTAGGTAGTAATCTTGCCACCGAAAATGTTTAACAGTACGGGTTTCCCACGCTCACCTTTCAGCTCTACCTTGTAGTCCCTTGTCAGCTCCTGTGCAGAAGCATTTTTTTCTTCTAAAAGAGGACGCACGCCGCTATACGTATGAACGATGTCTTCTCGAGCGATCTTAGATTTGAAGTAGTTGTTCACTACGTCAATTAAATAACCTGTCTCTTCATCTGAAATCGCAGCATCTGACGGATTACCGGTAAAGTCTTCGTCAGTGGTACCCACAAGTGAAAAGTCACCCTCGTAAGGAATAACGAATACTATGCGTCCATCCTTGTTTTGGAGGATGTACGCTTCTTCGGTATCGTAAAGCTTAGGTACGATTAAGTGACTGCCCTTAACCATTCGCATCGCGTTAGGGTTATTAACATTAACTAAGCGGTCCAAGAACGAAACTGCCCAGGGGCCTGCTGCATTTACAATAGCCTTAGCATTCACTGTAAACGTTTTCCCTTGAGACGTTTTAAGTCCTACCTTCCATGAATTCTCTCGCTTCTCAGCTTTAATACACTCGGTTCTTGTGTAAATTTCAGCGCCTTGATCTTGTGCTGCCAACGCGTTTAGCACTACTAAGCGCGCGTCGTCTACCCAACCATCTGAATATTCAAAACAGGTAGATATATCGCTGACTAGAGGACTTTCGCTTGTGGTAGAAAGCTTGCGCGAGCGAGGCAACATATTGCGCTTTGCAAGCGAGTCATAAAGGAACAAGCCAATTCGAATCATCCATGCTGGACGCAAATGTTTTTGATGAGGTAAACGAAAGCGCAGCGGCCACATAATATGAGGCGCTTTTTTCAGTAATACTTCTCGCTCAGCTAACGCTTCTTTCACTAAACGAAATTCGTAATGCTCTAAATACCTAAGGCCACCATGAATAAGCTTACTGCTAGAAGATGATGTTGCACCGGCTAAATCCCCTTTCTCGCATAAAGCAACTGAAAGACCGCGTCCCGCAGCATCTAGAGCTACGCCCACGCCATTCACACCACCGCCAACAACTAATACGTCGACAGTCTTTTCAGTTTGATTGCTTTGACTCATACATTGCCTCTATTGGTATTTATATGGGTATTTTCATATTGTTGTCTATTTGACAAGCAAAAAGAAAACATGTCAACACAAAACGAACATTTTCGAACACCAAAGAACATTAAGAGGCAACGTCGTAATGGGAAAGCAGAGAGATTCGCATGCAGCTTTAACGACGAGGTTAATAAAAAAAGGTAGCGTATAGCGGGGTTTAGTGAACACCTAATTCGATTAGGCCGTTGTATGTGAAGAAAGGAGTAAAGAGCCTAATTAAAAACTTGAGCAAATCTAAGCGAAGGTGCTCATGCCTTAACAAAGGTAATGTTATTTTCCTTAATAATTTTACTTATGCTAGGCGGTGGCGTTTTATCACAAACCAAGCAATCTACTTGCGAAATATGCCCCTGCTCTACCATCGCTCGACGCTCGAACTTACTATAGTCTGCAGCCAGAATGACGTGTTGAGTGTGCTCCAAAATGGCTTGTGACACCTTTACTTCTCTGAAGTCAAAATCTAGCAATGCCCCGTCAGCACTGATCCCACTTATACCGATGATACCGTAATCCATGCGGAACTGGCTTATGAAGTCGCACGTTGCCTCACCAATAATGCCACCGTCGCGATAGCGTACTTCGCCAGCGGCGATAATCACCGAGAAGTCTTCTTTAGCTGACAAAATAGTGGCCACGTGAATGTTGTTGGTAACCACGTGGAGATTTTTATGGTTGAGCAACTTTGTTGCAATCATCTCCGTGGTGGTGCCAATGTTTATAAATAATGAAGCGCCGTCAGGGATCATGGCTGCAACCGCCTCAGCAATTTTTTCTTTAACTTCACTGTTTTGTGTTTTGCGCTCTTGATATGGCGTATTTTCCCAACTTCTATTGAGCCCTGCGCCACCATGGTAACGGCTAACAACGCCTTTCTCCGCAAGTTGGTTTAGGTCTCGTCGAATCGTTTGCGGTGTGACCTCGCACGCATTCACCAAATCATCGATAGACATAAAGCCATGTAGCTTTATAAGCCCAACAATTTTTTCGTGTCTTTGCGTTTGATTCATCGCGAGTCCTTTGAAATAGAAAATATTCTTAATTATACGTGCTTAACTTCAATGTTCCCATAGTAAAACGAAAAGCCAATGTTCGTTTTCGAAAATATAGCATTGTTAATCCCGTGTAAATGATGCAAACTCTACGAAAAACTATCTTCAGGAGTGACCTTATGGGACAACATATTCTTGCCATAGACCAAGGCACAACCAGCTCTCGCAGCATCATTTTTTCGTCCAAAGGCAGTATAGAAGCCATTGCACAGCAGGAATTCTCTCAAAAATACCCGAAAGACGGCTGGGTTGAACACGATCCAGAAGAGATTTGGGAAAGCGTTATCTCTACTCTGAAAGAAGTTTTTAACAAATGTTCATTAACCCCAACTGATATCGCAGCCATTGGCATAACCAATCAGCGCGAGACAACGCTGGTGTGGAACAAAAGCACCGGCGAAGCCATTTACCCAGCTATTGTTTGGCAAGACCGACGCACCGCGCAGCTTTGTCGCGAGTTAAGTGAAGATGAAGAGTTCACTTCACATATTACTGAATCGACTGGACTTCTCTTAGACCCCTACTTCTCTGCAACTAAAGTGGCGTGGATTCTAGACAATGTGGAAGGTGCGCGTGAACAAGCTGAAAAAGGAGAACTCCTTTTTGGAACAGTCGACACTTTCCTTATATGGCGTTTAACAGGCGGTAAGTCTCATAAAACAGATGCGACAAACGCCTCGCGAACTATGTTGTTTGATATCAACAACCAATGCTGGGATGAAAAATTACTCAGAAAATTCAATATCCCACAATCAATGTTACCGGAGGTAATGGATTGTGCGGATGATTTTGGCGTAATAGATGAAGGCATCATTGGCAAGGCTATTCCTATTCAAGGGGTAGCAGGGGATCAGCAAGCCGCATTAGTAGGGCAAGCCTGTTTTGAAAAAGGCATGGCAAAGAGCACGTACGGTACTGGTTGCTTTATGATATTGAACACCGGTGATGCCCCACTCCATTCTAAAAATCGTCTGCTCACTACTGTGGGCTACCGCCTTAATGGCAAGACCACTTACGCGCTTGAAGGTAGTATTTTTATGGCTGGCGCTACCGTTCAATGGCTGCGCGATGGCTTAAAACTAATTGACGATGCTGCCGAATCAGAAGCACTTGCACAGCGTGCGAGGCAAGATAATGGCGTATTCTTAGTACCTGCATTTACAGGATTAGGCGCGCCGTACTGGGATCCGGATGCCCGCGGCGCCATATTAGGTTTGACGCGCGACACGGGCATTAGCGAAATCGTTGCAGCGGGCCTACAGTCTGTTTGCTATCAAACAAAAGATCTCCAAAAAGCAATGGAAAGCGACGGCGCTCGCCCTACCACTATTCGTGTAGATGGCGGGATGTCCCGTAATGACTGGGTCATGGGCTTTCTTTCGGACATTTTAGGTGCTGAAGTGGAACGGCCAGAAATTACAGAGACGACCGCATTAGGTGCAGCTTTTCTCGCTGGATTACAGGCAGGAATCTTCGATTCTATCGATGATTTAACCCATTGCTGGAAGAGTGATAGCGTTTTCACTCCAAGGTTAACCAAGCAAGAACGCGATAAAGCCTATGACGGCTGGAAAGCGGCAGTCGACCGTATCCGCTGTAGCTAATTTCCTCTTATTTTTCTGAATGTTAATAAAGTGCGGTTATAGGCCGCACTTTTTTTATACAAAAAAATTTTTTATAACATTGTAATTACATTGTCATTTTGTGCTAGTATTGATTTTAAGGTAAACGTTTCACCTTTTACCTTAAAATAGAAATGTTATATTTTTCATAAAGTTACAAATAATAATCACGAAAATATAACGTTAAATGTGTAAAAGTATTGTTAATACGCTTGATCCGCACATACTAAAAACGTAATTTAAGTGCAAAGTACGTTAAAACGTAGCCTACTCACGGAGAAAACACAGTGACACATAAAATTAACACATCACAGTTAGGCCCTATTGCGAAACGCTCACTTTTAGGTGTTGCTATCGCCTCTGCCCTACATGCCCCGATTTCACTGGCCCAGGAAGCCACTACTGCTACTGATAAAGAAGTAGAGGTTATTGAAGTTAAAGGTTTTACCAGCTCACTGAAAGCATCAATGCTTGATAAAAAAGCATCTGATGTTGTTTATGATGGTATTACTGCTGAAGACTTAGGTAAATTTCCAGACCAGAACGTAGCAGAATCACTACAAAGAATTACGGGTGTTGCTATCGATCGTTCTGGTGGTGAGGGTCAATTTATTACTGTCCGTGGTTTTGGCCCAGATTTTAACACCGTACTTGTTAACGGTCGCCAAATTGCTACTGAAAACCAAGGTCGTGCTTTTAGTTTCGATACCCTTCCTGCTGAGCTTATCAGTGGTGCAAAAGTTTATAAGAGCCCGCTTGCATCTATGCAAGAAGGCGGAATCGGCTCAACAGTTGAAATCACAACTGCCCGTCCGTTCGCTTTTGACGGTTTCAAGGCTGTTGCTAGCGTAAAAGGAATGTATGAAGACATTTCTGAAGAAACAACGCCGCAAATGTCAGGCTTAATTACGAATACTTTTATGGACGGTAAATTAGGTGTTCTAGCTGCCGCGTCATTCCAACAGCGTAAACTTCAAACGAATATGTTAGAAACTCGCTACTGGCGTCCAGGAGTAAGCCTTACTGACCGCTCTGAGTTAGATAACCCTGATTACGCTGACAATGCTCAGTTCAACGGTGTTTATATTCCACAGAACTTTGACCAAATTGTTGACTTGGTAGACCGTGAAAGAACGTCAGGCAATCTTGTTGTTCAATACGCCCCGAATGATGATATGACTCTGACCTTAGACGGTCTTTACTCTAAGTTTGAAGTTGATTCTGACGCCCACAGTGTTGGTCACTGGTTCTCAGATAGCAACTTAGATAACATGTCTTTTACCGATAATGGCAGCTTGTCTGGTGTAACAAGTACTGTGGTAGATGGTGTAGGTGGTGCTACCGACTTTATTCGCCGCCGTTATGGTCGAGACGTTGAAATTCAAGCTTTTGGTGCAAACTTCGAATGGCTTGTAAACGATAACCTAACAGCAAACATTGATATCTCAACTTCTACTGCCGAAGACAGCAGTGGTGGTGATAACTTCTTCACCGTTGTGGGTTATAACAACGAATACAGCGTAGATTTCACAGGTGCAACTCCGTCACTAACGGTTGCAGGTGGAGACGCTGCATTGCAAACCCCGTCACTAGGCCGTATGCACTATAATGAGCGCAATGGTTTTGACACCGAAGATACTATCAGTGAATACCGTGCCGACTTCTCGTGGGTACCTGATTCAAACAATGCATTCTACAAAGCTGATTTTGGTATTTACTTCCAAGACCGTGAGAAATCAAACACACGTTTATTCGCTTCGGGCTGTGACATCTACTGTGGTTACACATTCGACCTTCCTGACGAACTGTTAACCGTGTTTACCGCACAAAACTACTTCGGCGGTGTGCCTAATCAGTGGCTAACTTACGATCCTGAAGCCTTCTTTGACTACGCAACCTCTGATGCAGCGGTACAGCAAATTGCCGACGCGACTGGTGAATCATTTGATGACGTACGTGCAGCGATTGACGCAACAAATATCGGCAACCCGCAACCAAGCAACGACTCATTCGTAGTGAATGAAGAAGTACTAAGTGCATACGCTCAATTCTACTTCACTACCGAAATCTCAGACATGCCACTTGATGTTAACTTTGGCTTCCGTTACAGCGAGACTGACACTTCAGTTGATGGAACAAGTCAAATTGTAAGAGATCTTCAGCCTATCCCTAACGATCCGTCTGACCTTAATGTGGTTTATGAAACAGAAGTCGGCGCACCAGTTAATGAGAAAAATAGCTATTCTTCGCTGCTACCTAACTTAAACGTTAAGTTACAGTTAACAGACGATTTATACCTACGATATGCATTCTCAGAAACGCTAACGCGTCCAATGATGGATGACTTAGTCCCTGTGTTCAATGTGACTGTAAGCCGTCCAGGTAACTTACAAGCACAAGCGGGTAACACTGAACTGAAGCCATATAAAGCCACCAGCTGGGACGTGTCGTTAGAATGGTACTACGATGATACTAGCTATTTCTCAGCTGCAGCATTTAACAAAGAAGTAGAAGACTTTATTGCGGGCGATGTTGCTGATGAGTCTCTTTTCCTAGATAGCGGCGAGTATGTATTTAGTGTACTTCGTCCTCGTAACGGCGATACTCTTGAAGTTGAAGGTTTAGAGCTAGCTTGGTTGCACACGCTTGAAAACGGATTTGGTATTCAAGCTAATGCTACTATCGTTAATTCAGATGCTGAATTTAGCCTGCCCGGTTTAGGTAACTCACAGAATATAACGTTGTTCTACGAAAAAGATGCGTTCCAAGCGCGTGTGGCACTGAACAATCGTGAAACTTTCATGCAAGAAGCTGTAAGCACGTTAGGCGGTACTGAACCTCGTTTCACCGAGACTTACACCCAAGTTGATATGAGTGTAAGTTACGATGTAACAGAGTCAGTTACGGTATTCTTTGAAGGTATTAATATTACCGATGAAGAGCTAACACGTCGTGGTCGCTTGTCAGAACATTTCGTTCAACAAGTTGCTGACGGTGCGCGTTACGCCGTAGGTGTTCGTGCTAGCTTTTAATAGCAACTAGTATAACAAGGGGGCGTTGTTGCCCCCTTTTGTCTTTATTCTGCTGAGGAGTTTTTCGTGTCAGGCAGCTTAACCCAACTTGTCGTTTTTATTTTCATTACCGCACTTATCGGACTTCTTACTTACCTAAAGTGTCGCGGTCATGGGCATAGTAAAGCCAACGAAAACAAAGAATATTTTTTAGCTGGCGGCGGACTAACATGGATTTACGTCGCGGGCTCAATCACACTAACAAACTTAAGTACCGATCAACTTGTAGGGATGAACGGTAACCAGATGGCGCTGCTTGCGTGGTGGGAATTTGCGGCGGTTGCCGGCCTTATCATTCTGGCTAGAGTATTTCTTCCCGTCTATTACCATTATCAGTGCACCACAACCACTGAGTTACTGGAAATGCGCTATAACAACAAGCATATACGCGCGCTAATAGGCCTTCTTTTTTTCCTAGGAAGCAGTCTTATCTTTATGCCTGCGGTTATCTACACAGGCTCATTGTTCATGATTAATATGTTCAATGTAGACATTCCACTGATGTACGTTGCCACTGCCTTTGCATTGATTGGGGCTTTCTACGCCATCTTTGGTGGTCTTCGCGCGGTTGCAGTTTCAGATACCTATTCTGGCGTTTTGCTTCTTACTATGGCTATCGTTGTGGTCGTTCTTGCACTTTTTGCCATCGATTTTGATTTCTCTGGCATACCTGCTCAGCGCCTTACCTTAATTGGCGATAACGATTCCCCGCTTCCATGGCACACGTTGTTAACGGGTATGGTGTTTATCCAGACCTTTTACTGGAGCACTAATCAGGTTATTACTCAGCGTGCAATGGCTGCACCTAATTTAAAGGAAGCACAAAAAGGCGTGTACGCAGCGGCGGTCATTCGCTTTATCGTAGTACCAACCATCATCGTAGTTCCAGGCATCATTTCATATAAGCTTTACGGAGACATTAACGATGCTGCATATGGCACGTTAGTTGGTGACGTGTTACCAAGTTGGTTATCTGGCGTGTTTGCAGCGGCTCTTGCTGCGGCGGTACTCACCACTTATAACAGTAACCTCAATTCTGCCACGGCATTATATGTTTGTGATATACATGAAGCTTATATACAGAAGAAGCCAAATGTTGCCCGCTTGAGCGGCTTTGTAACGGCAGCGCTTACCATAGTATCGCTTCTCATGGTTCCGGTTTATGCGCAAGCAGAAAGCATAATCAATTTACTTCAACAGCTATTTGGTTTGTTAAGCATGCCTATTCTGTCCATATTTATCGTTGGCTTGTTATTTAATAATGTAAATGCCAACGCTGGAATAGCGGCCGTTATTTTTGGTGTAGGTCTGTATGCTTACTTCAGCTTCGTGCACGCACCTTTCGACCTGCATTACATTCATTTGATGCTGGTTACTCTGGTTAGCTGTATTGCTCTTGCCCTTATATTAAATAGGCTGGTGTTTAAGCAAAGCGCGCAGTGGCGTGGACGTTTGATTGAAAACGAACCAGCACACGGCTAAAAGGTTAGATTACTCTTTTATTGTATGTCTCAGATTAATCGGATAATTATCGTTGGTGGCGGCACTGCAGGTTGGCTTACTGCAGGCCTCCTTGCTGCCACGCACAGTGAACCCGATAAAGACGGTAATAAACTGACTGTTACTGTCGTTGAGTCGGATACCGTTCATCCCATCGGCGTTGGTGAAGGCACGTGGCCTACAATGCGACGTACCTTGTCCAAGATTGGTATACCTGAGGCTGACCTAATCAAGCGTGCAGGAGCAACGTTTAAGCAAGCCAGTAAATTTGTTAACTGGCACAAAAACGAGATGGGCAATGCCTATTATCATCCATTCAGCGCGCCCCAAGGCTCTGCTAATTTAGATATCACGCCATATTGGCTCTCTTCTCAGGATAAGAAGGGGCAATATGCTAACGATGTTTGCTTTCAGCCCGCACTTTGCGAAGCCGGTTTGGCTCCTAAAATATCTGCGCATCCAAATCAGTCATTTGTTGCAAACTATGGATATCATCTAGACGCTGGGCAATTTATTGATCTAATTCGAACGCATTGCACACAGAAGCTTGGCGTTCGACGTATCGTCGACGATGTGATATCTGTGAATTCAAACGAAAATGGTATTGGATCTGTTGAAACACGCAACAGCGGAAGCCTTACGGCTGAGCTATATATAGATTGCTCAGGCTTCAGTAGCTTGCTGATTGAAAAGGCCTTGAGCGTTGAGTTGGTCGACGCGTCTGGATATCTCTTTTCTGACAGAGCTCTCGTATGCCAAATGCCGTACGAAGATACAAACGCTCCGATAGCATGTTATACACAATCCACGGCACAAGAAGCCGGTTGGATATGGGATATTGCACTTCAACATCGCAGGGGAACCGGGTATGTATATAGCAGTAAACATGAATCTGAAGATGCTGCTAGAGATACCTTTGCAAAATATTTAGCCCAATATACTAACGCCCCCGTGGATAAATCTGCGTTTCGCGAAATACGCTTTAGTACCGGTTATAGACGTAAGTTTTGGGAAAAAAACTGTGTCGCCATTGGACTTTCCAGTGGCTTCTTAGAGCCTCTAGAAGCCTCGTCACTTATGCTGATAGAGCAAAGCGCCACTCTCCTTGCCGAGCAGTTGCCAGCAAACACGCAGGTTATGCCTCACGTTGAACATCGCTTCAATGAACAGCTACAGGGCATGTGGGAAAGCGCCATCGATTTTTTAAAACTTCACTATGTACTTAGCAATAATAATGCAGCTTTTTGGAAGGATAATCGACTTGAGCAGTCAATTCCTTCGAGACTCTTATCGTTGTTAAAAGAATGGCAATTCCGACCAATTTTGGACAGCGACTTCTCGAAAAGTAGCGATACATTTAGTGCACAGAGTTACCGCTACATTCTCTATGGCATGCTGAACAGCAACAGTAATATCAATTCTGCCAGCACTTATCGACGCACCTTAAAACACGCAGAATTTGCCGACAAACAACTGTCCCTAAACCAAGCTTTGATAAAACAGTTAAAGTCGCGAATGCCTTCACATCGAGGGCTTATAGAAAGTTTTTACTAGGCTCAATTGGCTCAGCGTAGTTAATAAATTCACTGGAAATATTATGTCGAAACCGCAATACGTTCATCTTGATCCAACCAAGCATAATGACATCAGATTGATTGATGACTCATCATTTAGCCACGCTAAAGATTTCAAACTAGTCAATATAGGATTTAACGAAATCGCATCGCTAAGTGGTTGTATGCCATTGGTTTTAGTGAAAAGCGGGAATGACGAAACGCTAACGCTGGCATGTTGTGTTGGTATTGAGGAATTAGGCAATGTTTATTGCGGTGAAGAACGATGGCTAGGTCATGCCGTACCATTGAGTATTCAATGTTACCCATTCAACTTTACTATAGAAGGCAATCGCGTAAATGTACTCATCGATGAGTCGTCTCACCGACTTACCAAACTCTCAGGTGAAGGCGCTAAACTTTTTTCATCAGATGGACAACCAACAACAATCCTTAAGCAGCAGCAAGAAAATTTAGCCACGCTGTTAGCTGGGCAAGAGCAAGCCGCTGCCTTTGTGAGTATTTTAAAGCAGCACGATCTCTTATCTCCACTTTCCGTCACTATAACGCGACAATCTGGGCAAAGTTTTCATACAGATGGGCTCTATTCCATCAATGAAGAAAAGTATGCCCAACTTGAAGCTGACACCGTATTGCAGTTTCACAAAGAAGGTATATCAATGGCGATAAACGCCCTACTTCTATCGCTACGGCAATACAATAGATTGGTGCAACTAACCCAATCATTCGACGACCCTGCTATGAAGGTGGGTATTAAGCTCGATAACTCGTTGTAAAACCAAGAACTGTACAGATGCTTCTGCTGTACACATCAATCATCTTTTCTTTAAACAACATGCGCTATAGAAATTTAGGCATGTAAAATGAGGTTTTTATGTCGTCATTCACATCATTTGTTCGCCTGTCGAACGAAAAAGCCACATTAATATTCGACTGCCAGGGTCGTATGCCCAAAGTCATTTACTATGGTGCGCCATTAAGTGACATTACAACGCCAGAAATGCTGAGCGTTTTAAATACGCGCCAAGAAGCAAAATGCGCCCCTGTAATTGAACCGCCCATTTCATTAGTACCGACCCATGGTGATGGGTGGACGGGTCAACCAGGACTAGAGGTGTTTGGCGATGCCGACCAGTGGTCAGCAGGTTTTGTTCTAACCGAAGTAAATCAAGACGCACAGTCTGTCGCTTTTGTTGGTGAAGACGCTCGTCGCGGCATGCGTCTTATCACCACCGTTGAGCTCGATGATGAAACCAGTGTCGTTAAGTACGTTTCTCGTATCGAGAACAGTGGTAAAACACCTTTCAATCTGAGCTACCTGAACGCCGCAACCCTGCCCTTGCCTACTACAGTGAGCAAAATCAAAACGTTTGAAGGCCGCTGGTCGGCCGAGTTTCAAACCAAGGATCATGACTTGTTCTTTGGAAGTTATGTACGTGAAAATCGTCGAGGCAAAACCTCTCATGACACCTTCCCTGGTCTGATCGCCTTTTCACAAGGAACAGGCGAACTGCAAGGTGAGTGTTTCGGTTACCACCTAGGCGCTTCAGCAAATCATAAACTTCGCGCTGAGCTTATGGCTGATGGCAGAAGCTATGTTCAATTCGGTGAATTGCTGTTCCCTGGCGAAGTGGTACTTAACGCGGGTGAAAGTTATACGTCACCCGTGCTTTATACCGGCTACGGCTGTGAAGGTTTCTCTTCTCTCTCACAGCAGTTCCACAATTTTATTCGTAGTAAAGTGTTAAACCACAGCGCCGCGTCAAAGCCACGCCCAGTGCACTACAACACATGGGAAGGCATATACTTCGACCACAATGAAGACACGTTAAAGGCGCTTGCTGACAAAGTGGCACCACTTGGTATAGAGCGATTTGTATTGGATGACGGGTGGTTTAAAGGCCGTCGTCACGATAAAGCAGGGTTGGGCGACTGGTTTGTGGATGAGGCTATTTATCCAGAAGGGCTAGATGGCTTAATTGACCATGTTACCGGACTTGGTATGGAATTCGGCATCTGGTTTGAACCCGAAATGGTTAACCCCGATAGTGATTTGTATCGTGCACACCCCGAATGGGCGTTGCAAACCGAAAACAACCCTCATGTTGGTTTCAGAAATCAGTACGTATTGGATTTAACTAACCCCGAAGTGGTTGAGTATTTATACACTGTAATTACCGATGTACTGAAAGCCTATCCAAAAATCAGCTACATCAAATGGGACATGAACCGCGATGTAAACCATCCGGGCAACCTTCAAGGCAAGCCTGCTATGCATGGCCAAATGGCTGCACTTTATAGCTTAATTGACCGCGTAAAGGCCGCACACCCAGGTATTGAAATTGAAAGCTGTTGCTCTGGCGGCGGACGTGTAGATTTAGGGATTTTGCCACATACAGACCGTTTCTGGACATCAGACTCTAACGACGCACTAGATCGGTTGTATATTCAGCGTGGCTGCTCATATTTCTTCCCATCTGAAGTAATGGGGGCACACGTTGGCCCGCGTGACTGCCATATAACGGGTAGACACTTACCCATTGAGATTCGCTCGGCAGTGGCCTTGTTTGGTCACATGGGTATAGAAATGGACCCCCGTGAACTTACTGAACACGAGCAAAGCGTACTTACTGATGCCATTTCACTTTACAAAAAGTACCGTCATATCACCCACGGCGGCGACTTATTCCGCATGGACGATGACGGTATGAATGTAAAATTTGGCTATGTGTCTAAAGACAAGCAAGAAGGCATTTTTGCGTATAACAGCGTTACAGAGACTGTGCGTACTACGCCTAATCGCTTCTATTTCGCAGGCCTTGATGCGGATAAACAGTACACCATTGAGCGTGTATGGCCTGAAAAGCTGAAAGAATACACGCCGTCTATTTTGCAGCAAACGCAGGGGCAAGTATTCTCAGGTGAAGTACTGATGAAATACGGTATGCAGCTGCCGGTGCTATTCCCACAAACCGCATTGATTTACACCGTTAAAGCTGTTTAGAAATAGAAATAACAGCAACAAACTAGAAGTTGGAGCGAACTGGCGGTTTTAAGCCGCCGCTCGCTTTTTCAATGCCTTTTTGATTTTATTAAGCACCTTTGCAAAACGCTCGTCTTTTTCTTCTGTAATTGTGTTAACAACACGTTGTGCTTCATCGACCTGACCAGCGTTAAGGAGCAATTCAGCTAAGCGTAAATGCGCCCAGTTAGGTGTAGGTAAGCTCTCTGTATCAATAGACGTAGTTTTATAGTCTTGCAGATAATCTTTTAAAGCATTTATACCTAATTCAGTATACTCACCACTTTCAACTGCAACTTGTCCCAAACGATACTTCCCGTACATAAGGCTACTTTTGCGTTTTTGATACATTTCCCATGCATCATTCTCAGCTTTTGTTACTTCCGTTATTTCAAGCTCTGAAAGTGGCGACAATATGTCGAATGAAGACGCGTATTGCTCGTCAGACAAATAGAAACTTCCAAGTTCAACACGCGCTCGAATTTGGGTTTGCTCGTCTTCTATAAGGGACGCAAATATTGCCTTTGCCTCTGACTCTTTTTCGTCTTCCAGATAGACTCGCGCAAGAGCAAATTGACCTTCGGTTTTGTCTAAAGCTGCAATTTGTTGGGCTAGGTTCATAGCTTCATCCATATCCCCGCCAGCAATAGATGGCGCCATTAAATGAAATTGCATTAAGGCTTGGTAAACCTCAACATTCTCGGGTGCAATCTCGACGGCCTTCTCTAAGCTTTTTTTCGCTTTCTTTGCATAACCCAGAGCAGAAAAAATGCTACTTGAAGCCTGTGCGCCCATTACACTCGCGTGTGTGTGGTAAGCCCTATAGTCATCGCTATACGCTTGAAGAAATTGCTCAGCCGCCTCTTCAGCATCGTCCAAATCGGTATTCATCAATGCAGAAATCAACATATTGTGCTGTTCAGGTGATTTGTTTTGCACATCATCAAGGGCATCTATTACACGGGCGAAATCGCCTTCCTTAAAGAATGCTTTTAACGCCGTTACGTCAATACTGGTTGACGCAACTTTGTCTTGTTTTACGGCATTCGCTTCAGCAAAAACAGCAGGCTGGACGGCAACAAAAGAACAGGCACAAAGCACTGAAGTAACTAACTTACGCATTTTCATTTCACTTCCTTATGATGTAATGATGAATTCGATTAATGGTTGAAATACTTGGCTGCAGTGGCGAAAACGTAAACGTTCAAATATATACATTACGCCACAATCTAAATAGATACAGCGCAAATATGTAACAAGAATTAAAAAGGGTGCCTGTGCACCCTTTTTAACGCATTATTTGCTTTGCATTTCCAAGCCTAACGCCCAGCGATCATCAAACCCTTTCCAAGGTTCTGGCTTTTTGCCGTTAACAGGAACTTGTGCACTGCTGCCATCTACGTTTAGGTAGCCGCAATATTCAGACAGGTCTTTCACGTGGCAGTTCATAAGCGCCAAAGCAAAGTGCTCGTTAATAGCATTAAGCTTTTGCACTTCCCATGCAGGTTCAATGTAACTTCCCAGATCAAACTCACTGCCATAGGCTTCTTTAGGTGCAGGGTGAGGCGCAACGTTATGACGTGCATTCTTCACGGTCAGTAGCTTAGATTCTTTACTGCCGGTGTTATCAAACAACCACTTAATACCATCGTAGCCAGAAATATCGTCGTTATCACCAGCAACATAGAGAACTGGAACTTCGATATTGTTTAGCGATTGAACATCAAAAAGCTGATGTTGCCCGCCCCATGGCGCAAGTGCTAACGCTGCTTTCCAAGCTGGCAGTGTTTCTTCGCTACGGGCCTTGCCACCTGCGCAGGTGTTAAGCGCTTCTTTTATCAACGCTACCGCTTTAGGATCTTGTGTTCCAGTGAAGGTTGCAGCGGTTTGGTCGTTAAAAGCATAGCATCCTCCTACCGTGCTAACTGCGCCGTAGCCCCCCATCGAATAGCCGATAATACCTGCTTTGCTCGCATCCACACTCTCTTTAAAAAAGGTATTTTCGCTGATGCTGTTCAAAGTAAAAACTTGGTCACGCGAGCGATTTAGTAACGTGCTTGGAAAGCCTGAATACGGGTTTTCTGCAAAATTAACATCTTTGTTTGTTGAATCTGTGTGGTCGATTGCCGCTACAACATAACCGTGAGACGCGAGGTGTTCGCCCAAATAAAACATAAGGGTACGGTAACCGGTATAACCATGAGAAATAACAATTACCGGAAAATCAGTGTCAGCGTTGGCAATGGGGGCATCACGGCTTGCATCGGCTTGTACCTCAAACACTTGACCACTTCTTGTCTCATTAATGTATGTGGTCTTTTGAGCAGAGCTTGCTGCGGGATACCAAACTTCCAAAGTAAGTGATCGCTCGACTTCATTGCCAGCAATGTCTTTGACTTTAACAGGGTAAGCCGCTTCGACTGTTTTTACGCCAACGTCATAGTTACCTTTCTCACTCAACGACGGCATTACATCGGCAGGGAACGGCTTATAAAGCGTTTGAGCAGCTGATACCGAGGGAGATATAATCGCGGTTGCTGAAACCAGAGCAACTCCGCCAAAAAGAAGGGATAACGTTTTCATATTTTGGTAATTTTCTTGTTGTTAATAGGCAAATTTATAATACCTCGTCACGGGTATCGCACAAGGAAAACACTATTATTATTGGTGATTAAAAAAAATAAAGAGAGGTAATTGAATCGGCCTAGCTAAGCGTTTATCCGCACTTTGAAGACGGGCTTCACTAGTCCAACACCTGCTTTACGAATGTGATTCACCTGCCATCAAAAGCTTGTAATTTAAGCATGTTTTGCATAAAGGAAATGGTAAAACGTAAAACCTAATTAGTATTCAGTTTGAAAGGTATTGTTTCCACCTTTCGTCAAAAAGTGGTTTAAGAAATAACGGATATCCATCTGCCGCGAAGTTGATGTCTCTCAAGGTTTGGCTGTTTACAGGCGTAGATGTAATGTGAGTCAGCGCGCTGTCTAGATCACTCGTTACCGCTTGTCCTAGCTCACTCTTAGAACACAGTACGCGCTTTGTTCCTCTTAGCTGCTGTGACAGTTCACTGATTTGATAAACATTAAGCGCATCGAGTTCTTCTTCTGGTAATGCTGAAAGCTCGCGGTGCCCTACATAGCCAAAATCTATTCTCCCACTTTCCAGCAGGGCAATGGTATGCATGCCTAAGTCTTTGCCTAACCCATTTAAACGAACCACATTGTTTTTTGTAGCCCATTGCTCAACAGTATCGGCGTACACATTATTCACATCGTTGTAGAGTACCGTTCTCAAATTTTGCTGAAGCAGAGCGCGTAAAGAAATGGACTCAAAATATTCCTGCGTTGGCTGAGACTGCGCGGTATCTAATTCATTTTTCAAAGAAGGCTGCAGTGCTTTTCTAGAGACAATGAGTAGCGGTAAGTTTATAGAGGTTGGCTGGGAGTAATATCCCCACTCAGCGCGTTCTTCTTGGTAAGCGGCGCCATAAAAACAATACACTTTTTGTGCGGATTGTTGATGCTGTACCAACGACCATGCGCGTTTAACCGGATAAGCTTCAAATTGGTGTTCGTAGTTATGCAGGTGTGTAGAGAGGTACGCCATGACGTCATAGATTGGCCCTGAAGTGATACTGACACCACTGCCTTCAATTCCAAGCTCGGGTGG
>LUMJ01000072.1_pt1 | contig 70388 bp, 68 predicted proteins | sample 729631 | NCBI WGS metagenome assembly LUMJ01 (sample SAMN03860266, study PRJNA289734) | marine metagenome | biome: seawater column; feature: ocean; material: water; isolation source: Red Sea water column Station 22 - depth 500m | place: Saudi Arabia: Red Sea | collected 2011-10-15 | depth 500 m
ATCTACACCTGACTCATAAGGCATCATTTTAACCTTGTTGTTAATACGTGGCCCCACAAAATGTGTTAAAATCAAACTTACAAAAACGAAGCCCGCAGCAAGGATAAAAACAATTAAGATAGGTAAATAATTTTCAATCATAATCAGCCGTGAATTTATTTGTATTTGTATGACATTAGAAACGTCCTAATCATCCAAAATCATAAATATTAATATTAATGATTAAATGCCCCCCTTCATCATACTATAGTTACATCCCAGAAGACAACAATACAAGTGATTGATTAATCCAATTGGCCACTGGCTCCCAATAGACTCCAAGGACCAAAGAAGGGACGGCTAAAAAGACAAGAAGTACAGTAACAAGGTTTGATGAAGGCATTGAGATCTCGTTACTTCTTTCACCAACTAAATACATATGTTTTACAACTCTCACATAGTAATAAAGCGATATTACACTGTTTATCACACCAAAAAAAGCAAGCCAGTAAAATTGGGGGCCGGCTTCAATGACGGCTGCAAAAAGATAAAATTTTCCAATAAAACCAGCCGTGGGTGGCAAACCAGTTAAGGCAAACATAAATAGTGCCATCACAACGCCTATGAAGGGCATTGTCCAACCTAAACCATTAAAATCCTCATAACTCTCGCCGCCCGTTTTACCTTGAATATATATTACTACAAAAAAAGCACCCAAATTCATGAACAAATACATTACCAGATACATCATAATCCCATAGATGCCCTGGTTTGACATTAAAGGTAATGCCATCATCATATAACCGGCGTGAGCGATGCTTGAATAAGCCAGCATTCGTTTGACACTATTTTGCTGAATAGCCACCAAATTCCCAAGTGACATCGTCGCTACAGCCAGAACACCCATTAGTTGCGGCCAAGGTAAGCTCCCTAACGCGGACCATGAGTCATTTATCATTGCTGTACCATCACCCATAACTTGATTAAAAAATCGAATCAACATCGCGAACCCAGCAGCTTTCGGAGCAATGGATAAATATGCTGTTATTGTCGTTGGAGATCCTTCATAAACATCTGGTGTCCAAAAATGAAATGGTACTGCCGAAATTTTATACCCAAATCCAGCCAAAATGAATACGGCCGAGATAATTAATGCTAAATTCGCACCATTTTCCAAACCAGCCAGAGCTTGTCTGATTTCGAAAAATTTGGTTGATCCTGTTAATCCAAATAAGATACTAAAGCCAAATAACATTATTCCCGATGAGAATGCGCCATAAATCACATATTTCAAGGCAGCTTCATTACTAAGCTGCGACTTTTTCAAATATCCGGCCAAAAAGAAAGACATAATAGATACTATTTCCAGAGATAAGTAAACCATTAGAATATCAATAGCAGATGCCATGAGAAAAAGGCCTAACGCCATTATAGCCAGAATAGAAAAATATTCACCAACGCTGTAGTTTTTCAATTCATCTGTTTTAAAGCTCATCAGGATGACCAATACAGTTGAAAGAAGTATTAACACTTTAAAAAACTCTGCAAAAGGATCCAATGCGATGGTACCCATAAAGAGGTCTGTTACTGCACTTCCGCCCATTCTAATGGCAGCCATTGTAAGAATCAATCCTCCTAATACCCACCAGGCAACTTTAAAGGAATCTTCTTTACGATAAAAAAGGTCCGCAACCACAGCCACTAAAACCGTAACGGTTAAAATGAGTTCCGGCCAAAAATAGGATAAGCTATTGAGGTTACTCATTAAATTTTCTACATCAAGTTTACAAGGCCACCAAGTGAAACAACTTGATCAATCAATACATTCATCGTTTCACTGATCACATCCAAAAACGGCCGAGGATATATGCCTAAAATCAAAGTAATAACAGCCAGCGGTACAACTGTAAAAAGCTCCATACGATTTATTTCAGGAAGGTCTTTATATTTTTCATCGAGTTCTCCAAAGAAAATCCGTTGAAAAGCCCAAAGGAAATAAGCCGCATTCAGTAAGATTCCTATTGTGGATATGATTACAATTGTTTTAAAAACAGGGAAAGCACCAATGAAACACATTGCCTCACTGATAAATCCACTAAATCCTGGCAGGCCTAGTCCAGCAAAAAAAGCAAGAGCAACAATCCCTGAATATATAGGCATCTTTCCAGCCAGTCCTCCGAAACCATCGATATCACGATGATGAGCCCGATCATAAATCACACCCACTAAGATAAACAGCATAGCAGAAATAGTACCGTGATTGAACATCTGGAATACGGCACCATTGATACCAGCTTGAGCTGCCAGTAAATTATCTTCTCCCATAGCAGAACCTGCAATAACTGCTGCCATTCCCAAAAGCGCATATCCCATATGATTAATTGAGGAGTATGCCACCAATTTTTTCAAATCGGTCTGAGCTAATGCACACATGGCTCCCCAAATCACATTAATCAAGCCTAATACTGCCAGCGCACCCGCGAACCAAAATACGCCATCAGGCAACATAGTATAATTAATTCTAAGGATGCCATACACACCTAATTTTAATAGGATCCCAGCCAATATTACTGAAATGGCCGTAGGTGCTTCAACATGTGCCAAAGGCAGCCAGGTATGGAATGGAAAAACTGGAACTTTTATTGCAAACCCAATAAATAAAAGAACCCAAATAACTTTAATAGCACTCATCCCCCACCACAATACACCGTTTAAAGCTATTGGCGCAGTTTCCATCAATACCAGCATGTCAAATGTTTGCCCACAGGTAAAGTAAAGAGCAAGAATTGCTATAAGCATTAATACAGATCCAACAAGTGTATACAGAAAAAATTTAATGGCAGCATATTCGCGTTGAGGCCCTCCCCACATGCCGATCAGAAAGTACATGGGCAACAACATTACTTCCCAAAAAACATAAAACAGAAAGAAATCCAAAGATAGGAAAACACCCATAATACCCGTATTTAATAAAAGGAAAAGGGCAAAATATCCCTTCACTGCTTTATTGATATTCCAACTGATAAACACACCCAAAAATCCAAGCAAAGCCGTTAAAAAAACCATTGGCAAACTGAGCCCATCCACACCCAGCATATATGAAATATTAAAAGACGGGATCCATTCGGCACTTTCCATAAATTGAAATGTACCGTTGGACCCATCAAATATACGCCACAAGTAAATTGTTAATACCAATTGTACCCCAGTTACTACTGCAGAAACCTGCTTAATCAGAGTACCTTTATCTCTAGGTATTATAATAACGGCTACGATACCTATGACCGGTAGCCAAATGATCCAACTCAGTAAATGATTCATACCTAACCCTTTATGAAAACTTTAAATTGTCTGCATGACTAAAATCACAATTACACCTGCCAGCGCAAATAACATATAATTCTGCAACCGACCAGTTTGAACATTCTTCAACTGATTTCCAAAACCCTGGGCAGTTCTGCCTACTCCATCAACTAGCTTTTGATCTAGACCGTCGTAATCTAATCGCCCTGTTAAAAATGCCAGCCATTTTGTAACACGGCCAAAACCATTAATGAAATATTTATCGTACAAATCCCAATCTGCATAAGCAATGGCTCGGGATAGTTTTAAAACAGGTTGATACAGAAATCGGTCATAATTCTCATCAAAGAAATATTTATTAAGAGATAATTTGTACAAGAAACCCATTTTTGCTGACCAGATATCCGCAGAAATTTTTTTCTTCATATACATTAATGTGGCCATCCCTATGCCAAAACCCGCCACCAGTAATGACAGGGCCATCGCCGGATAATGTGCATGGTGTATACCTTCATAAATTTCCCCTGCTGTGGGATTACCTTTAACTACGGAATCGCTTGCCTGGATCAATTCAGTAAACCAGCCATGATCGGAAAATGGGTTTAAATAGGGCAATGTATAAAAAATGAAAAAACTGAGACTACTTAATAGAATCAATGGGAAAGTCATTGCGCGCGGTGATTCATGAATACCTTTGAATACCTTGGGCATTTTGGCCTCACCATGGAAGGTCATGAAAATAAGCCTAAACATATAAAATGCCGTAATGGCTGCTGCACCAAATCCGAATAGCGGTAATAGAAAATGTTGTGGATAATGTTGGGCAAATGCTAGCGTTCCAGCTAAAATGGCATCTTTAGATAAAAATCCTGAGAAAAATGGCACTCCTGAAATAGTCAAAGTAGCAATAGCCATAGTCCAATATGTGATTGGCATTTTAGATTTAAATCCACCCATGTTCCGCATATCCTGGGGATCTGTATCATGGTCATTAAGTTCATGCAAAGAATGATGCATGGCATGAATGACAGAACCCGACCCATAAAATAGACAAGCTTTAAACATAGCATGGGTCAGCAAGTGGAAAAAAGCTGCAACATAATTGCCAACCCCAACTGCCAAGATCATATATCCCAACTGACTAACAGTTGAATAAGCCAATACTTTTTTAATATCATTTTGGGTAACGGCAATTGTAGCAGCAAATAAAGCAGTGAAACCGCCCACATATGCAATAATCAGTAAAGCATCAGGTGAAAATAAAGGAAATAATCTAACAGTCAGGTAAACACCGGCGGCAACCATGGTGGCCGCATGCATCAAAGCTGAAACAGGCGTTGGTCCCTCCATTGCATCGGGCAGCCAGATATGAAGTGGAAACTGCGAAGATTTACCAACAGCACCCAAAAATATACCCACTCCGGCTAAGGTTAGTAGTTGCCCACTGATCATACCCTGAGAAATACCTGAAAACAAATCTTGAAAATTAAAAGAACCAATTGCTGTAAACATGAGCATGATACCGATAAAAAATCCGATATCCCCTACCCTGTTGGTTAAAAAAGCTTTTTTTGCAGCATTCGCAGCAGAATGCTTTTCAAACCAGTGGCCGATCAATAAATAAGAACTAACACCCACTAGTTCCCAGAATATGTACATGGAGATTAGGTTATTGGCTAATACAATCCCATTCATGGAAAAGGTAAATAGTCCAAGATAAGCGTAATAGCGACTATAACGGATGTCACCTTTCATATACTCCAATGAAAAAATATGGGTCGTACTAGATATCAGCGCCACTACAACCAACATTACAATAGTAATATTATCAACCCAGAATCCTAATTCAATTTTAAAAGCTCCTAAATCAATCCAAGAAAATTGAACTTCGTGAGAAAAATTAGGATCCCAGTTCATGAACATATTCATCAGCATGGACAAGGATAAAACAAGCGTGATCAAAATAGCGCCGACGGATACCCAATCTCCCTGACGTGGTAAACGCTTGCCAATAAAAATATTAATAGCAAATGCAACTACAGGTAAAAAGAGAATCAGAAGGCAAAAATCGGTGATAATGTTTCCGGTAATCATTGTCTTAACTGACTCACATCGTCAACGTTAATCGTTTTAAAATTGTTAAAAATATTGATAATAATCGCCAATGCAACCGCTGCTTCAGCTGCGGCCAATACAATCACAAATAAGGCATACACATGTCCAGTGATATTCATACCACCAAACCTTGCAAAAGCCAGAAAATTGATATTAGCAGAATTCAGTATCAATTCTACCCCCATAAGAACTGCTACACCATTGCGGCGTGTAATTACTCCATACAATCCAAGGCAAAAAAGAGCAGCACTGACAAATAAATAATTGGTTAAACTATCCATTAGTCTTCTTTTCTTGAAAGTGTGGTAGCTCCGATCAATGCTCCCAACAACAATAATGAAGCCACTTCAAATGGAAGCAAATAATCCATCATTAATAATCTTCCAATTGTTTCTGTTGTTTGTGCAGGTTCAGTTGCTGCCACTTGATACCATGGTGTTTTGATTATCATGAAGCCTATACCTACTAGAATCCCCAGAACAACTGTGGCGCCAATACCTCTTTGAACTGAGGTATGACTTATATTAACTGAAGTGATTTTATTGGTCAGCATAATACCGAAAACGATTAAAACCAGGATGCCACCCACATAAACAACAACTTGAACAGCAGCGATAAAATCAGCCCAAAGAAAAATATAGAGACCGGTAACTCCTACAAATGTAAAAAGTAGTGCAATGGCTGAATACAAAAGTTGTTTACTTTGGACCACCATTACCGCGGAAGCAATAGTTATCCCAACTACAATCCAAAATACCAAATCGACCATTAAGCTTCTGCGTCCGGTTTTGGATTCATTAATTCACTTTTCTGTTCAGATGTCAGCGGCTTAGAAAATTCATAAATCAAATCTTTACGGTCAAATTCGGAAAATTCATAATCAATGGGATGCTTGGGGCTATTGGGGCCACCCACCATATAAATACATTCCTCAGGGCAAGGATAAACACACAGGTTGCAGTAACAGCATTCAGACATATCAATCGTAAACCGACTGACAACCAAGGCTTTATTAGTTCCATTTTCAGTAACGCCCGTATGCCCAATATTCGGAATATCTTCGCCTCGAGTTGGTGCTTTGATGGTATCAATTTTAATACAATCCACTGGACACGCACGTTCACACTTTAAACAACCGATACAATCGTCAATATCCACGTGGAGGCGCGAACGTATGACATTATAGTCTTCGTGCTCGAAACCAATATCCCGTTCGGGACGGGGCCACCGTTCTTCAGGGTATTGAAGCGTGACATTATCCTTTTTGATATTCATCATATGACGCCAAGTGATACCCATTCCAGTTTTTAAAGTGGTGATCGTTCCCCAAATATTTGCAAAGTATTTTTTCATTCTTTTTATCCTAACATTAGATGCCAAATACCAACACCAAAAATATTCACCATAGCAATAGGAGTAAATCCTTTCCAGCAAACATTCATCAATTGATCCACCCGTAACCGTGGAAAAGTCCAACGAAACCAAATCATCACGAAAATCAGAAACATGGCTTTACTCATAAACCACCAAAGCCCCCAACCAGGACTATTAAGGATCCCTGGAATTGGGCTTTGCCAACCGCCCAGGAATGCTGTCACGGCTATACCACTTACTATAAACATATTTGCGTATTCACTCAGAAAGAAAAAAGCGTAACGCATACCCGAATATTCAGTAAATGCACCGGCCACCAGTTCTGATTCTGCCTCTGGAATATCGAAAGGTGTACGATTGCATTCCGCCACACCACTAACAAAAAAGATGAAAAAGGCCGCAAATGTAAAAGGGTTCTGAAAGATTATCCAATTGGGCAAAATACCCCATACAAACCCACTCTGATGTTGAATAATGCCCTGCATACTCAACGTGCCCGTAAGCATGATAACCGCTATGATTGAAAGGGCTGCGGGGATTTCATAACTTACAATTTGAGCTGCAGAACGCATGGCGCCATACAGAGACCATTTATTATTTGAACTCCATCCCGCCATAATTAATCCGATCACACCCAAGGAGCTAACGGCCAAAATGTAGAATATACCAATATTCATATCTGCAATAATGAGATTCTGATTAAAAGGAAGTGCAGCAAAAGCAATAAAAGCACCGATAAATACAATAAACGGTGCCAGGATAAACAGTTTTTTATCAGCCGATGCAGGAATAATATCCTCTTTGAGTATCAATTTCAACGCATCAGCAACGGGCTGCAACAGACCCCATTTCCCAGCATGCAAACCGACCCCTTGTCCCATCGGCCCTACTTTATCCTGCATAAATGAGGAAATCTTTAATTCTCCATAAATAGCCACAAGAGCATAGATAGCAATAAAAAGAAATACAGGAACAGCACAAATTAGTACGGCTAAGATAAAAGCCAATTCAGGAAAGTCTCCCAGTTCGGCAAACCAATTCATAAGATTATCAACTGTCATCGATCGATCTCTCCCAAAACAATATCAAGGCTTCCCAAAATAGCAATCACATCAGAAAGCATCCAGCCTTGAGCGATTTCACCTAATGAACTAAGTGCAGTAAAAGCTGGCGAACGCATTTTGACCCTATAAGGTATTGGTGATCCATCGCTGATGATATAATAACCCAAATCGCCGCGAGGGCTTTCAGTCCTCCGATAAATAGACCCTTTTGGTGGTCGAATCTTTTTCGGAATTGTCTGAAATACATCTCCATCTGGCAGGTCTTTAATCGCTTGCCGTATAATTTTTATACTTTCCTTCATTTCACACATGCGTACCCAATAACGATCAAAACTATCGCCAACAGTACCAAATTCTCCCTCACCAAGCGGTATTTCAAATTCAAACCGGTCATAAATCGAATAAGGTTCATCTTTCCGCACATCCCAGTTCACACCGGAACCACGGAGATTGGGACCACTTACACCAAAATTGATGGCCACATCCGGTGGAAGTACACCCACATCTGCTGTCCGTTCCAGAAAAATCTTATTATGAGTTAAAAGGTCATTGTATTCCTTTATTTTTGGCTCAAAATAGTCCAGAAATCCGATACAAATTCGTTCAAAATCTTTGGGCAAATCATGGGATACTCCCCCAACCCACATATAGTTATAGAGTAATCTTGCCCCACAGGTTAGTTCAAAAATATCGAGAATACGCTCCCGATCACGAAACATATATAAAAATGGTGTAAAGGCACCCACATCCAGACCATATACACCCAGAGCCAAAAGGTGGCTCGCAATCCGATTTAGTTCTGCCATGATCACACGGATATATTCCACCCTTTCGGGCACTTTAATTTCCATCAATTCTTCCATGGTTACTACATATCCAAAATTGTTGTTCATGGAAGCGATATAATCACAGCGATCCGTAAAAGGGATTACCTGTTCGTAAGTCACATTTTCACTATGCTTTTCGAAACAGCGGTGTAAATAACCAATGTAAGGCTTAATCTCGGAAACGATCTCACCATCTGTCCACACCTTTAGACGAAGTACACCATGGGTACTAGGGTGCTGGGGCCCGATATTCAGAACCATCTGATCGCCCTGAACTACTCCCATTCTTCTTCCTTTATCTTTGGAACGACTATACCGTGATAGGTTTCTTGAGCTTCATAATCTTTTCTTAGAGGCCATCCTTCCCAGTCTTCAGGGCATAAAATTCTTCTTAAATCCCGATGGCCTTCATAAATAATACCAAACATATCATAGGTTTCCCGTTCAAACCAGTCGCCGACTCGCCAAACTTGTTCGATAGAAGCAACCTTTGGATTATTGCGATCTAAACTAATCACCACTTCAATTTTATGGCGATGCTCCATGGAATGAAGATTATAACGAGACTGTAAAGGACCATCTTCACCTGTGTCAATCCCAGTTACACATTCCAGTTGATCAAAACTAAAGCCAGGGTCGTTTTTTAAATAAGTGGCAATCTCCAACCACTGATCCGGTTTTAATTCTATCTGACTTTCCGCAAGTTCTTCATTATCAATAACGGAACCGGGAAATTGTTGATCTAGCGTTTCCTTTATCTCTGTAGGGGTCATACAGACTTTCGTGTCAAAGGACGTTCAGCCTGTATCTTTTCTTGAAGTTTAAGCAACCCTTCAATCAATGCTTCGGGTCTTGGCGGACATCCGGGCACATAAACATCCACAGGTACTACAATGTCAACACCTTTCAATACATGGTATCCGTGCTGCCAGTAGGGTCCACCACTTGTAGCACAACTGCCCATGGATATAACATACTTGGGATCCGCCATTTGCTCATACAATTTTTTCACGCGCAGTCCCATTTTCATTGTGACTGTACCCGCCACAATCATGACATCTGCCTGGCGAGGAGATGATCTGGGAATCATTCCAATCCGCATTAAGTCGTGACGACTGGCAGCCGTTGCCATCATCTCAATGGCGCAACAAGCTAAACCAAATTGAAAAAACCAAGGCGATGTGGACCGTGCCCAGCCAAGCAACTTATCCAGCGATGCGACAACAACATTATCTTGAAATTTATGTTCTAAAACACCCATTAAATTTCCTTTACAGTTTGAGGCTTTTTAGAGCCCATTTTGGCATAACGCCCGCGGCCATACTTTACATTGTATTTTACCCAATCCAAATCTCCCTTTTTCCATACATAAGCTAAACCAATTATCAGGATGAAAAGAAAAATGCCCATTTCAACGAAGGCAAGCATACCCAGTTCAGTAAAAACAACGGACCAAGGGAAAAGGAAAACGACTTCCACATCGAATATGAGAAATATAAGTGCAATCACATAAAAACGAATATTGAATTGAACCCAGGCAGACCCCTCAGACTCTTCCCCGCATTCATATGTTGCTAGTTTATCAGGATTAGGATTGCTGGGAGCAACCAATTTCTGAATAAGCAAGGGTACGTAGACAAGCACAATACCCATTAAGATAAAAATAAATATGGTTCCGAAGTCGCGATACATTGATTTTATAAGCTCTTTTGAAGACGATAAATATAGAATACTCTACGAAGATTGGTCAAGGTAAACTTCACCAATTTTATCCTATTTTTCCGACGGAAACCAGGCTACTTAATTCGGAAAAAAATGTGAAAGAGAATAAGCTCTAATAGTTAATATGCTTGTTAAGTTTCCCCTCTTTTCCCCCAACCCATTTTTTGTCTTAGGGTCTTGAAGTAATTAGAATCTTCAAATGCGATCAAACGAATTTCAAAAGGAGCCTTTTGAATAAATATTTTTGACTCTGGATTTAAGTATTCGTTGACCTGTCCATCTACCGCAAAAGCGATTTCATCAGTACCATCATCAAGAAATTTAATCTCTAAGTTTTGGTCAGAGGGCAATACAATTGGTCGCAATGAGAGTGTATGTGGACTTATAGGAGATACCACCATGGTATTCATTTCTGGCATCACAATGGGACCGCCAGCTGATAGTGAATAGGCTGTAGAGCCGGTAGGTGTAGCGATAATCAAACCATCAGCATTATAATCTGCAACATAGTCATCATTGGCTGACAGTTGTATTGTGATAATCCGATGAGATTTACCTCGATCAATGACAAAGTCATTCAAAGCATAAAATATTTGTGGACCATTACCATTGATGATCTCAGCTTTCAAAATCATTCGTTTATGCAGAGAATAATTTCCCGTTGCAACTATATCTAAACGATTAAACATATCATCTACGGTTACTTCAGCCAGAAAACCCAATTCACCCAGATGTATACCAAGAATGGGCGTTTTGCGATGTCCCACAGCACGGGTCACTGAAAGTATAGTTCCATCTCCTCCTAAAGTCAGTAAAAAATCAATCTGATAAAAATCATCCGCTGATTCAATGAGCTGATAGTCATAAGAAAAGCTTTTTGGTAAATTATCTTGAATCCGTGTAGTAAGGAATGTAGCTAGCTTATTATCCTTTGCCCAATCCATGATTGGTGGAAGTAACTCCCAGAAACGTGGTTTATCCGTATTACCCCAGATACCTAAAGATTTTGGCTTTTTTACTCTGGCAGACATTAATCTGTAAAATCCTCCGTTTTCAAATTGCCTTCCGTGTCTTTCATTAATACTTTTATACGCTGCTCTGCTGACTCTAGATGATTTCTTAAGGATTCAGTTAGCTTGACACCCTCTTCAAATAATTTCATACTGTTCTCTAAAGATTCATTTTCTCCTTCCAAAGATGAGACAATCTCCTCCAATCGTTTCAAGGCAATTTCGAATTCAAATGGTTTTTGCTTGGGCATAGCTCAATTTAAGATACGTTTTCAATTTACTCAATTTCCACTGGTAAGGGATTTCTTTTTTTCTGCTTCCAAAGAACCGTCCCCGGTCTTTAACACAAACCTATCACCTTTATCCAAGGCATCCGCATGTCGTATGATAGAACCATCACTATTGAAAGCAATACTGTATCCTCGATTAAGGACATCTGAAGGGTTTAATACGGATAATTCCTTTTCCAACCCTTTCAATTTTTCTTTAGTAACGGAAAAGTGATGATTTATGGAAAGATCCATTTGATGTCCCAAGATCTTTAAATTTTTCCGCTGTAAATCAATAATGACTTGGGGCTGTTGGAGTGCATGCCTTTCAGAGAGATGATCGACTTGTTGCCAAAAACGATCTAATTGGTGCTGCAAAGTCATAGACAATTTTTGAATCCATTGGGATAAAACCATCTTAAGCTCATCTACACTGGGTGTTGCAAGTTCTGCTGCAGCTGTAGGTGTGGGCGCGCGAAGGTCTGCTACCATATCACTGATTGTTACATCTGTTTCATGCCCCACTGCTGAGATCAAGGGAGTTTTACAAGCGACAATAGTACGTGCCAGTGCTTCCTCATTGAATGGCCATAAATCTTCTAATGTCCCCCCACCTCGACCAATAATTATAATGTCAATATCTTTCAGCGATTCCAATTCTTTGATACCCTTAATTAAATCAGTAGTGGCGTTATTTCCTTGAACTAAGGAAGGGTATAATACGATTTCCACATAAGGGGCCCGCCGATTAAAAACATTGAGCATGTCCTGCAAAGCTGCACCAGTGCGAGAAGTCACAATCCCAATCCTTTTTGGATAAGATGGTAAAATTTTATTTAATGATTCATCAAATAAACCTTCAACTGCTAATTGTTTTTTGAGTGCTTCGAAGGCTAGATAAAGGGTGCCAATCCCCGCAGGCTCCATGTTTTGTACCATTAGCTGGTATTGACCTCTAGGTTCGTAGACTGTAATCTTTCCATGCAGTAAAACTTCCATTCCATTTTCCGGTTTAAAATGGATCATTTGATTATATCCGCGAAACATAACACAGCGCAATTCGGCAGAATCATCCTTTACAGTGAAATACATATGTCCGGAAGAATGGTGTTTAAAATTGGATATTTCACCTTGAATCCATATACTTGAAAATTGAGACTCAATCTGTCCTTTGATTTGTGCCGTAATCTCAGAAACAGAAAGAACACTTCGAGATTGACTCATGGCAGTTTTGGTCTCCCCGCTTGCTCCCAACAATAATTCCATAAAGAAGCTAAACGCATAATTGCACGCCCCATCCGTTCATTAAGTAAATTTCCAGTATCATCATATAGAGAATCTAAATATGGTTTTTCAAAGCTTAAGACATCATAAGAATTAAGCCTATCAGCTTGTTCTTTTGTCAATAACTTTCTTGCCTTAGTATCTGCTTCCAGTATAAGATGATGTAGCTTAAATGACTCTTTAACAATTTTCATAGAAAATGACCAAGGATCCTCCACTGTTTCTATTTTTCCAACTGGTTTGATCTTTTTAACATATTCATCCACTAATCGATGTTCCCATCTTTTATGGATACCATCATTTCCAGAAAATTGACCATTATAATTAATTACAGTATGTAGAGGCATATGTAGATCAGCAATATAATGGCCTACAACGCCCATATTGTAAATTGCTTCCTCTAATTGATTTTTTTTTAATAAATCAATTATTCGTTCACAAGTTTCATTTATGGCCCAGGGAGCAATACCATATTTACGAATTTTATCCTCACCATATAGAGAAATCAATTCTTCATATTTTTTTGGTATTTTAGTAAAAGGATATTCATCATAATAATCTGCATCAATAAAATGTCGGTGAAATTCTTCGCTATCTATATCCTTATTATAGTCAGGGGCAACAGCATACCATTTTAGAGGATCAGAGTTATTTTTTAGAAATTGCCCAAATGGACCTTTTAACTGCTTAGATGCTATATAATTTATTCGACGATGTCCATCATACCCCCAAGCCCCAACAAAACTTGTTAGAGCGAGGGGTACAATTATAAGCCATATTATATTGGCCCGTTTCATTTTAAACGGGTCTTAAACTTTTTTCTTTTTATGACGATTGGCGCGTAAGCGTTTTTTCCGCTTATGGGTATTCATTTTACGCCGTTTACGTTTTTTGCCGCAGGGCATATCACCTCATTTATTATGTCAGACTATCATTTACATGTAAACGCATATGTTTAGCCGGCTTAAAAGTCGGCACATGTCTCTCAGGCAGATAAATTGCTTCACCTGTTCCGGGATTTCGGGCTTTTTTTGGCATCCGATGCTTCACACCAAAAGTACCAAAACCTCTTAGTTCAACTCTTTCATTGCGTCCTAAAGATTCGATGATAGTGGCCATGACGCCATTCATCACCGCTTCTGTTTCTACTTTGGTTAATCCTGTTGCTTCCGCAACCGTATCAACGATATCTTGTTTAGTCATGGTTTTTTACTCCATTTGCCAGCGATAGGCTGGTAATTCATCAAACCAATTGCTGACTGTTTGCCCCAAATTTCCAGAAATCCAGTCCAGCAACGAGGGGCGTTTCTTCTGTGCTTGGACAGTCTTTGGTCTCCCTGAAATATCGCCCATTGAACCTGCCAGAAAGATGGCATCTTCGTAAGTACCTATAGTATCAATCAGGCCGAATTCTTTTGATTTTAATCCTGTAAATACACGTCCATCTGCCAGAGGCAAAACATCATCTATTGTCATGTTACGACCAACGGAAACAGCTGAAACAAATTGATCGTACATATCGGCAACCATTTCATTCAAATGGCTCCTGTCAGCTTCTGTTACCTTCCGCGAATAGGATCCCACATCTTTTAATTCACCGCTTTTTACTGTCTCAAAATCGATGCCAACTTTCTCTAATAGCTCGGTCATCACCGGAAATTCCATCACCACTCCTATACTCCCAATAATGGTACCTGGATTGGCCATCAGTGTATCACCACCCAAGGCAATATAATATCCTCCAGAAGCGGCAACAGTACCCAAACTAGATACCACAGGTTTTTCCATCCTTACCGCTTTAATCTTTTCATAAATTTCCTGGGTTGGTGCTACTAATCCACCTGGAGAGTCAATTCGAACTACGATTGCAGAAACATCGCCTCGTCCACGAAACTTTTCTAATTGCTTTACTATTGATTCGGAACTAAGGATGGGGCCAACAACATTAACAATGCCAACTTTTTTACCTGGTCCTTCTAATGAAAGACCTGTCGACCATACTCCTAATTGGAAAGCCAAGACTAAAGCAAAAAAACTTCCCAATCCCCACCATAGCCACTTAGAATTAGTTTTGGGTCTTTTTATCCCTGTTTGATCCATAATGTCAATTTCTGTCCAGGAAAAATATGCTGACCGTATTTAAGACCATTCCACTTACGGATATTAGACGCACGGGTACCGTAATCTTCTGCGATATGTCCTAGTGTATCACCTTTCCTGACCTTATAAGATAATTTATAAAAACCTGGCATTTCTGATATTGGGATAGAAGCTAAATTCATCCCTGGAACAGGAATTGTAATCTTCTGATTAATCCGAATCATACTACGATTCCTAATTTTATTCACCGCCGCCAGATCATGTACTGAAATACGGTATTTTTTTGCGATGGTCCACAAACTTTCACCATTCCTTACTTTATGAGTAACGAATTGGGGAGCAAATCTCTCATTTTCCGGAAGTGCATTATAATTTTTCATGAATATATCTTTTTTACCATTTGGAATTTTCAAGGCGTAGGTTTTGGTGGGTGTTGCGGATTGCCTTAATTCAGGGTTTAAAGATTGCAGTGTTTTGAATGAGGTTTCAGCTGATCGGGCCAGGACAGTTAAATCAGCACTTTTTTCAATGGTAACAATATCGAAATCTAGTTGACTTTGTTTTTTCTCCTTGATAAAAAAACCAAAATCTGCAGGTTTTACCGCAATTATAGTTGCGGCTAAATAGTAAGGAATATAGTTTCGTGTTTCTCGCGGCAAAGAATGAAGCTGCCAAAAATCAGATGTTTGATGTAATCGCGTAGCACGACGAATTCTACCTTCCCCAGCATTATAAGCTGCCATAGCCAAATACCAATTATCAAATTCATTATATAAATCTGTGAGATAAGCACAAGCGGCACGTGTTGATTTTTCCACGTCACGGCGCTCATCCACATACCAGTTTCTTTCTAGCCCATATAGCTTTCCTGTAGAGTAAATAAACTGCCACATACCATTAGCTGCTGCTTTGGAATAGGCTTTCGGATTTAAACCAGATTCGATCATCGCTAAATAAAGCAGTTCCGGGGGCAAAGTGCATTCGCTAAGAATTTGGCTAATCATAGGACCGTATTTATCCAATCGGTCCAACCAAATCTCAAATTGCTTACGTCCTTTAGTTTGAAAATATTGGATAAATTGATCCACTTTTTTATTCCGAACCAATGGGATATGTCCATCTCGGTCATCTACAACCGTAAATTGGGAGGCACCCATTTCTACTTCAAGCGGTTCAGTATAGAATGTCATATCCATTCTGAGCTGCTCAGCAGTAATGGCGGCATCAGCTTTATCCAATACCGTAAATCTATGGGTGTACAATTCAATCAGAGATTCTTCAAAACGATCAAATTCTTCCTGGTCTTCATCATTTTTATCGCCGTACTGATCTGCTTCAGTTAATAAATCAAATATACGGTTCAGTGTATAAACAGCTTCTAATGTATCATCCATTACGTCTGCAATGAGTGCATCTGAAAGTAAAATTTTTACATCACGCAAAAGTTGCGGCAGGCGGTTTTGATTATTTTCGAATCCATTGCCATTTTCATAATTCCCTGATTGCATTTGAGTCTCTTTTTGATTCTGAGAATTCGCAATACTCATGCTCAAAACCGTCAGCATTAAAATTCCTGTAAATGTCTGTTTCATTTATATTTAGAGTGAAAGTTGGTGGCGAAGTTAGTCGACTGAATCTTCCTCAGTCAAGCCTTTTCCAGAACGTTTTTTGAGTATATTTGTGGTACTATATCCTTTTAAAAATGGAAGTATCTTCACTTCACCACCATTGGCTTCAACATCTGAAGATCCGGCAATTTCATTTTTATTATAATCACCACCCTTTACCAATACGTCCGGTAAAAGTTCACTGATTAATTCCCGAGGTGTTTCTTCATTAAATATTACCACTGCATCGATAAAGCCCAGGGACAATAATACTTCAGCACGATCAGTTTCATTGTTAATCGGTCGTCCTGGACCTTTCAGACTATTTACAGATTCATCAGAATTTAAACCAATAATTAGTGTATCGCCCAGTTTGCTGGCTGATTGTAAATAGGTCTTATGACCTTTATGTAAAATATCGAAACATCCGTTAGTGAACACCACTTTTTGACCTGATGATTTTAATTTACTAATTTCAAGTTTGGCTTCTATATTAGTCCAAATAGGCATATTTATTTTTTTATGTATTGCATATAATTAGTAATTAATTACAAAAATATTCCATTTAAGTAGCATTCTCCCACTTAGCTTTTAGTGCAATTACTTCTTGCCTTACATCCTCAACAAATTGATTACGATTCCCAGAGCCTAAGTTTTGGGTTTCAATTGGATTTCCGATTCGTAATTCTATCGTTTGCCGATTTAAGGTAAGTCCTTTCTTTTTCAACACATTTCCTGTTCCGCAGAGTGCAATTGGTACTACAGGAACACCCATTTGCATTGCCATAACAAGGCCTCCTTTTTTAAATGGCTTTACTTTCCCATCTAGGGAACGGGTTCCTTCAGGGTATATGATAACTGAACGTGGATTTTTCGCCATAGACAATTTTGCTTTTTCAAGTGACTTTAGTGCTCGGGCATGGTTTCTTCGATCAACAAAAAAATGTCCTCCAGCAACCATGGCCCATCCAAATATTGGAATCCATTTCAACTCAATTTTAGAAATAGCCACTAGATGGAATGGCAATCCAGCAAAAACCAAAGGTATATCCAATGCTGATTCGTGGTTGGCTGCAAAGACATAGTGGCTATTTAAATCTAATCTCTCCAAACCAATAGCACTATATTTAATACCTGCAATAGCTAACAATACTTTAGACCATGTTTGGGCAACCCAACTTAAAAATTTTCCCCGCCACTCAAATAGGGAACCGATTATACCTAAACTTGCAAAAAGTACCGTCCAAAAAACAAGATTAATTAAATACCAGAAAGAGCGGAAACTAATCGAGTATCTCACTACCAAAATATGGTTGGAGTGGTTCAGGGATGGCAATAGTTCCATCTTTATTTTGATATGTTTCTAATAAAGAAACGAGTAGCCTTGGCGTAGCTACTCCGCTACCATTTAAGGTATGAACAAAATCAACTTGTTTATCTGCATTTCTACGATACCGAATATTTCCACGCCGAGCTTGAAAATCCTCAAAATTACTGCAAGAGGATACTTCAAGCCATTTTTCTTCACCCGGCGCCCACAGTTCTAAGTCATAACATTTGGCAGCTGCAAAACTCAAATCCCCAGTACATAATTCGATCACACGGTATTTTAAACCTAGTGACTGGAGAATAGCCTCTTAAAAAACCGCGCGTATCTTTACCGTAGGAACCAGCCTCTCGCCGAAAACATGCAGAATAAGCGACATAATTGATCGGTAACTGATCTTCAGAGAGAATTTCATTTTGATGCATATTTGTTAAAGGGACTTCCGCCGTTGGAATCAACCAAAGATCATCTTTTTCAGAAGCATACATATCATCAGCTAATTTTGGCAATTGTCCCGTTGTAACCGCTGATTCTGGTTTTACAACAAAAGGTGGGAAAATCTCCTTGTAGCCATGCTGTTCCGTTTGGAAATCAAGCATAAAGTTAATGAGTGCACGTTCTAATTTGGCACCTTTACCAGTATAAAGCGGGAAACCAGAACCAGAAATTTTTGCGCCACGTTCAAAATCAAATAAGTTCAAAGCTTTTCCTAATTCAAGATGAGCCGTAATATTAAAATCTCGATCAAGTATTTCTCCCCATTCCCGAACCAATTGATTATTTTTCTCATCCTTGCCTTCAGGTACGGATTCATGAGGTATATTTGGTAAGGCTAATAGTAATTGATCCAACTCATTCTTGGATGATTGAGTTTTTTCTTCCAGCACTTTAATCTGTTGGGATAGTTTACGCATTGCATTTATTGCTTTATCTGAGTTTTTCCCTAATTTTTTTTCCTGAGCAATTTTATCAGAAGCGACATTACGCTTAGCCCGCATTTCATTTGCCTGTGCTAAATCAGTTCTGTAGGATTCATCTAGCTTAATAATTTTATTAATTAATAATTTTTCGCCCTTCGAGGATAATCTTTGCTCTACCTCTTTTGGACTGTTGCGAATAATTTCAATTGATAACATCTAATTATCCTGAATATGGTGGTAATGACTCTGGATCCATATCTTCCAAATTAGGTAATGCATTATCTTTATCAGATACCAATTTATCCCCGTTCTTCCATTTAATTCCAATTCCAGGATCATTCCAATTGAGACCATATTCATCTTGCGGGTGGTAATAATCCGTACACTTATATTGAAAAATGGCTGTTTCGGATAAGACATGGTATCCATGCGCAAATCCAGGCGGTATATATAGACGGTTGTGAGTTTTGTTATCCAACGTGATGGATACATATTGACCAAAAGTAGGTGATTCTTTACGGACATCTACTACAACATCCATTACTTTTCCATCACTTACCCAAACTAGTTTCCCCTGAGGATAATTCAATTGGTAATGCAATCCCCGCAATACACCCTTAGTGGATTTTGCTTGATTGTCCTGAACAAAATGGGTCGGGAGTCCATGCTCTTGAAAGTCAGACGTTTTAAATGACTCAAAAAAATATCCACGTTTATCCGAATGAACTGTAGGTTCAATCATTACCACTCCAAGAATCGTTGTTTGAATTACTTTCATTCAGATTTTCTCCGGCCTACATTATCATAAATAAAATCCAACGACTCCAATTCTTGCATACTCAAAATGTTTTTTGCATCAATAATTATGGGTGTTTTCATTAAGGTTTTTAATTCACCTAAATCAATTCCGCGAAACTCATTCCATTCAGTGAGAATAATACAAGCATCTGCATCTTTCACCGCCTCTTGCCAAGAGCCAAAATAATTAATGTCAGGAAAATGGCCTTTGAAATTTTCCATAGCAATAGGATCGTAGGCATTCACAATTACGCCAGAGTCAACTAGTTCGGAAACAACCACTTTTGAAGCAGCCTCTCGCACATCATCTGTTTGGGGCTTAAATGCTAAGCCAAGGACCGATACAGTTTTTCCACTCAGATCATTTATGAGCCGTTTTAATTTTCCTACCATTCTACTCTTTTGGGAAACGTTGGTTTTTATCGCTGCTTCAATTGTAAATAATACACTATTGTTTTTGCGTCCTGTAGCAGCCAATGCATGCATATCTTTTGGGAAACAGGAACCGCCAAACCCCGGGCCAGGATGTAAAAATTTTGGACTAATGCGCCCATCCATCCCCATTGCCAGTGCAACTTCATGAACATCTGAACCAACTTCTTCACACAAATTTGCTATTTCATTAATATAACTTATCTTTAATGCTAGAAATGCATTGGAGGCATATTTAACCATTTCTGCTGTTTCAACAGAAGTTGATAAAATTGGTGTTTTATTAATATATAATGCACGATATACTTCACGCATTACGTCAAGCGCTTTTGACGTTCTAGTGCCGATTACAACACGGTCAGGATGCATAAAGTCTTTTATTGCAGCGCCTTCCCTTAAAAACTCTGGGTTCGATACATAATCAAAATCGGCATTTGGCTGAATGGTACGGATAATATCCTCGATCCATTTCCCCGTGCCAACGGGAACCGTACTTTTTGTACAAATAATCTTATAGCCGTTTAGATTTTCACCAATGGTCTTTGCTACGCTTTCAACAGCACCCAAATCCGGTTCACCATTATTTCCTTGAGGCGTACCCACAGCAATAAAAATAATTTCAGAATCTTGGATGGCTTTGTGAACTTCCCATGAAAAATGAAGACGCCCCTTGGCAACATTTTGTTTCACAAGTGATTTTAAACCTTGTTCATAAATCGGAATTTGACCCGAATTCAATTTTTTGATTTTATCCTTATCAATATCAGCACATATAACATGATGGCCAAATTCAGAAATACCAGCGCCACTAACCAAACCAACATAACCTGTTCCGATAATTGTAATTCGTCTCATCTATAGACCTTTTTCAATTTTAATTTCAGGATATTCAAGATAACCCTCTATTGCGACGAATAAACCACTCAATACATAACAAGAGAATCATAATAATTAACAAAACTTTACTTTCATTGAATTTAATGATTTCTGCTTTGAATTCACGGCGTACTTTTGGATTTATTTCACTAAAGAGACTATCGCGAGAACCCCAAACAAAAAATTGACCATTGGTACTATTTGATATTGTTGCTAGCAGTTTTTTATTTAAATATACTTGATTAAGCTCAATTTGGCTCTCTAAAATCTGCAAAGTTCCAGTTTGGATGGGATCCTGATTAGATCCCAATTGAATTGAATAACTGTATTCTCCCGGACCAGGGGCACGGAATTCTCCAAGCCATTGCTGTTCTTCGATATTATATGATATATCTCGTGTAATTATATCAGTAGATCCATGCATTACGTTAATGATTATATTTTCTGTTTCATTTTGAGCTTTTTCAAACGGCTGTGTACCCGTAATCTGAACCATCTCTCCTTGTTGATATCGATTTTTATTTACTCTAAAAAAGTTTTCATGTTCTCCACCGCTTTTTAACAGCCAGGATATGGATTGATTCCAAATTGCGGAGAATGATCCTTCTTGCGATAATTTTTGATCATGAAAATAGAGTGTATTTAATTCCGGGGAAGCCCAAATCATAGTACGTATATTTTCATTTTGATTCCGAAGCCATAAAGGCCAACCTTGTTCAGTTACCGCTAGCGTATCTGATGAAGCCTCTTTCCCGCTAATTAGAATACTTTGTTTAAGTGGTGGAAAGTTGCCACCTACATCTATTTGTTCATCAAGAAATTCCCAATAAAACCGATTTGATTCAATAGTACTGTCTTCAGTTACCACACCTAAAATAGATGCAATTCCATTAAAAGAAACGATAGACTGATTTGGGCCCAGTATTAAATATAACGCTGATTGGTTTGACAATAATTTTTTTCCTAATATACGGACAAAATCAGATGACAATGGCTTAATCGGGAAATTATCAAAAATAATCAATTCGTATGGAGATTCCCAAAATGATTTGATTGCCGGCCGAAATCGTGTTTCTGTTATTCGAATAAAATGATCTAATTCAATCCGAGGATTATTTTTTAATTTTTGTTTCAACACAGATGTATTTTTATTGGGACTTCCTGTTAGGAGTGCAACTTTATACTGATCCTTTAATACAAGCAAGTTGAACTCTTGGCGATTATTTTGAATATTAATTTCATCTTCCACGGATGAAATTCGAACTTCGTATTGTTGTTTACCAATCTCTTTTGGACGAAATCGAAAATTGACTTCTTTTTTTGATTCCATTCCCATAAGTCGGATATGTTTTGATCCTTGTAATTCACTATTGTTATATAAGGAAACACTAAATCGGTCTCCAATATTTCCCATAGATTGGATTGTAATATTAACATCCACCCATTCACTTTTTAATACTACCGTGGGAACATTTATAGATTCGATTGTTACATCTACCAATTCACTTCCTTCCCCAATACCGATTGTATGAATAGGAAAATTAAATTGTTGGAAATCCTTTATCGGATTTTTGCCTTCGGTGATTAAACCATCGGAAATGATCACCGCACCAGCTAACTGATTTTGGACCTGCTTTATTGTCTCTGGAATTATCCCTATATTGGTTGTAACTCCATCGCCAATAAGTTTAGGAGAATTCACTTTTTGGATATCATCAGAAAATTGATATAAATGATAAGAAATATTTTTTTCTTCAAGTTTATTAACTAATGACTCTATCCCCAATTGAACCGTATTGATAGAAGGCATTTGATGATATTTTATACTTGCAGAATTATCAATAAATATAGCCCAATCCAATTTTTTCTCTTTATTACCTGAAAAGTTTATTACTGGATTCAATAACATGATACCTAGAATGAAAAAAATAATGATACGATAGCTAATTAATAATTGATACCACTTTTCATTAAATAGAATCTTATACAAATAAAGAAATAATCCCGTCCCTATAAAGAGAAATATCCATAAGACTAAATCAGCTTCATATAAGAATTCAAAATCCATGGCTTAAGTAAGTTTTAAATTGGGAAGAATTGGGAAATCAATAGGACTTGTATTTTTTTTTGAAAGATATAATTCACCCAAAAAGGCAATCATGGCTGCATTATCAGTACAATGAGCCATGTCGGGGAAAATTACCTTTTTAGAATACAAGTTTGTTTTAATACTTTTTCGTAATGATTTATTAGCAGCCACACCACCAGCAATGACACATTGGTCACAATTTGTCTTATCCATAGCCCATAATAATTTAGTAGTTAAAACTTCAATAATGGCATTTTGATAGCTGGCAGCAACATCATTTAAATTTGAATTTTTTTGATTATTCATATAGTATAATAGAGCTGTCTTTAATCCGCTAAAACTAAATTCCATGTTATTTTTCCCCATGAACGCACGGGGAAATCTGATCGCATTAGTATTTCCATTTTCAGCCAATTTTTCAATTTCTGGTCCGCCGGGATATCCTAATCCTAAAATTCGAGCACCTTTATCAAATGCTTCACCTACTGCATCATCTCTAGTTTCGCCCATCAACGTATAATGATTTAAACCTTTCACGTACCATAATTGTGTATGGCCCCCTGAGACAAGCAGACAGACAAAAGGGAAATTCAACGTAGGGTCTGCCAGAAAGTTCACAAAGATATGAGCTTCCAGATGATTAATGCCGATTATTGGAAGCCCTAAACCCAAAGCAAGTCCTTTGGCAAAACATACACCTGTAATCAATGTTCCAGCTAATCCAGGGCCCTGAGTGACGGCGATACCCTTTAATTGATCTTTGGAGATTCCCCCATCCTTAAGAGTATCCAAAACCATGTTATTCAATAATTTTTCATGTTCACGAGACGCAATTTCAGGAACAACACCACCATATTTTCGATGGATAGTTTGTATGCTGATTTGACTTGAAATTATTTTCTTATCCTTACAAATAGCTGCTGCAGTTTCATCGCAGGACGTTTCAATGCCTAAGACAATCAACTAGCCCTCTTGGTGACCACCAGTTCTATGCTTTGGGGAGAAAGATCCATCCATTCAATTACATCTGATGGTGCTTGGACTTTTAAATCATAAAATTGCTTTTGTGAATTCCATATGTTAAAGTCAATCGAAATAAAGATATCTTCGGGTTTTAATTTGGCAATATAATCCATACCGCCAACAACTGTGAGAGACACAGTCTGAGGGCTAACAAATGCTTGTAGTTTTTCCCGTTGATTTAATATCCGAACCGGGATTTCACTGATTATTCTTTCACTAATGGACTGAATACTTTGTTGAAAGGATACTGTTTTGGGCGTGTATTCAATTAGCTGACCACGAGGAACTTTTAAAGATAATAAGATGGAAATATTATTGTTCGCATCTACAATAGTGTCTGTTTCAGAAAACACTTCTGTTATATTTTCAACAATATTCCAAGAACCAGCGATTTTAACCGAATCAGGCGAAATAACTGGGGAACCCACTAAAGCGTATCCCGGAGCTGGTTTAATCAAAATATCGGGATTTACAGAGACAAATTTTTCTTTATACTCATCGAGGCTAATATGAACAGAACTGGGGTAAATTACTTCGACATAATTCACATCAAACGTAGAAGGAATAACAACTTTTTGGGGATATCTTTCAAAATAATCGTTTAGTATAAACTCATATTCTTCAGAAATTCTTTCCAAATCTAAAACGAGTTTAAAATTAGGAATAAAATTCTTCAGGACAATTGTTTTGAATAAAGACCTTCCAGTACCATGCAAACGCACTTTTGCAAAGGAAGGGACTTCCTCTTTTAAGGCATGGCGAGCAGGTAAATTCCGAGCTTCAATTGGCATGTCAATCGGCATAGAATATTCATTATTGCTAACAACAAATAGCCAGAGTAGCACGGCTAATCCAATGGCGCCAAGTCGGATTCCAGTCTTTTGCCAGGATAGAAAGGACTTTAGGCTATCAGGATTGAATCCCTTCCCCATAATTGATCAGAAAATTTAAAGACGCGAGTTATTCCTTCGCCGCCTCAATTTCGCTTTCAGTTTCTTCATTTACTTCAGTCGGAATTTCAATTTTTTCTGTAGCTGGGGATTCCTGATTATTAAGATAATCTTGAACGTCATCTTTTTTACTTGGGTTATCACTGCTTAATTCATCTTTAAATAGAATAACTTTCTTATCCTCCGGCTTTACTTCTATGACAACACTGCTAATTTTCTGACCAGGCTTATAATTTAAAGAGTGTGCTTTGCGCTGACGTTTTGTTTGGCGACTAAAAGGAATAATACCTTCCACATCATGATCTAGTATTAGAATAATGCCTTTATCTAAAACACGGACTACTTCACCTTCAACTTCCTTTCCTGTTTCAAATTGTTTTGCCAATTCAGGCCAAGGATCATCTTTTATTTGTTTAAGGCCAAGCGCAATCCGTCTGTTATCGCGGGAAATTTCCAATACTCGAACTTCAACTTTTTTCCCTTTATCAATAATTTCCTTTGGGTGACGAATAATTTTCGTCCAAGATAAATCGGATACATGAATCAAACCATCAATACCATCTTCTAATTCAACAAATGCACCAAACTGGGTTACATTAATAATTTCACCTTTAACAATCGTTCCCACTATATATTTTTCTTCAATCTGATCCCATGGATCAGCTTGTAGCTGTTTGGCGCCTAAGCTGATTTTTCGGTCTTCCGTATCGACGGCTAATACAATCGCATCAATTTCATCACCAAGAGAAAACATTTCAGACGGGTTTTTCACATGGCGTGTCCAAGACATTTCCGATACATGAATCAATCCTTCAATGCCAGGTTCGATTTCAACAAATGCTCCATAATTAGTCATGCTAACTATTTTACCGCTTATTTTTGTGCCTTCAGGATAACTTTCTTTAACATTTTCCCATGGATGTGGTGTCAATTGTTTTAGTCCTAACGATACCCTTTTTTTATCTTTATCAAAATCAATTATTTTCACAGTGAGGCTATCATCTAAACCAATTAACTCTGAAGGATGATTGACACGCCCCCAACTCAAATCGGTGATATGAAGTAACCCATCAATGCCACCAAGATCAATAAATACACCAAAGTCTGTAATATTCTTCACGCGGCCTTCCATGATACTTCCAATTTCCAGTTTATTAAATAATTCGTCCCTTTGTACAGCTAGACTTTCTTCCAAAATTGCTTTATGAGAAACGACAACATTTTTTCGGAATTCATTAAACTTGACTACCCGAAGATCCATATCAGTATCTATATATTTATCAAAATCCTTCACAGGACGAACATCAATCTGAGATCCTGGTAAAAAAGCTTGGACACCATCCAAGTCCACAACCATCCCACCTTTAATTCTACGAACAATGCGACCACTGATGATTTCACCGGTTTCATGAATCTCTCGTAGTTTAGTCCACCTGCGCAGAAAATCTGCTTTTTCTTTTGACAAAACAGTTTTGCCACTCTCATCTTCCATTCGTTCGAGATAAACATCCAGTTTTTCACCTACCTCTGGAAGGGCATCTTCGGCAAATTCATCACGCTTAATGATTCCTTCAGATTTAAATCCGATGTCAATAAGGATTTCTTTTTCATTCATGCCGATAACACGACCAGTAATGATTTCACGTTCACTAATATCAGAAAATGTTGATAAATAACGATCTTGCTCCTCTTGAGGAACTTCTTCAGTTACTTCTAAGTGAAGCAGTTCTTCAATAGATACTTTTCGAATATTATCAAAGAGATCAACATCTAGGTAATTAACAGATAAAGTTTCCATTTCAGCAGATTCGTCTTCAACTTTAGAATTTACTGGCACGTTTTGATTCACTTCAGAACCGACCTCTAATTCCATAGACTCATCGGTCTGTTCAATAACAGGTTCTTGTGTGGTTTCACTCATTTAAATTTTATTTCCTAACTATCATTTTTCACCCTGTTGACCATAAAGGCCACTTGCTCATCGAATGTCATTTTGGATGTGTCGATTTCGATCGCATCATCCGCTTTACGTAAAGGAGAATTACTTCGTTCAGAATCCAAAAAATCCCGCTGGCGAATTTCTTCAACCAATACAGCAATAGATTTTTCTTCTCCAATTGCAATTAAATCCAATTGACGCCTTCGAGCCCTGACAAAATCGTCTGCAACTAGAAAAAATTTGAATTTAGCATCAGGAAATACAATCGTTCCAATGTCCCTACCTTCTACTACACAATCTTGATTTTTGGCAATATTTCTTTGGACCCGAACCAAAGCATTCCTGACTTGGGAAACCGCACTAACGGTACTGACATAAGAAGTCACTTCAGCTTTTCGGATTTCATCAGAAACATCCTCTCCATTTAAATAAAAAACAAATTCTTCATTTAATTTTTCGAGTCGGATATCAAGCTCGTTGAGCAATTGGCTTAATGCGCTTTCATTGTCCAAAGTAATCTGATCTCTCAAAACAGACAATGTGACACAACGATACATTGCTCCAGTGTCTAAATGGGTAAAGCCCAATTCTCGAGCAACTTTTTTTGCAGAAGTACTTTTTCCTGCTGCAGCCGGCCCATCTATGGCGACAATCATTTCTTATTACACTCTCAATAAGCCAAGAAATTTACGGTGTTATCTATAGATAACAAATGAATATGACAAATAGAAAAAGAGGCCAAAATTTAGTTTCCAAGAGAACCAAGAATCTTCATTTCACTGGCATTTAAATCACGCCATCTACCTCGGGATATTTTTCCTAGTGCAATAGGGCCAAACTGGATACGTTCCAAACTAAATAATTTCCGTTTCATGCGGTACATCAATCGCCGTACTTCTCGTTTTTGACCCTGGTATAGCCGAAGTAATACAGTGACTCGCCCTTTGACCTGCTTTTGCTCGACCACTTCTGCCTTACCCCACTCCTTTTGGCCAATATAAACTTTATTCGCCATTCGCTTGATTTCCCAAGCTCGAAATTTTTTATCTATTTCAGCCTTATAAATGCGTTGTATTTGGTTTCTAGGGTGCATTAATCGATTAGCCAATTCACCATCATTTGTCAATAAAAGCAATCCAGTTGTATCCTTATCTAATCGACCTACGGGAAACAGCCTTTTATTATTATCAATTAAATCCATCACAGTTTTTCGTTTTAATGGGTCTTTTACCGTTGTGATGTAACCATTAGGTTTATTTAACAAAATGATTCGTGTATTTGATTCCGGTTTAATTCGTTTATTATCATAACGAACTTCATCAGTGCTTTTCACGCGGTATGCAGGATTTACTTCTACAACACCATTTACAGTAACGCTGGTGGTCTGAATGAGTTTATCTGCTTTACGCCTGGAAGCAACTCCCGATCGGGCCAGATATTTATTTAAACGCATCGATTTGTTCGGTAAGTGCCGGCTGTTCATCCAATAATTCAGCTACTTCTTTGAGCTTAGGTAATTCGGCAATGCGGCTCAAACCAAATGCCTGGAGAAACTGATCTGTTGTTCCATACATTAATGGTCTGCCTGGGCTTTCATTTCTTCCTTTAATTTTAATAAGAGATTTTTTTAAAAGCGTTTTGAGAACTCCAGCACAATCTACACCTCGAATCATCTCTACTTCAGGTTTGCTGATTGGCTGTTTATAGGCCACGATAGCTAAAGACTCCAGAGCCGCTTGAGAGAGATGTAATTTTCCTGTTTTATTTAATAATCGACGCACATACAAATCATATTTAGGCAGTGTTCTAAGCTGAAATCCACCTGCGACACCCTGAATTGTAAATGAATTCCCTTGGGCTAAGTACAACTCAGATAACCGTTTAGAGACGGCTTCCAAATTTGGTGGGTTTTCTTCAAAAATTAGATTGATTTTTTTTTGTGTTAGCGGTTCGGGACTGGCAAACAACAAAGCCTCGATGATGCGATCTACATTCAATTTGGTTTATTATTAATTTTTTTCAAGTCTATGAATTTCAAAATCATCAAATAACTCATTCTGATAAACTAAAATTTTAAACAATCGGATTAAATCGAGGATGGCTAAAAAGGTGACGATTATTTCCAATTTATTTTGACAATTTGATAGCAAACGCTTGAAAGAAAGAGCGCCATCTCCATCGAACGATATCATAATAAAATGCTTTTTATCATCTAATCTGATAGGTTCCTGGTGAAGTTCATACTCACTAATAACCGGCATCCGATCCATGGCTTCTTTAAAATATTGGGCTAAATCAAAAAGGGTTACTTTTCTTAGGTAAACACCGGCAGTATCAACTCCTTCTGCCTCTTGAACAAACGATCTTTCATGCAGGTTACTTTGTTCATGCCATTTCATCGATAATTCAGTGGTTACCGCTTTAAAGCGTTGGTATTCCAATAGTTGTTGGACCAATTCTCGCCGTGGGTCTATTGGTTCACCTTCTTCATCAAACTCAGGGCGAGGAATTAGCATTTTGGATTTGATACGCATTAATGTAGCAGCCATAAGAATAAATTCGCCTGCCATAGACAGGTTCAGCACTTTCATGTCTTCAATAATTTGCAAATATTCAGCGGTAATTTGTGCTATAGGTATGTCATAAATATCGATTTCATCTCGCCTAATAAAATATAATAAAAGATCTAATGGGCCTTCAAACTGGTTTAGTTGAACTTTATACATTTACTTCAGCATAGTTTAACCCCATTGCTTCACGTGCCTTATTAAGAAATCTATCAGCAACGGTGCTGGATTTTTCAGCCCCTTCCTTTAACTTTTGAAGCACAAAATCTTTATGGCTCGCGAGATAATCCCGTTTTTTTCGAAAAGGCTCAAATCGATCCCAAAAACATTCAAATAATTCTATTTTTAAATCTCCATAACTTAAACCGGGACTTGCAAATCGATCTTCCAATTCTTTTCGCCCAGATTGATCTAGAAAGAGACTATAAAGTTGAAAGAGGGGCGTATTCGTGTCTTTTGGTTCATTAATACCCTTTGAATCTGTTACAATAGACATAAATTGTTTTCGAATAGTTTTTTCCAATCCAAAAATCGGAATCGTATTTCCATAAGATTTGCTCATTTTCTGGCCATCGATTCCTGGAACTAATTGCGTGGTTTCTTCAATATCTGGTTCAGGAATAATAAATACTTCACCAAAAGTTTGGTTAAACTTAATGGCTATATCGCGTGTCATTTCTAAATGTTGTTTTTGATCATTGCCAACAGGTACAATTTCTCCACCAAATAAAAGGATATCAGAGGCCATAAGTATTGGATAAGAATAAAGTCCCACATTTGCGGTCAGTCCTTTTGCCAGTTTATCTTTATAAGATGTGGCCCGTTCCAATAATCCTACATTAACAATATTAGATAAAAGCCAAGTAGATTCACAAACTTGAGGCACATCGCTTTGAATCCAGAAAGTGGACCGATCAGGATCAAGCCCTAGGGCAATAAAATCCATGGCCGCATTCAAGGTATTCTTGGCCAGTCGTTCTTTATCCTTAATACTCGTCATGGCATGATAGTTGACAATAAAACAAAATAGTTCATTCTTTTCTTGGTACTTAATCATCCGAGACATCATACCGAAATAATTCCCAAGATGTAGTTCGCCTGAAGGCTGAATACCGCTCAATACACGTTTCATTTAAAAAGATTCCATAAACAAATATGGGCGCCAAGCTGTTTGTTTTTCACGAATAAATTGCTGAAAATAATGAATTTTATTCGGCTTTTTTGGTAATCGTTTCAATAGCATTTTTGCTTCTTCAGGTGTTCGATTGCGCTTTTTTCGATTACATGACTGGCAAGCAGTTACAAGATTTTCCCAAGTGTCCATCCCACCCCGATTTTTTGGCAAAACATGATCCAACGTCAGTGGATTCTTTTTCGAGGAACAGTATTGACATTGGTATTTATCTCTAATCATCAAATTTTTTCGGCTCAGGACAACATCCATTTTATGGTGCCGTACAAAATCTTTTAGTTTAACAATACTTGGCAAAGATAAGGTTACCGATGGTGAGTGTATTGATTCATTATATGACTCCAGAATATCTACCTTTTCATTATAAAACAAACAAATCGCTCTGCGAGCTGTACAAATATCCATCGGTGCATAATTGGTATTCAAAACCAAGACAGAACGATTCAGAATAGATCCATTTTTTGATGGTGAAATCATAGCCTGAAATTTACATCTTTGTTCCCTCACACAGAATCAATAAGTTTATGAAAAGGGAAAAGATCATCAGATAAATTTGAAGATTATTTTACTGGATGAATTATCAAAATTTCTCGATAGAATTACAATATTTTTTCAGCTGAGGAATCCGTGTATATAGGTTAGAAAAGAAAAACTAGTTTTTAAAATGCCAAGTAATACCAAACTGCATCATACGCCCCAAAAGCGGGTATAAATGGTTTGGGCGTACCCATATATTATCATCCTTCAAACTATTGTTAAAACCTGAAACAGCATTTAAAATATTATTGATCTTATAGGATATTATAACACCGGATACATTAGCCTTCGCTTCAAAATGAAGCAGCCATTTATCCGGGAGTATCCATTCCGAATTTGTATTGCTAAATGGGACTTGGCGAATTGGGTCAAATCCAAATGAAGAAAATCTACCCATTGTACCATTTCCCCATAAATGGGCATCAATTTGCATCGATTTTTTAAACAGATTAAGTTTCCCATGAAGACCCGTAATAATCATCGTGCCTATACCTCCACCATAAATGGACGAATCCAATTGAGTTATGACATTTGAATAAACTTTCCACCCCTTTTTAAATCTATATTGTATGTCGATGCCAGTAAAAAGAATTTTTTCATCTTTATCTGCATCAATTCCTCTTTGAACAAACGATAAAAGTCCATTGACACTTATACCACTTTGGGATATCCCGCTACGAATCGCTGAACGACTCCAAAATTCAAAAGATGATTTATCTGATGGATCATCCAAATGCGGATGTTTAGGATTCGGGAAACCAGTTGACGTGACCTGAATAAAACCTTTCCTCAAGGTTTTCAGATAATTCAGTTCCCAAAGAAATGGGAATGAGTCATCTGAATTCAATATTTGCACGCCCCCCATCAAGGATAGATTTCCTATTGATTTTGCTGAATACAATTTCGTCCACTTCAATGATCGATTATGTAGGTCGTCACTTACTTGCTGATATTCTTGTATGAGACCAAATGTAATACCACTTGGAACATCAAATTGAATATTGATACGGCCTCGATTAATATCCTGGTAATTTGAATCGGCCATAGATGAATGGTGGACAAGCCGATGTTCAAAAAACTGGCCGACATATGTATTCATGGTCCAATTCCCTAAATACCGTTGGTAACGAAGTCCCGTACTTAAGATATTATCATTTTCCAGACCATTAGTGGTTGAGTCTGGCAATCCACTGCGAGTTACAAATCGTCCTACAGAAGCCTCCAATTTTTGATTATCCTTTTTTGTCTTGTAGTTGACCCGATATGAGTGATGAATTGGCGAAGAACCTCCGCTTGGATGAAGGTAATGACCTGTATTTCCGCCATGAGTGCGCTTAAACCCACGGAAACCTATTTTTCTACCAGGATTTTCAAAATCGGCTCCAACTTCCAATTGGTCATATAAATAATCACCGCGGTAATAATCAAAATAAGTATCAACCTTATCAGAATCCGGCCATTCACTCCATGATGGTAATGCACCTATCCCTGACTTTTGAAATTTTCTGGTAATATGGGGGCCATATCTATTTGGATAAGTAGAGTAGGTACCATCAAATAAAAGCATACCTGAATTCCATGCCTGATTCCAGAACAAGGAGCCATCAGTAATGATCATTCCATTCTGGCCACCCCAATCAAATGGGATTAAATAAGAATTTTGCGCAATTAAACCTGTCATTAGGCTCAAATAGACAATGATTTTTCCCATATATTATTTTATATATTTAACCACACGGGGAACAGCCACTACAAATATAACTGCATTTGATACTTCGTGTAATACCGTAAATCCCAATCCTTGCACCAGGGAAGCTAACGCGCCTGTGAATCCTAATCCTGCTGATAGTGGATAGCTTATCAAAGTTAATACATCATAAATAAGTGTGAGCATAAATCCCAAGAGGCTTAAGGCCACTAGCGATAATAGGTTAAAATTCTTTTTGAAAAATAAGGGGCGAAATATCCCACCTGCCAAACCTGTAATGATCATACTAATAATTTGCATAAAAAAAAGTGGAGGAAAGCTTAATCCTGACCCCATTGGATTCATTCCAGAATAAATAAAAATAGCTGTGCCACCTACCAGGCCTCCCCATCCTTTTCCCAGTGTTACACCTGATAGAAATACGATAACCGTTATGAGTTCAATATTGGGTACAAACATTAAAGAGAATCCCATTCCAACGGCAAGAGCAGCAAAAATGGCCGCACGAACCAAATTATTTAGTTCCATCTTCACCTTTATATAATGGAATTCGAAAATAATTATGATGGTTTGTAAAAAGGCCCTCTTCCTGATCATCATTAATGGCCATATCCATAATATTCATTTGAGCATCAACCAAATTAATAAGGTGAACGAGCAGGGCCTCCTTGAATGCCGGTTTCTTCGGACTTTGCCATTCATATTTACCTTGATGGGCAAGAATAATATGTTCCACTTTTAATAGAAGATTTTCAGGAAATTTATTAATTTTTTTGGTAGCTTCCCTTACCATTTCAAGCCCGATAGCTATATGTCCAATTAAATTTCCTTTTTCTGATAAAGAAGCTTCATAATTCGATTCAATTTCTTGCAGTTTACCTATTTTATGTAACAGAATACCTGTTAGGACTAAATCTTTATCTAATTGATAATGAGGTGACAAGTGATTTGCCAAACGAACCATAGATAGAATATGTTCTAATAAGCCCGAGCGATAATTGTGGTGCATGGATACCGATGCGGGATAAGTAAGCAGTTTTTCCTTATTTTCTAAGTAGATATTATGGCATAGTTTTTTCAGTTTTAGATTTTCCATTTTTCCAATAATTTTATTGATTTCTTTCCACATATCTTTCGGATCATCCTCAGCTGTGGGTATTACGAGAGCAGGATCAAATCCATAGCGCGCATAGTTTTGCACAGTAGCTTTATTAATTCGTTTTACATTAAGCTGAAGACGATCTATGAATAATTCCACATCACCCTTAATGGCCACCGCGTCACCGCTTGAAAATTTTTGGCGAAATTTTTCTACCTTATCCCAAACCTTACCTTGGACCTGCCCTGTTTGATCCTTAAGTACAAGGTCTAGATAAAGGTCTCCAGCCCTTGTATGCCGAAGATGTTTTTCTACACAAAGATAAAATCCTTGTACAGTATCGCCTTCTTTAAACTTTGATATAGTAACTATGGACTTCATCGGTTCTATATTTTATAGATAAACATATGAAAATATCGGCATAGACCCATGGCCATCACAATTGAAAAAGTGTGGGGAAGCCCGATAATGGAGAAAAAATTATTTTGATTCTCTCTTATTATCCATTATGTCAGGGACAGGACAATCATCACATTTAGGATCAACCTCAGGCTTTTTAAGTTGCCGAAGAAAAACACCAATGATATACCAGAAAGCAACTATCCCAATACCGCCTGCAATAATGCTTTGCCAATTCATTAACTGAAACCTAATAATAACCCGCCTTGATATACAAATAAAGCCCCCAAATAGGCGAGAATTGTAAGGTAGACGATCATAAATAAAGGCCATTTCCAAGAATTTGTTTCTTGGCGAACAATCGCAAAGGTGGCCATACATTGGGCCGCAAATACATAAAAAACCATCAAGGCTAATGCCACCAAAGGAGTATAGGATGGCCTACCAGTTTTCACATCAATATCACTCCGCATAGCCTCTCGCAGATTAACTATATTATCTCCTGTAGCTTCTACATTATATATTGTTGCCATGGTTGAAACCATAACTTCTCTTGCAGCAAAGGAAGTTAGTAATCCTATACCAATTTTCCAGTCAAAGCCCAAAGGTCGAATTACAGGTTCTATGGCATGACCAATTTTTCCGGCATAACTAAAATGGATTGGGTTTGCATCTGTAATTGGCTGATCCACTTTTGGAAATGAGGCCAAAAACCATAAGACAATGGAAATAGCCATGATAATTTTGCCCGCATTAATTAAAAATAATTTCCCGCGGACAAGAACATGGGGCAGAACCGACCGTGGAATTGGTACGTGGTAAGACGGTAATTCCAATACAAAGGAAGATGACGTTTTTTCTTTGATAAATTTGCTGAAAACTTTTGCAAGGATTAAAGCAGTGGCTGTACCTAAAAAATACATGACAACTAAAGTCAATCCCTGCAGATTTAAATACCCACCTAATGTGATAGGTGGAATAAAAGCGCTAATTAATAACGTATAAACAGGCAGGCGGGCACTACAACTCATTAAAGGTAAAATCAGGATGGTTACCAGTCGTTCTTTCCAACTATCGATTGTTCTAGTAGACATAATTCCCGGTATGGCACAGGCATAACCACTCATAAGAGGTAAAATGGACTTACCATGGAGACCCATTTTAGTCATACTCTTATCAAGCATAAAGGCGACCCTAGCCATATAGCCCGTATCTTCCATAAGAGTCAGAAAAAAACTCAGGATTAAAATTTGAGGAAGGAATATAACAATAGCACCTACGCCTCCGATAATTCCCTCTACCAAGACATCCCTTAGCATACCAGGGAACATATTCTTTAATACAAAAGCAGAAACCCAATCTATACCGATTTGGATCCAATCCATTGGTATTGTTGCCCATGTGAATATCGATTGGAAAATAAAATATAAAACGGTGACAAAGATGATTGGCCCAAACCAGCGATGGGTAAGTATTTTATCCCATTGTTCACTGCGTGATATTTTTCGAATCGATGATTTGGCTCTTGATTGTACGGATTTTATAATTTCGTCAATCCAACGATATCTAAGCGTTGCCTCAAGAGTTTGCGGATTAAACCCTAAATTAGATATTGAATTTCGTATTGAATCAACTTGAGCTACATTCCCATTATGATTGATATTTCTGGATACCAATCTCAAAGCATGTGCCATTCCAAATTTTGAAGATACAAATTGTTGATCTATTAATGGTTTCAGTTCATTTTGAATAGGTATACTGATCCAATTAGATTGGTGGTTTGTCTTTTTCCCCGAATTAATTACAGTTATGATCGCCTCTTTTAAATCATCCAACCCCTGATTAAGTTTAGCTGAGAGCGAAACAACCGCTGCTACACTTAATTGAGTTTTCAAACTATTTTGATCAATTTGGTTCTGTGAATCAACAAGGTCAATCATATTTAAGGCTACTACAACAGGAATATCTAGATCTAACAGTTGGGATGTTAGATATAAATTTCTTGAAAGATTAGAAGCATCCACGACAGAAATGATAGCATCTGGCGGATTCTCTCCTCTGGCCCAATTTTGTATTTGATCGGAAACGATTTGTTCGTCAAATGATTCTGCTGATAAACTATAGGTTCCAGGTAGGTCTAAAATATTGAATGAGTTTTTTCTGAATTTTACTGTTCCGATTTTTTTTTCAACCGTAATGCCAGGGTAGTTAGATACTTTTTGACTCAATCCACTCAGTATATTAAATATAGCAGTTTTCCCACAATTTGGATTACCGAGCAAAGCAATCCACGGGTAATTTGTAGAATCTTTTGACTTTTTATCAAAAAAATGCGTTTTCATACAACAATATCAACCTGCTTGGCATCATTCCAACGGATAGTTAAATAGGAATTTCGTATCTTAATTTCTACTGGGCCATTAAATGGCATTTGTTTGATCATACGAACCTCTGTACCAGCTAGAAGGCCCAGCTCCACTAATCGGTTTTGGAAATGACTATTTCCACTTATCCCATTTATAGTTGCCGTTTCTCCTGGATTTAAATCAATTAAGATCATTTAGAACCGCATTCATCACAGATGACAAATAATTGATGAATATGACGAATCAGTTTGTATCCGAAATTTTCCACAATTATTTCCTGCCGATTTTCAATTATATTATCCATGAATTCATCTATTTTTCCACACTGGATACAAATCAAATGATCATGGTGTGCTGTATCCATTTTATGTTCATAGCGTGCACGGCCATCCCCCAAATCTAATTTGCGAACCAAGTTATTTTTTACCAACACATCAATTGTACGATATACGGTAGCGCGAGATACATTCAACCCTGAATTATAAAGGGATAAATATATTTCTTCTGCATCACGATGCTCATCGCTAGCAGAAAGTTCATCCCATACAGCTTGTCTCTGATGGGTATAACGCAATCCTTCTTTTCTTAATGCTTTTTTTAAGATATCGGAAGATGACATAAGTTTATTCCTTATTAATGAGAATGAGTCTCATAATATAGTAGGATAAACTCTATTTGTTAAAGATAAAAAAGAATCTCCCGAATCAATTCGGGATCAGGCTTGTGGTATTTCTATTTTTTTCAGGTTCGCAAATTTAACAACGAGTTTTTTCTTTAACCCATCTTTGAATTCAATACCCACACGTTGGTTTTCACCCTGACCGCTCAGCGCCATGACCTTTCCAATTCCAAAGATGGCATGTTCAACGAAATCTCCAACTTTGAAATCATCAAAAACAACAACCGTTCTACTTACAGCAGTCTTGGTATATTTGCCAGGTCTACCTCCTATTACTTTTCGTGTTAGTGCGGAAGTAAATGATATTTTTTCCAATTTCTCTTCTGGCATTTCATGAACAAAACGGGACACCATACCATACAAATCATCTGATCCCAACCGGCGACGGTGATTGGCATAAATAAGATAGACCTTCTCCATTGCACGTGTAAGACCGACATAAAAAAGACGCCGTTCTTCTTCTAATTTTTCCTTGGTTCCCAAGCAACTGTATAACGGAAATAACCCGTCCTCCAAACCAGTTATAAAAACAACAGGAAATTCCAAACCTTTCGCTGCATGAAGTGTCATTAATGTAACACGATTTTTTTCATCATTCCACTGGTCCAAGTCAGTCAAAAGAGAAACTTCCTCCAAAAATTGGGACAGATCTCCTTCGGGCGTTCGCATCATAAATGCATCGATACCTCTAAGGAATTCCATAATATTATCAAAGCGTTCTTTATCCTCCGGTGCTGAACTATTCCGATAATATTTAATAATTCCTGCTTCTTCCACTAAAGTTCGGACTAATTCGCCTGCATTCAATTTTGGCAACAGCTCATTATATTTTTTAATAACGCCGTAAAATGTGGTTAACGAATCAGCCTGCTTACCGCGAATGCCCATGTCTTCCGGAAAGTTTAACACTTCGATCATTTCAGTATTTTTCTTTTCAGCCTGGATAACACACTTATCTACTGTTTTCATACCAATTCCCCGAGGGGGAAAATTAATTACTCGACGTAGAGAAATAGTATCCTTTGGGTTTACAATTAGACATAAGTAACCAATTAAATCTTTGATTTCTTTCCGCTCGTAAAATCGAAGCCCACCCACAATATTGTAGGGAACACCCGACCGTCGAAAGGCATCTTCTAGTGAACGGGACTGTGAATTTGTACGATATAGAATAACAAAATCACTAAAATTTCTTTTCTGAAGTTTAATTTCTTTCTCCAATGCATTTACGACAGCATCCGCTTCTTCCATCTCATCATTAGTTTCAATCAAACCTAATTTTTCTCCGGCACCATTCTGCGGAATTAGTTCTTTTGATGCACGATTTACATTATTTTTTACCACTGAAGCTGCTGCTTCGAGAATATGTGCTGACGATCTGTAATTTTTTTCCAGTTTGAATATTTCGCAATTACTAAAAATCTTTTCAAATTCAAGAATATTTTGAATGTCTGCCCCACGCCAACCATAAATAGACTGATCATCATCACCGACGACACAAATTTGCTGATGATCTTCAGCTAAATATTTCATTAACATAAACTGAGGTTTATTGGTGTCTTGGTATTCATCTACTAATATATATTGCCATTTCTGGCGGTATTTTTCTAAAATATTTGGATGTTTTTTAAATAATTCTAATGGAAGCATCAGCAGATCATCAAAATCCACTGCATTATTATCAAACAGGGCTTTTTGATAATTTTTATAAATATTCGCATAGTTTTTTTCTAATACCAGATGTGCTTTCTTGACCGCTTCATCAGGATAAATCATCTTATTCTTAAAGTAACTGATTTTATGTCGAACCTCTTGGGGGGTGACATAATTTTTGGGGATATTCATTGCTTCCATGACTACTTTGACTAATGCAATTTGATCCTGAACATCAAAAATAGAAAAATCTGCACTATAATTAAGTTGATGTATTTCACTACGAAGAATCCGGGCACAGATGGAATGAAAAGTTCCAATATTTAAAACAGTTTCTTTCCCTTTGACCAGTTTTTTCACACGATCTTTCATTTCCTTCGCTGCTTTATTTGTAAAAGTGACAGCAAGTATATTTTCGGCAGAAACCAAATTATTTTTAATCAAATGGGCAATTTTATAGGTTAAAACACGTGTTTTACCGCTGCCTGCTCCAGCAAATATTAAAACAGGTTTCCCAAAGGCCTCTACGGCAGATTTTTGAGCTTTATTCAGATTCCCTTTACTCATTCTGTTTGTGTTCTACCCCTTTTTAATTCGCTGTCTATTAACTTTACGGCGAAGCTTCTGAAACTCACGTTTTGCTTTATTATGTTCCTCTTCTGTACGTGAAAAATTATGGTACCCATCTCCCCTTGCAACGAAAAACAAGTATTCGGTATCCGCTGGATATAAAGCTGCTTTAATGGATTCAAGACCAGGGTTGTTTATTGGACCGGGCGGCAGTCCATAATGCAAATATGTATTGTACGGTGAGTCAATTTTTAAATCTTTTTTCAATAGACGTCTAGGACCATCTTCCACAATATATTGTATCGTTGGATCAGCCTGAAGCCGCATACCTTTTTTCAGTCGATTATGATATACGCCTGCAATAACCGATCGCTCACGATTGTAAATGGCTTCCCCCTCAATAATAGAAGCTAGAGTAATGACTTCTCCTTCTGTCATACCGATATCTTTCATGCGTATCCGTAGATCATCATTAAAATTCTTTTTATATTCTTGCACCATCCGTCCAACAATTTCTTGCGGTGACTCATCTTCAGAAAACCGGTAAGTTTCAGGAAAAAGATATCCTTCAAAGGACTCAGCTGCAATACCCCATTTCCAAAGCAATAAACTATTGTTACATGCATTCTCAAATTCTTCCGGATCCATTCCTAGTTTTTCCTCCAATGCCCTAGCGATCATTGAAACTGTCCACCCTTCAAATATAGTAATTTGTTTATTTAAATGGACTCCATTCACCAACTGATCGATAATGTCAAAATTGGTTTGTGCTTTTATCAATTTGAAACGGCCTGCCGGAATATCCTTTTCATATCCCAACGCCTTAACAGCTAACAAAAAGGATCTTTCGTTGCGGATAACATTATTATCCTGCAGATGCGCACTAACTTCTTTTAAAGAAGCGCCGCTTGGAATGGTCACTTTTACAGAATTATAAGGATTTCCTTGAGGCCATAATAAAACAAGGCTATAAAAAGCCAATAATATGCCCAGAACAATAACCGCTATAATTCCAATAAAGCTTTGACCCAGATGAAATGGAAATTTTTTCATCATTTTCGGGGGGCCAAATTTATTATTCTTTTCCTATTAAGGGCAAATTCTATTCCTTGGCTTATCAGGGACACAAATTCATGCAATAAGTATAAAACTCATTGGTAGACCTAATTGATCAATGTAATTTTTTTGCCGCTATGAGCGATAAAAAAAACAATAATGACATCCATCTTTTTGAAGGATGGGCATTTGGAAAAATCAATTATATTCTTTTTACAATTGGTGTAACTCTGCTTTTGGTCGGATATGCTGCCATGACCACTGGATCAGTAAATAGTTTTCAAAGCTTGACCTTGGCCCCAATCCTACTTTTTATTGGCTACATTATTGTAATTCCTTTAGCTTTGGTCTACCGCAAGAAGAAATAGTAACTGGGGCTGTAGTTCAGTTGGTTAGAACGCCGGCCTGTCAAGCCGGAGGTCGCGAGTTCAAGTCTCGTCAGTCCCGCTCTAAAAACCTCATCTAGTGATGGGGTTTTTTTATAGTTCTATTCAAGCGTAGCGGAAACAGGCTCCAATTCTTTAGTGGTTAAACGTTCATTCAATGAGTTAAGATTCTGCGTTAATAAACCATCCAGTGTATTGAGATGCTCTTTGAGCTCCATTGAAAGCTCATGAAACACTTTATAAGCACCATTTGTTGGTTTGGCATCTCCATTCTCAACACTGCGACGGAGAGACGCAAGGCGATTGTTAAGACGAATGGGAAAATTTAAAGGGTCTTGACCACTTTCATTTTTAGTCTGATAAAGAGCTTCCTCAATTTTAGTTAGATTTGCAATAAGGTCAGTGGACAATTTTCCGATTTGAAAGTCTTTGGTCTTTTTCAGCCTTTCATTAATCTGTTCACGGATATGGCGAATCTGTATGACGGCCTCATTTGCAGAAGATGTTTTGTCTCTGATTTGTGATGCAAGTTGGTACTGCTCCTTTAGATCTCTCTTGCTTACACCTTTCAGACGGGGATCCATCTTTACCTTGAACTTAGTTGATTTTGTTATGCCATTAACGGTTACTCTGGCCTCGTAAGTCCCGGGTGGTGCTTTTGGTCCATTTTGCGGCCTGCCGCTCCAGATGATTATTCCTTCAAACATAGTGGCGCCTTTGTAACGTAAATTCCATTCCCAACGATTTAGGCCCTTGGCGGTTGTGGGGGGACCAGTAGTTCGTGTTCTATACCAAGGGTGAATTTCCGTGGGTTTTTGTGCTACTGAGTCACCCACCATTGAAACAACAAGATTTCCTTTTGAATCATAGATCTCAGTTTTCACTGAATCAGCTTCCTCGCTTAGGAAATATTGAAAAATTGCCGTCTCTTCTCCACGGACTGCGTCGTGTGGAGTGAACAATGTCAGAGATTCTATAGCTGTATCATCAGTGTATTCTCTAAGCGGGTCATAATCATCCAGAATCCAAAAACCTCTTCCGTGAGTTCCTAAGACAACATCCGAATTTTTCAGCTGGAGATCACGAATAGGCGTGTCAGGAAGATTAAGCTGTATGGGTTGCCAACTATCACCTGCATCGAAAGAGACATAGACACCGTGTTCCGTACCAAGAAAAAGGAGGCCTTCTTTAACTGCATCTTCTCGTACTGCACGGGCAAAGTGGCCATCTGCGACACCATTTACAATTTTGGTCCAAGTTTTCCCATAATCTCGAGTTCGCCAAACATAGGGAGCTCTATCGTCAACCTGGTAGCGGTTGGCTGCAACATAAGCTGTGCCTGGTTTATGCGAAGACTCTTCAATAATGGAAATCCGGGTAAACTTTTCCATTTCTGGCGGAGTAATATTATCCCATCTTTTTCCACCATTTCGAGTAATATGCATGAGCCCATCATCAGATCCAGCCCAAATAGTGTTAATATGATGTTTAGAAGGTGTCAAAGCAAAAACTGTTGCGTATATCTCAGGTCCATTCATATCCATCGTAATAAGGCCTCCAGTAGGCCCAAGAGTAGATGGGTCCGCGTAGGTAAGATCTGGACTGATTTTTTTCCAACTTTGACCATCATCCTTAGAAAGCCAGACATGCTGAGAGCAGGTATAGAGTTTTTTCTCATTTAGTGGTGAGAAGACAATCGGAAATGTCCATTGCCAGCGCTCTGGAAGAGCACTTGCTGGCTCTCCGGAGAAAAAGCGTGGATAGACCTGAATATCCCTGATCTGTCCTGTTGCTCGATTATATCGGGTTAATAACGCTCCCTGGCTACCAGCGTAAAAAATGTCCAGATTGGAAGGATGTTGGGTAATGTAACCACTTTCACCTCCACCAGCAGCATAGTACCAACCATGATTGGGACCCCTAGCCTGCATGTTGCCCCAACCATCACTTGGCACACAAACAGTGCTATTGTCCTGCTGAGCGCCACAGACATGGTAAGGAAAGTCATTGGTAACATTGACATGATAAAGCTGCGTTGTGCTATAGTCCTGTTCTGTCCAAGTTTCTCCGCCATTAATAGTAACATTGCCGCCACCATCATTGGAATTCACCATTCTTTTTGGGTCATTTGGATCAATCCAAAGATCGTGATTATCTCCATGAGGAACGCTAATCTGGGTATCGAAATTGACACCACCATCGGTCGATTTGTAGAGACGGGTATTAAGAGCATAGACTGTTTCTCTATCCAATGGATCGGCTACAATTCGGGAATAGTAAAAATGCCGTTGACGGATTTTTCTATCGTCATTAGTTCTTTCCCAGTTTTTTCCACCATCATCTGAGCGAAAAACACCTCCTTCAGATGCCTCAACTACGGCCCACACACGTTTTGGATCAGCCGGGGAAACGGCCATACCAATCTTTCCAATTGGACCTTCAGGCATACCAGAATTCTTTGTTAATTCCTCCCAAGTGTCTCCACCGTCAGTGGTTTTATAAATACCGCTAAAGGGCCCACCACCCCACATTTTCCATGCTTTTCGATAAACTTGCCATAGAGAAGCATAGATCACTTTTGGGTTTGTTCTATCTATTGAAATGTCCACTCCACCAGCTTTTGGGCTATTATAAAGTATCTTCTCCCAAGTTTCTCCTCCATCTCTGGAGCGAAAGATACCTCGTTCATCGTTGTCACCATAAGGATGACCTAAAGCTGCTACATATACAATATCTGGATTGGTGGGATGGATTCGTATTCGCGCTATTGCCTGTGTATCACTGAGCCCAATATGTTTCCATGTCTTACCACCGTCTATGGATTTATAAACGCCGTCACCTTGTGTGATTGAACCTCGAAGCTGAGTTTCACCACCGCCGATGTATACAATATCTGGATTAGTTTCAGCCACGGCTACAGCACCAATAGAAGAAGAGCTGATCTGGCCATCGGTTACAGGAAACCAGGTATTGCCAGCATCAGTGGTTTTCCAGAGGCCTCCACCTGTAGCACCAAAATAATATTCATTTGGCCTACCGGGACTTCCCATCGAAGAAAGGGAGCGACCCCCACGATTAGGACCGATATTTCGCCATTCCATATTGCTGAAAAAAGATTCATCATATTTTTGCCCGAATAGATTGGCAGTAATAGTAAAAATAATTATAAAAAAGATCCGTTGTCTCATCATTGATCTAGCCTCCTAATTTTACTTTTTCATTTATCTTTATTTCATCCATGTAATAATGTACAAAAAATATTCAATGGCATGGGCACGTCATTTCCCGCAATCTATACCACCATATCACTCCAACTAATAAGCCCTTCAAGAGATGGGGGTTTTGTTAATAGACATTTAGTACTTTGAGAGTGTAATATTACTTTACTTTAATATAATCTTATTCATTAGGTCATTAAAATAGTAACCCTATGCAGCAAGTATTACATTTCTTCACCAATATCTCAGATGAAGTCCGCGGTATATTTCTAATATCAGGACTACTATTTTTTCTTTTTCTTGAGTCAGGTATTCCTCTGTTTAAAATGGAATATAATAAAATAAGACATGCCTTCATCAATATCACTTTTACGATTATAACCCTTATTGTCAATCTTTTTGGAGCTTTGCTAATTCTTGCTGCAGTCAATTATAATGAAACAAATGGGACTGGACTTTTAAATCTGGCTGAGATGCCTTTATGGCTTTATGTAATCCTTGGACTGATTTTTTTGGATCTTATCGGTGCCTGGCTGATTCACTGGATCGAACATAAAGTGAAATGGCTGTGGAAATTTCATCTTATACATCATACAGATACAAATGTGGATGTAACCAGTGGTTTGCGTCACCATCCGGGGGAAAATATCTTTCGACTTTTATTTACTTCTCTCGCGGTGTTTGTAACAGGTGCTTCTTTTGGCCTTGTGATGCTTTATCAAACATTATCGGCCTTTTTTGCCCATTTAACTCATGCAAATATCAAGATGCCTTTATCCGTGGATAAAGCTCTTTCCTATATTTTTGTCACCCCACATTTTCATAAGATCCATCATCACTATGTCCTCCCTCATACGGATAGTAACTACGGAAACATCTTTTCCATCTGGGATCATGGATTCAGGACAGCATCCTATATACATAATATGGACGACCTTGTATACGGAATCGATACTCATTCAGACCCAAATGAACATGGTAGCATAAAGAACCTACTCTTGATCCCATTTCAAGCCTATCGACCGCCAGTAGGTTCTAAATTCAATTCATAACCTCTGCGCTTCTTTTTAGAAAATTACATGGATTATACCGAAATACTTGGATGGACAGCCACCGCTCTACTACTTGTCGGCTATTATTTAAATGCCAAACAATACATTTATTCATGGCTGGTTTGGCTGGTGGGCAATTCAATGATGATGATTTATGCAATGCTTATCCAATCTTATTCAGTGGCTTTCTTATCTATTGTTCTGGTATTTCTGAATATTTTTGGATTTTATAGTTGGCGTAAAAACAAATCCTGAACCCTATAAATCATGGTTTAATTTCCACAATATGAAAATTAGTTATTTATTTCTGTTTTGTACATTAATCATCGGATGTGCAGAGCAAATATTTAGTAACCAACCAAAATTGGTCTATGAGGATGGTTATCATTTTGGCCACTTGAACAAATCAATAATTAAAGAACATGATGCATACAGTTGGTTCCCAAAACAATATGATAAATACCAGCCTATGTTAGAGAAAATTGATACAAACGCTTTAAATGAAACAGATATTGTGGTATTTATGGGTACCTGGTGTCATGATAGTAAGCGTGAAGTACCGCGTCTATATAAAATTTTGGATGGCATAAATTATGATTATAGCAAATTTGAAATCATTGGTTTGAAAAAAAATAAAACTGGATATTTTAAAGACTATTCAAAATTTAATGTAAAAAATACACCCACTCTCATCTTTTTCCAGAACAAGCGTGAGATCGGACGAATTATTGAGAAACCTAAAAAATCTTTGGAATCTGATATTCAAAAAATTTTAAAGGAAGTCAAATGAGGATGAATCCAGAAGAAAAAAAGGAATTGGATGATTGGGTTGAAAAAGAATATCCAAAAAGCATGAAACGCATGGAACAGTCCAGCCCTTTTCACCGGATTGGAAAATATTTAATTGGAGTTGGAATCTTATTTTATATTTCATTTGTCCTTATTGATATTTCATTATTAAAAACCAGTGCCGTTATTTTTCTTTTAGCTGGAATGAGCGTAGAAGTAATTGCATTAACTAAGTATTTCAAATCTTTATCCAATGATAATTGATTTCACACAAAAAACTATTTTAATAACGGGCGGATCGGGTGGAATTGGTCGTGCTATCTGCCAAGCTTTTTCCAAAGCAAATGGTAAGGTTGCGGTTCATTATAATTCTAATGAGAATGGTGCTAAAAGTACGCTTGAATCATTACAAGGCGAGGGGCATTCGATTCATCGCGCAAACCTTTCGAACCCTGATGAAGTCCATTCATTAGTTCAAAAAGTATACAATAGTTACGGTCAAATTGACGTCGTAATCAATAATGCCGCTGTTGTGGAACAATATGAATTTGATTCACTTTCATACGATGATTGGAAAGATATTTGGGAACGTACTATAGACGCTAATCTAATGGGGCCAGCTTACATCATGTATTGTGCAGCACAACTGATGAAGGAAAATGGGGGTGGTAAATTTGTAAATATTTCATCCAGAGGTGCATTTCGAGGGGAACCAAAATCGCCAGCGTATGGCGCCAGTAAGGCTGGTCTAAATGCTCTTGGTCAATCCATGGCTCAGGCTTTGGCCAAAGATAATATATTTGTCTATACGATTGCGCCGGGGTTTGTGGCAACTGAACGTGTTGCTGATATGGTAGATGATTCAATTCGTGCCCAAAGCCCATTAAACCGTATAGCGAAGCCTGAAGAAGTGGCACAGACAGCCCTTTGGCTGGCATCCGATGGAAATGATTTTCTCACTGGCTGTATAGTGGATGTGAATGGTGCCTCATATTTGAGATCGTAAATATTTTATAATAAAAAAAGCCTCTTGATAATACAAGAGGCTTTTTGTTTGAAATTTTAATTTTACCCTATTTCAATAATTGCATTTTTTTAGTGTAGACTCTTCCATTGGATTCAAGACTATATAGATACAAACCTGATGGCATTTCATTGCCAAAAGTATCTTTGCCATTCCAAACAATATGATGTGTACCGGCTTTTTTCACATTATTTAAAAGTGTGGATATTTTCCTACCCATTAGATCGAATACTTTTAAAGTCACGGGACCATTTACATCTAAAGTAAATGTAATTGTTGTTGATGGATTAAATGGATTAGGGTAATTCTGAGTTAGCTCAAAATGGGTTGGTAAATTGGGGTCATCCACAGCTAAATCACCTGCATCTAGTTGGGCACTATAGATTCCATTACCGTGAGTGGCAATGGCCAAGTAGCCATCCGAAGGGCGACCCACTACCATATCAACCACTACATTTCCAATAGCTTCTGCACTCTCCTGCACCCAGATTGTATTGATCCCATCTAATGTTGATGTTGAGTAAAGACCAGTACTAGTACCCGCAAAATACTTGTACCCACCTTTAACAGGAAAAACCAAAACCGATCTTACAGAAGGTCCATCACCATTTCCACTCGGTTCCACTTCCAGGTTCCCACTGACATCATTCCAAGTAGTACCGCCATTTTCAGTATAAAAGATACTGGGTGATTCATAATTTGATAGACAGACCATAACCTTGTCTGCATTATAAGCATCCACTGATATACTATGCACATATCCCTTACGAAGATTGTTGCTTACATCAATAGGGTTCTTACTTGTATTGGAATTATCTAACCTGTAGATATAACCAGCAGATGTCCCAAAATAAAGGCGGTGTCCGGGATTCATGCTAGCACCCAAAGAGCTGATTTTCCCAATCGTTGTCACTCCATCAATTTTCTCCCAATGAATTGCTGTATAACTACCACCACCATCAGCTTGTTTATAATTTTGATCGTTTAAATGGATATTATTGTTGCGCCAAAGTTTCGTTCCACCGGCATAGTACAATATCTTATCATCAATAGGATCGACAAGTAATGGATTAATAAATAGAACATCATCCGTATCCACATCAGGTGGTGTTAAATATCCCCATGAATAATTTGCATATTTTCCACTCCCATAAGTCCAGTTAAAAGGATTCGAATAATCTTTCATGAGCACATTTCCTCTCTGCGAAGAAACTACATATGCATTCCCTGAACGAATAACCGAACAGAAAGAACCATCACCACCATAGATATCATTCCAGGGTTTCATTAAATCAGTTGATGTGGTTTCCCAAGTACCATTATCCTGAGTACCACCCATAACCAGATTATTTAATGCGCCAGAATAATCAATTGTCACTGTATAAAACTGAGTGGTTAAATAACCATTATTTAATGAAGTCCATTTTTTATCCCACGATGTTAAATCATCCATGATATGAACACCACCATCACTTGCGGAGAAAACTTTATGGAGTTTATCTTTATAAAGTAGCACATCATGCTGATCTGGGTGATGATCTTCATGACCATAACCTCCAAATTTATACCTATTGGTAGCTGTTTCCATTCCATTCGTCGTGTAATAAAGATTTGTTCCTCCAAAAAATACAAAATTTGTATCACTTGGACTTACGCGCACATGGATGTCATAACCGTTTTGTGTAGTATAATCATCTGGAAGGTTCGCTGTTCTATCTACCCATAATCCATCACTTCCTGATCCATCTCCAGATAAATATTTATATTTCCAAAAAAAACTATCATCTCCATTATTGCCGATAACATATATAATGGAATCATTTGAAGGGGAAATATCTGCAACTAGCCGGACGTATTCAGAAGGAAAACCCGTAGGTGTAATATTGGTCCATGTATCTCCATCTACTGAGCGTAAAACTGCGCCGATACCTTCCTCGTTTCCAAGACAGGCTACCATTAAACCAGAATCAGATAGAACTAAATCCGTATATCGATCCTGTCCATCACCTAATAGTTGTTTCCAAGATATTCCTCCGTCTTCACTCTTGTAAATAGAACCAAAAGAAGCCGTATACACATGACCAGTTTTGGGATGAACAAGCACTCTCCAATTATAATTAAAATAATTATCAAACATCTCCGGAATACCTGTTGTAGTGGATGCAAGCAGTTCCCACGTCAAACCGTTATCGATAGATTTGTAAATACCATCACCACGGTAGGGCGCTCCACTGGCACCTGCTGAATTTCCTCGGACCTCACCTGTGCCTGCATACCAAATATGCGTATATCCTTCGCGTGGATCTTGAGCGATCGTAGTTACACTATGGAGTTGGTGTGATTTGGTCATTTTTCCCCAAGTGTCCCCGCCATCCTCGCTACGCCAGATACCACCAGAAACTCCACCAGCAATGTAAATATTTGGATTAGCTACATCAATGGCCAGCCCCCGCGTTCTGCCTCCTACATTATATGGGCCGCGTGATTTCCATTCTAATTTCAACTCAGCACTCGCTGATTTATCCAAGCGTCCAGGTGCAACTCTTGTTGTTGGAAGCATTTTAGCAAATTCTAAAGCACCTCTTTTTATTTCCGCGGGAATTTCGCCACTAATAGGACTTTTCAACCGTAACCAATCAAAAGCTAATCTGGATCCGGGCCCTCCATCTCCTTCTTCAGATGGTTGTAATAAAGGCGAGCCGGGATTGCTGGGTGTTTGAAAATAATTCATCAGCAAAAAACTGCTTATGAATACTCCTAAAAAGAAAATTCCAAAACGGTCAATTTTTTTCATACTATTAATATTAGATTAATCAAAAATGTTTACCAAAATCTAATAAAAACTATGGTTTTTATTTACAATTCTTTATCATGGTAACAACTTGACGATTACATATTTATTTTTTAATTGAAAAAAATATTATTCAGTTTCGCCAAAACTTTTTTTCAAGCTGTACAATTCATTCTTTAATTTTGCCGTGATTTGTGAATAATTCATATCGTTAATCAAATTTTTCATTTCCTTTGGATCATTTTCTAAATCATATAACTCCCAAGAATCGATATCATTATAAAAATGTATTAACTTATATCGGTCTGTACGAATTCCATAATGTCTCTTAACAAAATGCCAACCGTGCGGATATTCATAATAGTGGTAATACATAGATTTCCGCCAATCTAAAGGCTGTACACCTTCAGTAATTAAACGAAGTGATTCCCCCTGCATACCATTGGATCCACTAATACCAGCATAGTCCAGAAAAGTAGGTGCAAAATCAAGATTTAATACAATATTATCAGAAACCTGGCCCGCCTTTATTTCTTTTGGGTATCGCATCAAAAGTGGCATGCTTAGCGATTCCTCATACATAAATCGCTTATCAAACCAACCGTGTTCGCCAAGATAAAACCCTTGGTCTGATGTATAGATTACAATTGTATTTTCAGTTAAACCTTCCTTGTCTAAATATTCTAATACCCGACCGATATTCTCATCCACGGATAAAATTACGCCCAAGTAATCTTCCATGTACCTCTGGAACTTCCATTCCAATAATGCTTTACCAGAAAGATTCGCATTTTGGAAATCTGCACTGATTGAATCATAATATGTTTCCCAAATCTTTCGCTGTTCATCATTCATCCATTCACGGTATGAATCTCTTATCATGCCTGATACTTGGCCACTACCCCCGCTACCTGTTTCCTGTTCAATATCGCCAGGCCTCAATTTCATATCCCATGTTAGAAACATGTTATCGATCCGCATGTCAGACTCTTTGGCAGCCAGAGATCGCGTTGAATAATCATCATAAAATGTTTCAGGAAGCGGAAATTTTTTCCCTTTGAAAGCACCCAAATATTTAAGATTTGGCATCCAATTGCGATGAGGTGCTTTATGATGGAGCAGCATGGCAAAAGGTTTGTCCTTATCCCTGCTTTCCAGTGTTTCTAAAGCCAAATCAGTAATAATATCAGTTACATATCCTTCAACATTCCTTTCCCCTGCGCTATCAAGAATTAATGGGTTGTAATATTCACCCTGACCTTTAAGAATTTTCCAATAGTTAAAGCCTGTTGGTTCACTTTTTAAATGCCATTTACCAATCATAGCTGTTTCATAACCTGCTGACTGTAAAATTTTTGGGAAAGTTTCCTGACTGCCATCAAAAACTTGATCATTGTCTCTTACACCATTCATGTGGCTGTATTTACCAGTGAGCAAAACAGCCCGGCTTGGAGCACAAATAGAATTCGTTACAAAACTATTATTAAAAATGATTCCTTCTTTAGCAATTCTGTCAATATTCGGTGTATGTATTAATTCACTACCGTACGCACTAATCGCACTTTCAGCATGATCATCACTCATAATAAAAAGAATATTCGGCCGCTCAGTAAAAGATATTTCACTCTTCCTAATCGAAGTAAAATAAACCACTATTAGTAACATAATAGAAATAATTGAAAATAATGATATAATCTTAGGGCGCATAAAATATCTCTACATTTGGAACAATTTTCATAATACTTTTGATGGAAATGGTACTTTTTGAACCGTATTCTTATAGGATGGCATTTGGGCATCTACACTAATCAAATAATTGGTAAGATCATTGGCAAGTTCTACCAGTTTATTAGGATTATTTTTAGACAGGTTTTTGGTTTCCCCTATATCTGATTCAAGATTGAATAATTCGAATCGTTGGTCTAGATGATAGTAGATTAATTTCCAATCGCCCTTCCGAATTGCACTGGTTGCACCAATACCCGGCCCAGATGGTCCCCATTCATTGGGATAATGCCAGACCAAGATCCGGCTATTCAACGTCGCCCCAGTCTTTTTCAAAATTGGCATGAAATTTTGTCCATCTATGTGTTGTACTGTTTCATAATTTGTGATCCCTGCTATGGATAAAATAGTTGGGTAGAAATCTTCAATAATCAAATAATCATGGCTGGTAGACCCAGGCGCTACCACACCTGGCCATTTCACGATCATCGGCTCACGGATACCTCCTTCCCTAACAGACCCTTTTCCACTCGACAGTGGTTTGTTATGGGTATGGGGGTCACCTCCCCGCGCTACAGCACTTAATCCGCCATTATCTGACATAAAAAGAATCGCCGTTTTATCTTCTAGATTATGCTTTTCCAGATAATCCAATAAATTACCTAGACTATTATCCATCCCTTCAATCATAGAAGCATATTGGGCTTCAATGGTGTCGAGACCTACGTCTAAATATTTTTGAAAAAAACGGTCATCAGCCATTAGCGGCGTATGTACTGTATAATGAGACATATAAAGGAAAAATGGCTTATCTAGTTTCAGCACACTATCAAGGATAGTAATGGATTTTTGGGTAAGAGCTTCAGTTAAGTTAATTTTTTTCCCATGAAATTCGGTTAGCCCTGGGACACTCCAAATATTTTTTGGACTTCCGTCCCCGTTATTCCCAAAATTATCCAAGCCATAATAACTCCCGGGAGCACCGGCGGCATGACCAGCGATATTGACATCAAACCCAATATTCAATGGATTGGCCGCGGACGTACCAATGGCGCCAAAGTGGGCTTTTCCAATATGGATCGTTGTATAACCATTTTTCTTAAGAATTGCTGGCAGTGAGGTGGCATAGACAGCATGTTTTACCGAAGTATCTAGCGTAACACCATTCACATTCCACATAGGAAAATCTAGATCACCATGGTTGGATTCCATGGATTGTATTTTATCTTTATGAAGTGTCCAATTTGTAACTCGATGTCGGGCGGCATTCATTCCAGTCATAAGACTCACCCGTGTCGGTGAGCAGACGCTGGTGGCATAGGCTTGTGTAAATTTCATTCCCTCTTTCGCAAGCCGCTCCATATTAGGTGTATGATAGCGCTGATTAAAATGGGTAGTCTCATTCCAAAATGGAACGGATGTATCCTGCCAACCCAGGTCATCTACGAAAAAAAGAACAATGTTGGGTGGTTTTATTTCTTTATTACAAGAAAGAAATAACCATGCTGCATTCCCCTGGGCAGGATGCCAAATTGGTAAAATAGATTGATTTCTGGCGGTTACTTTAATATATCTAATGGGATTTCCATCATAATTCGCATTTACATTTCTAAACAAAATTTCTGGTGATTTGGCAACATCATATTCTTTGTTCTGCACCAATTCATAATCCGCGCCATCCACTGATACTTCAAAACGAACTTCCTTTGGAAAAAAGATCCAGGCGCCCTGATTTTGGAGAAAACTTATTCCAAGTTTTTTTATCGATGTCAACGACTCCAAATCAATGACTGCTTCAATATCATTCCTTGCAAAGCCCTGCCAAAACCCATCATGATGATTGATTGTTCCCCGCTTACCATCCACCAAAGCGAGAGCCTCTCCTCCAGGATAATGAAGACTATAAGCATGTTTATAAGAAACTAATTTACCAATTCCCAAATGATTCACATTCAACTCATCTTCAGAACGGTCTAAATCCAATCGTCCAATAGGTCGAACACCACCACCCTTCGTTTTTGTAATACGGTCACCCAATTCTTCGCGGGAATTCTGACCAAGTTTTTTTAATCTTTTAACAATTTCGGGAAATTGTTCTGCCACATTGTTAGACTCGCTAATATCATTTTCAAGGTCATACAATTCGATACCTGCATTGCCACGAGCGTATGGTCCAGGATAGCCATCATTCCCAGGTTCTACACCTAAATAAGAACGATATTCATGCGGGAATGTCAATTTCCACTTTCCCTGTCGTACAGCTACTAATTCGCCAACATAATAATAATTATATTCATCTCTAGGCGATTTAATTGATTCTCCAAACAAGTGGGATTTAAAACTGATCCCATCAATTTTTTTCTTAGGCAAATCAGCGCCGACAATATCAGCTATTGTTGGCAGGATATCAATCGTTGCAGTAAGTTGATTTGATACAAAGCCCTGCGGAATTTTACCGGGCCAACGCATTATCGCAGGGACACGTGCTCCCCCTTCCCACATGGCCCCTTTACCTTCTCTCAAAAGACCCGTTAAACCTGCATGATTACCATAATTCAACCAGGGACCGTTATCACTAGTGTAAATGACCAATGTATTTTCATCAAGGCCATTTGTTTTGAGTGCTTGCAATATTTCACCCACAGACCAGTCAATCTCCATTATCACATCACCATACATACCCTGTTGGCTTTTTCCTTTAAATTTATCAGATACCCCTAAAGGCACATGGGGCATAGAATGGGGTAGATATAAAAAAAATGGATTATCTTTATTTTTTTCGATGAACTTTACAGCCCGTTCTGTATAACGAGTAGTTAACCGGTCTTGATCAGCTAGTGTAAGAATCTCCTCAATCTTTTCATTTCCTTCAATAAGTGGTAACTGTGGATAAAAGCTTTTAAAATGATCCGTACCGCTCACAGGTACACCGCTATAGTCTACAGGCCACATATCATTGGAATAGGGTACCCCAAAATATTCATCAAATCCCTGTTGAAGTGGGAGAAATTTTTCATGATGACCTAAATGCCATTTCCCGAATGCAGCTGTGGTATAGCCTTTATTTTTTAATATCTCCGCGATGGTCTCTTCCTTCGGGTTCAGTCCAACCCTGGCTGTATGGTTATAGGCACCTTGCACTCCTACCCGTTCAGAATAACAACCAGTGAGCAAGGCAGCTCGGGAAGCACTGCAGACCGCTTGGGATACATGAAAATCTGTGAAGCGCATACCTTCATCAGCCATCTGATCTAAATTTGGTGTACTATAACCCTGGGCCCCGTAGACACCGACATCTGCATATCCCTGGTCATCGGTAAATATGAGTACAATATTAGGAGGGAGTTTTTTTTCGCAAGATATTATACAAAACAATCCTAAAACGGCGGTTAAAACTAGAAGGTTTTTCATTTTTTGCTTATAACTGCCAATGTCAGTCTGCTCACACAGACTAGATTTTCATCTTCATTTTTGATTTCAATATTCCAAACATGAATTTTCCTCCCAATCTTTATGGGTGCAGCCCTTCCATAAACCCAACCGTTTTTAACACTTCGTAAATGATTGCAGCTTAACTCTATCCCAACTACTCCTTTATCATTTAGATCTATCTGCATACCACCGGCAATACTCCCTAAAGTTTCCGCGAAAGCTGCTGACGCACCTCCATGCAGTAATCCATAGGGTTGAACAGTTCGATTATCCACTGGCATTTTCCCGCAAATGTAATCGTTTTCGAAATCAGTAATTTCAATACCAATATGCTCCATCATCGTTCCTTGTCCAAAAGCATTTAATTTTTCTAATGATTTTTGTTTATCCATGATTTAAATCTCTTATTATAATTATTTGAATTTCTTTTTTTACTTTCCAATTCCATTTTTCTTCTAACACATGATTGATAAATTATTAATAGAAAACAAAAACCCCTATCCCAAATATTATGATAGAGGTTTCACCTTAAGAAAAATATGTTTATTCGGAAAATTTATTTATAATGTATCGACAACCGTAGAATCTGGCTGAGGTGGTGGTGGGACTTCTCCCCAATAGGTTGGTGATGTATTCAACTGAAAACTAATATTTTCATTGGTTTGATAAACTTCAATTTCTTCAGCAACCCGTATGTTGTTATAGGCCCATTCAGCACTAGAGCGGCCAACAGTTACTTTGGCTAAGATTTCTCCATTGTAATCTTTTACAATCAAATGGGTTCCAGTTGAATCACCGACATTATATTTGTCCCAATTTTTTGCATTTTTTGATACGAGTGATGTTCTTTTTACCTGCAATACATTATTAAAAAAACCGTTTATTGTATTTTCCTTCACAATTAATGTGTCGTTTCCATCAATAGACCAATTGGCACCATTAAATGTGAGCGATATCAATTCATCCCCTTTTGTGATTTGGAGTTGGAACACATCATCTCTATTAAGACTAAAAACCTGATCACTATTTGAACTCAGATTTCTTTGTTGTAGTTGGTTAATACTAAACAAAACTAACAAAACGCCTAAAGCAACCAGAAGCCATTTCATGTGTTTACCCATATAATTCCTCCAACACATTACTTCGGCTTTTTTGTCGACGCATACGAACTAAACCAAATCCAACAATTAACAATGAGGTTAGAGTAATATTGACCCATTTCCATGATTTTTTGGCTGCATCAGATGTTTCCTCTAATGGACGGGAAGTAATTTCACGCGAACGAAGTGCTATCAAATCTCTATCTCCAATAAGATAATCAACGGAATTCATCACGAAAATATGATTTTCACGAGACATACCGCCTCCCTGATCCAGTAAAAAATCAGAATCACTCACTAAAACAACCTGGCTAATAATACCATTTTCATCCACTCTTTCTGATCTAGCACCTAAAATTTTTCCTGACTGGTTGAATAAGCGTAAAAAGGGATTCTGTTGCGGATCAGGGCTTAAATTAAAATTTCCACGCATTTCACCGCTTTGTTCCGAAGTAAAAAGTAACGGAACAAAATTAACTTGATCATTTTCTGTAGAATCCGGCTGTATTTCACTGGCAAAAACTAATTGTATTTGTTCTAATCCTGCGACGATCGCCTCATCGGAATTGAACTTCCGAACGATAGGCAGTAGTGGATATTCCATTGGAACATTCATTCGGATAGGTCCCATTTGCTGTTGAACACTTACCCGACCACAAATTTTATCTGTTACTAAGTTTTCATTAATTTTTAATCCAAATGGTTCAATTAAAGAAAAAATATCAGATTGAATAACAACTGCCTGTTGCAATTGAAGATTTGTTTCCACACGATTTTGCGCCAAGAAAAGGTTACCTCCTCGGTTTAAAAATCCTTTTAAATTTATATTTTCATCTGAAGTAAGTGAATCTGCTATTCCACTCATTAAGATGACACTAATATCTGATGCCACTTCATCCGCAAGGCTAACTGATCTCACATTATATCGCTCTCTCAGCACATTTTGTATATTTTGTGATTGTCCATCCTCACCTTCAATCTGAGCTATACCAACTATTGGCTTATTGGTCTCCACCAGTTTTTTAATCCGTGTGGTAATTTCATATTCCAACCCTGTAGTAGTTTGAATGACGGGGAAGACTTCTTTTTTATCTTCATAAAGTATGACCATACCCATAAGAACGCGTTTGACTTCTAATTTATCATTTTCTACCACTTGCATTTGAACTGGCATAATGCCCGCTTTCTGGGCTTCCTGTTCAATATTTTGATCGTCTTCAGGCCGAAAAAATTCAAAGCGAATATTTCCATCTGAAAAAGCAGCATATTCTTCCAAAATATCCTGAAGGTAACGACGGTTATTCGCGTATTCACCTGGTAAATCATCAGAAAAATATACTTTCATCGTTAATAAGTCATCTACCTGCTCAACAACTGATTCACTGGAAGATGAGAGGGAATACATGTTGTTATCTGTTAGATCAAGACGGAAAAACTTGTTTCTGGAAATACCATTAAGTAAAAATAGGATGAAAAAAAGTATGACTCCTGGGATCAATACTGACTTTTTAAAATCAATGTTCTTTATTTTATCCATGATCTATTTCCACCGTCTGACTTCAAGTGTTTGAATCGTAAGAAAGATGAAAAATCCAATGACAGAAAAAAAGTAGATTAAATTCCTTGAATCGATAACACCTCGTGATATATTTGAAAGGTGGTAGTCTACAGCCAGAAATTGAATTATTCCCGCAATTGAATGAGGTACAAAGACTAATGTTTTATCCAGCATATAAAAAACAAGTACAAGAAAAACACCGATGATAAATGCAACAACCTGATTATCGGTTACACTGCTTGCATAGGTGCCCACAGCCGTATACATCGCACCCATTAAGGCTAAACCCAAGTAACCACTAAAAATGGCACCATAGTCCACGTTAGTACCAACCGATACCAGAGTGATAAAATGAATAGCTGTCGCTCCTAATCCGATTAAGATAAGGAAGAAGCCAGCAAGAAATTTACCTAATACAAATTCATAAGTATTAAGCGGCAGAGTTGAAATGGTTTCCATGGTGCCAATATTATTTTCTCTTGCAATGAGGCCCATGGAAACTGCCGGTATAAAAAAGAGATATACAAGCGGCACAATATCAAACAACATCCGTAAATCTGACTGGCCAAAAAGGAAAAAAGTATTTGTAAAAAAATATCCGTTTACAATGGCAAAAATCACCAAAAAGATATATGCCATTGGACTATTGAAATATCCGTGCAGTTCTCTTTTATATATGGTCCGAATGTTATGCATGTGCATCACTTTCGGTTGTCAAATCTCTGAATATATCCTCTAAATTAGTTGTATGAGGTGTCATTTTAAGTATTGTCCAATTATTTTCTACTGCATAACGGAAAAGATCTTCGCGTGGATCTTGATCTTTTCCATATTCAAACTGTATTTGCTGTATATCATTAGAAGTATTTAAAGAAACAAATTTCACTGAAGGAACTTTAGCTTGGATATGTTCAATTGTTTCAGGTGCTGCACCTTTGACTTCCATGTTCAATAGTACATTACCCATGAAATTGCTCATGAGCTCATCACTGGTTCCATTGGCTACAATTTCACCTTGATTGATAATCATTATTCGGTCAACAGTAGCCTGAATTTCCTGAAGGATATGACTGGACATAAAAACCAGTTTTTCTTTACCCAATTGTTTAATCAAACCTCGAATTTCAACAATCTGGTTTGGATCTAAACCTGTTACCGGTTCATCTAAAATCAAAATTTTCGGATCGTGAATCATAGCCGCTGCCAATCCGATGCGCTGCCTATACCCTTTAGAACAATCGGCAATATTTTTATGCACAACACCCCTTAAACCACATTCTTCAATAACACGAGAAAGCGCTTCTTTAAATTTACGACCTTTAATTTTTCTGATTCCCGCTAGGAATTCAAGATATTCATAAACGCGCATTTCCGTATAAAGAGGATTTAATTCTGGTAAGTAGCCTATTTGTTTCTGGATTTCATGAGTATTATCAATGATATTTAAATCATTGAATTCGATTTTTCCTGAAGTGGGAGCAAGATAACCGGTCATCATTTTCAGAGTAGTTGTTTTACCCGCACCATTGGCACCTAAGAAACCGACAATTTCCCCATCCTGGATATTAAAGGATATGGATTTTACCGCTTCAACAGTCCCATAATTCTTAGATAAATCCGTAACTTTAATCACCTGACTACATCCTCCTCAATTATATTTTTCTATATTATTAAAATATTGAATGTTTGAAATACAACGAACTATAACAAAAAGTTCCGGCGAAATTATAAAAAACAACAAAAAATAACAATCCGTCTGATTAAAGAATTAATTCTTTAATAATTTTTGTGTGGTTTGGCGAAGAACCACAGCAAGAACCAATAATCTTAGGATTCATTTTTAGATATTTTCCAATAATGTTTTTGAAATAATCTTTATTCACTTTCTTTTCGATCTTGCCATCTGGCTCAGGTTCAGTTAATCCTAAATTAGGATATACTCCCCATTCAGACCCCCAATCATCAATCATAAATTGTAAAGTTTCATCTGTTTTATCAATCGTATTGCAATTTAGCATAAGGCAATCAACTTGATCTTTAGCCAATTTATAAACGTCTTTTATCAGATGCCCTGATAAAAGATGATCTACATCCTTCACAATAAGGCTTAACCAAATTTTAGAGTCAACATTTTTTACAGTTTCCAATGCAATTTCTATTTCATCCAAATGACCCATAGTTTCAAATAGAATAACATCTACACCAGCATCTATAAACCAATTAACATTTTCACCATACGTGTCTTCAGCTATTTCACGTCCAGGGAACAATAATGGTTCATAACAATCTTCAATAGATGTAATGGATCCCCCAACTATGTTTGGATTCGCAGCACGGGCCAATTCTACGGCTTTCATCAAGCTGGACCTTGCCCTTTCCTGTGCTCTTTTTGGAGAATATCCAGCTTTACGGTAGGTCCATGTGGTGGTGCGGAACGTATTGGTACCAATAATATCTGCGCCAGCGGAAACATAATCACGGTGCACCGCTTTAACAATTTCAGGGTCAGTTATGTTCGCTTCCGCTGACCATAAAGGTAATGGAAGTTTTAATTCTCGTTCCATGAGTTCCGTACCCATGGCACCATCCATTATAAGAAGCCCATTATCCACAGGCATCATCACATTCTTTCATGGTTTTAAATGGGACAACACCATCGCATCCGCCCCATTTGAATTCTTTACACACTTTCTCTTCTTCATCATAATAATACCTAGGAATTAATGCTTTGCACGGTCCCGGTTCTGGATCCAAGTAACATTCCACGGATAATGGTATCGGTTTTTTCTCTTCGCACGAAAGGATCATAATAATAAATAAAATACAAAGTGATTTTATTTGAACCATTGAAACAATCGCAGGATAAAGAATATAATTAAATTCAGAATGATTAGGGTCGTCAGTGGTAGATAGAATTTAATATTACCAGAGCCAAGCCTTATATCGCCAGGAAGTCGGCCGATCCATCCAAGCTTATCAGAAAATTGATTCATGATTAATCCAATGAAAACGACAAATACTCCAAAATAAATAATCCATTTACCAAAATCTTTCATATTAAAAATTACAATAATATAAAAGGGTCTAGCTATTATTTATGCTAAACCCATTTAGTCAATTTGTAAAAACACACTTATATGTATTTACAAATTATTTATTCAAAACCAGGTAATCTAATGCTAGTTGAGTGAGCGCCTTGACACCGTATTTTAAGTTTTTCTCGTCAGCAAAAAAATATGGAGAATGATTCGGATAAGCCTTTGAAGGATCCTCTGCAACACCATTAAAAAAATACATTCCAGGAGCATGATCTGTAAAGAATGGAAAATCCTCTGCGCCAGTCACAAATGGTCTAATTAATACATTTTCATCTCCATAAACCCGTTTTAAGGATGGTATCATTTGTTCCGTTAGTGCGGGTTCATTGTAAGTCACCTTTGCAATGCCACTGAATATTTCAACTGTTGCTTCTGCACCTGATGCAGCAGCAATCATTTCAACCTTATTACGAATACTTTTATGAATATCCAGACGAATTTCATCATTAAACGTTCGAATAGTACCTTCCATAATGACTTCTTCCGGAATGATATTATTTCGGACGCCACCATGGATTGAACCGATAGTGACCACCGCTGGAACACTTGTAATATTGGTTTCTCGCGCAACAATAGTCTGCAGAGCCATCACAATTTGGGAAGAAACAACAATAGGATCCACTCCAGCCCAGGGCATAGCGCCATGAGTCTGACTACCTTTGACTACAATCTTCATTCTTTCTGCAGCAGCCATTAAGGGACCGGAACGATAATGTGCTTGCCCTACTTTCCCCGGCCACGCATGAAGCCCAAATATCGCATCCACCTTGGGATCATTCATAACACCCTCTTCAACCATATAAGTTGCGCCACCCTTTTCACCAAGCGGTGCTCCTTCTTCTGCCGGTTGAAAAATGAATTTTACTGTACCCGGTATATCTTGTCGAATACTTGCCAGGATTTCTGCTGCACCCATAAGCCCAGCAATATGGTTATCATGACCGCATGCATGCATCACATCCACTTCTTTACCTTGGTAAACGCCTTTGGATTTGGAAGCAAAAGGTATATTCACTTTTTCCTTTACAGGCAAACCGTCCATATCTGCCCTAAGCGCCACAACCTTGCCAGGACTTCCTCCTTTTAAAATGCCAACTACACCTGTGTGGGCTACCCCCGTCTGAACTTCTATTCCTAATGAACGGAGATGATTAGCTACTTTTTCTGAAGTTCGGAATTCTCGGTTTGATAACTCAGGATTTTGATGAAAATCCCTACGCCATTCGATGACCTTCCGTTCAATCTGGTCAGCCATACGATCAATATGTTGATTTAATATTTCAGGTGTTTGGCTAAAGCCGAATGAAATAATTACTAAATAACAAATAAATCGTTTCATAAAGTTCTCCAAATTAATATTTTTCCAAATCTCCATCACGGCGCTTTGCTTTTTTGACCATATTTTCTACGTCTTTGAGAAGTTGTTTCGCGTCATAAACAATACCGTCTTTGATTGTGTATTTAATGCCACCAACACGAACTACTTCATTGTTCTCATTGATCTTTATAGCACCAGTTCCATACAGTACTTTTAGATTAGCAATAGGGTTCTCATCCACAATAACAAGATCAGCAAGCATTCCCGGAGCTATAACTCCAAAATTTGGTTTTGTGCCCAGTGGTTTATGTAAGGTTTCCGCACCATGAAGCGTTGCAGCACGTATAACTTCTAGTGGATGAAATCCTGCTTCTTGAAGCATTTCTAACTCTTGTATATATCCAAAACCATATAAATTGTAAATAAACCCTGAATCAGAACCAGTAGTAACTCTACCGCCTGCATTTTTATACTCATTTAAAAATTGCATCCAAACCTGATAGAATTTTTTCCAGGCAATTTCATCATGAGTTGTCCAGTCAAACCAATATGAACCATGTGCTCTTCGGCTAGGCGTATAGAAATTCCATTGAGACGGTAGTGTATATTTTTCATGCCAGTCCGCATTGCGGGCCCGCATTACATCTCTACCCGCCGAATAAATTGTCATGGTTGGATCCAATGTAAAGTCTAAAGAAAGTAATTCTTTTTTCAATTCTTCCCATTTTTCACCATTTGGATTAACCAAGTTCCATTGTCTAGCTACTTGGCCAAAACGATGTTGTTCATTAGAATAGTTCATATCAACAGGCCATGGTTGGACATCATTATTCTCATACATGGACTCAAATAACCCATAATAATGAGTTTGAGTACCCAAACCAAGGCGAGCGGCATCAATCGTATTCATTCGTGCAACTCCAGTTTGACCCAAATGTGCGGTTGTACCCAAATTTTGTTTTGTTGCTTCATCAATCAGCGCTGCCATTAACGATGGCTCATAAGCACTTAATTTTAATCCATCGATACCTTTCTTAGCTGCATAGCGTACCCATTTACGTGCTGTCTCAGGATCGCGAACTGGTCCGCCTTTCCAGTCTTTGCCTCCACCTGCTCGCTGATAAGCCCAGATGCGGGGTGCAGTAATTTCATTTTTTGCTGATCGTTCTTTTTCACTTAATGTAAACTCCAATGACCCAAGTCCTACACCCCTTACTGAAGTAACTCCGTGAGCTAGCCAAAGTTTATATACATATTCTGTTTCAGGCGCTTTTTGCACACTACCAGCATGAACATGCATATCTACAAATCCTGGCATTACATATGAACCATGAGCATCAATTTCATAATCTCCTTTTTCCGGACGACGCTCTTCATTGATTGCAACACCTGGGTAACCAACACCACGAATGGATGCAATTCGATTACCTTCAATTACAATGTCTACGGGTCCACGAGGAGGTCCGCCAGCCCCATCTATAACAGTTGCACCTCGAATAACTAAGCGATCGTAAGGACCGTCACCTTCAGCTCTATCTGGCCCGGGTGCTATACCATCACGATTTGATTGTGCAATTACTAACGTAAATAAAACTGTAAACAGGACAGTTATGCGCATAATTTTTTTCATTAGATCAAACTCCTTATTTTTATTTTTATTTTCTTCTGAAGATAACCAATAATGTCTACGAATATAATCAAACCATAACTGATAATTCATTAATCCTTTTTTTAGATGTATTGTATGCTTTGATCTTTCCTCTTTTTTGAGCACCAATTGAAAAAATTGTTAACTTTTCAATTAACGTTTTCAGCATTGCATTTCTCTGGACTGATGTAAACTTCTTCATAATCAGTTTTTCCAATACTTTGATACGATGTGATTCTATTCCATCCTTAACCCTTGATAATTGATCCTCATGACCACCATATTTTTTTATTAATGATTCATCTATATAAAGCACTGGAAATTTAGCAGTGATCCGTAACCATAGATCGTAATCCTCACACACTTTTAAATCTTTATCAAAATAACCAACATCATCCAAAATTGATTGATGAAACAAAACTGACGATGGTGAAATTCTACACATATCCAGGCATTTGTAAAAAATATGGCCACCATATTTCTGATGTTTTTTCATCTGATTGACACGCACTCCATTACGAATCCATATTTCTTCTGTATGGCAAAATTTTATATCTGGACTTTGAGAAAGGGTCATAACCTGTTTTTCTAGTTTTTGTGGAAACCATTCATCGTCAGAGTCAAGCAAAGCAACCCAGTCAGAATTGGAAGACCTAATCCCCATATTCCGTGCCGAACTGACGCCTTTGTTGGTCTGTTGAAGTAATCTTATAGATGGAAAATTAGATTGGATATAATCGCTAGTTCCATCCGTGGAACCATCATCCACAACAATGATCTCAGAAGGAAATAAAGTTTGATTTAATACGGAATCAATCGAACGACCAATCGTCTTTCGCCGATTGTAAGTAGGGATAACAACCGAAATATTTCCAATATTATTCAAAAAGTTTCTGAGGATATTTTCCGGATGTAATCAGTTTTTGTATTGCCTCAACCACGTAGGGTTTATCCTCTTTATATGTTACACCAAACCACAATGAATCACTGCGCAATACTTGTACAGTTTCCCGACCATTTTGAATGAGATCATTGATTACGGTAGGAATTAAAAACTCACTATCTATTTCCTCGCCTTTTTCATTGAGAAAATGAAGAAACATTTCCTTTAGATAATTAAACAGAACTGGTGTAAATCCCCACATATTCACGGATACCGGTTCTTTGCCCTCCCATTCAACATTGCCTTCAGAAGTAATACAATTATCAATTTCCCGAATATTGTTTGTTTCGGTAACAGATGAAAGTTTACCATTTATCACTTCACAGATACCGCGGGTGACACCTCCAAAGGACGATAATGTCTGATTGAGGTGGTAAGCTACCATGCTGAAACCATTATTACCGCTGGTATAAAATTTCATTAATTCCTGGAAAGATTCTCTTCCATAAAAATCATCAGCATTGATCACACAAACTGGTCCATTAATTTGGTCTGCAGCAGATAAAATAGCATGACCCGTTCCCCATGGCTTTACTCTGCCCTCAGGATAAGTATATCCATTAGGCAAATCATCGATATTTTGATAAGCATAACCCACCTCAATTTTCCCAGTGTATTTAGCGGTGATTTTGGATTTAAAATCATTCTCAAAATCCTTACGGATAATAAAAACAACTTTATTAAACCCCGCTTCAATGGCATCATATACAGAATAATCAATTATCGTTTCACCATTAGGTCCCACTGAATCTAACTGTTTTAGTCCACCATAACGTGAACCCATCCCTGCTGCCATAATCATTAATGTAATATTATTCATTGATTCTCTTTCAGTTTGGAATAATATGTTAAATAAATTGATATTATTTTACGGTAGCATAGTTTCCATGAAAAATAAAAATAACAAAAAAAGTTCCTGCAATGGATGTCATGGCGATTGCGTTAGTGATACTTCAGTTGGTTTTAAAATTTCTGAAGACTTTAAACGTTTTAATCAAAAAGATGACATTTTCAGTCGATCATTTTGGGATGATCAAATCCATTCTGAAAAAACAGAAAGATTCTACACTTCCTATCGTAAACCGCTTAAAGAATGGAAAAAGGTGGATGGCTATCAACACCGTGATTTTTCGATTCGTAATGCTGCATGGCACGTAACAGATTTTTTCGCTGAACGATTGGAAAAATCACAAGATCGAAGAGAAGGATTTTTAGATTTTCTAACTGCGCACAGACCATCAGCAGCTGAATCCAGAGATATTCCAGATCCTTTAGAAATGAGTAGGGAGATCAAGCACGTAGCTAAACTCTTTGATGCTGACCTTTGCGGCATCACCTTTTACGATGAACGATGGACTTATGATAAACGGTTCAATCGAAACCAATTGGAAGAAGTCGAGATGGATCTTCCTGATGGTATTACAAATACTATTGTTGTGGCTCACGAAATGGATTATGAGCTTCTTCGCACTGTGCCATCTGCTCTGAGTGGAACTGCCACAGGTGTGGGTTATTCCCGAGACGTGACCACCCTTTTAGCTCTTGCACAGTACATTCGTAATCTGGGCTATCAGGCTTATGCCAGCATGAATGATACTGCTTTGTCCATTCCTATGGCTATACAGGCAGGTTTAGGTGAATATGGAAGACATGGCTTACTTATCACCAAAGAATTTGGTCCTAGGGTTCGCATTGGGAAAGTTTTCACCGATCTACCCCTAGCTCATGATAAACCTATCAATTTTGGTGTTGAGAAATTCTGCGATATTTGTCGTGAATGCACTAAAGCCTGTCCACCAGGAGCCATTGATGATGGCAAACAATTAGAAACCATTTATAATCAATCTAACATTCCTGGTATTGCGAAATGGACTACAGATGCTGAAAAATGTTTCGATTTTTGGGTAAAACAGGTCACTGACTGTTCGATTTGCATTCGTGTTTGTCCCTATAATAGGAAAATGCCAAAATGGGCATTCAAAACTTGGACAAATTTGATGGCAACACCCTTCAAACGTATAATTCTTTGGCTGGATAAAATTATCGGACAAGGAAAAAGGAATGCGCCTTCTAACTGGTGGAAGGGCCATTAATTGTTAATTCAGTTTTGTCCCTTCATCTGACTGAATGATATAAGCCTTTCCTCCAACACTTTCAATCGCTTCTGCCACTTTTTCAGGAGATTCAGGGGAATATGCAAACATGCATCCACCACCTCCAGAACCATTGATTTTCCCACCCAAAGCACCAGCATTCAAAGCTGCGTTCAGCATGGATTCTATTTTTGGCGTACTAACATGTAACACATCTCGTAATATCTGATGATGATCAGACAACAACTGACCAATTATAATATGATTCGGTTTATTTTTTTCCAATTCAGGTAAAGCATTTTTTAAAATATCTCGATTATTAATTGTACCATTAAACAGTATTTTTTCTTGATCATCCAAAGTTGAAAGATCAATATTATTATAGCTATTCAGATCAAATGTTGAATTTAATTTTTTTATTTTTTTGATAATATCTAACCGCAAATTTCGACAACGCTGGAGAATTGCCATTGTATCCTTTTGTTCACAGGAATCTCCCAATACAAAAGTCCCCAAATTCAAATTTAATTTTCTCATATAAATTTTAGGTATCGATTCAAGGTAGATCAGGTATCCCATAGCAGTAGAATATTGGTCCATCATTCCACCCGGTTCGTTGAATTCTCTCACTTCAGCATTATAGGCTAGCTCACCAATCTTTTGCTGATCCCAATCTGCTGGTTTATCTGCTATGTTAGATAAGAATTTTACCCAACCTACCATAATCGATGAGGAACTTCCGGTACCGGCCTGAATGGGTATATTGCTCATAATCTCACATTCGAATCCTGAAGTAAAAACAAGACCTTCTCTTTGGCAAATATTGATACCACTTTTGAAATAGTCTCGAGGTTTTGTGTAATTCAAATCATTTAACGAAAAAGATTCAGTCTCACCCAAATCGGGCTTATGGATAATGACCTTTTGATCCTGTCTTTTATTTCCTTTAATAATGGATCTTAACGATATCCCCATGGAAATGACGGGTAAACCCAGGTAATCCTGATGCTCCCCAAATAGACAAATTCGGCCAGGGGTACTTACTTCCACAGTTTTAATAAACCATATGATGAAGCGGCACCTAATCCACATATCAATAAGCCAGAAGTTGTTTGTCCATAGATCAACTGACCTACTCCCAACAGGAATCCGTATACAGCCACACAACCTAAGACCATGGATAAAATACCTTTCGGTACTGGCCACGGTTTATCTGATATATCATCAGAATATTTTACCCAACCGGGTCCCCCAGGATTCACTTTTATTACAAAATTTCGGAGAGTTTCCTCATCATCTGGAGGTGTGAAGTAAGTTGCAACAACCCAAACAATGGTTGTTAATAATGCGCCAATAACAATTTTTTGCCACCCTTCCAGACTAGATTCACCAAAATTAAAATAGCCAGCAATGATGATTGAACTAACCATGGCTACGATTTCGGTGTACGCATTAATCCGCCACCAGAACCACCGAAGGATATAGATGAGCCCTGTACCAGCACCTATCATTAATAATAAGGTAAAAGCCTGCCCAGCGCTTGTAAGCATGAGTCCAAGCCCCCCACCTAAGATAATAGATAGTACAGTAAATAACCGTCCGATCTGGACCAATTGTTTCTCTGATGCATTTTTATTAATAAAACGATGATAAAAATCATTCACCAAATAACTGGCACCCAGGTTCAATTGGGTGGACATAGTACTCATAAACGCAGCTATTAGTGATGCAGCAACCAAACCTAGAAGACCAGAAGGTAATAGAGTAAGCATAGCGGGGTAAGCTACGTCATGTCCCAGTTTGTCTGCTGATAAATTTGGAAAAGCTCTTTGAATATCTGTTAATTCAGGAAATATGATAAGTGAAGAAAGAGCAATCAAAATCCATGGCCAAGGGCGCAACGCATAATGAGCTACATTAAATAAAAATGTGGCAGCTACTGCATTCGGTTCATCCTTAGCAGAAAACATTCGTTGTGCAATATAACCGCCACCGCCTGGTTCAGCACCAGGATAATAACTGGCCCACCATTGTACGGCTAAAGGAACCAGCATTACCGGCACCCAAACATTGGGATCAGAAAAGTCCGGGATTAATGAAAGTTTATCAGATACATTGATATGTGATATAAGATTAGACAGGCCACCAACCTCTGGTAGATTTAATATATAAAGCATGGCCCATACCGAACCAATCATAGCCAATATAAATTGAACGAAATCCGTGATAATAACCGCTTTAAGTCCGCCCAAGGCAGAATAAGCCAACGTAATAGAACAGGCAATGGTAAGCGTCATCCACCCTGGCAAGCCTAGAACAATTTCACCGAATTTTACTGCAGCCAAACTTACTGCAGCCATGACCAATACATTAAATACCAACCCCAAATATAATGCACGGAATCCTCGTAAAAATGCAGCAGCCTTTCCACTGTAACGGAGTTCATAAAATTCAATATCTGTAAGCACACCGGATCGCCGCCATAATCGCGCATACACAAAAACCGTGAGCATACCGGTGAGTAAAAATGCCCACCAGGCCCAGTTCCCGGAAACACCATTCTGACGAACAAGATCCGTCACCAAATTTGGCGTATCCGTTGAAAAAGTGGTAGCTACCATACTCACACCTAGAAGCCACCAAGGCATATTCTGACCAGCTAAAAAGAAAGATTTGGTATCTTGACCTGCTTGCCGTGAGACCCAAAGTCCCACCACGAGTGAAAGCGCAAAATATGCCGCTATTATAGTCCAGTCAAATGTAGAAAGTGTCATTAATAATCTGCATTCAACCCAAAAATGGATTGATTATTTTTCCACTTCCCACGTGTAAAATCAGGAATTTTTACGGAAGCACTATTTAACATTATCGATTTTTCTGATAAGGGAGAAATCACGCTCATACTGACTGCATCATAAACATCGATCACAGGTTTACTATCTCCCTTGATTGCTTCAATAAATGCTCGAGCGATAAAGAAATCCATACCGCCGTGTCCTGCGCCAGCTGCCTGATTTTCAAAACGTTTCCATAATGGATGATCATACTTTTTTAAGTATTCCTCATCTGATTGCCAACGATGATCCTCAGGACTCATCCCTTCAATATAAATAGATTTATTATCTTTCATCCATATTCCCTGGGTCCCCTGGACACGAAAGTTCAAACTATATGGCCTGGGTGAATTAGTATCGTGGCTCAACATGATTGTTTGCCCGTTGGCGCATTTGATTATAGTGGTTACAATATCACCCAACTTAAATTTTACTTTTGCATTCGGATGATCTTTTCCACCGTTATCCACAATATACTTATTAAGCCCCCGGGTTTGTGTTGCAGTTGAAGACAGATGAACCATTCGATTTCCTCGATTAATATC
>LUMJ01000085.1_pt1 | contig 69108 bp, 59 predicted proteins | sample 729631 | NCBI WGS metagenome assembly LUMJ01 (sample SAMN03860266, study PRJNA289734) | marine metagenome | biome: seawater column; feature: ocean; material: water; isolation source: Red Sea water column Station 22 - depth 500m | place: Saudi Arabia: Red Sea | collected 2011-10-15 | depth 500 m
GTTCGGAAAGGATAAGCGCTGAAAGCATATAAGTGCGAAACCTGCCCCAAGATTAGTTCTCCCTATCTTTTTGATAATAAGGCTCGTTGTAGACTACAACGTTGATAGGCCACAAGTGTAAGTACAGTAATGTATTCAGCTGAGTGGTACTAATTGGCCGAAAGGCTTTATCAATCTTTTTTGATCAGTTGAAGATCCATGTCAGTTCCCAAAAATTTCTCCGGTGACAATAGCGTAGGAGTCACACCCGATACCATCTCGAACTCGGAAGTTAAGTCCTACTGCGCCGATGGTACTGCGCGGGAAACTAGCGTGGGAGAGTAGGTCGTTGCCGGGAACTTTATAAAAGCCCTGATTTTTATCGGGGCTTTTATTTTTTATATTGTGTTCGGTAAATTGACTATGTAAATCTTAATTAGTATCTGAAATAGTGAAAAGAATTACTCTAACTCATATCTTCTTTTTTATCTTTAGCTGGTCATTAGTATCGGCTCAAGCAAAACTGGATGGTCAGTTTTTTGAATATGCTACTTATTATATGAGTAATATTGATCTGCAGACTGGTGCCTCAGATGTGCCTTTTTTTCGTCATCGGATATATAGTGATAAATATCCCGTATTTGTAAAAGTCTGGTTTCGTGCCTCAATCTTATCACCGGCGCTTGATATTAATACTCGGACTACATTGATTGAATTGGAAATGCAACCAATTCAGATAAAAGAGTCTGTTATTATAGATAATCGAAATTTTTCCACCACTACTTCTACAATTTTTGATGAAGCTAACCCTCCTAATATTATTTCTGTAAACATTCAGCCTAAGGCTTCAATGAAGATTTCTGAATTTGAATCAATGATAAGCAATTTGTTGGTAACAGGGCAATTAGCACCAGGAGAATACCGTTTCGAATTAAAATTATATTCCGGCTCTTCAGAAGCAGATCTTTCTTTATCGGATCAAGATTCAAAATCAATGATTGTTGAATCTCCCTCAGGAATAAATCTTGAATCTCCGGGTGGAGCGTTAGCTGATACATCATTTAATGTTGTTTATACCACCTACCCTATTTTTAACTGGAGTAAAGGATCCTGCCGTAACTGTGAAACATATATTCGAGTGGCAGAATTCAAAGTTGGTTATCATTCGTCAACTGAAGAAGCTATCCGTGAGGAAAGAATGCTGCCATTTAACCAGTCTGATTTGTGGATGAGATTAGATGATGTAAGTACGTATCAATATCCAATATCTGGTGCGCGAAACTTAGAATATGGAAAAATTTATGTTTGGCAGATAAAAACGAGGATTCCTACCACAAGTGGGATGAAAGATGAAGTTTCCTCCATTTATTCTTTTAAAATAGCCAATCCATCAGAATCTACGAGTCCAGCTACAGAAGATCTCATTTTGGAGCAATTAAGGCAGGCTATTGGAGATGACCAATTTAATGCCATATTTGGACCGGGCAGTGCACTGCAGGGATTTAAGTCAACAGGGAAAATTTCACTGAATAATACCAATATTGACAAAAATACACTGCAGCAGATATTAAGCCAACTTGCCAAAAAAAATCTGACCATTAATTCTGTTAGGGTTGATTAAGAATATGATGCGATTAAAACAAATTGGCATGAGTTTGTTATTTATATCTGTGATATTAGGTGGTGATAGAATTGCTATTGTAACGAAAGTGATTGGATCCGTGAATTACACCCGTGGAAATGATGCAAGCAAATCGCTCAAAAAAGGACATATATTTGAAAGCGGAGATGTATTAAGAACCGAAAAAGGTGGATTTGCAGCACTAATATTTATTGATGATAAATCAGCTTTAAAAATTAAAGAAAATTCCGAATTAATCATTTCTGGTAAGCGAACAGCGAGAGCCATTGCAAAAGAAATTAATTTGGATAGCGGAACAATACGGGCACAGGTTGGAAAACAAAAGAGAGGGGATTTCGTTATACGTACTTCCGTATCAGTGGCATCCGTAAAAGGAACGGACTTTTGGCTCATTTCAGATCAGAAGGTGGGTGATTCAGTCATAGGACTAGAAGGAATTGTATCACTATTGAACCAAATTTCAGGTGAGACTTTGGATGTTACTAGCGGTTTTACCGGACTATCTTCTATGGATGGTTCATTACAATCTTTTAAAACAGATCCAAAAACTATTCCGGAAGATCCAGTAGGTTCAGCAGGGGACAGTAAGAAACTTATAATTGAATTTCAAGATGCTTCCGGTAAAAAGAAGACCTTAATTATCGATTATAAATAACATCATTAGTGAAATTCCGATGGTCATTTTTTCGTATAGGGGTTTTTATAATCCCTTTTCTTTTATCCTTACATTTCGTGTTCGCTCAAAATCAGATTTTAAGTCATATACCACCACCTAATGGAATTATCGGTCAGGATTTAATTCTTTCCGCCTCAACCTTAGAAAATTCGGATCAATTAGATGCAACACTTTATTACCGTTTACCAGGTGGTGAATCTTATCAAGAAATCCCCTTCCAGAAAAAAGGCTTTAACTGGGAAGCAACTATTCCTGGTTTTGGACTCACTGAAGATGGCTTGGAATATGTGGTTGCTTTTCAGTTTTGGGATGGTCGAATTGCATCATTCCCAACGTTAGATCCATTCAACAAACCTCATTTTCTGAATACCATTCCACCAGAAAATCAAATTCAATTAAGAGAATTTGGTGAGCTCCCTCCGGCAGAAGTGTTAATTCTATCACCGGAACCAAATGAAATCATTGATCAAAATTCCCTGATTATTGCAGCATCATTTTTTAATGCAAATGACGTAGATGCCGCTACAGTGCATCTTCTTTTGGACGGGGTTGATGTTTCTTCAAAAATGATATACGAAGAAGGTATCCTGATTTATGACCCGGGTACGTTAGATGTTGGAGGTCATACGGTTGAAATACTAATGAAAGATCTTGATCAGCAAGATATAGCGCCGGTAAGATGGTCTTTCATAATTGGGGCTGCCCCAAAAGATATTTCAGAATTATTTACATATTTTGGAAATATAAACAGTCGATTATCATCGGAAGAAGTTTCAGGTAATGCTTTAAATATTGCTGAAATTGCTGGTGACGTATCTGTGGATGTGAAGTGGGCAACACTAAATACCAACCTGCGCTTAACCACACGAGAATCTCAATATGCTCAACCGCAGAATCGATTTGGTACAAAATTTGTTTTTGGAAATATTCTGGATATGGATGTGGGTGATTTTTATCCTCGATTCAGCCCATTTACTATTGATGGGAAACGCGTTCGAGGCATTGGTATTGACGCTAATCTAAAATGGGTGAGATTGCAATACATTAAAGGAGAATTAAATCGAGCAGTTCATCAGCAGAATAAAATTAATGGTGGTTATCAAATCCTTCCCGACCTTACTGATACTAATGAAGACGGCTCAATAACATATTATCTTGATCGTACCGGTTTTGCATTCAAAAGAAAAATATTTGGTTTAAAAATGTCAGTGGATTTGTTCCCTAAAAAAATATTGTTTTTTGATAAAGCGGGTGTTCATTTCCTGCAAATACGTGATGATACAACTTCTGTCAATCGAATTTTAGGAAAAGCAGAATTTTATGCGGATGAATTAGTCCTTGGAGTAACACCGGGCAATTATAATATTGATTCATTTCGTCAAGCACTTGCTGCTGCCGGTCATTCATTGGAAGCACCACAATCTCATTGGAAAGGACAGACACCTCGAGACAATTTTGTTATTGGATTCAATCTTGGCAGGTCAGTAGATGATAAGAAATTGACGTTTGATTTCGATTGGAATATGAGCATGTTCAATCGCGATATATGGGATGGTGCCACGTCGAAATCTGATTTAAATACTATGTTAGCTGATTTCGATATTGACACGGATTTGATTCCTTTTGATCCGATAAAATTTAAAGATATATTTATTATGAATATCAATATGTCCCCATTCGTACCAATCGATTTAAATGCAATAACAAAGCGTCCCATATCTTCAATAATTAATATGCCTTCTTCTGCCTTTAACCTTCGTATAAGAGGTCATTATTCACTGAACAATTTTTTAATCGAATACCGCCAGGTAGGTCCTGAATTTGTCTCATTAGGTAATCCTTTTCTAAGGAATAACACCCGTCAGTTTATCATTTCGGACCGTGTATCATTATTGGAACGAAAATTGCTTCTCAATTTTGGATTTAAACATTTAGATAATAAAATTCTCAAGTCGACGGTGAATCCGTTAAATACAAATACTGTATTTTTGAATTTCACTTTTCTGCCGGGTCCAGGCATGCCATCTATTATTGTAAATTATCAATCTATTGGAAAAAATAATGAAAAAACCGAACTGGATTTAGTTGGGAACACCCCTGTTGATTTGCGCGAAGATTCTAAAGCGGCAACGAATATGATGGCTGTAACCATTCCCTTCAGCAGTGGTGATATAAAACAGAACTTGACCTTCAATATGGGTAGTGTGACTAATGTGGATCAACTGGATAAAAAACGAAGTGCGGGGTATCTGTTTCCTAAAACGGATTCAAAAACTATTTCGATTAATCTTTCTTCTACATTCCCAAGCCAATTAAAAACAAATACTCAATTTAGTCGAACGAAACTGGAAATTCCATCCATGGACGGCAATAAACTGATAAAAACACCCTATACGTGGACCAATATTTCTATTTCTGGGAATTACCGTCTACTTCAAGACAAAATGCTAGCGAAAGGATCAATATCCCTGTTAAATAGCCAGAGCCAAATAAAATCTCAGTTATTTGGTTTAAGAGCTGGGGCCGATTACCAGATTCGGAACAATCTTACTGCTTCTATCTTGGGTCAATTCAGATTGAATTATATTCCAAGTTATAAAAAAGATAAGTTGGATAATGATGGAAATGGAAAAGTAGATAATGCCGGTGAAGTTATGGAAATAAATTCAGTAGGTATTATATTGACACTTCAATATAACTTTTAACCGTGAAGGTCACTCCTCAGAGCATCCAAAAGTATATCCAGGAACATTGGATTGGTGGGGTTATTACTTTAGGCGCGATTATTGTCGTTACTCTTTTCCACTGGATTGGTGTATTTGATTCAATTGAACTAAAAACCTACGATTATCGTTTTAATAATGTCAGAGGCCCGCTTACAGGATGGACTGTTTCCGATTCGACATATATCAACAAGGGGACAGATGTTGTTTTAGTTGAAGTTGATGATGAGGCTTACCGTCTTTTGCCGGAAGAATGGCCCTATCCAAGAGGAAGTGTATGGGGTAGGGTTGTACGGAATCTTTATAAAGCAGGTGCCAAAGTAATCGTTTTTGATATACAATTTGATACCCCTGATAAAAAATCTGAAATTTATCAGGAATTAATTGAGTCGACCTCTCCCGAATATATCATTGGTCAGGTCCCTCATATCCGGGATACAACTGAGGCAAATTATATATCCAAAGCTTTACCATATATGGTACCGCGCCATGGGGACAAAATATTAGGGGAAGCCATCAGTGAGGCACAGATGTTTGGTACGACAATTGTGATGGATATAAAAATGGCGACAGAGGCAACATCAGTCCCTCCACAATATATCGTTTATCCTGTTGATCCAGTAAAAAATGCAAACCCAGAAATGGGTTTAATAAATGACCAAATGGATATGGATGGATTTTCACGCCGGTATGCCATTTTTGGAGTTATGGCCCATGAACCAGAAAAATATTATCTGAGCTTAGCGGTAAAAGCGTTAAAAGCATTCAAAGAAATTCCTGACACTTCCAAACCCTATTTTGATGGAGATAATTTGACATGGAAATATGGAGGGCAAACAATTAAAGCTTATGGCGCTGGAAATACATTTCTTGTGAATTACTATGGACCGGCTTCTGGATATAAGTACCAGGGTGAAAAAAATCTACCTGCGTGGGGAACATTCCCAAAATATTCATTAGCTTATGTGATTGATACTGAAGATGTTACACTTCGTGATCCGATGGAAGATCTGGATTGGATGAGTCAATTTCTTCCCGGAGAGATGCCTGAATGGATCAAAGCAATTGAGGATCCGCAAGAACAAAAAGAAATGATGGATGCCATGGGTATTGGTGAAGAATTTGATATCACGAGTTCACCTTTTTATAATAAAATAGTTGTCATTGGTGTTTCTGTAGAAGTATTGCTGGATTTAAAACGAACACCATATTATAATTTTTGGGGAATTCAACAAATGACTCCTGGGTATGAGACCCATGGCAACGCAATCCAAACCTTATTGGATAATAATTATATTGAAGTCCTAGGTGGGCAACTCACTGAATTGATTGATGGATATCCATATTCTCTTCCAACACTTCTGAACCATTCTTTATTGATCGCACTCATGAGTTTAATTGCATTTTCCATTTTGTCCTTTCTCAATCCCGTTTATGCAGGGATTCTCATTGTTATACAGGGCATTGCCTATTTTGCGGTTGCATGCGGTCTTTTTGTTGATGATTTATTTTGGTTTGTTAGAAATACATTAATGTCAATTTTGCCGGTTTCAACGGTGGCCGAAAATCCGCAATTATTTCAAACATCACTCCCTGAAATTGGAAAATCCTATGTAATACCTATCGTGGCACCAATTATCAGTTTAGTAGTCACCTACACAGGAAATGTGATTTACAAATTCATCAATGAGCAAAAAAATAAGAGATTCTTAAAAAGTACCTTTGGCGCCTATATTTCTCCTGATTTGATTGATCAGATGTATTCGGATAAACAGGAACCAAAATTGGGTGGCGTTGCTGGATATCATACCGCATTCTTTTCTGACATTCAAAGTTTTTCCGCATTTTCGGAAGTGTTGGAGCCGGAACGAATGGTAAGTCTCATGAATGAATACTTAACAGAAATGACTAATATTCTTCTCGAGCATAAGGGTACGCTGGATAAATATATTGGCGATGCGATTGTGGCTTTTTATGGTGCACCAGTCCCCTTGGAAAACCATGAATACCATGCCTGTCTGACAGCTCTAAAGATGGAAAAGAAACTTGAAATGATGAGAAGTGAATGGTCTTCAGATGAAGACTGGCCCAAGTTAGTTCATAATATTCGTCACCGTGTAGGCTTGAATTCTGGTCAAATGGTAACAGGGAATATGGGTTCAGCCATGCGGATGAATTATACGATGATGGGGGATACTGTTAACTTGGCTGCGCGCCTTGAGCCGGCAGCAAAACATTATGGTATTTATTTGTTGGTAGCAGAGAATACCCAAAAAGTTGTTGCAGACCAATTTGAATGGCGTTTTTTGGACTATCTTCGTGTGAAAGGAAAGAAAAAACCCGTCAAAGCTTATGAACTTTTATCACTAAAAAATGAATTGCCAGATGAAAAAGCGCAATTAGTTAAGGCATTTGATGAAGGAATAGATTTATACCATAACCAGGATTGGTTGAAAGCAAAAAAGCGCTTTAAGGATGCATTAAGTCTGGAAGAAGAATTTCCATATAGACCAACAACACCATCTGCAGTCTATATAGAACGGTGTGATCATTTCAAAAAAAATCCTCCAAAAAAAGACTGGGATGGTGTCTGGACAATGACAACGAAATAAGATCGATTCCTATTCTGAAGCAATTCAGCTTCGCTGTAATTTATACATCTAATTATTATGGAAAAATCCCGCGGAAAAATTCTTTGGATCGATGATGAAATTGACCTTCTCAAACCCCATATCCTTTTTTTAAAAGAAAAAGGATATTCCATTGCTACATGTTCCAATGGTCGAGATGGAGTATCGCAATCGAAAGATAAAATTTTTGATCTTGTACTTTTGGACCAATTCATGCCTGGTTTAGATGGCATGGATACACTTCGAGAAATTAAAGGTAACAATCCGGCACTACCAGTAATTATGATTACCAAGAGTGAAGAAGAATGGTTGATGGATGAAGCCATTTCAGAAAAAATAGCACATTTTTTGATCAAACCTATAAATCCCAATCAAATTTTTATTGCTTGTAAACAAGTGCTTGAAGATTCAAAAATTCGCGGTGAAAAAACAACTAGCGGCTATTTGCAGGAATTCCAAAAAATAGAAAAAAATATAGAGGATGCATCAACTTTTGAAAATTGGTGGGAAATTTATTTTCGGCTGGTGAAATGGCAATTGGATTTTGAAGAACAAAAGGAAGAGAGTTTAAATCAAATATTGAATGAACAAATCCATACGGGTAATCGAAAATTTACTCAATTTGTTGAGAATAATTATAAAAGTTGGTTATCCAAGAAAGATCGTCCAATCTTGTCTAGTGATATCTTTCAAAATTCAGTTCAACCCTTATTAGAAAATAACGAAAAAGTTTGCCTTCTAATTATGGATGCTATGCGACTGGATCAGTTTATGGCACTTTATCCACTATTGGCTGAAAACTATTCTATTCAGATAAAAAGTTCTTGTTCAATTCTCCCTACAGCGACACCATTTAGTCGAAATGCAATTTTTTCAGGATTGTTACCAGATGCATTCTGCCAAAAATATCCAAAACAAATTGAAGCAATGTCAATCGATAAAGGAAGTTTAAACCAATTAGAGGAAGAGTTTTTAATCGGTCAATTAAAGTCATTAGGTCTGGATAATAAATCACTCCATTACCATAAAATATGGCAGGTTGATGAAGGGCAAAAATTTCAAACTAGAGTTTTGCAGTATATCAATTATGAATTATTAGCAATTGTAGTGAATTTTGTTGATCAGTTGGCTCACCGGCGATCAGAATCTGATGTATTAAAAGAAATGGTTCCGGACGAAGCCGGATATCGTCAGGCAGTAAAAGGTTGGTACGAAAATTCTTGGATTCGTGCTGTATTAACAGAATTAGGTTCTTCTGGTTTTAAGGTAGTGATGACCAGTGATCATGGTAGTAAAATGGTAAATCGTAGTACCATGGTGGCAGCTGATAAATTTTCATCTACAGGGATTCGTTATAAACATGGAAGAAATATAAATGCCAGTCAAAAAAATGCGGTGGATATCAGAGAATTAAATAGTTATCACTTGCCTGCCCTAGGTCATCAGATAAATTATTTATTAGCAAAAGATGATTACTATTTTCTATACCCCAATGAACAACGCAAGTATAAAAATAAGTTAAAAGGTAGTTTTCAACATGGGGGTATCTCCATGGAAGAAATGATGGTTCCGGTCTTAATTATGGATCCAAAGTGATAGAACATATTTTTACTTCTGCGGCTGATACACAAAAATTTGGACAAAATCTCGCGCCAAGAATACCAGATAAATCCGTAATCGCTTTAATAGGCGAACTTGGTACAGGAAAAACGACTTTTACCCAAGGTTTTGCTAAAGGTATCGGCATTGAGGACCATGTAATTTCACCCACATTTAAGCTAGTAAGTGAATATAATTGTAATGATCAAATTCTTTACCATATTGATTGTTATCGTTTAAATACACCAGAAGAGTTTTTGAATATTGATGGTGAACATTATTTAAATCCGCCCAAAGGCATTACAATCATTGAGTGGCCTGAACGAATTGAACTTTACTGGTCAAATGATTGGACTTATATCTATTTCCATCATATTCCAGACAAGCCCAATTTTAGATTAATCAAAATTTCAGGTAAGTTTTAATGAATATTCTTTCCATTGATACATCAACAAATTGGTGTGGAATTGCACTCGTCCAACAAGGAGAATGCAGATATAAAATAGAAGAACAAATTCCCCGAAAACACGCAGAAAAACTTCCTCGTTTTTATGAATCGCTAAAGGATCAAGCTAATCTTGATGAGATCAATTTAAATGCTTTAGCTGTTTCAATTGGACCAGGATCATTTACAGGATTACGTGTTGGTTTGGGTTTTACAAAAGGTTTGGCCTTTGCGAAAGAATTGCCGATTGTACCTGTTCCAACTTTACAAATTGTGGCAGCAAACAGTGGTTTAATAAAAGACAAATTTACAGTAATGATGTATTCACATCGGGATATTATATATTATCAGAGGTTCACATATTCTAATAATGAATATAAACCAATCAATAAGGAAAAAGTGGGTAGTTGGAATTCAATTGAACATACCGAGTCAGCTGTTCATTATGGATGTGAAAAACTAATGGAGAATGTAACATATCCATCCGCTCAACCCTCTGCTGAAATGACCGGATTATTAGCTGAAAAATACTTTAATGAATGGGTTTTGGAAAATCCCTATGCCCTAGAACCAAATTATATTTCTCCGTTTGAATTAGGTCCAATAAAGTGAAAATCCGAAAAGCAACTTCGAAAGATTTGGTTTCAATACAAAAAATGGAAGGGCGGATATTTAATAATCCATGGTCAAATAAATCCATTCGAAATGAATTAAAAAGAGATAGAAACTCCTTAAATCTAGTAGCGGAAATGGATCAAAAAATTATAGGATATTTTTTTGCTCACTTATTAGATAATGAAATCCATATTTTAAATATTGCCATTGATGTTACATATCAGCACCAAGGATATGGAAAGCAATTTTTTAAAGAAATATTAGAGAATTATTTACAATATGGTGATGTGTATTTGGAGGTGAAACAATCTAATTTCCCTGCTATAAATTTGTATTTGAATTTTGGTTTTGAAGAAATTGATATTCGTGAAGCATATTATGCAGATGGTGAGGATGCGGTCATCATGGTAAAAAGAGAAAAAACTTATGGCTTGGTTTCGTAGGAAAGATAAAAATATTGAAGAGTTGGGGAAAAAAAATATTCCCAGCGGATTATGGACAAAATGCCCTACCTGTACGGAAATTCAATACAAGCCGGAACTAGATAAAAATCATTCCGTATGCCGGCATTGTGGTCACCATTTTCGTGTGTCTCCTGCTGTCTACCTAGAGCTCCTTATGGATCAAGGAAGTTTTGAAGAATTATTTGCAACTGTAAAATCTGCTGATCCGCTCAAATTTAAATCAGGGAAAAAATATACGGATCAATTGGAAACTGCTATGTCCAAAACTAGTCAAAATGATGCCATTAACTGCTATTCCGGAAAAATTAATGGTAAACACATCATTCTTGGTATTATGAATTTCGAGTTTATTGGTGGCAGTATGGGCTCAGTGGTGGGCGAATTGGTATCTCGTTCAATAGATCTATCTCGGGAGGAAAAATTACCGTTTGTCCTCGTTTGTGCTTCAGGAGGGGCGAGGATGCAGGAATCTGCTTTATCTCTTATGCAGTTGGCAAAAACCAGTTCAAAATTAGCACGCTTTCAAGATGAAGGTGGATTATTCATTCCAATTCTTACTGATCCTACCACAGGCGGCGTCACAGCAAGTTTTGGTATGCTGGGCGATGTTATTCTTGCTGAGCCAGGGGCACTTATTGGTTTTGCCGGTCCGCGCGTGATTAAACAAACGATTGGGGAAGATTTACCAGAAGGGTTCCAACGTGCAGAATTTCTGCAGGAGAAGGGGTTTGTTGATCACATTGTTTCCCGAGAAAATATGAAAGAAATACTTTCAAATTTAATTGGATTACTTGTTTCATGAAGCGGACCTCGATTTTAATTGCCAATGATGATGGCATTTTTGCAGATGGAATTTATGCATTATGGGAAGCAATGGCTGAGATTGGGGAAACAACGGTTGTTGCTCCTAATACAGAAAAGAGTGCCGTGGGCCATGCTATTACACTTTCTGATCCGATTCGTATTGAAAAAGTCAAAAGATCGGGTGGATTCAGTGGCTATGCTGTGAATGGTACACCAGCAGATTCGGTCAAGATTGCAATAAAAGCAATTATGGATAAAAAACCAGATATTATTATTTCGGGAATAAATGCTGGCGCAAATATTGGCCAGAGCCTACTTTATTCGGGAACAATTTCCGCTGCAACGGAAGGTACTTTTTTGGGAATACCTTCAATTGCTATCAGTTTGAATTCACTTAAAGGCGGAGATTGGTCAGGGGCAAAAATGGTTGCTCAAAAAGTGGTCAAATCAGTTTTAGAGCATGAACTGCCTAATGGGACACTACTAAACGTGAATGTTCCGAATATTCCAGAAAATGAATATAGAGGCTACCAGATAACCGAACAGGGTTCAATTTATTTCAAAGATAGTTTTGAAAAACGAGAAGACCCTCGTGGACGACTGTATTATTGGATGACGGGGAAAATTATAAATCCTGATACTGATATTCAAAATGACGGGGTTGCTTTAAAGAAAGGGTATGTGAGTATTACGCCTTTGCAACTGCAGATGACAAATATGAGTTATTTAGCTGAAATAAAAAAATGGGAGATTCAGTGAATCATTTGCATGCGGGGGGTGTTGTTATCCTTGATTTTGGTTCTCAGTACACGCAATTGATTGCACGAAGAATTCGTGAACAAAGTGTCTTTTCGGAAATATTACCCTCCAATACGAATATAAAAATAATTATGGAAAGGAAACCTAAAGCGCTGATTCTTTCTGGTGGACCGAGCAGTGTATTTGAAAAAAATGCTCCCGAATATGACATAAACATTTTTGATATAGACATTCCTATTTTAGGAATATGTTATGGTTTTCATTTATTAGCTCATCACTATGGCGGAAAGGTTGAATCGGGAACCCAGGGTGAATATGGATTAGCTAATATTCATCTGGATCAGTCTGATTCAATACTATATGGTGTTTCAGATGGGACACAAGTATGGATGAGTCACATGGATAAAGTTCAAGAACTACCGAAAGGGTGGTCCGTTCTTGCTAAATCATCTAATGGTATGGTAGCAGCGATGGCTAGTGTGGAAACAAAAAGGTATGCTACTCAATTTCACCCAGAAGTTGCTCATACAGTAGAAGGTGAATCAATTATAAACAATTTTTTATTTAAACTGGCCTGCTGCGAACCCAATTGGACTGCAGGTAATTTTATTAATGAACAAATCGAAACAATTCAAAATCATGTGGGGGATGGGAAAGTGATTTGTGGTGTGAGTGGTGGAGTGGATTCTTCTGTAGTGAGCGCATTAATTCATAAGGCTGTGGGGGGGCAATGTACATCAGTCCTAATTGACCATGGAATGTTACGAAAGAATGAAGCATCGCATTGTGTTTCTGCCTTGAAAGATGGTCTAGGAGTTAATATTTCGTCTTTTGATGAATCAGATGTTTTTTTATCTAATTTGTCTGGAGTCATTGAACCGGAAAAGAAACGAAAAATAATTGGTGAACAATTTATCAGATCATTTGAAAAAGTTGCAGCCCAGATAGGAGATGTGTCTTTTCTTGCTCAGGGAACTCTTTACCCGGATGTGATTGAAAGTGGCGAAGGTGTTGGCAATTCAGCCCATATTATTAAAAGTCATCATAATGTGGGAGGATTACCTAAGGATATGAATTTTAAATTGGTTGAACCTCTAAGGCAGTTATTCAAAGATGAGGTTCGAAATGTTGGAAGAGAACTGGGATTACCTGATTTACTAATTAATCGTCACCCCTTCCCTGGGCCCGGATTGGCAGTTCGGGTAATCGGGGAAATTACAAAAACGCGATTAGATATGTTAAGAGATGCAGATGACATTTTTATTCAAATGCTCCATCAAGAAAAACTTTACCATGAAATATGGCAGGCATTTGCTGTACTTATCCCGGTGAAAACGGTGGGTGTTATGGGCGACCAAAGAACCTACGAACATCTATTAGGATTGAGAGCAGTTACAAGTAGTGATGGTATGACTGCAGATTGGTTTAGAATGCCAGATGAAACACTAACAAAGATTTCGAATAAAATTGTAAATTCTGTGAAGGGAATTAACCGTGTCGTTTACGATGTCACGTCAAAACCTCCCGGAACTATTGAATGGGAATAAACTATTTTTAATTCTTATAATACAAAATTGCAACTAATTTGCATTCAATTCAACTTAAAGTGATTTACTTCACAATCAAATAAACAAAAAGCGTCTGGAATACAGAGGGTATGACTCTGCAGGTATTGCTGTTTTGGGGCAGGATGGTATCCAATTTATGAAACGAAGCGGAAAAGTTTCTGTATTGGATAAACAGATAGATGATTCCGTGTTAAAAGGAGAAATTGGGATTGGTCACACTCGCTGGGCAACTCATGGCGAACCCAATGATAAGAATGCCCACCCTCACTTTGATCAAACAGGAAAAATTGCCCTTATTCATAATGGAATTATTGAAAACTATTCCGCTATTAAAAAAGTTCTTGTTAATAAAGGGATAGAGTTTAAAAGTGATACAGACACAGAAGTTCTAGTGCAATTAATTTCTGATATCTATTATGCTGATGGTCTTTCATTTGAACAGGCAGTCCAGACTGCACTGAATCAAGTGATTGGGACTTACGGAGTTGTAACTATGTGTAGTGATGAACCCAAAAAAATTGTTGCTGCGAGCCATGGGAGTCCGCTCGTTCTAGGCCTTGGAGAGGATGAGTATTACATTGCCAGTGACGCTTCGCCAATTGTTGATCATACTCGAAATGTAATCTATTTAGATGAAGGGGAAATGATTACAATTGATGAAAATGGTCATGAAATCAGATCGATTAAAAGTGATACAGTTACCAATAAAATATCCACGGAAATCGGATTTTCCGTTGAAGAAATTGAAAAAGGGGAATTTCCACATTTTACTCTTAAGGAAATTCACGAACAAATTAATACAATAACAGATACAATGCGGGGTAGAATAAGTTTGGATAATGGGACAGCACATCTTGGAGGTATTAATGACCATTTAGTTCGGATTCAAAAAGCGGATAGAATTTATATTACCGCATGCGGAACGTCTTGGCATGCAGGTTTAATGGGAAAATATATTTTGGAAGAATATGTTGGGATTCCTGTACATGTAGAATATGCATCTGAATTTCGATATCGTCATCCGATTGTTAATAGTAAGACGGTAGTTATCGCCATTTCACAATCAGGTGAAACCGCAGATACACTCGCTGCCATCCGAAAGGCCAAATTAGATGGTGCATTAACCTTAGGTATTTGTAATGTGGTAGGGTCTTCAATCTCCCGAGAAACTGATTGTGGTATTTATACACATGCTGGCCCCGAAATTGGTGTGGCCTCCACAAAGGCATTTACATCACAAGTGACTGTTTTATATTTATTAGCCCTCTGTTTTGGAAGAAAAAAGAGTGTCTCCCGTATGGCAGGACAGCAGTTTATCAAAGCATTACTAAATATTCAGGGCCAGGTAAAAAATGTATTGGATGATTCGGATGCAATTTTAGATGTGGCAAAATCAACTGTTGATGCAGATAATTATCTTTATCTTGGTCGGGGGATGAATTTTCCAGTTGCGCTGGAAGGCGCATTAAAATTGAAAGAAATTTCATACATTCATGCCGAAGGTTATCCAGCGGCAGAAATGAAACATGGTCCAATTGCATTAATTGATGAAAACATGCCTGTCGTTTTCCTTGCACCTCATGATCAAACGTATGAAAAAATCTTTTCCAATATTCAGGAAGTAAAAGCCCGTAAAGGTATTATTATCACAGTTACGGATAAACGAACAAAAGATCTGGAAAAAATTTCTGATTTTATCATTGATGTGCCTTCAACCCATCCACGTATTTTTCCTATATTGGCATCTATTACTCTTCAGTTGTTGGCTTACCATTTAGCTATTTTGAGAGGAACGAATGTGGATAAACCTCGTAACCTTGCAAAGAGTGTTACAGTCGAATAAGTCCAATAATATCAAGATTTATAGAGATTTTAATTCTCAATAAACCCCATTATTTTTGGGGTTTTGTGTTTTATGGATCATTTTTTTGTAAATTGGACCTGAAATGAAAAAACTATATCTATTAATTCCGATCTTATTTCTGATTTACTTGGGGTGTGAAGATGAAAAGTCTAGTCTGGTCCCCGAAGATGAAAAATCTTGTGTTAGTGGTGAAGTCGAATTATGGGGTGATTGTTATTCAATAGAGAATACCGATAGTTTGAATTTAGCTTCCAGTAATCAAGTCAAAGGGTTAATTCCTCCAGAGATAGGTAATCTGACCAATCTGACTTATTTGACTTTATTGGGTAATGGACTTACAGGTCCAATTCCCCCAGAGATAGGTAATCTGACGAAACTGATTAAGTTAAATTTAGGTACAAATCAACTCACAGGTTCACTTCCTCCAGAGATAGGTAATCTAGCCAATTTGACTCATTTGATGTTAAATGTAAATCAACTCACTGGAGAAATTCCCTCAGAGATTGGGAAACTGACAAATCTAGAAGGGTTAGGGTTAGCTTACAGTCAATTCTCAGGAGAAATCCCCCCAGAGGTTGGGAACCTTAATAATTTGACCGGATTAAATTTATCTTTCAATCAACTCACAGGAAAGATTCCTGAGAGCATATGTGATATTTTTCCAAACCTTTCATTTTTATTTTCTGTCTCCAACAACCAACTCTGTCCCCCATATCCATCGTGTATTGAAAATTATGTAGGACAACAAAACACCACAAACTGTAGTTAACCCTATCTCCACTCAATCCTAAAATTCTTGATATTTTTAAGATTCAGTTTTGACAAAATTAAAAAAGATAATTTTCAATAAAAGAAAGGATTTATTAAATGAGAGAAGTAAGTAAACAAGGTAGTTGGGGAACAGGAAATACAATATTAGTTGGTACTAATATTATTTATATAAAATTAAGTGATGATAAAGTGGAAGAGGGTAAAATATTAGATTTTATAGATATGAAATGTGGACAAGGTTGGGAGATTAACGGTTTTGATAATAGGGAAGTAATACTACAAAGAAAAAAACTTAGTAAGTAAACGTTTATCTCGACTCAATCCTAAAATTCTTGATATTCTTAAGATTCAGTTTTGTAAATTATACCCGAAATGAACAAAATTAAGTTAAATCACTTTTTTCCCTTATTTCTATTTTGTCAAGTCATAGGCCAAAACTGGTTTCAATCTCAGTTAATTGAACGTCAGTTTAATCAAGCAGTAGAGCATTATAATGAAGGAAGGTATGCTACCAGTGAATCGGTCTTAAAAAAAATATTAGCTGGTGAATCGGGTGTTTATGAAGAATCTTCACTTGTATTATTAATAAAATCTCAAATTGGTTTAAATCGCAATCAATTAGCAAAAGAATCTTCGCGTCTCTTTTTAGAAAGATTTCCCGAAAGTATCTTTTTAAAAAATGTAATGGAAAGTTTGGGGGATTTATATGTTAATGAGCATAACTATTCATCGGCATACCGAATGTATCACCGTGCTAAGAAACTTTCTGATGACTTAGAATACAATAATAAAATCAATTCAAAGATTTTACGTCTAATTCAAATAAGATTACCCAATACGCTTATAGATGAGTTGCTTATATTAGAAACAGACCCTGTCATTAGAAATATTCATAATATTGCAAAAGCAAATACTGAAATATTAAATGGACGGCCGGATGATGGCGCTTTTACATTAAATCAAGTTGAATTGACCCATCTCCCTAATTTCTATTTTCCATTTTATGAAACGTTACTTCGTGCATCTTATGAGCCTTCCAATTTGGTTATCATGATTGGTATTGTATTACCTATTTCTGGTATTTATGCAGAAAAAGGTGATGCATTTTTAACTGGATTCTATAATGGTGAAAAATCAAGTGGTCAAAAAAATCAACGTTTGTCTATTCTAGCTCATGACACTAGAAGTAAGGGACTTGAAACAGTTAAGGTTGCCACTAATCTGGCGCGTCTCAATCAAATTTCTGCTTTTGTCTGTCCTTTAAATGATCCGTCATCATTGGCAATGGTAAGTGCCTTAGAATCGACTGATATTCCAATTCTGCTATCCAGTCCTCAAGAAAATGATTTGAGTGAAATCAATGATCTTGTTTATCAAATTAATTCAACGGTTGCAATGCAAGGAAAAGCTGCAGCCCATTATGCGGTTAATGTTTTAGGATTAGATAGTTTAGCAGTTATTGCTCCGGTAAATCATTATGGTGAGTCCCAGACTGATGCATTTATAGAAGAAGTTGATCGATTAGGAGGAACAGTTGTAGCTACAGAATGGTATTCTGACCAACCAAAAGACCTAGGGAGACAATTTAAATTATTAAGGAGAGTAGCATTTAATCTCTTACCGAAGGAGGAATCGTTTGATGAGGTGCTTGGGATGGAAATTGATAGCTTAGATGCATTATTTGATATATCAGCTGAAGACTTTTTTGACCTGCCGAAATCGGAAAAAAGGAAAATGTCCGCTGCGGATTCGGCTAAAATTGTTTTGAACACCATCCAAGGTATCTATCTTCCAATTAACAAAGATAATTTGGAATACATTGGCCCTCAAATTCCAATGTATAATTTAAATACCAAAATAATTGGTAATGAAAACTGGAAAGACCTCCAAGTATTACAAAAAGAAAATATTGGTCCTTATCTAAAAGGGATGTCAATTATTACAAATTTTTACAGACCGATGCTTGATTCTACATCCTACGAAGGTGAATTGTTAAATTCCTATTACTATGGATACAATACGGCACAATTATTAACACAATTAAATCTTGAGACACAAACGCGCCAATCCATTAATCAGTCGTTGCGATCTATCGATTTTTTTTCTGGAGAAGGATTCTACTATTCACCTGATCGCTCCAATCTCAATGTTAATGCTGCCTTTCAAATTCTTGAGTTTGATGGAAAAGGTTTTATACATCAAGGTGTATTTCATGGAGATTCACTTCGATTAGTATCGATCCAAAAACCTTAGAAGTAATTTATGAATTATATTGATTATTCTAATTTGTTTGATATTAACGGATTTCATGCTTTTTTATCCAAAAAACAAGTTGATTTTTCAGATTTTGAAAAGCGGAAGGAGTTTGTTGAATCTTTATCGCTTGATCATAATGGATTGGTAATGCTTGATCAGGTACATTCTAATCAAGTTAAAATGGTCAAAAAATCGGGAATTTTAGATAGTACCGATGGAGTTATATCAAACAAGAAAGATATTGTATTAAGCGTTCAGGTTGCAGATTGCATTCCATTATTTTTGGTTGATCGAGAAACAGGCTATTTTGCATTAATTCATTCAGGTTGGCGTGGGACTGCGGCAGAAATTGGAATAAAGGCAATATCCCAATTCCAAAAGACTGGTAGCCATACAGAAAATATCCTAGCACTAATGGGACCTTCAATAAACCAATGCTGTTATGAAATTGGTCCTGAGGTAAGCAATAGATTTGCCCCATCTTTTTTTCTGAATGGTACTGGCGACCGCAAAATGTTTGATTTGAAAGGTGCTCTAAAATATCAGTTAACACAATCGGGATTAGATACAGGGAATATCATGTCTGATGATACATGTACATTTTGCCAAGAAGAATTATATTTTTCCTTTCGACGCGATGGTATCAATTCTGGACGTATGGTAGCCATAACAGGTTGGCGTTAGTCTTTCTTTTTATTCTTTAGTCATTCCCATAACTTCACACTTAATTTTTCTTTCAAATGACAGTTTATGATGCAATTATACTGGGTATCGTTCAGGGAATAACTGAGTTTTTACCCATAAGCAGTTCCGGTCATTTAGTTATTGCGCAGGCATTGTTAGGCATCAACATGCCAGGGAATGTATTAGAAGTGATCACCCATATTGGAACTCTTTTTAGTGTCATATTTGTTTTTTGGAAAGAATTAATTTCAATTTTTAAAACAATTCAAAATTCTGCTACAAAAATATACATTTTATTTTTATTCATCGGTACTATCCCAGCGATAGTAATCGGATTAGGCGGTAAAAATATTATTTCTGGTTTCTTCGACTCAATTTATGTTGTCGGAGGCGCATTGTTATTTACGGGCATTATTTTATTGACCACTCAAAAGTTATCGCTTAAGGATAACCAACTGAATTGGAAAAAAAGAATTTTCATTTCTGTTAGCAATACCTGCTATTTCAGGAGCAGGTTTATTGATAGCTTTGGATTTGAAAGATGGACCTATTTCAATCCCAATAACACAATTAATGGCTGCTTTTATCAGTTCATTTTCAGTTGGGTATATTTCTTTAAAATGGTTATTAGGTTTATTAGAAAGTGGTAAGTTTCATCGTTTTGGATATTATTGTATAACCCTTGGGTTGATTACCTTCTGCATAGGTTAAGATGGCACGATATAAAATAAATAATACTCCGTTTAAAGAATCAATTCAGTTATTAGAAAAAGATAACATAAAACCCATATATTTTTTAATGGGAGAGGATCAATACCTTCAGCAATTATTTTCTGAGAGATTAGCAAATATCTTATTTAATAATGAACCCATTCTAAAGACGATGCTTATACCAGATGAAATGAAATCAAATGATATTATTGATCATTTAACTTCTACTGATTTATTCAGTAATAAAAAACTATTTTTACTCCGTAGTCCATCTGCTTTAAAAGGAAAATCTAGAGATGAATTACTTGAATATTGTAGAAATCCTATTGATGGTCATTTCCTTATTATCCTACAGGATGAGTATGGTGCAAGTAATAAATTTTTATCATCTTTAGTCGGAATAGTAAATCCAATTTCCTGCTCTACACCATTCGATAATGAAATGATTTATTGGGCAAAAAATTTCTTTCAAGAAAATAATGTCAATAATGTGCCACTTGAGATTTTAAAATCTGTGATTGAAATTGCTGGAGATTCACTTAACCATTTAAAAAATGAAATTGATAAAATTGCAATTTTATCAGAATCAAATAATGAAATAAAAAAGTCTGATATTGAAAAATTTTCAGGATGGAAAAGAAAATTTCGACAATTTGAATTTCTAAATTATTTGGGCCAAAAAAAACTGAAAGAAACTATACAGATCGGTCGTGCATTGGTATCGCAAGATATATCTATGATAAACTTAATATACCCTCTTACTGAATTTTTCCAGGAATTATTATTTTTAAAAATTTCCCAGGGAACAAATAGAGTAAAAAAAGGTTACACCAGATTATCACCTAGTGTGAATAAGAAGTTACCCAATTATGCAAACCGGTATACAAGTAAAGAAATCATTCTTGCACTCAAACGATTGGCCCACATTGATCGGCAACTGAAAACGTCACAGATTAAAGATGAGTCAGCTATCACCGAATTTGTCTATGCAACCCTTAGCAATGGATAATCAATTCCGTTATACGGATGAGGAATTAATTGCACGTTTCCAGGAGGGTGATGAACAGGCTTACACTGAGTTAGTAAACCGCTATCGAGATAAACTTATAACATTTGTTTATCGTTTTGTGAATGAATTTGAAAAAGCAGAGGATATTGTCCAGGATGCATTGTTTAAATTGTATACCCATAAGCATTATTATCGAAATATTGCCAAATTTTCCACTTGGATTTATACAATAGCTGGGAACTTAGCTAAAACGGAATTACGAAAGAAAAAGCAACGCAAAGAAACAAGTATCAGTCAAATGGGGCCTGAAGATCGTGATTATGAACTTCCATCTGTTGCGCCTGATACGGATGAGAAAGCTCAAAGTGAATACTTTGAGAAAAGAATACAAACTGCAATCCAAAGACTTCCGCTTCACTTTAGAATAGTAATTATCCTACGAGATATTCAGGAACTTTCATATGAAGAGATTAGTAATATAGTAGATGTCCCACTGGGAACCGTAAAATCTCGAATTAATCGGGCAAGACTTCAACTTCAAAAAGAATTAATAGATTTAAAATAGGAGAATACATATTAATGGATCGCTACCAATTTGAAGATGCCATCTCAGCATATTTAGACAATGAATTAAGTTTAACTGAGAGACAGGCATTTGAGACGTATATGAACGAAAATCCTGATGCCAAAGAACTTGTAGATGCAATCAGGTTGACAATTAAATCGATGAAAAATTTAACTGTAATCAAAACTTCTGATAATTTTATTTTGAATTTGTCAAAAAGAATTGAATTTGAGAAAAACCGACCTTCTAAAAAGATAGTTAAACGGTCTTCAAAATCATTGTTCGGATTCACACCATTGTATGCAGGTTTAATGACCGTGCTGGTGGTTTCTTTTATTACTGTTGGTGTAAACCTGTGGCCTGTAAATGAAAAATCGGTTGATATTGCACCGGCTTTTACAGGAAATATTTCCGAAACTCCGAAACCAGCTTCTACGCTTCCAACTGTATCATCAGATAGTAAAACTATTCTAACTGCTGCAAATGCAGATTCAGCTGATTCTACAGTAGATAAAAAGAAAAAATATAAGTTGGACGATAAAGTTAAGTTTGTAAAAGACCGGCATTAATTAACAAAAAAATAAATTTAATAAAATCCCTGTTGTTGATGTATTTCACTTCAGGGATTTTTATTTTTTAGTATGCCATACTACCGACAAATCGCCGTACTCCTCCTTTTTTTCTTAATCCTCTTCATATTTATTTATCCTAATCAAGACAGTTTTATTTATCCTATCCTCAAAGGTGTTGCCATTGGTGGTCTCGTTGTCATCTTTATTTCCTTCGCATTTCCGCAAGTTTTCAAAATTAGAGAAATGCAAACAGTAGACATAGAATATTCAGAAATTGGTCTAAAAGAACCATCTCTTTCTATGAATGTCAAAACCCAGTACAAAAGATTATTGTTGCAAATACTCGACTTGGTTAAGAATGTTAATGCCAAGTTTTCTGCTGGGATATATATGATTGATCCTGATAATAAAGGATATACTTGCCAGGAAAAATCTTATCCTGATTTTTCAAATTTTATTGAAACTGATAATGAAATAATAGCTGAAATAGTCAAAAAAAGAAAACCAAGCTTATTTAAAAACAGTAATAAAAACACAGGCTGGGATGAATTGCTTGGTTCGAGGACTTGGCGTGGTAGTGAAACATTAATAGGTTTTCCTGTATTATATGATGAAAATATCGTTGGTGTTTTAATGGTATATATGGATCATTTTTCATCAATACTTGATCGGGATCAGGAAATTATAGAAAGACTCAGTCAATTTATTACTCATGGAATGGAAGATTTAGAATACATGGAAGCACTCATGATTGATAATCAATTTAATTTTCGCTTGGCGAATTTATTTGACCAATTCGAAGTAAAATCTGATGATTCTGAATTATTTGAATCTATTCGTAGTATATGTCGCTCCTTTTTTCAATATGATAAATTGACCATTGTTTTATCGACTGAAGATAAAGAAAAAGCTGTTATCAAACTTGTAGATGGACTTCTTGATGATGCTGACAAAGGCATGGAATTTATAATTCAAAACAGTCTTCATGGGAAGGCCATCCAAGATAACACAATTTTCTGCTCGAATTCATGGTTTGATGAATATCCTAATATGGGGCGATTTAAATCAGGTGAAATGAATGAATATAATTTTATGTCTGTGTTAAGCATTCCACTTAGATCAGATGGTGAATCCAGAGGTGCAATTACTTTGGAACGGTTAAGGTCAAAGGTCTATTCTGATAAAGATATCAGATTACTTAAATTATTGTGCAGCAAAATAAGCACCATCCTGAACTGGCAGGAGACATATAAAAAAGTACACATCACCTCAATTCATGATGGTTTAACGGGACTTCTAAATCATAAAGCGTTTATGAATCGATTTAAAGAAGAAGTCAGCCGAGCTGGAAGATTTAACCAAATGTTTGGCCTGATTATCTTGGATTTGGATAAGTTTAAGTCGATTAATGATTCATATGGCCATTTATATGGTGATTATGTACTTGAGGAGGTTGCAAAAATTATTTCTGAAAGTGTTCGTACTATTGACGTGGTTGGACGCTATGGTGGAGAGGAATTTGCTGTTTTGCTAATCAATTCGGATATTGAAGATTGTTTACCTGTGGCTGAAAGGATTGTAACCTCAATTGGAGCAAAAACATTTTTAAAAAGTGGTATAGCTACTAATATAACAATCAGCGGAGGAATGGCTGGATTTCCCAGTCATGACGAACAGGCCGAAGGTTTAATTGAAAAAGCAGATAAAGCAATGTATGAAACTAAATCTATCGGTGGGGATGGAGTTACGATCACAACTGATGTCTAATAAATATCTTCTGTTTTTCGGAACATCAGCGTTTCTTAAATGTTTAGATTCCCGAGAAGAAATTCAAATGAAAATAAACCAATTAATTGTCTCTCTTTTTTTAATACTTGGATTTTTTGGATGTGGAACGTCATCAGCTAATACCCCAGGTCCACAAAATGAAATCCAAAGCAAGCAAAAATTGGAAAAAACACCTAATCCTGAAGGGTTACGTCATTTTATGGATGGTCAGATGATGCTAAATCAAGGTGATTTTGCTCTAGCAATTTTAGAATTCCAGCAAGCATTGGAACTGGATCCTGGAGTTGGAGCGATTCATACATCCATTGCAGAGTGTTATTGGAATTTGGGGAAAGCGGCCATGGCTGAAAAACACCTTAAATTAGCGCTTACTTTAGATCCTAAGGACAGCCAGGCGCTCAACATGTTAGCAGATCAATATATACTTCAAAAAAATTATGAAGGGGCGCAAAAATCCTTTGAAGAATTGCATATATTAAAACCAGACGAAGTTAGATATATTATTGCATTGGGCGAACTTGAAAAAATAAAAAAGAATTATTTAGAATCATTAGAACTATATCTAAAAGCCCATAAGCTTGAACCATCTCGGTTAGAATTATTGGAAACGGCTGGAAGATTAGCGTTTCAAATCAAAGATTTTGATCGTGCCCAAGCTATTTTTAAGCAATTGACTATTCTTGAACCAAATCAACCCAGATTAATGGGAATGTTTATTGACCTTGTTATGAATTCAAAAGATTATCAAGAAGGAATCGATGTAATAAACTCTTTAAATATGAAACATGGCGAATCTCCTGAGAGAATGGCTCAAATGGGGTTGTTGATGTATAAAATAGGAGAAAAAGAAAAAGCAATAGATTTCCTAGAGTCAGCTATTGAAGATTTACCTCAAAACACGAATTATTATTTTTCGTTATTTGATTTATACATGGATGAGAATGAAAATGAAAAAGCATCCAAGATCGCCGATCAATTAATTACGAGTTCTCCTGAAGATTGGCGTGGTTACTATAGTCGATCTCTTGTATATATGAATGAGAAGGATTTTAAAGAAGTCATCTCACTGTTGGAGCCTGTTGCTGATACTTTTGAAAAAATTTATTCAATTCAATATTTACTGGGATTAGGGTATAACCAATTGAAGCAATATAAAGCTGCAAGAAAATATTTTAATCGGGCATTAACAATCCGGCCTAATTCCCTTAATGTCCTTCATTCTATTGCCATTTTATATGATGAATTAAAGGAATGGGATAAATCGGATAAAATTTATAATCAGCTAATTCAATCTGACAGTTCTGATGCACAAGCATGTAATAATTATGCTTATAGCCTTGTGGAGAGAAATCAAAGTTTAGATAAAGCACTCAAGATGGCAAAGAAAGCGATCAATATAGAGCCTGAGAATCCATCTTATTTAGATACCATTGGCTGGATTTATTTCAAATTAAATAATCATGAAAAAGCAAAAGAATATATAGAAGCATCTATAAAAATTAATGGAGATAATGCTGTCGTCCTTGAACATTTAGGAGATATTCTCATGAAAATTCATAGGAAAGATGACGCATTAAAGTATTATCAACGGGCCTTGGATTTGGATAAAAATAATGCTCGGTTAATTAAAAAGACATCCCTTGAATAAACTATTTTATGCATTCATATTGTTCATCCTGATTACAGGGTGTACACAGTTACCATCTATTGAATCTGAACCGTACTTAGAACAGCGGACAGCCTTTCCAAATTTAGATGATAAAAAATCCTGTCGGGGTAAAGGGTATATTATTTCGCAAGGAGAAATGAAAGGTCGATTGAATTTTACTTTTACATCTACTCGAGATACAGCCTTTATACAATTCAAAGATTTAATTGGGAGAAAAACGCTTTTTCTCATTTTAAGTGATAAATCGATTGATGCATGGGATATGCTTCATAATCAACGATATGACAAAGCCTCAATTCTTATTTCGCTGCCATTTTTTGAAATGATTCAACCTGACGATATGCGAACATTCCTGTGGGGAGAAATTCCGAAAATATTTTCTGATCCTGATATAATAAAAAATCAATCTGAACAAATTTCCGGTGAAATTCAATTTCGATCAAATCAAACGGAGCATGGGCCACTTGTTGAACATGTCACTTTTAATATGAAAGATGAAAGTCAAAAAATTGAACTAGTATTAATGGACCGTGAATATGATGTACAATATCCTCATCTAATTCGGAAAATTCCAGATTCGATCCCACCAATAAGGGTAAATTCATGAGAATTTCAGTTATAATTCCTGTTTATAACGAAGTGGAATCATTGAGAGAGCTTTACCAGGAGTTAGTACAAGCTCTGGCACCATATGAAAAATATGAAATTCTTTTTATTGATGACGGTTCTACTGATGGTTCTTTTGATGTCATCAAGGAATTAGGTGAAACGGATACCCATGTTAATTTATTCCAATTCCATCGGAATTATGGGAAATCGGCAGCACTGGCAGAAGGTTTCAAATATGCTGAAGGTGATCAAATCATTACGATGGATGCAGATTTACAAGATGATCCTTCGGAAATAACAAATTTAGTTCAAAAGCTTGAAGAGGGTTTTGACCTTGTTTCAGGATGGAAAAAAAATCGTAAAGACCCCTTATCTAAAAAGTTGCCATCCAAATTATTCAATTTTATAACCCGGTTATTTACCGGGGTTAGAATCCATGATTTTAATTGTGGTTTAAAAATATATCGCAAAGCAGTGATCAAAACATTAGAAATTTATGGAGGGAGGCATCGATATATACCTGCCTTAGCAGGGCAGAAGAAATTCAAAGTGGCTGAAATAGTTGTTAACCATCGGCCACGTCTGCATGGTGAGACCAAATATGGAGGTTCTCGTTTTTTTCACGGATTATTTGATTTGATATCGATTTTATTTTTATCAAGATATACTCAGAGTCCACTTTATTTTTTCGGAAAAATTGGACTTTTTACCTTTCTGATTGGATTGGGCGTTGATTGTTATGTTATTTATTTAAAGTACTTTTTAGGAGAACCTTTTGCAAAACATATGGCACTTCTGATGCTAGGCGTGCTGATTATTGTTATCGGGATTCAATTCTTTTCCATCGGTTTGGTAGGTGAAATGATTGCCAACTCAAATCAGGATAAAGAATCCCGAATAAAAGGTATTTATAAATCTTAATCATTTAGATTTGCCCTGATGCGTATTGTGCTTGTGGGACCATTTCCGCCTTATCGTGGTGGGATTTCTATGTTCAACCATTCCTTAGCAAAGGAATTATCCAAAGCGCATGAAATCCACAGAATATCATTTTCCTTGCAATATCCTAAGTCATTATTTCCGGGGAAATCACAGTTTTTTGATTTTGAAGATGAAAAAGTGGAAAGATTGATTAATTCAGTCAACCCATTTACATGGAAAAAGACAGTAAAATATATTAATAATATTGAACCAGATGTGGTCATTTTTCAGTATTGGATGCCCTTTTTTGCTCCAGCATTTTCATCGATTGCTAAAGGAATTAAGAAAGGGTCTGGTGCTAAAATCTTAGTGAATTGTAATAATATTACTCCTCATGAACCTCGAACCACTGATTCTCTGATGACAGCAAAGTTTTTCAGTTATTGCGACGGGTTTATCGTAATGTCTAAAACGGTGGAAGAAGATTTATTTCGGATTCAATCCAATCCTAAATACAGAAAAACACCTCACCCAGTTTATGATGTATTTGGTAAATCCCTGGATCAGCAAAAAGCTAAAACTATGATTGGCATTAGAGATGAAAAGGTTATCTTAAATTTTGGACTTATTCGGGATTATAAAGGGTTAGATCTTTTAATTGAATCCGCCAAATACCTTAAGGTGGGATTGAATAATTTTAAAATCCTCGTTGTAGGTGAATGTTATGGGAATGAAAATAATTATTTTCAATTAGCTGAAAAAAATGATGTTATGGATGTGATTGACTTTTGTTTTGAGTTTGTACCTAATGAAAGTGTGAATCAATATTTCTGTGCAGCTGATTTGATTGTTTTACCTTATAAATCTGCAACCCAAAGCGGAGTTATACCAATTGCCTATCATTTTGATAAACCGGTAGTTGTATCAAATGTTGGAGGGTTACCAGAAATCGTGCAAGATGGTAGAACGGGATTTATTTGTGAGCCAGACGCAAAACAAATTGCTGATCGGATTAAAAGATATTTTAATTCTGACCCGGAAAAATTTTCATCATTCATTTCAGAATATAAAAGGCAGTTTTCTTGGGAAATTTTTGTAAAAGTTTTATTGGAGTTAATTGATTCTTGATGGCAGGATCTGTCAATTTATTCGTATTAAACTGGAATGGCCGAGACCTAACACTGGATTGCCTTTCTTCCCTTGAAAAGATTACCTATCCAAATGTAAAAGTTTATGTTATTGATAATGGGTCCTCCGATAATTCTGTAACGGAAATCCAAAATCAATTTCCTGATTTTGAAATAATTCAATTACCGGAAAATTACGGATTTTCTAGAGGAAATAATGCCGGGTTTCAATTGGTTAAACAAAAAGCAGATTTTACCATTTTCCTGAATAATGATACAGTTGTTGATCCTTATTTTGTTGAACCTTTAATAAACGAAATGGAATCTAATTCAACTGTAAAACAGGCAACCCCAAAAATATTTTATGCGGATGATCTTGAATACATTTGGTTTGGAGGGGGTAAGATAAATTTATGGGCTGGGTGGATACGTCATCTTGGTATTCGTCAAAAAGATTCAACTCAGTTTTCATTTAATCGGAATGTCGATTATGCTACTGGCTGCTGTGTTTGTATGCGTACAGAAGATTTTGAATCAATAGGTATGTTTGATGAATCATTCTTTATGTATGGAGAAGATGTAGATTTATCACTTCGGTTCAGAGAGCAGGGTGGGCAAATTCTTTTTGTTCCCGAATCAAAAATATGGCATAAAGTATCGTCTTCTATTGGTGCACAATTTTCGATTAGAAAGTGGAAAAGAAAAAATATTGGCAAAATAAAGTTGATCGCAAAGCATATAAAACCGTATCAAATACCATTTTCACTAGTATTGACGATATTTTTTAGTCTTTTAGAATTAATATTTTCATTTATTATAAGTTTGAATAAAAAGAAATAATGAAAGGATATTCAGAAAATTACTGGGCCAAAAGAGCCAAACAATACAATAAAACAAATTGGGTAAAGAATGAGGACTTTATGGATACATTTCTTGGAATGTTGCCCGATAAAAAATATGACCCAATTTTAGAGGTGGGTATAGGAACAGGTGCAGTTGCGGAGAAGGTTTGTGAAAAGATTGGACCATTAACCGGTGTTGATATCAGTAAAGAAATGATTTCACAAATTGATCATTCAGAAATAACACCCATCTTGGCAAATGCTCATGATTTACCTTTTGAGGATGCATATTTCTCATTGATCCTAATGCGAAATGTGATTCACTATCTTGACGATCCTAAGTTAGCTTTTTCTGAGATTTATAGATGTTTAATGCCAGATGGGTATTTTTTATTTTCCCAAGTCGTTCCACCTGATGACTCAATATCAGAGGAATATGATTGGTTAGTGGGCCGCAATATTCATTATCCTACACAAGGAGAGATTGTCCAATTATTTTCTGAATATACAAGTGTAACTCAAGATAATTTCAGTTTAAGAAATCAAAGTATCATAAATTGGTTAAATAATACCTGTAATGATGAATATCAAAAGAAACATACCATAGAACGTCATAGGCAAACATCAGATGCTTATAAACGGTTAGCTAATTTTAGGGAAACAGAAAACGATATGTTTGTTGATATAAAGCATTTTATGATATTGGGACAAAAGATTTAGGATAATGGATATGGGAATTATAAATCGCTATAAAGAAATTTCTTTATTTAGAAAACATTTTGATATAATAACAAACAATATTCATTACCCTATTGCAAATTTACTTTGCGCAGTTATTTCTACATCTTTTATAACGCCTAATATGGTTACTTTTTTTGCAGTTTTATCAGAACTGGGTGCAATATGGCTTATATTTGTTAATCTAGCAGAAAATAAAATAATCATCATATTATTGCTTCAATTAGGGTGGATTCTTGATTTAATGGATGGGCTGTTAGCAAGATATAAAAAACTCGGGTTCTACCACCCGACGAATCCATCTTTAAAGGGGTATTATTGGGATGCAGTTTCAGATCATATCCTTAGGTTAATAGTATTAACATCCTTGGGAATTCATTTAGCCCAACAAGAACAGTATGGATTTTACTACGCTTTTGGAGGGATTTTGATTCATGCGATCACTCAAGTAGAGCACATTATTAGAGATTATATTTTAAAAGATATCGAGAATCATCAATCGACAAAAGGTAATAAAAGAAAAGTTATTGATATGGTGGTTTTACTATTTAATAATATATATATATTCTATTTCATTTTCATTTTGTGGAATAGAATAGATTTATTGTTTATCGTTCTTCCAACTATCCAAGTATTGTTATTAATTAAAAGGTTTTTCCAATTTTCGTTTTCTGATTATTAATCTTTATAACCACTAAAACGAAATTAAACTCCAATAATTAAGATAAAATCTAATGGCAGTTAAATGGTATTTAAATAAAGATGATGCCAGTTGGGACTCTTTTTGGGATAATACCACAATTGATGATGAATTAGCGGAGGCAAAAGGTGATTATCCCCTGATGCTTGATGCAATACTAAATAATTCAAATCAGGATAGTGTTGTGTTAGAAGGTGGATGTGGTTTAGGTAAATTATTATTTTTTCTTCGAGAAAAAAGCTACACAAATTTAATCGGTGTCGATTTTACTGAAAAACCTCTACAACTTATCAAAAACAGGGATTCTGTTATTGATGTAAGAAAGGGTGATGTAAATGAATTACCAATTAAGAATGATTCGATTGATTTATATTTATCCATGGGCGTCATAGAACATTTTGAAGAAGGCCCTCAAAATGCTCTGAATGAAGCTTATAGGGTTCTAAAAGTTGACGGAACTCTCATCGTGGCTGTACCTTATCAAAATATTTATAGAGGAACATTCCGAAAATATTTTACCATGCCTTTATTAAAGCTATTCAAACCTTCCTTTAGGAATAGAAACAGAGTATTCTATCAATATTATTATAGCCGGAAAGATTTAAATAATTTTATCAAGCAATCAGGATTTGAAATAGTTGATTGGTTTTATTATGATCAATATCATACTAAAAGTCAAAGGATCGGTATCTATCTAGAATTTCCCTTTACTAAGGCTAAGAGTGACCATCCGTATGGCATCAATTTTATTGGAAAAATTATGGCTTTTTTTTCCGAATTGATTTCAAAAGGTATTTTTTCTTCAAGTATTGCATTTGTTGTTAAAAAACCAAACAGATGAATATTCTATTTATTAGCCCTTACTTGCCCTCTGAAACGAGTGGCCATGCTGGTGCCCAATTGATATTCAGAAATATTGTTTCATTAGCAAAAAACCATCAAATCACACTGGCCGCATTTATTGATTCAGGTGAAAATGATATGATAAAACCATTGATCAATTATGGAATCAATGTGCATACCATATTTTATCCTCGTAATCAAAAGTCGTTTGGTGGAAAATTATCATCTGGGATTAGGAATATTGGACCTATGGTCAAATTCATTTCTGGGAAAGAACCATTCTATTTTGCAAAATACAAAAATATTCAAATGGCTGATCTTATATCCAGATTGATTGATGAAAATGCATTTAACATTGTCCAGATAGAATACAATGTGATGCACCACTACACGAAACAGGTTGGTAATATTCCTAATGTAATAGTTTTCCATGATGTTTTATCAAAGGTATATGAAAGAGGAAAAGCATTTGGCAATACATCCAATAATAGGTCCTATAAAATATCCAGATTATTGGAACCAAGCATTGCAAATAAATTCAACGCTGTTGTCACTTTAACACAGGAAGACCATGATTATTTGCAAGACCTTGGTTGTAGATCCCCAATTCATGTAATTCCACCCCAAATCAAAATACCAGAAATTGGAATTACAGCAAAAAGCCCTAAATCCATTTGTTATGTTGGTTCATATAATCGTGAACCGAATATCCAAGCTGTTCAGATTTTGATTGATGAGTTGTTTCCTAAGCTCTCGGGATCAATTGAATTAAATATTGTTGGAAAAGGTTTGCCAAATCATCTAGCCAACAAAGTAAAAGGTTCCCAAGGAATTAACTATCTTGGTTTTATTGAAGATATAGATGGATTTTTAGCTTCCCAAATGATAATGGTGGCACCAATACAAATTGGATCTGGACTGAAAATGAAAATTCCGCATGCACTGGCATGCGGGACTGTAGTTATCACAACGTCTGTAGGGGCAGAAGGCATCGGAATCGATGAATCAAATGGACTATGGGTAGTGGATTCAAATGAAACAATAGTCAACCTTATCAATAAAAACATTGATGAATTAGATTTATTGGTTCAACAGGGACTTTTAGGTCGGGATGCTGTTAAAGAGAAATTTTCTAAAGTGAATATAATACCAAAGTTTGAAATGCTTTATTCTAAAATCGTGCAAGCATGAATACTGCCAGAAAAATCGGAAAAGAATCCACCATCACTTTTACCGGGTTAATGTATGGCAATATAAATCGCTATCTATATACTGCATTATTAGCGCGCTGGGTGGGAGCAGAGTTTCTAGGTATTTACTCTCTAGCTAACTCAATTATGCTTATTTCTGAAGTGTTAGGGAAAATGGGTTTGGAAACGGGTATTATGCGATTTGTGAGCCGATTAAATCCTGAATCCGATTCAGTGAAAATTCAAAAAGTGATCGCTTCAGCCTTAAAAATGACAGCTGTTTTTTCACTAGTGATCATGGTTGGATTAATCATTTCTTCTGGATATATCGTTACCCAAATCTTAAATGAACCACCCTTATTAACATCGGTTCTGATTGTATTTGCCATTGCGATTCCATTTAACGCACTAACGCTCATTTCTGCCTTTGCAACCCAGGGTTTTAAGCGACTCAAATATAAAACATTGGTGACACAGTTTTTAAATCCAACCCTTCTTTTAGGAAGTATGGTGATTTGTTTTTGGTTTGTATCAACTAGATCGTCTATCATGGTACCAATGCTGATTACAGGAATAATTGGGTTTTTTGTGATGATCGTCCTATTAAAGAGAGTTTCAGGTGTATCCAATGATCAAATTATTAAGGCCAAATTTCATTCATCCTTATTAAAATTCTCATATCCACTCATGTTTGTGACGATCCTTCAGACTTTTATGCACTGGATGGATATTCTCATGTTGGGTTATTTCACCGATGCAACCACAGTGGGATTATATCATCCTGCGGCCAGGACTGCCGGATTGCTTCAAGCTTTGCTATTGTCATTTTTAAGTATCTATGCGCCAATGATGGCCCAATTCCACAGCGAAGGTGACCGTAATAAAATGGGCGATACTTATAAACTGGTGAGCCGTTGGCTGTTAATGTGTGCAATCCCGATTTCGGCTGTTTTCATTATTTTCCCGGGTAAAGTGTTGTTACTGTTTGGACCGGAGTATCTACCTAGTGCAAAAATTTTAGTCATTTTAACATGGGCAACATTTATTCAAGCTATCTTTGGTGCGGCGGGACCAACCCTGAGTATGTCTGGACATACAAAATTAGTACTGTGGAATACCATCGGCGCTTTTTTGCTTAACTTTGGTTTAAATATATTTCTAATACCGAAGTATGGTATTATTGGTGCAGCTATTGCCACATTAATATCTCTGACTGCAGTAGGATTCGCACGGACTATTCAAGTGGGTGTTATCTTGAAAATGAACTTCTTTGACCGAAAAGTGATTAAGCCCATTGTTGCTGGAATTATGGTTTACACCGGACTTCTATTGATTAAGGATTCGATTATGCCTTTCCATACGTTGATCACTTTATTATCCGCAGGAATTTTCTCCGTTGGCAGCTATGGATTAATCATGTGGATACTAAAAATTGAAGATGAAGATTTAGATTTTTTGAAGGGACTTAGTGTCTTAAAAGGACGAAATAATAAATGAGAATGGATTGGAAGAACCCTGTAGTTATCATATCTGGTTTGATGCTTGTCATTATTACAGTATTATTTGAACCCGTTATTTTTGGTGGAAAAATATTTAGTTCACCGGATAGTCTAAGTCCCAAAGCTGTGGGTATGGCCTTAAATGATTTATCCGTAGAAACGGACGAATTTCCCCTATGGCAGCCATGGGTATTTAGTGGAATGCCGTCTGCGGAGGCGTTCACGAATTTATCAAAGCTTTATTTCCCGGAATATTTATTTAAACTGTTTTTTTTACCAGGGATGCTCATCCAATTGTTTCATCTTCTCTTTGCCGGAATAGGTGGGTTCCTTTTATTAAGACATTTAAAATGTTCAGATTGGGCGTCCGGATTAGGTGCAATCGCTTTTATGTTAACACCATATATGGTTACAATGGTTGTATTTGGACACGGCAGTCAAATGATGTCTGCTGCTTACATACCCTGGGTTTTCTGGCTTACTGTAAGATTATACCAAAATGCCAATTTCTGGGATACTGGCTGGCTGGCAGTATTGCTAGGTTTTCAATTGCAAAGAGGCCATGCTCAGATCGCCTATTATACCTGGATGTTGATTGGCGCTTATAGTCTATTAATGTTAATCACTGGACTTCGCAATTTGAACGAAAAAGCAATCAATATTAGAAAAGGATTTGGATATTTTATTTTGGCCTGCTTGATTGGGGTTGGTATATCATTGATTATATTTTTACCAGCTATGGAATATACCCCATTTTCCATTAGGGGAGGATCTGCAAGTGGTGGTGCAGATTATAATTACGCCACCGGATGGTCCTTTCACCCGAAAGAAATAATGACCTTTTTTATTCCTTCTGCATTTGGGTTTGGTGGACAGCCATATTGGGGATATATGCCATTTACAGATTATCCAAATTATATGGGAATTATTATTCTGCTATTGGCTATGATCGGATTGATTCACAAAAGAGAATTAATTCATTGGTTTTTCATCGTTACTTCGCTTTTGGCGCTTTTCATTTCCTTTGGTAAGCATTTTAGCCTTGTTTACGATTTATTTTTCAATATTTTTCCATATTTCAACAAGTTCCGTGTTCCACACATGATTCTTATCTTACTTCAGTTCAATGTGGCTGTTCTAGCCGCATTTGGGTTGGATAAAATTGTAGCATTAAAAGCAGAAATAATCCCGAAATGGTTTTGGGGATTTGCAGGTGCAGTAGGATTGGCTTTTGTTGGTATGGTACTTATTGGATCGGGCGTTGAATCTGCAGTGCGAGGAAGTTTCTCACCGCCTATGATGCAAGATCCACGAGCTGCCCAAGCCTTGAATAACCTTCGTTGGAGCCTTTGGCGAGAGGATGTATGGCTGATGATTCTCTTATCAGGAGTTTTTATGGTAATGATCTGGTTTTGGATCAAACGAAAGGTTTCAAAGCGTGTCATTGTAAGTATAATTGTGGCTTCTGCAATTCTAGATATTGGGATTGTTAACCATAAAATCATTCAGCCTTCCCGTGCTAGTGGACGTGGGTCACAATTAATTTCAAAACGTGTAATGGATCGATTTTTTCAGGTAGATGAAATTGTTCAGTTCTTATTAGCGGATAAAAGTATTTATAGAATTTATCCAGTAGGTGGTTTATTTGGTGAAAGCCGTTTTGCTGCTTTTGGTTTAGAATCAATCGGTGGATATCATCCTGCGAAACTGAAAATATACAATACGTTTTTAGCCAAAACTGGTAATGCCGCAGCAATCCCTGTATTGCGGATGATGAATGTGAAATACCTTATCAGCCCCCAGAAAATTAATCATCCGGAACTGAGTTTAGTGAAAAGCGGAGCTATAAAATCTACCCGTGGTGATTTGCCAATAGAAGTTTATGAAGTTAATAATACATTGCCCCGAGCTTGGTTTGTAAATAAAACAGAAATAGTGTTAGAAGAGGATATTTGGAATAAAATCATACAACCAGATTTTGATCCTCACAAAATAGCCTATGTTCCAAATGAAGTGAGCGTTTCTTCTGAAGGGCAGGTATCAATTACTCATTTCAAAAAAAGTATTCACAGAATAACTATGTCAACAGAGTCAGATGGTAATCATCTCTTGGTATTAAGTGAAGTATATTATCCTCTTCGTTGGAAAGCCAAGATTGATGGTGAGGAAACGCAGACTCATATAGTAAATGGTATTTTAAGGGGTGTCGTCGTTCCAACGGGAAAACATACTATTGAATTCATATATGATAAATCTGCTTTTAATAAAGGACTAACAATCTCTTTCGTTTCATTTGTCCTGGCTTTGGGATTTATTGGATTAGGATATCTCGGAAATAAAAAATCATGAATGGTTATCGCAACAGTGTCAATATCAAACTTGGACTCTTTTTTGTCGGATTAATATTGATTATTGGTTTATTGGCCTATTCAAATTCGATAGTAAACCGTCTTAGAAATGATAATCGGGAGATCGTTAAACTTTATTCTGAAATAATTGCTAAAACTGTGAATGAAGACTCGGATACTAATCTGAATTTTGTTTTTGACGAGATTATAAAAAAAGTCCAATTCCCAATCATTTATTCTGATCCAGAGAGTAAACCAATTTATGCTCGTAATCTTTCAGATCGCTTGACTTCTGAGGAACTGCAGAAGTCTCTGGAATCCATGGATCAACAGAATGATCCAATAGAAATTTTCTACACGGATCCCGATTCAAATGAATCTATCCTATTGGGTTATTTACATTATGGAGATTCTGATCTCATCCGAAAATTACAGTGGTTGCCTTATTTAGAAATCGGGGTCGTGGCTCTGTTTATTTTTATCGGTTTTATTGGCTTCAATTCTATTCGGAATAGTGAAAAACGTAATATTTGGGTTGGCATGGCGCGGGAGACAGCTCATCAATTAGGAACACCCGTTTCAGCGCTCATGGGATGGGTGGACAGATTAAGAACTCACCCAGAGGAATCTACTAATGTTGTAAAAGAAATGGGATCAGACTTAAAACGATTAGAACAGATTGGTAGCAGATTTAGTAAAATGGGTTCTGATTCGGAGTTGAAAAGCATTTCCTTGAAAGAATTGGTTGACCGTCAAAGTGCATATTTGAAAAAAAGACTTCCTTTGTTAAAAAAAGAAATCGAATTAACTGTTTCAGGAATAGAAAATATATCAATTGAAGGGAATGAAATCCTATTGGGTTGGGCTATTGAGAATGTGATTCGGAATGGGATTGATTCAATTCAAAGCGAAGAGGGAAAAGTTGACATCTCTATATCATCAGATGACGTGTCAGGTATCATTCAAATTCAAGATAATGGAGCAGGAATACTGAAAAAGGATTGGAAAAATATTTTTCGTCCAGGATTTAGTACAAAGGAAAGAGGGTGGGGACTAGGCTTATCATTGGTAAATCGTATTATCAATGAAATTCATGATGGAGAAATCAAAGTGTTAGATAGTAAAATTGGTTTTGGAACTTGCTTTGAAATCAGGATCAAAAAGTCAGCTTAATACTTATACAAAATTGTAATTTCTTTACTAAAGAATAGGAGTTTTTATTGAATTCTATACAATTATTTGCAGGTGGTCAAGGAGCCCAAGGTGGCGGATTATTAGCCTATTTACCTTTTATACTTATTTTGCTTATCATGTATTTTTTGATGATTCGTCCTCAAGCTAAACGGCAGAAAGAAAAACAAAAAATGCTGGAAGAATTGAAAAAGGGAGACCGTATTGTGACCATTGGAGGTATACATGGAACCATAGGAGGGTTCAAATCAAAAGAAAAAAAAGCACTAATTCTCAAAATTGATAATAAAACTTCTATTACGATTAACAGGTCTGCAGTTGCTGGGCTGATTGGTAAAGTAGGAGATACCGAAATTGATGCCATTGGGGACCAGACTTAATGGCCTTGGAAATAGTACATTATGGAGATCCCATTCTCCGAAAAGTATGCAAACCGGTAGAGGATTTTAGCATACTATCTCCATTATTAAATGATATGTTCGATACTATGTATGAGGCGAATGGTATCGGTCTTGCTGCCAATCAGGTAGGCGTAGATCTCAACCTTTTCATTATTGATATCTCAGATATAGAATCTGAGGGAGAAAGTATTCATATTTTTATCAATGGGAAAATCATCGATAGTGGCGGTGAATCCTGGTTTGAAGAGGGGTGCCTTTCTATTCCTGAGGTCCGGCTCGAAGTAAAGCGTCCGGAATTTATTGAGTTTAAATACCAGGACGAATCTGGAAAAAAGCATAAACAAAAAATTGATGGACTTCTAGCGCGGGCTATACAACATGAAATGGACCATTTAAATGGTATTTTTATTTTAGATCGTGTTTCATCAGCAGTGAAAATGGGAGTTCAGAAAGAATTAAAAATGATTAAAAAAGGCGCAGTTACCCGAACCAAAGATCGAAAGGCTTTTGTTCTTTAATTTTTTTTCAAATCATTTGATTTATTTAGAAAGTGTTTGCCTATGAAAGTTGTATTTATGGGCAACCCGGAGATTGCCAAACCAACATTGACTGTACTTCATGAGTCAAAACATAAAGTAATCACTGTCGTAAGTAATGTGTCTAAATCTATGGGTCGAGGTCGCACATTAAACTATTCGCCCATCGGTAAATTAGCCCAAAAATTAAAGCTTAATTTTATTCCAGCAGAGTCATTGGAGGATCAAGATTTTCAGTTCAAATTGAAGTCTTTATCGCCTGATCTTTTTGTTGTGGTCGCTTACAAAATATTACCTAGAGATCTTTTGAAAATTCCAAAAGTTGGTTCAGTTAATCTTCATGCTTCGTTGCTTCCAAAATATCGAGGAGCTGCGCCGATTCAGCATGCATTATTGAATGGAGACGAAGAAACGGGTATCACCACTTTTTTTATTGAGCCGGAGGTGGATACAGGTGCGATTTTATTGCAAGAAAAAATTATCATTAATGATGATGATGACTTTGGATCTCTTTCACAAAGAATTATGGTCCAAGGTGCCGCTCTCATGTTACGGACATTAAACAAAATTGAAGATGGTACGATTCAAACCATAAACCAAAATGGTGATTTAGCATCGTTAGCACCTAAAATAAGAAAGAAGATGCATAAAATTGATTGGTCCCAAACTGCGCAAAAAATTCACAATCAAATTAGAGCATTTTCACCTTCACCGAGCGCATTTACAAAATTGAATGGAAAAAGGATAAAAATATTTAAATCCAAAGTATTAATGGAGAAACAATCAACAGGTCCCGGAAAAATTTCATTACTAGAAAAAAATAGAATGGCCATTTCATGCGGTGAAGGAGAGCTAGAGATTTTTGAAATCCAGTTAGCAGGTAAAAATAGAATGAGTATGGCAGCTTGTTTGCAAGGTGTCCAATTTAACTTAGGTGATACAATTGGTGAATAATGAAGGATGCGCGTTATTATGCATTTCATATTCTGAAAAAGTATCATAGATCAAATAAGCGTTTAAAGACAGTTCGCAATCAATGCTTTAAGAAAACAAGGTTATCCCAAACTGATATTTTAAGATCTTTTGTATTGACAAATGAGATTGTGCGATGGCAAGCACGATTAGATTATTGGATATCTTTATTTTTAGATAAGCCAATTAAAAAGCTCAATCCATCCGTGAATATTATTCTAAGGCTTGGATTTTATGAATCTATCATGGATGATTCTATTCCTCCACATGCAGCAGTTCATTCATGGGTTGAACTGACAAAAACTGAATTAGGTAAAGAGTTTAGTGGATTGGTGAATGCGCTTATGCGTAAGACCAATGAAATTGATCCAATTCATCGAGATGACAATCAATCACTCACTGAATGGTATTCATTCCCACATTGGTTAATTGAAAAATGGATTGATCATTTTGGCAATAAGAAAACATTTCAATTATGTGAATATTTTAATGAACAATCTCCTACTGATTTTCGTTTGAATTGGATATCAAAGTCGAAGGAAAATATCCTTAGAAATTTAGATAAATTGAAAATAGAAATAGTAAACAGTCCCAAATCCGATAATTTTATAAGAGTAAAATCTGGAGTTCAGCATATTTTAAAAAGTGATCTTTTTGAAAGAGGATTGGTTATTGTTCAAGATAGGGCGTCGGGTGCGGTTGTTGAACTGTTAGATCCACAAGCTGGAGAAACTATTATAGATTGTTGTGCTGCACCTGGAACAAAATCTAGATATATTTTTGAAAAGATGAAATTCAAAGGCAATGTTTATGCATCTGATCTTAGTAAAAAACGCGGCAAATTAGGGAAAGAAACAGCAAAACGACTTACAATACCAATACAATGGGATTATAAGGATGCCAGTGCAGATGAATTTCCCATAGCCGATCGTATATTGATTGATGCGCCTTGTACTGGAACGGGAGTTATAGGCAGACGACCTGATATTCGTTGGCGCCGAAAAAAAAATGATGCAAAATCTATGTCAGATATTCAAACAGCAATTTTAGGCCATATGGCACAATTTTTAAAACCGAATGGCATATTGGTCTATGCAACATGTTCTCTTGAAATGGAAGAGAATTGGAATGTGGTTGAGTCGTTCCTTAAATTGAATAATAATTTCACTCTTGAATCTGGTAAAAACTTTGTACCAAGTAGTTGGCTAAATCATCAAGGTTGTTTGGAAACCTTTCCCCCTCGAGATAAGGTAGATGGGATGTTTGCTGCAAGGATCCGGAAAAAATGATTAATAAAATTTCACAGTTTTTGATTGCTATTGGGATTGTTTTCCTAGGGCTGATATTTATTTTTGACTGGTTTATTTTGCCAATCTATGTACGGCAAGACAAGACGATAATTGTCATGGATGTAACCGGAAAAGCGCTTAAACGGGCAATCACGGAATTGGATGTGGAGGGATTTAAAGGTGTCGTTTATGATACTGTTTATACATCGAGTTTTGATCCTCAAACAGTGATAGATCAATATCCACTTGCAGGTGAAAAAGTGAAACCAGGGCGAACCATTAGATTGAAAATAGCTCAATCAGAAAAAATGATTTTAGTGCCAAGGCTGGTTGGTCAATCGCGAAGAAGCGCAGAATTATCACTTCAGCAACTTGGACTAAGGATTGATACTGTTTATACAGAATATAATCCTGATTATCCTAAGGGAACGGTGGCGTGGCAGTTTCCTAAATATGGAGATTACATTAAAAAAGGCCTTGGATTACAAATAACCGTCAGTCAGGGATTACCACCAGACTTTTTTCAAGTTCCCCAGTTATTTGGTTTAAGCATGAAAAAAGCAAAGGAAGCTTTAATCGGAGCAAGGCTAAAAGTGGGTAAAGTTTCTTATCAGCAAAATGAAGATTTAGTTCCTTACACAGTATTAGACCAAAATATTGCGCCGGGCACTGTTCTAGACCAGACGACGCAAGTAGACTTGATTGTGAGTATATTAGATCTACAGGATATTTTTGACCAACTCTCAAATGAAAAATGATCTCAATTAACGAATATAAAAGAAAATTAATCCACGTGTTTAATCTTATTATACCATTGAGTTATTTATATGTTTTTCCTGAGAAATGGCAAATGATAAAAGTGTTAACTATTCTCATGACTTTATTTATTCTCACTGATATTTTTCGCCATAAGATAGATTGGATCCAATCTCTTTTTAATTCCTTTTTTAATTCCATGTTGAGAAGTCATGAAATGGATGGGAAACTTACTGGTGCTACATGGGTGATGATTGGCTCTGTAATAACAATCACTTTATTTTCTAAACCGGTAGCCATTATTGCACTTATTTTTATGAGTCTTGGGGACAGCGCAGCGGGATTAATTGGGCAACGATTTGGAAAACATAAAATCGGGGATAAAACTTGGGAGGGATTTTTCGGCGGATTGATCATTTGTATTATTATCGCTTTCAATTTTCCATTTCTACCACTTACGGTTTCGTTGATTGGAGCAATCACAGCTATGATTATGGAATTAATACCAATTCCATTAGATGACAATTTTAAAATTCCACTCGGATCAGGTGCGATAATGATGATGCTTTCTACACCGATCTAATGTCTTTTTTATTTCCTTCTATTCTATGGGGCCTTTTTGCAGTATCGTTGCCCCTCATTATTCATTTTATTAGTCACCGTAATACAAAGATGGTTGATTTCTCTTCAATTCGTCATATTCAGGAACTTGAACATGAAACCATCAAAAAATTAAAAATCAGGCAGTGGTTGTTAATCATATTAAGAATGTGCATAATTGCAGCTTTAGTTCTAATGGTTTCAGGTCCAGTACAAATCAATGATTCAGCCTGGGTACCTAGTGAAAAAGAATCAACGGTGGTTATAATTATTGACAATTCAGCAAGTATGGCCGTAACAAAAGACCGTACTTCTTTTCTTGATCGGGTTAAATTGGAATTGCCGAATATTTTTTCCAGTTTTAATGGATTAGTAGATTTGCAAGTTTATCAAACAACACCAGTTCGACAGCTATATAAAGGGATTTTTGAAGAAGGAATCACATTAAATACGGCCAATTGGAATATTGAACAAGCGGTTGGAAAAGATAAAATCTGGACAGTGGTAGATTCTGTATTAAAATCAGTTGAGGGAGTGGCAGTTAACCGGGAGTGTTTTATCTTAAGTGATTTTCCCGTTGTACCGCCTTCAAATTTTAGTACAGAATTTGATAGTTGGCGGTTTTACTGTATTGGGCAGGAACCATTGGCTGATAATGTATCTATCACTGACATATCTGCGGTGAGCCAAATTAAACTTCCCAACCATTTATTAAAGCTTAATACAAAAATTGAGAATATGGGCCCAATCGAGAAACGCAATATTCCTGTTGAATTGTACCTGAATAAAGAACGCGTGGGTCAAATTGTATCTCATTTTCAACCCGAACGTAGCAAAGAATTTTTATTTAAGGTATATCCCGGAAAAAGCGGTGTTATTAGGGGTAAGTTAGAAATTCCTCGAGATGATTATACGCTGGATGACCGCCAGACATTTGAACTTACAATTCCGGAGCAAATAGCTTGTAAAGTAATTGCGAATTCTCAAGAGGATTTGTTCATACTAAGAACAATTCTGAAATCTATCAGTGGGAAAGATCGATTTCTGGATATCGAATTAAAAGTTATGGGCAGAATTGATCGGGTTTATCTGGAGGAAACTGATGTATTAATTCTTCAAGACCCAAAGTATTTATCTGCTTCAGCTATTGAATCCATAAAAAGGTTTTTAAGTAAAGGTGGCAGTATTCTATGGTTTGCAGGGAAAAATTCAGAAAATATTGATTCAATTACATCATCTAATTTGAAACTGCCACAATTTATCGGTAAAGTACAATTAGAAGGTGAATCATATTTTTCTGTAGAAGTACGGGATCGTGAAAACCCTATCCTGCAGGAATTAAATTTAAGGGATATTAATTCTGCCCTTCCTCAGGTTTTCATATATAATAGTGTTGAAAAACAATCTTATCACAAAATGATTTTGTCCCTAAATAATGATGATCCATTTTTTATTGAGATACCTCATTCCGGAAGTCAAATTTATTATTTTACATCACCATTGGATTTAAAATGGAATGATTTTGGTATAAAAGGGCTGCTAATTCCGTTGATTCATCGTCTGCTTATTTTGTCGGCAACCGATGAAATCAATACATCCATGGTTGAAGTCGGACAATCAAAGTATATTAAAATAAAAAAAGATCTTATTAATGAAAAATGGTCTTTTGTTACGCCATCAGGAAATAGAATACTGGTTGTTCCTGATTATAATCGTGAAGCGCTGATCATCAATCAAATTTATGAATTAGGGTCCTATGAGGTATTTGCTGGGGACAAGTTTTATACCGCTTTTTCAGCAAAACTTTCACCTTTTGAAAAACCGAATCTACGAGCTCAGTCAAATCAAATTATGTCCATCTTAGGTAAAAATAGAACAGTTTGGATTAATCCCGGTACAGATATAGTACAAACGATCACTAACCAGCGCCATGGGAAAGCATTATGGCGTTTTTTCTTAATGATTGCAATAGCGCTATTTATGCTTGAATCATATTTAAGTCGTCCAAGTCCCGATGCACTAAAAGTTCAACCATGATTGATAATTCTAATATCAAATCAAAAGAAAAAGCTCTTCTGATAGGAGTAATTCATAGTGCATTGGATGAAAAAATAGTAAAAGTTCATCTTGATGAATTACGTCTTTTGGCCATCACTGCTGGTGCTGAGGTTGTTGGTAATATCACACAAAAATTATCGAGAATTAATCCATCTTTTTTTATTGGTACTGGTAAAGCAGAACAGATCATAAATCAAGCTAAAGAATTAGGTGTTTCTTTAATTATTTTTGATGATGAGCTTAGCCCGGCACAAGTAAAAAATTTTAGTAACCTAGCAAACGATGTAAAGGTTATAGATCGGAGTGCTCTTATTTTGGATATTTTCAGACAACATGCACAAACTAAGGAGGCCCAGACTCAAGTTGAACTAGCCCAGTTGGAATATATGCTGCCCAGATTATCCAAGGCCTGGAGTCATTTGGAACGCCAAATGGGTGGAATAGGGACACGTGCAGGTGCAGGTGAAACTCAAATTGAGGTGGACCGGCGTCTGATCAGAACACGTATTTCAAAATTAAAAAGTGATCTAATAAAAATTGAGAAGGAACGTGAAACACAAAGTAAAAGACGTAGGAATGAATATAAAGTTGCTCTGGTTGGCTATACCAATGCAGGGAAATCAACACTAATGAATTCAATTTCGGGTGCCAATGTTTTTGTTGAGGATAAACTTTTTGCAACTTTGGATACAACTATCCGATCGGTTGAATTAAACACTGCGCATAAGATTCTACTTAGTGATACCGTTGGATTTGTACGAAAATTACCCCATCATTTAGTGGCCACTTTCAAGAGTACTTTAAAAGAAGTTGTTGATGCAGATTTAATTCTTCTGGTCCTAGATGCATCATCAACACAAGTTGTAGAGCACTATAATACAATTTTAGAAGTTTTAAAAGAACTTGGGGCTGAAAAACATCAAATGGTTGTTATAATGAATAAAATTGACGAAAAAAAGGCGGCAAAACAATTGAACTTTTTAAAGCGAAAATTCCCCGAAGGGATTTATTTATCTGCTTTAAATAATTTACGCATTAATAAACTTACCCAGAAGATTGTTGATCTAATGGATAAAAATTTTCAGACTATTGATCTTCTTTTTTCGTACAAGGAAGCAAAAGAAATGTCCCTAGCACAAAAAGGGGTAGACGTTTTGGAGCGTAATTATGAAGATGATTGTGTTCGACTGAAAGTGAAAGCATCGCGCTGGCGAATCAACCAAATACAAGCGGAATTAAATAAGTAAAAACCCCTGAATAAATCAGGGGTTTTTCTTTTATTACTTCAGAATTGATTTCAAGGATCCGTGAAACACGGTAGAGGCCCCTGGCATCAGCAAACTTCCTTTATCCCAATAAAATCAGGAAAGGCCTGTTTTTTGGATTCAGAGAGTGATCTCTAGGATAGATAATTGAAGATCCTGAAATTCAAAGACTGAAGCAAAAAATCTTAAATAGCTGTTAGAGTTTACAGGTATTATTTTATTACGTTCAAGAAAACCTCGAATTAAAAATTATTTTTGCATTATTGGGCTTCGTTTCAAATTGAAGTTAAATTCCATAAATGTTTAAGCTAAAACTTCACTGGCAAGTTTTCATTGCAATGGCTCTGGGCATATTATTCGCACTCATTTTGGGCGAAAAATCAACAGTAGTAACACCGCTTGGAACTATTTTCATGCGCCTACTGAAAATGATCATTGTTCCTCTCATTATTTTTTCTATCACAAGCGGCGTGGCAAGTCTGGGTGACAGCAAAACGCTTGGTAGGATGGGTGCCAAAACTTTTGGGTATTATTTTTTAACGTCCATTTTGGCAATTATTACAGGACTGTTGCTGACCAACATCATTAGACCAGGAGTTGGAGTTGAATTTTCAGGTATGGGTGGAGATTTTGATCCAGCATCATTAAATAAACCTGATTCCTTAGCAGGAATATTGATACGAATGATACCTCTGAACCCTATCAAAGCTATGGCTGATGGTGATATGCTGGGTATTATATTTTGGTCTATTTTATTTGGTTTTTCTATTACCCGGCTTTCTGGAAAACCGCAGGAATTTTTTATTAATTTTTTTGCATATGGATTTAAAGCAATGATGAAACTGACGCAAGGGATCATTGCACTTCTTCCCATTGGTGTATTTGGTCTAATTACCACTGCAGTTGCAAATTCAGGAATAGATGTTTTTAAGGCGGTGGGTAAATATATTATTACCATATCTATCGGCCTTTCTATCCATTTTTTGGTTATTCTACCGTTGGTATTTTTTATTTTCACCAAAATCAATCCTTTGAAACATTGGAAGGCTATGGCTTCCGCTTTTGCCACCGCATTTTCAACCAGTTCATCTGGTGCTACACTACCAGTAACAATTGATTGTATTGAAAATAATGTAGGGGTTTCGAATCGTACCACCAGCTTTGTACTGCCTTTGGGAGCAACAATTAATATGGATGGGACTGCACTTTACGAATGTGCTGGTGTTCTATTCATTTCACAGGCACTGGGGATTGATCTATCTATTTCACAACAGGTTGTGGTTGTCATGACCGCTTTTCTGGCTTCTGTGGGTGCAGCTGCAGTTCCTTCAGCCGGACTGGTAATGATCTTTATTGTACTGGGTGCTGTAGGTCTCGGGGATCACCCTGGCGCTGGAGTAATCGTGGGTACCATGCTGGCCGTGGACCGGCCGTTGGACATGTACCGTACCATGGTGAACGTGGCTAGTGATAGCATTGGAGCTGTGGTGGTAGCAAAAAGCGAAGGTGAATCCAACTTATATCCAAATAATTAGATATAGAAGTTTTGTCTGGCTTTATTAAGAATCCGTGTGGGATTCCTTTCCTTTTTTGATGTCTGTATATTTTTTATAGTAAGCATCTCCAAAAGAAGAAAAAAACCCCAATAATTTATTTTTAGGTTCACCTTTTTCGCGTGCACGGTGAATCATGGTGTGTGTGGCAGTATCCATTAAGTCCTGAATATGGGCAAATAATTCACCAACACGTTTTGAGAATGATTTATTCATTAATGAATTCGATAGCCTGTTTAATATCCGTTGTGGGTATTTTACAGGCAAAATCTTGGCAGACATAAAAAGTTGTTTTATTATCAATCGTTTGTTGGGTAGCGGTCCATTTAGCCAAAGGCGAAAGTTCACGTTCTGTATCATCAATATCTTTAAAGAGCAGTACTTTATTTGGATTGTATGTTGATTTAATTCTATCTAGAGCAGCCCATGTTTCAGGATCTTTCCCTGATCCCACGATGACGATCTCTTTTGGATGGTCTGATTCAAACAAAAAAGCGGTCACCATTGATGTAAAGCCAGTGGGCGCTCTTTCAATTTCATTTGAAAATACATTAAATGTTTTGTCAGCCATTTCTGCCCATTTTACATCCCCTGTAATGCGCGTTAATTTGAGCAGGTTCATAGCGGAAATGGAATTACCTGAAGGAATTGCTCCATCATATCCTGTAATGGACCGAACAATTAATGCTTCTGTTTTATCACTGCCTAAATAAAAACCTCCGCTTGATTCATTCCAGAATTCGTCAACCATTATTTCGCTTAGTTGAATTGCTTTTTGGAGGTATTGAATATTAAATGTCGCTTCGTATAATTCTAATAAACCCCATACAAAAAAGGCATAATCATCCAAATGTGCATCCATCCCGGATACTCCAATTCTAAATCTCTTTTTCATTCTGCCCTTTTCGTCTACCAGGTTGTTAAAAATAAATTGGGCACTTTTTTCAGCGGCTTCAATCAATTCTTTTGAATCGAATGCCACGCCGGCTTTGGTAAATGCGGCAATCATTAATCCATTCCAGTCTGTTAGGATTTTATCATCCTTTATGGGGTGAATGCGTTTTTCACGAGCATGAAAAAGTTTCTCCCGGATGACGGACATTTTTTTCTTATCGGCCAATTCCGATGTGGATTTATTTAAATAAAAAATATTTCTTCCAGTAAATTGGCCCGTAGCTTCATCTTTATAATTTCCATCGGGTTGAAGATTAAATACGTGCTGCACATATCTAGCATCTTCACCTTCCAAAATTGAATTTAATTCTTCAATTTTCCATAAATAAAAAAGACCTTCTTCACCTTCACTATCTGCATCCTCTGCTGAATAAAATCCACCTAAAGAATGAGTCATATCTCTTTGCACGTAAGTCAATATTTCTTCTGCTGTTTTTTTATAAACATTATTTCCGGTTAATTGAAAGGCCTCTGTATATGCCATGGCAAGCATTGCCTGATCATAAAGCATTTTTTCAAAGTGAGGTACCAGCCATTCCGCATCGGTAGAATACCGGTGAAAACCAAACCCCACATGATCAAAAATGCCACCCATACGCATTTCTTGTAGGGTTTTTTCAACCATCATTAAAGATGTTTTATCACCAGTCATATGATGAAAACGCAACAGAAAAATTAGATTATGAGGTGAAGGGAATTTTGGTCTCGTTCCAAATCCGCCATTATCTTTATCAAATTGATTTACAAATTGAGAATAAGTATCTTGTAATATGGATTCATTTAGGGCATCGCCCAATCTCTTTGTATTAGAGCTAATTAAAAATTCATGTATTTTATTCGCAGACTTTACTAATTCATCATGTCGATTTTTCCATGCATCAGCAATGGAGGGTAGAAGTTCAATCATTCCTGGCCGTCCTAATCGACCACTTTTAGGAAAATAAGTTCCAGCAAAGAAGGGCTCTTTATTAGGCGTCATGATAATGGTCAGAGGCCAACCACCGCGGCCAGTCATGGCCTGACAAACAGACATATATACATGATCCACTTCGGGCATTTCTTCACGATCCACTTTAATAGAAATAAAATTTTCATTTAAAAGTTCAGCTACTTGTTCATCTTCAAATGATTCATGCTCCATAACGTGGCACCAGTGGCAGGTAGAATATCCGATGGAAAGAAAAATGGGACGGTTTAACTCAGCTGCTTTGTCAAATGCTTCTTGTCCCCATGGATACCAATCCACGGGATTATATTGGTGTTGCAATAGGTAGGGGCTCGACTCTTTGGCTAGACGATTCACGTGTTTTTCCTTTTGTTTTGAATCAATTTCATTGGATTGGCTCAATAAAAATGAGACCAATCCAAAAAATATCACAATTTTTTTTAATTGTTCTGGTAACATGGCTACTATTGGAAATCGTATGGTGTGAAATTAATTTCAGCGACTCAAGTTAACCAAGACAGAAGCAAAAGATGATTTATTTAGTTATCATACTCCTATATTTATTTACATTAATTGGAATTGGGCTGCATAAAGCCAAAAAAATTAAAACGCAGTCCGATTTCGCTATTGCAGGTCGATCTTTAACTCCTTGGATTCTTGTAGGTACTATGTTGGCTACTTGGATGGGAACAGGCTCGATCCTTGGAAATGCCGGAAAGACTTATGAAACAGGGATGGCGGCCCTTATTTTACCTTTAGGCAGTATTATTGGCATTATTCTCCTGACAAAAATTGCAGGTAAAGCCAGATCATTTGAAAAGTTTACCGTTCCAGAAATTTTGGGTGATCGATATGGACCCTCTGCACGATTACTTTCTGTAATTGCACTTGTTATTGCCTATATGGTTATTGTCAGTTACCAGTATAATGCTGGTGGTGCTGTGCTGAAAACGATACTAACAGATCCAGGTGGAAATTCGTTAATCAGTGTGGAAACGGGAACGATCATTGCAGCCATTTTTATTATTGCGTATACCATGCTGGCCGGACTGGTCAGTGTTGCCTATACGGATGTCGCCAATGGAATCATTATTCTTTTTTCATTCATTATAGCCATTCCGATTTTTCTTGCTGAAGCAGGCGGTTTATCAGGAATGGCTGCTTCATTTGATGCCATGGGAAAACCAGAACATATGAATTTCTGGGGTGTGTATTCCACTATGGATATCATCAACTTCTGCCTTCCGTCCTTTTTATTAATCATGGGTGATGCCAATATGTATCAAAGGTTTTTTGCCAGCAAGGATGCCGAAGGTGCAAAATCGGCTACCAAAGTTTTGATCTTTGCGGTTGCACTAGCCGAATTAATGATTATTGTTTCTGCTTGGATTGTATCAAGTATGATCCCTGATGCAGAAGTAGGAAAGTACGTGTTGATTTATGCTTCACATAAATTTTTGCCGACATTTTTGGGTGCAATTATGATGACCACGATTGTTGGTATTATTATTTCCACAGCTGATAGTTATTTGCTTGTACCGGCCACGACCCTCATGCGGGACATATACCTTAATTATATAAATCCAAATGCGGATGAAAAGAAAATTGTTTTTTTAAGCCGTGTATTGGTTCTCATTTTAGGAATCGTTGCTTATATCGTTTCATTGGGATTTGCCAAATCAGCGGGATTTTTCGAACGTGCTCTTTATGCTTATACCATCTATGGTGCAGCGATTACGCCAAGCTTGGTGGCAGCCTTATTTTGGAAAGGCGCTACAAAGCAGGGGGCAATTGCCTCTATTCTAACTGGTACGGTAACCACATTATTATGGAAAGAAGCTGGTTTTATTCGCAATATTATTCCGGCGAATGTTTATAACAATATGGATGAAGTTTTGCCAGCAATTACCTTATCGGTAGTTTCACTGGTGGTGGTTAGCCTATTAACAAAAAAGGATTAAGTACGTGTTATTAAAGGCGGATTGTTTTTTAAAGGAGAAGATTGTTCTGCAATTAAATCCCGGCGGTAATATTCAAATGATTTACCGGTTCCCTGCCAATTATCAATCCGGTTCACGATTTTTATGTCCCCAGTAAATCGGGCCGATATACCATTGACTACATGACCGGTAATATGTTTGGTTTGCTTCCTTTTCTTGGCCCAGCTTAGAAAAACACGTTTCAGCATTTTTGCATATCCATTCCCTTTATATTCTGACTGAATGACGAAAGCATAGGTGTAAAGTGTATTGCCTTTCCCAAAATTTTCATCCAGTTGTGCCCAGGATTCGTGGCTTAATTCCTCAATTGGCACACCGATAATATATCCGATAATTTTATTTCTATAGCAGGCAATAAAAGGCAAGGATCCGGATTTATTAAAATATTTTTGGATCGTTGATTTAGTAAGGATCGCTTTTTCGCCATATTCTTTTACCAGCGATTTTGAAATTTCAATCAGTTGAGGATAATCAGCTTCACCAACACGCTCGAGCAATTCAATCTGAAATACACCGCTTGAGGCAATCACACGTGATCGGGATTTCTGAGAAGTGGAAAATGAAAGTTGCTCCATTACAGTTGAATTTAATGGGAGTTAACTATTCTTAGCATCATAGATACATTCCTTTTTTGTGTTCATACCATGACAAAGTAAATTCTACACCTATGGAATCCTTTAATATGCGGCTTTCAGAGATTATACAAGCGAAAAAAAGTCATCTTTGTGTCGGATTAGATATAAATCCAGAAAAATTGAATCTAAAGATTCCTTCTTTAGATAATCTTAAAGCACACACCTTTAACGTGATTGATGCTACGCGGGATTTAGTTGCAGCATACAAACCCAACTTGGCTTTTTTTGAAAGGTGGGGGAGTCCCGGTTACCAATGGTTAGAAGAAACCATGGATTATTTTGACAACGATGTGGTCATTATCGGTGATGCGAAACGTGGTGATATTGGTAATACTGCCAGGCAATATGCGAAAAGTATTTTTGATCATTTTGGATTTGATGCCGTTACATTAAGTCCATATATGGGACAAGATTCAATTACACCATTTACTGAAATACCGGAAAAGGGCGCATTTATTCTTTGTCGAACGTCAAATCCCTCTGCTATTGATTTACAGTCACTTTCTACTGGAAAAGAATTATTATTTGATAAAATAGCAAAACTGGCAGTGCAGTGGAATCAAAATAATAATGTGGGTTTGGTGGTCGGCGCAACATCTCCGGAGGAAATCAGCCGAGTCCGGGGTAATGCGCCAGGATTGCCATTTTTAATACCAGGTATCGGTGCACAAGGCGGCGATTTAACAAAAAGTATGATCGATGGAAATACAGATGGAATTGCCCTTATCAATGTATCAAGAAGTATCAGTTTTGCCGGAGATTTAAGCAAGTCGGCAATTCGAGATGCTACACAGGGTTATGTAAATACAATGAGAGATTTAATGTATGGGTCATGATAAATATATAAATATTTTTCGGGAAACAGGGGCACTGCTTGAAGGCCATTTCATCCTGACATCAGGTCGTCATAGTCCAACTTATTTTCAATGTGCCAAAGTACTTCAATATCCTGAACACCTGGCTCAATTTACCGAAAAAATCGCAGGTCATTTTGAAGGGTCAGAAATTGATACCGTAATCTCACCAGCTGTCGGCGGTATTGTTATTGGAACAAATGTTGGTTGCGCCATGGGGAAGAGAACCATTTTTGCTGAGCGTGAAAACGGTGAAATGACCTTACGCCGTGGATTTGCTATCGTACCTGGTGAAAAAGTTTTGGTGGTGGAGGATGTAATTACCACGGGAGGCTCTGTAAAGGAAGTGATGCATTTGGTAAAAAAATCTGGTGGTATAATTATTGGTTTAGCAATTATTGTAGATCGAAGTAACGGATCTGTTATTTTGCACGATAATCAATTTTCTTTAGTATCGATGGAAGCAGTTAGTATAAGTAAGTGAAAAAATTAATTACATTAATATTAATTGGGGTTTTATTTATGAGTTGTTCGAAAGAAAAGGATGTTGCTGTTATTTCTACGCAATTTGGTGATATGGTAGTTGAATTCTACCCGGAAATAGCACCCATGCATGTAGAGAGTTTTACCATACTTGCAAAGGAAGGATATTTTGACGGAACTACATTTCACCGTGTAATTCCAGGTTTTATGATTCAAGGCGGTGACCCTAATTCAAAAGATACGAACCGTTTGAATGATGGTAGTGGTGGGCGTGCGGGTAAATTTTTTGGTATTGGACAGGAAAGTAATCCTGATACCTGGATGATTCCTGGTGAATTCAATGAATCCTTGCATGTAAGAGGCACTCTATCTATGGCGCGTACGAGAGATCCAAATAGTGCTAGCAGCCAGTTTTTTATTTGCCACACGTCGACGCCGCAACTTGATAGACAGTATACGGTTTTTGGGCAAGTTATTAAAGGCTTGGAAGTGATTGATCAAATTATCAATGTAAATACACCTAGAAAAGAAAATCGAGGGTACCAAGGGTCAGATGGTGATAACCCATTTGAAAAAGTGGAAATGACCATAAAGATTATGAAACACAGTGAGGCGATAAAGGGTTAAATGTCAGGGCCAATAATAGGCCTTGCTTTGGGGGGCGGCGGTGCAAGGGGTGCAGCCCATGTTGGTGCACTTCAAGTACTGCATAATAATCAAATTCCAATTCACCAAATTGCCGGGACAAGTATCGGCAGTGTTGTAGGCGCCATGTATGCGGCAACCCTTGACCCACAATGGATTGAGAATAGGTTCAAGGAATTTATCGACAGTGAAGAATTTAGGGCGCTAGGGATAAAGCATCTAATTGATCGACCCTCATCCTCTAGTTCTGCTTTTAATCAGATTGTGAAGAAGGTCAAGGATCAGATTGTATTAGCCATGTCGCTACACCAGAATTCATTTATAAAAAAAAGACGTTTAAAAGATGCTTTTAAATTTTTGATTCCAGTTGCAAGTTTTGATGAATTACAGATACCACTGAAAATAATTGCTACTGATTTAAATGCATGTGAGCACGTTGTTTACGAAACGGGAGATTTGGTAGAAGCGGCCACAAGAAGTGGTTCCATACCTGGATTTGTTGAACCGACAGAAATTGATCATCAATTAATAGTCGATGGAGGAGCGAGCATGTCGCTACCTACAACGATTATTAGAAAAGAGGTTGATATATTGATTGGGATTGATATTCGTCGAAAAGGTATGAAACCTTTACAGGATACAAACATATATGAAATTGTAATGCGATCATATATGATTACCTATCAAAACTTAATTGAAAATTGCACAAAAGCAGCCGATGTACTTATTAGTCCTGAAGTGGAAGATTACCAATGGTCAGAATTTGGGAAATTGGATTATTTTTTTAATCAAGGATTTACAGCATGTGAAAATGCATTATCCTTAATTAGACAGGAAATAAACCACAAATCAAGCCTAAAATACCGCTTGAAACAATGGTTTGGTCACCAAAATTAAAATACTTATGTTTGCCCCGATTTGAAATGCTGAATAAATCAAAAAATATTATTTTTCTTAGTCTATTCTTTCTGACTAGTCTATGGGCACAGTTTGACACTCCGGTCACACTCTCGGCAAAAGTTGAAGAAGGTGCTAGAGCTGGAGAAGTTGTCGATATTGTTGTTACTGCTACAATGGACGAAGAATGGAAAATATATGCCCTAAGGGATCAGGGTAAGGGCCCCGTAGCCAGTCGGGTAATTGTTACCGGCGACGCAATCGCTGAAGCGGGTATGGTGTTAGAAGAAGCGCCAATTGAAGAATATGATGATGGATTTGAAACAAATACGCGAACCCACCAAGGCGGCGCAATTTTTACAGCTCCAGTTTTACTAAAATCAGATCTTCAACCAGGAAAATATGAACTTTCGATAGGTGTTCTTTATCAGGTTTGCAATGCTTCTCTTTGTTATCCACCCAAGGAAGAATTTTTAACTGTTGTATTGAATGTTGATGCCGGCGATACAAGAGAAAATCGAACAGAAATGATTGCCGCAGTGAAAGAGTTTGATGATTTTGGAGATATAAATTTAGATGCAGAGATTGAAAAAGGATTTATCTCATTTATTGTATTATCTATTACTATGGGATTTCTGGCTTTATTGACACCTTGTGTATTCCCTATGATACCAATTACCGTTTCCTTTTTCACCCATCAAGGAGAAAAAGGTGAAGGAAAACCGATCAATAATGCCATCATATATACATTAGGAATTATTGCCACTTTTTCTATCCTTGGATTTATTCTGGCGATCACCCTTGGCGCATCCGGTGCAAACCAATTAGCTGCCAATCCGTGGGTAAATTTATTTATTGCTGCTTTATTCATTTATTTTGCCCTCTCTCTTTTTGGGATGTACGAGATTCAATTACCTGAAAAACTGCGCAATTTTTCATTCAATCAGGAAGGCCGTGGTGGCGTAATCGGTACGCTTTTTATGGCTGTCACTTTTACACTTACAAGTTTTACATGCACAGTGCAATTTGTAGGGCTGCTGTTGGTAGCTGCATCCCATGGGCAATGGTTCTGGCCCATGATCGGAATGATCGCTTTCAGCGCCGCCTTTGCATTTCCATTTTTCTTTTTAGCCCTTTTTCCTCAATATTTGGCCAAAATGCCTAAATCTGGCGGGTGGCTAAATTCAGTAAAAGTAGTTTTGGGCTTTTTAGAAATGGCAGCAGCTTTTAAATTTCTAAGTAATACGGATTTAGTTTGGAGTTGGGGATTTTTCACACATAGTTCCGTTCTGGCTGTGTGGGCAGTGTTGATGTTATTAACGGGTGTTTATCTCCTGGGAAAAATTCAACTGCCCCACGATTCTCCATTCGAATCGATAAGTGTTCCTAGGCTGATGATAAGTACAGCATTTTTAACCTTTGGTTTATACCTGACATCTGGTCTTTTTGGCCAAAGAATCCATGGTTTGATATATTCTTATCTTCCACCGATTGTAGAAGGTGAATCTGGTGCAGTACGAACAAATGGAGCATCCATGGCGGAAGAGTTCACCTGGTACAGAGATCTAGACCAGGGTCTGTCTGAAGCCAAAATTACCGGCAAACCGGTATTTATTGATTTTACTGGATATACCTGTACTAACTGCCGTTGGATGGAATCCAATGTTTTCACTAAAACAGAGGTAAAGCATCGGTTTGGTGAAATGGTGTTGGTGCAGTTGTATACAGATGGTGGACCCAATCATAGGGAAAACCAGGAGTATGAAATTAATCGATTCGGAACAGCGGCATTGCCCTTTTATGTTATCTTAAGTCCTGATAACCAAGTAATAACTACTTTCCCGGGAATGACAAGAAACTTTAGTGATTTTCTGGATTTTTTAGATAAAGGTTTAGCAGGTTAATTAGAAAGATGTTAAAAATGAGAATTATTTTATTCATGTCCATTTTGATTGCCATCAGTTGTGGTCAAAAACAGAAAATGAAAGAAGTAAGCCGACCAAAAGATATTGTAGATAAAATGGTCAATTCCAATAAGTCGCCGAAACGTCCGGATTTTGCCATCAAGGCACCAGATTTTACACTCAAAACAGTGCAGGGTAAATTATTCACCTTAAGTGAAAATCGCGGTAAGGTGATTATGCTCAACTTTTGGGGTACATGGTGTGGACCATGCCGTCGGGAGATACCTGATTTTAATAAACTTTATTCAAAACATAAAGAGCGTGGCCTTGAAATAGTGGGTATTACCCTTACCTCCGGATCGGCAAAAAACATACTTAATTTTATGGACAACTGGGATATGGAGTATACTGTTCTCACCGATATTGATGATAATGAAACACAGATGGTTACATCTATTTATGGTCGTGCAATTGGTCAGCCTATCTATGGGGTACCGACAACTTTGATTATTGATCGGGATGGATATATCGTTAAAGGGTATATTGGCCCTCGGAATGAGAAAACATTTTATGAAGACTTAAAACCTTACTTGGCTTCTTAATATCCAAAATAAGCCCCCCCGTGTCAAAACTCTATCCATGACACAATAATTATACTAACATTTACTCTAATGGCAGATTTAACTCAATAATTCAAGCAATAATGAAATTACTTACTATCACCTTTCTTTTGAATATGACCACACTATCTGCCAGTGAATACTGGCAGCAATTTGTCCAATATAAAATGAATGTAAAGCTGGATACGGCTGAGCACACCATTGGCGGCCATTCAACCATCACGTATGTCAATAATTCTCCGGATACATTATACCATTTTTATCTCAATTTGTATGCGAACGCTTTCCAGGAAGGAACAGTGAAACATCGAGAATATTTGGCAGGTTTAGGACGGGCCGGTAGAGGTGCAAGGTTTAAAAAGGGAATGAAACCATATTTGAGTAAATATGATATAAGCAATTTCAAGATTAATAAAAAAGGGGTCGTATTAGCAGATTCATTTCAAATTGATGATACTATTCTTTCTGCAAAATTAGAGAATGGATTAGCGCCTAATGAATCGATGGATATTAATTTGGACTGGGTACAACATGTAGGAGAATTTTCTGAACGTGCAGGTCGAATAGGAAAACAATACAATTTTGCTCAGTGGTATCCACGGGTTGTAGTCTATGATGAAAACGGATGGTTCAATGAGCCATTCCATGCAGAGGGCGAATTTTATGGAGAATTTGGCACCTATGATGTAACAATGGATGTCCCTCAAGGATATATCATTGGTTCCACAGGAACAGTTACTGCAGGTGATCCTGGCTGGGAGGAAGTTCGTGTAGATACCAGTCAGAAATTTTCAGAATGGCTTAAAGAATTCAAGACCAATCGATCGAAGTACGATGAAGATGAAAGGCGAGTGGTCTCTTTTTATGCAGAAAATGTCCATGATTTTGCCTGGGTAACGACACCTGATTTTGTTTATGAAAGTGGTCAATGGAATGGAATTGCTGTTCATGCCTTGTTTAATCAAAAGAATGGACATAAGTGGACTAAAAAAGCTGTAGCACGAACTGAAAGAGCAATAGAGTGGTTAAGTACAAAGTTTGGCATGTATCCTTATCCACAGGTCACAAATACGGATCGATTAGCTGGCGGAGGGATGGAATATCCCATGTTGGTGATGGATGGCAGTGAATCTGAAGGCTTAATACTTCATGAAGTTGGTCATATATGGTTTTATGGTATTCTTGGAAATAATGAAGTACGAGAAGCATGGATGGATGAAGGGTTTAGTTCTTTTCAAACAGGTTGGTATATGATGGATAGATATGGAGACCATGGTTTTGATTTGTCAGCCAGCCGATATAAAGATTGGCAAAAAAAATACTGGAAGTTTGGTAGCAGTTTAGGCAATACGCAATGGGGGATGATAAATTTTATGCATAATGGACAGGATGAACCCATAAGCCGTTCTACTTATATGTTTAAAGGATCACGCGTTGCTGGTGCGAATGCCTATACGAAACCATCACTTATGTTAGTTGAATTAAAATATATTTTGGGTGAAGAGACTTTTACCAAAGGAATGCAAGAATATTACCGTCGTTGGAATCTAAAACACACAAATGAAAAGCGCTTTGTTGATGCGATGGAAGACGTAAGCGGTGAAGATCTAGATTGGTTTTTTCGACCTTGGCTTCATGATACTCGCCTTTTAGACTATGGTATAAATAATTGGAAAAAGAACAAAAAAACAGATGGCACTTGGGATGTGGCTTTAGATATTGTGCGATATGGTAACCGGGATATGCCTCAGTTAGTAGAAACTACTTTGAAAGATGGTACATCTCATAGAGTTTGGTGGAAAAACCATAAGTTTCGCGCAAAAGATACATTTACTTATAATGTCCCTAGTGAGCCGGATTATGCAACTTTGGATCCAGATGCTCAAACGATGGATATAGATTATAGAAATAATTTTACGGGTAAGATGACAAAGGAAACCATGTTTTATAGGCCTGGGATGCGCTATTTACCTCGTAATCGATATGTTATTCAGTATCATCCAACACTTCATTATTTAGATAAAGATGGTTATTTACCAGGTTTTAGGTATAAAAGTTCATATGGTATGTTAGATTATTTCGAATCTGATCTAAATGTAAGCTTGGAAACAAAAAAACCATTCTACAAGATTTCTGGCTGGACAAGGACACCTCTGAAAAGCATAGATCAAATTAACTATCATATGTTTGATCTCCAGGGTGTAAGAGGTAGCGGACTGAGTTTTATAAAAGAAATTGATCGAAACAATTCTATAAATGGCCTAAAGCGTATAATCTTTGGCTTCTATCAAAATCAAGTTAAAGATACATTTCGAACCCATTTATATGATGATGGTGCATTAATTGTAACTTCAACTAAGATCCACTCCATTTTTGCCAAAATAAAGAATAACATAAGTATTGATTTCACTCCATTTAAAGCATCTGATTGGTCATTTAGTCGGATTGTTTTCACTAACTCATTTGATGAAAAACTTGGTCCTTTTGGAGCTCGTTTCAGACAAATATATGGTCAAATATGGTCGAACGAAAATGGAGCACCCCTACAAGAAAGGTTTAATGTCGAAGGAGCTGGATCAGGAGATCTATATGAAAAAAGTTATCTCAGAGACAACACCAGTTTTTACGGTAATAAAGAGTTTTTTGGGCGCTATCATTTACCTGGAGATGCGAACTTAAGAGCTTTTGGTAATCAAGGATTCTCGGGCGTGGAACAAGTATTTGCAATAACTTTTGAAGGATTCTTATCAAAATCCTTTGCTGGAGTTAATATTGAATTGGCAGGTTTTATTGATCAAGGTACTCTTTCTGGCTCAAAATTTGCAGTTGGAGATAAAGGTTTTAATAATAGTACATTGGTTGATTATGGTATAGGGTTAAGAATTTCTACCACAATTTTTGGCCAACTTATTTATTTAAGATTTGATAAGCCTTTGGATGCTAAAATTGATGGCAAATCAATTGAAGAAATGAATGACTGGGTATTTAGTTTTCAAAAAAGTATTTGATTTGGAACATTGGTTATTGAACTGCATTAAATTCAATATCATAAGATCGAAGGAAATGATGAAAAATTTATTAATAACAATCATTATGGTTGGCAATATTTTTGCCCAAAATACGGTTTTAAAGCAATTTAGCGATCAATTTGCTGATATTGCCGAAAAGGCTAATCCGGCCGTTGTCACGATTTTTACGGAAAAGAATATTGACCTAAGTCAATTTCACCGGAATTCACCCCAGGATAATGATTTATTCCGGTTTTTCTTCCAACAACCGCAACGTGAATTTAAATCTACTGCCCTTGGCTCTGGCGTAATTGTGGATTCTAGGAAAGGATATATCATTACCAATAACCATGTGGTGGAAGACATGGATGAGATTACAGTGCGACTATTGGATAAAACAGAGTATGATGCATCAATTATCGGCCGTGATCCCAAATCTGATCTGGCTGTGCTACAAATTGACGCGCGTGGTCTCACTGACCTCAAATTTGGTGATTCAGATGCATTAAGAGTCGGTGAATGGGTGATCGCTGTAGGGAGCCCCTTTTCTGCCAATTTAAGCCATACTGTAACAGCTGGAATCGTTTCTGCTAAAGGCCGAGGGAATATCATTCAGGGTGATATATACGAAGATTTTATTCAAACCGACGCGGCCATTAACCCTGGCAACAGCGGTGGCGCATTATTAAATGCCGCTGGCGATTTAGTTGGAATTAATACAGCTATTTATACGAACAGTTTTGATCGAAGCAATAAAGGGGTCGGGTTTGCTATACCTGCAAATATGGTGAAAAGGGTTATGTCTGATTTGCTCGATCATGGTAAGGTGCTTCGTTCTTGGATTGGTGTATCCATTCAACCCATTGATGAAACCTCCGCTAGGGCATTGGGTCTGAAAACCAGGAGCGGCGCGTTAGTAGCTGATGTGGTTGTTGATGGCCCCGCGAAAAAAGCTGGTGTTGAAACAGGCGATGTCATTGTTCAATTTGAGGATGTAAAGGTGAATAATGTTGATCATCTCCGTAATACCGTGTCTGCATCCAAGCCAAATCAGAACTACGAGCTCGTGATTATCCGTAATGGTCGCAAGAAAACGTTGAAGGTACGGCTGGAAGAAATGCCTGAAGATGATGTGCTGTATGCGTCCAGCAGACCAACCCAAACAAATGAATTGGGGCTGGAAGTTTCAGCGCTTACAAGGCGACTAATGAGAGAATATGATATTAATAGCCGTGAGGAAGGAGTTATTGTGACCGATATTGCTGAAGGCAGTATTGCTGATGAGGCAGGAATACGCGTTGGAGATCTCATTACGAGAGTGGGAACTAAAAAGTGCAATTCTCCCAAAGAATTTACAGCCCTAATCAAAGAAACGCGAAAGCGGGATATGGTCATGCTCCATTTGAAAAGGGAAGGAGTTGCACGCTATATGACTCTTGAACTGGAAGATTGATTATTCATTAAATCTAATTTTTGAAAAAGGCGATGGTAACATCGCCTTTTTTTATTATGGTTTCTGCTTTGTTTGTGGAAGAGGTAAAGACTAATTTTTGCACCCCCAAAATGGGCCGTAAAACAGAATCATGATCCAGCGTATCAATCCACAAGCAGATTTTATTGCTATTGAGCATAAAATTCTCGATTTCTGGGAAAAAAATAATATTTTCCAAAAAAGGCGTAATGCGAATAAGGGGCAACCTAAATGGTCTTTTATCGATGGTCCTATCACCGCCAACAATCCAATGGGTGTTCATCATGCTTGGGGGCGCACCTTAAAAGATCTGTATAACCGATATAAGGCTATGGACGGCCATGAACTCCGCTACCAGCAGGGATTTGATTGTCAAGGATTGTGGGTTGAAGTGGAAGTTGAAAAAGAACTGGGATTTAAATCCAAGCGAGAAGTGGAAGAATTTGGTATTGAAAAGTTTGTGAATATGTGCAAGGAGCGCGTTGATAAATTTTCCGCTGTTCAGACCGAACAGTCCAAACGTCTCGCTTACTGGATGGATTGGGATAATTCTTATTTCACTATGTCCGATGAAAATAATTATACGATTTGGGGGTTCCTTAAAAAATTGCATGAAAAAGGTAAAATCTATCGCGGTTCTGATGTTGTCCCATGGTCTGGAAGGTCAGGCACCTCCTATTCGCAAATGGAAATTATTGAGGGTAGAAAACTCGTATCCCATAAAGCTGTATTTGTCCGTTTTGCGCTTCGAGACAGGGAAAAAGAATATTTATTAATCTGGACCACTACACCATGGACATTGACATCCAATGTAATCGCTGGAGTCAACGGGAACTTGGATTATATAAAATTACAGGCCGCTGATGATTCTATTTATTATTTTGCTCAAGAAAATCTCGAGTTCCAACGCCTAGATAAACAATTCAAAGAAAAGAAACAATGGATTGAAGGTATCCCGAAACTCAAAACAATAGAACAAATATTCAAAGAACATGGTGGCTACAAAATATTGGGAACAGTCAAGGGATCAGATATGGTAGGCTGGGCTTATGATGGTCCTTACGATCATTTTGATTCTCAGTCAGAGCTGGGCGGTTTTCCAATAGTGGATGAAAAATTAAAAGCAGAGGGTTCGTGCGGAAAATCTCAACATCAGGTGGTTGATCCTGGCAAAGATGGCATGGGAAATGATATTGTTGTGGGTGGTGAAGGGACAGGTATCGTTCACATGGCTCCTGGTTGCGGTGATATTGATAATAAAATTGGTAAAAAATTGGGTATGGTCAGTATCGCCCCGCTTGATGAAGAGTCAAAATTCACAGCTAATTTTGGATGGTTGTCTGGCAAAAGTGCTACTGATGAAAAAACTGTCCAGGCAATTATTGATGACCTTAAAGAAAGAGATCTATTGGTTTATGTAGAAGACTATCCGCATGTTTATCCACATTGCTGGCGCTCCGGAGATGAATTGGTTTTTCGTCTAGTTGATGAATGGTACATCAATATGGATTGGCGGGATGAAATCAAAAAAATTGTGGAAAAAATCAATTGGATCCCGGAATGGGGTCGAGAACGAGAGCATGAATGGTTAGATAATATGGGTGATTGGATGATATCTAAAAAACGGTTTTGGGGATTGGCGTTACCCATATGGACTTTTGATGATGAAACCTATTATGTGGTTGGTTCAAAAGAAGAATTGAAGTCATTGTCTGTTGAAGGCTGGGATGAATTCGAGGGGCATAGCCCTCATAGACCATGGATTGATAAAGTAAAGATTAAACACCCGGATTCGGGCTTGATCGGTTCACGGATCGAAGATGTAGGCAATCCTTGGCTGGATGCGGGCATAGTACCATTTTCCACGCTTGGCTACCATACGGATAAAGATTATTGGAATGAATGGTTCCCTGGTGATTTTGTAACTGAATCTTTCCCCGGACAATTCAGAAACTGGTTTTATTCATTATTGGCAATGTCCGCTTTACTGGAGGGAAAAGCACCATTTAAAACATTACTTGGGCATGCGCTTGTAAAGGATGAGACCGGTCGGGATATGCATAAATCCTGGGGCAATACAATCTGGTTTGATGATGCAGCAGAAAAAATGGGTGTGGATGTGATGCGGTGGATGTATGCTGCACAGAATCCGGAACACAATTTACTGTTTGGTTATAGCCACGGTAGTGAAGTCCGCAAAAAGCTAATCCAGTTTTGGAATTCCTATTCTTTCTTTGCTACATATGCCGCTGTGGATGATTTCGATCCAAAAAAAGTAAATGTCGCTGATTCTGATCTGAATATTATGGATCGCTGGGTGTTATCTAAACTGCATGCATTTATTCGAGATGCACGGCTGGATTTGGATCAGTTTCGCTCCGATCAATTGATGAATAAATTTGAACTTTTTTTGGAAGAATTATCCAATTGGTACATTCGCCGTAGCCGCCGCCGTTTCTGGAAGAGTGAGAATGACAATGACAAACATGCTGCTTATATAGTACTTTATGAAGTTTTGAACAATGTGATTAAAGTTTTGGCCCCCGTCCTGCCTTTAGTTACAGAAGAAATCTACCAAAACCTTGTACGTAATTTGGATGAAACTGCACCAGAAAGTATCCACTTATGTGATTATCCCATTGCAGATGAAAACAAGATTGATGCTATCCTGATGGATAAGGTTGATGCGCTTCGCCGTGTGGTTGAATTTGGACGATCCGCACGAAATAAAGCTAATCTGAAAATCCGTCAACCGTTAACCAAGCTTTCTTTTAGTGTGAATGATGATGAAATTGCTGATTTTATTATGGACCAGCAAAATATTATACTGGATGAACTCAATGTAAAATCAATCAACCGAGTCCCATCCGAATCCGATCTGCTTCGCTATCATATTAAACCAAATTTGCAGGTCCTTGGTCAAAAATTTGGTAAGGAGCTCCCAGCGATCAAAAGTTTATTAGCTGAAAGCGACTCCCATAAAATATTGGAGGAAATTCGATCAAAAAAAAGTTACAAATTTGATCTAAATGGCAAAAGTGTCAGTATTGGCAGAGATGATCTTTTATTCAATACCGAATCTGTAGATGGATTTACTGCTTCTGGAGATGACCATGTAACGGTGGGATTGACAACAAAATTAACGAAAAAACTAATTCAGGAAGGTATAGTAAGGGATGTAATTAGACAGGTGCAAACAATGCGGAAAAATGCTAATTTCGCCGTCGAAGATCGTATCAAAATTTATGGAATCCTCGATGGTGAGGTGGGAAAAGCAATCCGGTCTTTCGAAGATTTTTTTAAAAATGAAGTATTGGCTGTTGAACTTGTTAATGAAGATAAAACCGGTGAATTCACCGACCAGTTTCAGATTGGAGACCAGCAGGTTCAATTTGGTCTCGAACGTGTAAATATTTGAAAGGGATAAATATTTTGGGGAAAAAATATACAAAGGCTAAACTGGAAAAGTTTAAAAAGGAAATTGAAGAAAAAATGGGCACAGTTTCTGAGGAAGTAGATACATTGCGCGAAGGGCTTGGACCTGCAACAAATAAACAAGGCGGTGTTACACCGGATGCCATTTACAGCCTTCATATGGCGGATGCAGGTACAGATTCTCATGAGCAGGAAAAAAACTTTATGCTCATGAATCGCGGTAGTGATTACTTCAAGAACCTACAAATTGCCCTTGAACGTATTAGGGAAGGTAGTTTTGGTATCTGCAAAATATGTGAAGATCTGATTCCAGAGGAACGGATGATTGCAGTTCCCAGCGCTACAAAATGTGTTGATTGTAAAGAAAAAGAAAAGCTTGGTTTAGCATGAAAATATTGTTTGTGAGCGCCGTCCTGGTTCTCGCAGACCAAATTTCAAAGACAGTTGTAAGAAATACAATGTCTTTATATGAATCAATTCCGGTTATACCGGAATTTTTTCATTTAACCTATGTAACTAATGATGGGATGGCATTTGGAATCAATTTCCCTTTTGGAATCTATGTTTTTTCCGGAATATCTATTATTTTTACAGGGTTTCTATTCTGGTATCTGTGGTCTATTAAAGATGATGAAATTGTAGTTCGCGCCGGCGTTGCCTTAATACTTGCCGGTGCTATCGGAAATTTAATCGATCGTATTTTTTTGGGAGAAGTGGTTGATTTCCTCGATTTTATGATTGGCGATTTTCATTGGTATGTGTTCAATTTAGCCGATTCCTGTGTAACAGTAGGCCTGGGGTTTGTACTGTATGATTCACTGGTTTTAAACCGAAAAAAATCTTCTCAAATTGATGAATAAAACAATTTCAGCCACAGGAGGGAAAAATATCCGACTGGATATATTTATTTCTGACCAACTGACTGATCTGAGTCGATCACAGATTCAAAAAATGATCCGAGACGGTCTCGTATTGGTAAATGGAAAAGAATCCAAAACTGGATTGAAACTGGATGGAAATGAAACTATTCAATATTGTTTTCCTAATCGTACTCTGGAATTAAACCATATTACTCCAGAAGATATACCGTTGAATATTCTCCATGAGGATGAAGATATGATTGCTATTAATAAAACCGCTGGAATGGTTGTGCATCCAGGCGTTGGAAAAAGAAATCATACTTTAGTCAATGGACTCGCATTCCATTTTGAAAATTTGTCTGACCTCAATGGAGTGCTTCGCCCCGGGATCGTCCATCGATTGGATGAATATTCTTCCGGTGTTATTCTAGTTGCGAAGAACAATCAATCTCATTCGAATCTGGCCGCGCAGTTTGAAAATCGTACAATTCAAAAAGAATATTTGGCTGTTACCTGGAATCACTGGAAAGAAACAGCAGGGCAGATTGATGCTGCCATCGGGCGAATGCGTGTTGACCCTACATCGTATGTAATCAATAAAATTGGAAAGCAAGCCATTACTGATTATAAAGTTATCAATCAGGGTAAAATTATAAGTAAAGTTGCTTTTTATCCTAAAACTGGAAGAACTCATCAAATCCGTGTACATTCCGCCAGTAAGAACCATCCGATATTTGGCGATGAGAAATATGGCGGGGGGATAAATAAAGCCAAGGGATTTATTCCTGAAATTACTCGGTACTTGAAGGAAATGTTGAACAAACTAAATCGTCATGCATTGCATGCGAGAAAAATTTCTTTTCTCCATCCTCGCACTGAAAAGAAAATTGAGATTGAAGCACCGATTCCTAAAGATATGCAGCAGCTAATGGAAGAGATGAAAGTCATTCATGGATAACAATGGCATGATACTAGCAGATTTTTTATCTTATCTTAAAAAGGAGAGAGGGCTTTCGACGCATACGGTGAAAGCCTATGAATACGATTTAAATCGATTCATTTCATTTGTATGGCATAAGGATCAAAGAAACATTCGCAAATTTGAAGATATTGATCGTGAATTGATCCAGCAATATTTGGGCTTCGAGTTTGATCATGGTTTTTCCAGCAAGACTGTTGCCCGAAGGCTGGCTGCCCTGAAGTCATTTTTTAATTATTTAGTGCGTTCAGAAAGAATTTCAGATAATCCTGCCATATATGTGCAATCACCAAAAATATCTCAATCTTTACCCAATTTTATTGATCATAAAGTGATTGATGTATTGATGGAAAGCCCTGACGCTTCAACTGAAATTGGCGTAAGAGATCGTGCAATATTAGAATTATTCTACAGTACGGGTATACGATTGAATGAATTAATTATGCTTGATATCGGTGCGGTCGATTCCATAAACCAAATGATAAAGGTCCATGGAAAAGGTAACAAAGAACGGTTGATTCCCTTTGGAAATAGAGCGAAATTTTGGTTAGAGAATTACTTGAAAAACCGTGCAGAATCTTTTCATACTTCTCCAATAAGAACACCATTATTTGTAAATGCCAAAGGGAAGCGTGTTCCCAGAAGTACCGTACAAAGAAGAATTCGTAATTATATTAAAATTGTTGCTGATGGAAAAAGACTAGGGCCCCATATTTTGCGTCATTCATTTGCAACACATTTAATGGATAAAGGGGCAGATATTCGAGCGGTAAAGGATTTATTGGGACATAATAGTTTGTCATCCACGCAAGTTTACACACACGTTCAGCCAGAAAAAATGAAAGAGATATATAAACAAGCACACCCTCATGGGAGCAAATAGGAGGAACAATGCTCGTTACAGGTAAAGATTTAAAATTGGATGCTATCGGAATAACCGGTGTAGAGGAAGTTCATCGCAATTTATCTGTTGAAAAATTGATTGAAGAAACGGTAATAAATGGTGAAGGTGTTATTGGACCTCGTGGTGCAACCATCGTTGATACTGGAAAGTATACCGGCCGTTCGCCTAAAGATAAATATTTTGTAGACGAGCCCACTTCCACAGATAATCTGTGGTGGGGGCCTGTGAATCGTAAAGTGGATGAATCTATTTTTGATACCTTATACCAGAAGGTGATCGATTACTATAATACAGATAACACTAAAACATACCTATTCGATGGTTTTGCCGGTTTTGATCCGACACATAGCATCAAGGTGCGAATGATTGCCAAAAAGGCGTGGCAAGCCCATTTTGTCCATAATATGTTTATTCGTCCTGAAACGGACCAATTAAATGGTTTTACGCCTGATTTTACAATTATCAATGCTTCTAGCGTTTTTAATGAAGATTTTGAAAAATATGGAATGAATTCAGAAACATTCATCATTTTCCATATGGGGAAACGGTTGGCCATTATTGGGGGTACAGAATACGGCGGTGAAATGAAAAAAGGCATTTTTTCCGTTCTTCATTACATGCTTCCCTTAAAGGGAATTCTATCCATGCATTGTTCGGCTAATGTGGATGATGATGGAAATAATCCCGCCATATTTTTTGGATTGAGCGGTACAGGCAAAACTACTCTTTCAACGGACTCCAAGCGGCCTTTGATCGGGGATGACGAACATGGTTGGTCAGAAGATGGTATCTTTAATTTTGAAGGCGGTTGTTATGCTAAAGCCATCCATCTGAACCCGGAACACGAACCAGATATTTATAATGCCATTCGTAAGGGTGCATTGCTTGAAAATGTTGTCTATGATGAAAATACAGGAGAGATAGATTTTACGGACGACTCAAAAACCCAGAATACCCGTGTGTCTTATCCCTTGGACCACATTGAAAATTCTCTTTTTTCACAGGGCAAGAACAGTGTTGCGGATCATCCAAAGAATATCATATTCCTGGCCTGCGATGCTTATGGTGTTTTACCTCCAGTGTCTAAGCTTACGCCGGAACAAGCCATGTATCATTTCATTAGTGGTTATACAGCCAAGGTTGCTGGTACAGAAAGAGGGATCACAGAGCCAGTGGCTACATTTTCACCCTGTTTTGGAGGGCCTTTCTTAACATTGCACCCGTTGCGGTATGCGGAATTATTAAAGGAAAAAATGAATAAATTTAATGTCCCGGCATATTT
>LUMJ01000207.1_pt1 | contig 67180 bp, 47 predicted proteins | sample 729631 | NCBI WGS metagenome assembly LUMJ01 (sample SAMN03860266, study PRJNA289734) | marine metagenome | biome: seawater column; feature: ocean; material: water; isolation source: Red Sea water column Station 22 - depth 500m | place: Saudi Arabia: Red Sea | collected 2011-10-15 | depth 500 m
CTGAAGCGGATATGCATATGTCCGTGTGGTGCTTCATCATGACCATATACCTGCATTGGACGAAGTATTTCGATTCCGGCAGTATCTGCGGGAACAATCAGCATAGAGTGACGCTTATGCTTCGGCAATGAATCATCACCTGTACGCACCATTGCGATATAAATCTTGCAGCGGGGATCACCTGCGCCGGAAATCCACCATTTTTCTCCATTCAAAACATATTCATCACCTTCCCTGACACATGACATTGCAATGTTTGTTGCGTCAGATGATGCAACATCAGGTTCTGTCATCAGGTATGCTGAACGGATTTCCCCGGCTAGCAATGGTGAGAGCCAGCGCTGCTTATGAGCATCAGACCCGTATTTTAACAATACTTCCATATTGCCTGTATCAGGTGCTGAACAGTTAAAAACCTCTGCCTGAAATGGAGACCTCATCTCCTGAGCAAGATAAGCATATTCAACAGTACTCAGACCATGACCTAACTTACTGTCATTGAGCCAGAAATTCCAGAGTCCTCGATCACGGGCTTTTTCCTTCAAGCCCTCAAGTATCTCTGTCATTCGGGAAGTGAAGATGAAACGGTTTTCTGCATTTTCAACTTCCTGATAAAATTCTGCTTCCAAGGGCACAATTTCATCATTAACCATTTCGCGTACCGCTTCAATCAACGGGCGAACTTTCTTTGTAACCCCTAAGTCCATGATTTTTTAATAAAAAAAATTTAACAAAATTAAGCAGTTTTAACTCAAAGGACTTCCCTTTATGCTTACTTTTTCCTCCTGTACCGTTTTATCCAGAAGACTTACACATGAGTAAATTGCTTTCAAAGTAGGAGTTTGCACTCCGACTACATCAGCCAACTCTATAACTGCACCAAGCATTCCTTCAATTTCCATTGGCTTTCCTGCTTCAACATCCTGAAGCATTGAGGTTTTGTGTTTTCCAACCATCTCTGCACCAGAAATTCTCTTCTCTATAGGTACACGAAAATGTGCTCCTAAACTTTCCCCTACTACCTGGGCTTCTTTCATCATTTTAGCAACAAGGTCCCTTGTCAAATCAAACTGGCAGATATCTACTAGTGTTGAGTGCGTAAGTGCGCTGATTGGGTTGAAAGTCAGGTTACCCCATAGTTTAAGCCATATTTCAGAGCGTATATCATCAATAATCCTTGCTCTGAATCCTGATTCTGAAAATAACTCGGAGACTTTTTGAACTCTTGCTGTTTCCTGTCCGTTAAGCTCACCTACCGGAAAACGATTACCTTCAATATGCTTGATTACCCCGGGTTCTTCAATTGTTGTTGCAGGATAGGCAATACATCCGATTATTCGATCAGGATCCATGTTGTGGAAAAGCACACCTCCGGGATCAACGGATTCAACTACCAGGTCGGAATGTTTACCTTCAAAGTTCTGAAAATACCACCAGGGAATACCGTTTTGTAAAGTGACAACTACTGTGTCTTTACCTAACAGCATGGACAAATCATTTACAATTGGAGAAATCTGATGAGCTTTGAGAGCCAGAAGTACCAAATCTACTGAACCCAGCTCTTTAATATCGTTTGTGGCCACTAGTTTGTCTGCAACAAATTCTGTTTCTGCTTCAATCAGTTTCAATCCTTTATCCTTGATAGCTGCCAGGTGGGGACCTCTTGCAATTACTGAAACTTCGTGTCCTGTATTTGCGATATGAACTGCCATGTAACCGCCAATCGCTCCTGCACCTACAACACATACTTTCATTTCATATTTTTCATTTAAGATTAATTATTTGATAACAGAAAATTATGTAAAATTCTATAAACAACTTTTTTGTAATCATAATCAGCTGAATTAAGATGAATAGTTTCTGAATATTAATAATTTGTGCAAAATTTAAATCCTACATTCTTGCAAAAATATTGATACAGTTCATTAACAATTTAAATTAATTTTTCCAAAGCGAAATATTTTCAGATTCCAATCCTTCTGTGATGCAATTTTTTAAGAAATTAAAGTGAATATTAAGATATTTAACTTTTACTAATCTGACACCATTCTGGATAAACACGCACACTGGGCACCTTCCCAGAATTAAGTTCCTCCTGGATTTTTATGTAATAATCAACCTCCAATAAATCACCATGCACTTCCCTGAACAATTTTCGCAAAGAGCGGTTGGGAATTCTCAAACCAGATTCTATTTCCTCAGGCAAAAACACCACCCCTTCCTCAAAAAACCAGTCTGGTATATCTTCCTCACCTTCAAACTTATGCTTATTAGTACGTACCTTAACTTCAGCAAACTGCTCCAAAGCGTCATAATCAAAAAGGTATACTTTGCTGTATCCGCCAACACCGTAATTTCTGGCATCAAGGTCCTTGTTGAAGATATTTGCCGCTATGTTGTTTTTAATGCAATATCCCAAATTCACTATAGCAGTTTCACTATCAGCCTGAGATGCCGTTTCAAGGAAAACAGGTAGAGGGGTAAGCCTGCTCTGTACTATCAAATGTCTGAAAAACAGTGCATCACCCTGATAACTCACGCACTCACTTGCACTGGTCAACAATTCTTCAATCAATGCCTCTGAAAACCACTTTTTTTCAAGCTTCACATTATAAAATATTATATTGTCAAGCATACTCCCTGTTCGGTTAATAACATGCACTAGACTGTATTTAGATAGAACTGAAGAAACACCTTCAAATTCGCCCCACTTGTAATGCCTGGTTGGAGAGTTGCGAATGACCTTCAGGTTATAGGTTGCTTTTGGAGACTGAAAGCCAATGGCTACAGTACCCATAAAACCGATTGAAAAATCGAAAATTCCACCTGACGAAACCAAATCCTCCTTTAATTCCTGCATTACAGCGACTTTACCAAAATGATTGAACCCAATTGTTGAATAATGAAGGCCCAGAGTACGCATGGGCATTATGCTGTGCAGAAATTCAGACAGTTCATGGTAGTAATGGTTGTTAACATGAAAATTTGCTCGAGTTGTACTGAATAGATTATGTGTAGCTGAATCTGAAGTAAAAATTGCATCAATATAAATACCATCATCTCCGTTCAATAAGGCTATGATCAAAGGCAATACTATAGAATCATTAAGGATAATTCTTCCAACAATATATGCTCCTCGATTGCGGAAAAAACCGCCTTTAATAATTTCTACTTTTTGTATTTTATAATTTTCATACTGTACTTTAAGTTCAGACTTTATCTTCACGGCTGCCAGTTTTGCTTCATTTTCAGCCTGACGAAACTTTGCTTTGAAGCCTAGAACACGAAGTATCTTAAGTACAAGTGAACTGTTAAAGTCATCTGTATGGAAAGTATCCATAAGAAAACTGTTAAAAATTGCTTTTGAGTCACTTGAAACTCCAAATGAATAATCAACAGGAGTCCATTCTCCCCTGAAAATTGCCCTTCTAACCGAATGCAGATATGCTAAAGCAAGATCCCCTTCATACCTGTATTCAACAAACTGTCGAAAATTTTCTTCAACTCCGTCCCAAAATTCCTGGTTCTTTGACACATCAGGAAAAGATTTAGTAATTTCGTCACCCAACCCATACATACTGACACTATACTGAGACAGTCTTTTCTGACTGGTTTGAAGTGACTCCTGGAAATCACAGTTTTCAAATGCATCCTTCGCTGATTCTGTAATCTCTTTAAATCTTTTGTAAAATACATCAAATTCATTTAGAACCAATTGAGCCATAAATTCTTTTTGTTTGCTTTCTGATGCCCCTTGCATACGTTTTTTAACAGTTTTTTTAACTCTTTGAGTCATTTTATTGTGTTTTCAATTTATTGCAGCATTTGTTAAGCAAAATTCATATTAAATCATCACAGATATTTGATCCATATGAAAACCTTTTGCACCAAATGAATACAAAAACCACAAGTCAGATGAGATTGGGTTATCTGGTTTTGCAAGTCAATCAACATTTAAAATTCATACAAATTTCAAAATATTTTATTGACATACTGAACTGAAATAGATTAGTTTCAGATTTCAATATATTTTAATGGCCAATTCTAAGCTGACTTGATGCTAATCAAATATATTAGTTTTCTAAGAATCAATGTAACAACTGCTTGAATTTTTCTGGAATGTCAAGATGATTCCGGAAAATTCATCTAACAAAATATATTTTGAAAAAATATGAAATTACTAAGATTTGGAAGTCCCGGAAAAGAAAAACCGGGATTACTTGATGATTCTGGAACTCTCCGAGACCTTTCCGGACTGGTTGACGATATTTCTGAGGAGAATCTTTTACCACAAAACCTGGAAAAATTGCGTAATACAGATACATCATCACTTCCTGAAGTTAAAGATGGAACTCGCTTAGGTCCATGTGTAGGCAAGATAGGCAAATTTATCTGCATTGGACTTAATTATTCAGATCATGCTGAGGAAACAGGTGGGTCTGTACCACCGGAACCTATAATTTTTGCCAAGTTCAACAGCGCAATCTGCGGGCCAAATGATGATGTTGTTATTCCCCGTAATTCAACAAAAACTGACTGGGAAGTTGAACTTGGGGTTGTGATCGGCAAACCTGCAAAATATGTTGATCAAAATAATGCTCTTGATCATGTAGCTGGGTATTGTGTGATTAATGACGTTTCAGAACGGGAATTCCAGATAAAGCGTTCGGGACAATGGGTGAAGGGAAAAAGCTGTGACACATTCGGACCTACCGGGCCCTGGCTGGTAACACCAGATGAGGTGGGTGATCCACAAAATCTGGATCTATGGCTGGAAGTTGATGGGAAACGCTATCAGGACGGTAATACAAGGACAATGGTGTACGGAGTAGCGTTTTTAATCCATTACCTGAGCCAGTTCTTCACTCTTAATTCCGGAGATATCATTTCCACCGGTACCCCTCCCGGAGTTGGGATGGGACAGAAACCGGAACCGATCTACCTCCGTCCGGGACAGACTATGCACCTCAGTGTTGAAAATCTTGGCACACAGACTCAGCTTGTAGTGGCAGACAAGTAATCAGGAAGTATTAAGTTTTTCAGAGTTTAATACTTGACATCTGCTGCAAACATGCATATTGTTTGGTCATTTGTATTCTGGAACATCTATTCCGGATTTATTTCTAATAATGATCCAAGGAACAAATATGATTAGACTCCTTAAAAACCCCTGGGTCATTGTGTGTTGACTTTTGTAGCCTCACATTGTAGCCAGCCCTAAAGAGCCTGTATGCTTGGGCCTTTAAAAGCAAGTGAAGTTTGTGATAAATACCGGCAAAGGTGGGGTAATAGACACAAAGGCTCACATGATAGCGATGCAATCTAATTATCACCTAAAAAAAACAGGATTCAGAAAAGGTTTACCAGGATGAGACGTGCCGAAATTGTTACCGCAAGTCTGATGGCAATTTTATCAGTTTATTTGATGTGGAAAAGCACTGAATTGCCTATTGGCTGGATCCCTAATGAAGGTCCGGGTGGCGGTGCGTTTTCCTTCTGGTTGTCAGCTGTCATGCTAATCTGCTGTATTTGGACGATGTTTAACTGGTATCGGAGATCAACCCCGCCCTCCAAATCAAAGGATTCGTTCATGGATGCCTACGCATTAAGAATGTTTCTAATGGTTGGAGGTGCGGTAACTATAATGATTGGTCTTGTGCATTTCATTGGAATGTATGGTAGTATTCCACTTTTTCTGTTGTATTATTTGAGATTTCTGGGAGGACATTCATGGACTGTGAGTTTTCTGATATCTCTTGCAGCTCCGGTAATTATTTTCTTTTTTTTCGACGTGGCTCTAAGAATTGTTTTACCCAAGGGATACCTGGAACCATTATTCTTTCCTTTGTACAGTATTTTCCTTTAGTAATTAAATACACTTCAAATACTGACAGGTTCAGCCATGGCTGGCCTGCACGAATGCAGTAAGATTTTGCAGTAACAATGATCTAAAATTAAATGGAGATTCTCGGACTTCTTTACGAAGGCTTTTTGATAGCTCTTCAGCCACTTAATATTACTGTTGTAATAATCGGGGTAATTGTTGGCCTGTTTATTGGTGCTATGCCAGGATTGGGCTCAGTGAACGGAGTAGCAATCTTGCTTCCTATGACATTCCTTGTACCACCAACAAGCGCTATAATTTTTCTGGCGGCACTTTATTATGGTGCAATGTACGGTGGAGCTATAAGTTCCATCATGCTTGGAATTCCAGGAGCATCCACAGCTGTTGCCACTACATTTGATGGCCGACCTCTTGCTCTTAAGGGACTTGCTGATAAAGCTCTGATAACTGCAGCAATTGCCTCATTTATCGGAGGTACAATTTCCGTGATTCTATTCACTGGATTCGCCCCCCCACTTGCTCACATCGCCCTTGATTTTGGAGATCATGAAATTTTTGCGCTCATGCTGTTGGCATTTGCCACTTTTGTAGGTCTTAGCGGAGATGATATCCCTAAAACAATCTTCTCAATCTGCATTGGTTTGGTTTTCAGTGCAGTAGGACTAGATATAATGTCAGGAGAGCCAAGACTTGTTTTCTTTGACATCATAGGATTTATGCATGGAATAAATTTTCTTGTTTTAGCTATAGGAATCTACGGTATTGGTGAAATGATGTGGACAATAGAGACAAACCGTGGGGATAGTGCCATGTCCAAAGCAGTACTCACACTGAGCGGTTTCCTAGGCAGTCTGCGCGATATGGGACGTACCTGGTTTTCATGGATGACAGGGTCACTACTGGGTTTCTTTGTTGGAATTCTTCCAGCTGCAGGTGCTACCCCGGGTTCATTGATGGCTTATGGAGTAGCAAAAATGACATCAAAGGATTCTGATAATTTCGGTAAGGGAGAGGTCGCCGGAGTGGTTGCCCCTGAATCAGCCAACAATTCTGCTTCAACTGGAGCCCTTTTACCGATGCTCACACTTGGAATCCCCGGTTCTCCTACAACAGCCATCCTTCTGGGTGGAATGGTTATATGGGGATTGGTACCAGGACCATTGTTATTTGTCGAGGAGAAGGAATTTGTCTGGGGATTGATTGCATCTCTTTATGTGGCAAACCTTTTTTCTCTTTTAATTAATGTGGCATTTATCCCATTGTTTCTGTGGGTTCTGAAAATGCCTTTCACAATTCTGGCACCGATTATCTTCGTACTAAGCCTTGTAGGGGGATATTCACCCACTCAGGACATGCATGATGTTTGGCTGATGTTAATTTTTGGAGTGGGGGCTTATCTGTTGCGAAAACTGGATTATCCACTGGCTCCGGCTGTACTTGCAATCGTGCTAGGACCTATAGCAGAACCTGCGCTTCGACAGTCTTTGCTGATATCAAATGGAGATTTTACTGTTTTCTTCACACGCCCCATTTCAGGTCCAATCATGTTCATCGCAATCATTCTATTGGTTTTGCCAGCCTTAAAACCACTTAAAAATAAGTTCTTTTCAAAATAAATCAACAAATCCTCCTGATTGTTTACCTTCGAATATCAACTGTTTCAGTTTGAAATAAAGGGTGTCTTTGACGAATTATTTGACAGGAACGTGTTTTGATTTCAGGAATGTTGTCTTTTCAGGAAAACTTCGAACACAAAGTTAACTACTATTCTCCCAATATTTCTCCTGAAGAAAGTCCGAAATTTGAGGCATATTCAGAAGCATGAATTTTTTTATCATCAACAGGCCTGACACGTTGAACAAGAATTCCTCCTCCATTTGCGCAAACTGTGACACCCTGCTCTGAAACTTCTTTTATTTCTCCCGGAGAGCCTGTGGCTTCAACAATGGTGCAGTCAAATATTTTTAATACATCACCTTTATGGGTTGTCCAGGCACCAGGCTGTGGATTGGTCCCCCTGATCAGGTTAAAAACTTCTGACACCGGCTTTGTCCAGTCAATCTCAGCATGTTCATGTCTGCACCAAGATTCATAAGTAGCCTTCGATTCATCCTGTTTTATGCGAGGAGGATTACCTGAACGCACCAGGTCAATTGCCTCAACTACAGCTTCAACTCCAAGGGGGAAGATTTTCTGGAAATAAACAATTCCCAGTGTGTCATCCGGATCAACATCAACCTTCTTCTGCAAAAGTATTTCACCTTCATCAAGGCCATCACTAGGCCAGAAGATTGTGAGACCAGTCCTGGTTGTCCCGGAAATTATGGCCCAATTGATGGAACTTGGACCACGATGTTTAGGCAGTAATGAGGGATGGAAACAAATGGAGCCATGAGTGGGAATTTCTCGTGCAGTTTCAGGAACAAAAAGTGTGACAAAGGCCATTACACACAGGTCGGCCTTGAATGAACGCATTTCATCCAGAACCTCTTTATCCTTAAAGTTTGGAGGCTGGACCACGGTGAGTCCCTTTTCAAGAGCATATTCCTTGATTGGATCAAGTGGTTTGTTTTCCCTGTCCGGAGCACAATAAACTGCTGCAACTTCGTCCTTGCCCTTGCCCAATACAGCTTCAAGACAAGCCTTTCCAAAGGCCTGCTGTCCCATAATGATTAAACGCACGGTCACCCTGTATTACGATGATTTGAAATACTAAACTGCTTTCTCCTGTTTTGCATTCTCAATTTCATCATTGCTGAGTCCTATCTCTGCAAGAATTTCGTCAGTATGTTCTCCAAGTAAAGGTGAGCGCTTAACATCTGAAGATGAATCAGATAGTTTGATTGGGTTACCTACTGTAAAGTATTTTCCCCTTTCAGGATGATCTACTTCAACGATTGTTCCGGTTGCCTTAAGCGAAGGTTCTTCCGCCAGCTCCTTCATGCTTATAATTGGACCACAGGGTACATTTAGTGGATTAAGGATATCCATTGCCTCATACTTGGTCTTGGTCATTGTCCACATCTCTATTTCTTCAAATACCTTGTCCAGTTTCGGAAGACGGGCTTCAGGAGTTGACCATTCAGGATCTTCAAGCCAATCCGTATGTCCAATAACCCTGGCCAATTCCGGAAATGCTGCTGCCTGGGTAATCACATAAATATATGCATCCGGATCAGATTCCCAACCTTTGCACTTTACAATCCATCCCGGCTGTCCTCCTCCGGAAGCATTACCTGAACGGGGGGTTGCCTCGCCAAACACACCGTTAGGATATTGTGGATATTCTTTCAATGGCCCGTGTGTCAACCTTTGCTGATCTCGCATTTTGACCCTGCATAAATTCAGCACTCCATCCTGCATGGAACAGGTAACACGCTGACCACGCCCACTTTTTTCCCGATGAAAAAGTGCTGTAACTACACCCAGTGCTAAATTTAGACCGGTTCCGGAATCTCCAATCTGTGCTCCTGTAACCATAGGAACACCGTCCAATTCACCTGTAGTGGATGCCGCGCCCCCAGTACATTGTGCGACATTCTCATACACCTTACAGTCTTCAAAAGGTCCTGGACCAAAACCTTTGACAGAGGCATAAATCATGCGCGGGTTAATTTCCTGGATTTTCTCCCATGGAAACCCCATGCGGTCGATAGCCCCTGGAGCAAAGTTTTCAACCATTACATCGCAATGCTTGATAAGCCTCGTAAAAATTTCTTTTCCCGTCTCATGCTTTGTGTTTAATGTGACACTACGTTTATTATGATTTAGCATTGTGAAGTAAAGACTGTCAACATCAGGAATGTCGCGCAACTGCCCCCGGGTTGCGTCACCTACCCCAGGTCTCTCCACCTTGATAACGTCGGCACCGAACCATGCAAGTAGCTGAGTGCAAGTCGGTCCTGACTGAACATGAGTCATATCTAAAATACGAATACCTTCCAAGGCTTTTGTCATTGTACTCTATCTAAAATATTTTTTAATGAAGTAGTTGAAAATTATCACCATTAAGGCTACTTGTACATTGTCTGGGCTTTTGTTCCAGGCGCGTACTCATCCGGATTAACCCAAACATTTATAACTGCAGATTTACCTGTTGATTTAACTGATTCACGGGCCTTGTGCAAAGTAGGCTGGATTTCGTTCGGCTCACGAATCTCAGCCCCAAAACCGCCTAGCATTTCTGCAAATGTACCAAAAGGTACATCACCAAGCTTATTCCCGATATTGCCTCGTTCTTCACCGTATTTGGTAATCTGGCCGTATCGAATTTGGTTCATGTGCGAGTTATTTCCCACAATTGCTATGTATGGTGCGCCAAATCTATTTGCGGTTTCCATGTCAAAAACTGTCATACCAAAGGAACCGTCTCCATATAGACAAACAACTTCTTTGTCAGGGTTAGCTAGTCCAGCCGCCATCGCGAAACCTGTTCCCACTCCCAGTGAACCGAGTGCTCCGGGGTCCATCCAGTTTCCCGGACTCCGTGGCTGTACTGCCTGTGCCGAGATTGTTACAATATCTCCTCCATCTCCAATGTAAATTGTATCCTTATTCAAAAATTCATTAATTTCCCATGCCAGTCGGTACGGGTGAATGGGGCTTTCTTCACTTTTAAACAAAGGCATCAGTTTCTCAGTTCTTTCGATTTCTTCTGATCGGAGTTCATTTAACCAGGGTTTACGGCTCTCGGATCTATTATTTTCGTTTAATGCAACATCCTTGTGAACTGCTTCAAGAATGGCTCCTGGGTCACCGGCCAAGCCAAGCGAGATGTCACGGTTTTTGCCCACGGTTCGGTAATCCTGATCAATATGAATCAATGTTGCATCCTTGCTGATTCGTTTCCCGTATCCCATCCGAAAGTCAAAGGGAGTACCCACGATGACAATCACATCTGCTTTCTTGAAGGCACTTGAACGAGTACGATTGAAATAGTGAGGATCTCCCGGAGGCAAAATACCCCTGCTTGCACCATTCATGTAGAGTGCAATGTTAAGACTGCGTGCCAGGTCTATTGCTGCATTGTGTCCACGGGACATAAATACCTGTGAGCCGACAAGCATTGCTGGACGCTTGGAATTCACAAGTATTTCCCCCAGATTTTTTATATCTACCGGGTCTCCGACCGATTTCACTGAAGCACGGTAGTGTCCAGGCTCCGGAATCGTCGCTGTTTCCATGGGTATTTCTCTATCAAGCACGTCACGTGGGATTTCCAGATAGCTGGGCCCATACGCTCCGGAAAAGCATTCTCGTGCTGCCATGGAAATCATGTCTGCGACACGTTCAGTTGACATGACTCCTGCAGCAAACTTTGTAATCGGAGACATCATTTCTACATGCGGCAGATCCTGAAGAGAGCCCATTTTATGCTGTGTAAGAGAACTCTGTCCGCCTATATGCAAAACCGGACTTTCAGAACGAAAAGCAGTGGCGATGCCTGTCATGGCATTTGTACAACCTGGTCCCGCAGTAGTGACTACACAGCCAAGCTTACCAGTTTGCCTGGCGTAACCATCTGCAGCGTGTGCTGCAGTTTGTTCATGACGTACGTCTATAATACGTATTCCTTCGTCAAGACATCCATCATATATGTCGATAATGTGTCCTCCGCAGAGTGTGAAAATAGTATCGACACCTTCATTCTTCAGGGCCTTTGCAACCAGATGACCTCCAGATATAACATCATCTGAGTGGCTTTTTTTTGCTAATGTGTCTGTCGCAGTCTTTGACATAGTATGATCTTTAAAGAAGTTTTTATTTGATTTTTACTTTGGATTTTTTTAGTTTGCAGAAAATACAATTATTACAATTATTTTATGTCATGACCACCTTCAGCTGAAAAATTAACAGCTCAAGAATCATACTTAACATTCTAACCAGTATCTATACATTTGGGGGTTTCCGAAATACCAGGCATCACGGTGATGATCATTTCTCAGTATATAGCTGGATTAAAAGTTTAGGGCAAGATATTCACACTCCCCAGGGAAAAATAATGGTTGACTGGCTAAAAACGAACCTAATGCTTGTGGCAATACTAGGCACGTCTTATCCCAGTCAACCTTTACTTATTACCATTTTTTCAGATGGTTATCAGATTGCACCCATTTTCTTGAGAATGTTGCGATGGATTTCACGCTCATTCTGCCAGTAGTCCTGCAATTCTGTTCCTGTCAGAAAATCCCCCATGAGGCTTTTTTTCTTGCGGTAATTCTGCCACTCATCAGAATCAAAGACTCTCTTGAAGAGACGCTGGTAGTATGCTGCAGCTGCGTAACTCATTCCGGGCGCACCTACAATACTGCGCTGCATGTAGTAAACATAGTCCTTGCCCAGTTCCTTGAAGGTCGGGGCATCCGGAAACATTTCCAGCCTGTTGTCGGTAAAGGCTGCAAGAGCAACTGTAGTTCCGGCCTTATAGAAACCCTCCTGCTCAGAAGGGTTGTTTACCGTGGAATTGGCATGCTTGCCTGCAAGCTGCTTGGCCACTTTACCTCCACCCTTGTAAGGCACATACTTCATACTCAATCCGTAAGCAGCATTCAGGAAGTCGGTCAGTAGCTGGTCTTCCTGCAAAGAACCAGTTCCAGCCATGATCCAGTCATTGCCCTTTGATTTGGCTGCGCTCACGAACTGACTGACGTCAGTGATTCCTGAATCTTTGTGAACCCACAGTAAAAAAGTGTCCTCTGCCATACGGGCAACAGGAGTGAAGGTTGAGATATCTACACCAAGACCGGGCTGACGCAGCGGTGTGGTATAGAAACTGTTCAGTGTAACCATAATGGTGTGGTTAGGGTCAGACTTAGTCCTGTTCTTCAGATGCACCAGAGCTTCTGCACCGGACCCTCCGGGCTTATTGATTGGAGTGAGAGGCATAGAGGACCAGCCTTTCTTCTCTATCACTGATTGCATCAGACGAGCCATCTTGTCTGCTCCCCCACCCTTGCCGGCCATTATAACAAACTCAACCGGCTTCTGAGGCTCCCATGCATACAGGCTCATTGGGGAAAACATTAATGCAATGCCTGTAAAAATCAACATGCAAAGACCCAGGGGTTTCTTTCGCGTTCTAATCATATTTCCTCCTTAGATGATGATTGGAAATTATTCCGAAACTAAATGTCCCGGAACACAAAAAAACAAACAATATGCGTATTTGCAAAAGATGTCAAGTATTATTTTCTGAAAAAGTTTAATTCTTCCTAATTACTTGTCAGTGCTTCCTTTTGAACACAAGAATTTTTTCACGGATCAATCTTTCTTAGTAATTGTAATTCACACAGAATGGTGTTAGTAATAGACAACCAAAATAAAACATTCCCGCAAATTATGATGAATAATAATTTGAATTCTGATTGTATATATAAGCCTTAATTCAAAGATCAGTCTTAATATCATTATGAGCAGAGCATTTCGTCAAAACAACACTACAAAAAACACCTATTATCCCAGGCTGCTTGGCACTCATGGCGCTGTTGTTACAGAACACTACCTGGCAACGAAGGCCGGTGCGGATATACTTGGAATCGGAGGAAACGCGGTGGATGCCGCTGTCGGGGCAACTTTTGTAGAAAGCGTGGTCAATCAACAGATGTTCACGCTTGGTGGTGAATGCCCTATGCTGATTTGTATGGCAATGACCCAACAGGTTATTGCTGTTAACGGCAACACTGCTGCGCCAAAACAGGCCACACCGGAAGCATATCTGAATCGCGGATTAACAGAAGTTCCGGATGAAGGCATACTTGCCTCCGGCGTACCTGCTGCAATCAGCGCCTTGATAACTGTTCTCTCAAGATTCGGAAGACTTTCTTTTGCTGAAGTGATTGAACCTGCTCTTGATTACGCCAAAAACGGCTTCCCGGTACATTGCGGACTGTATGGACAGGAACGTTTTGGCATTCATGATCTTGGAAATAAATTCCTGAAAGATTGGCCCGGAAGCACCCATATCTATCTTCCGGAAGGAAGAGTTGCTGAGGTTGGACAGGTAATTGTCAATTCTGCATTGGCAGATCTGCTGGATTATCTAAAGTCCAAGGAACAATCCAGTTCCGGAAACAGGGAAACCGGATTAAAAGCAGTATTAAACGCATTTTACAAAGAAGACCCTGCAACAGAAATTGAAAGTTTTTCAACGGCTCGAAACGGGCTTCTTTCCCGCTCGGATATGGAAGTATTCGAAACACATTTTGAAGAACCGGTCTCACTTGAGTTTGAAGACACCACGGTGTTCAAATGCGGCCCCTGGAATCAAGGGCCGGTAATGCTTCAGGCACTTGCCATTCTGGAAAATGCTGACCTAAAAAAGATGGGACACAACAGTGAAGAATACCTTCACTGGACTGTAGAAGCTTTCAAACTGGCATTCGCGGATCGTGAGCAATACTACGGTGATACAATGCAGGTGAATGTCCCTATGTCTGAATTACTGACAAAGGAATATTCACACATGCGAGCAGAATTAGTGGATGTTGAACAGGCAAACCCCGAGCTGCGTCCAGGTGATCCCAGGAACCAGCAGGCTTTACTGCCAACTGAAGAACGTCTGGGGGGGGAATCGTGGGGACATGGAACTGTACATGTTGACGTGATTGACGGAGACGGCAACATGGCGTCTTTCACACCCAGCGGTGGATGGCTCAAGTCTTCAGAGGTCGTATCCTCGCTTGGATTTCCGCTTGGAAACCGCTTAATGACATTTTATCTCAAACCGAAACATCATCCAAACATAATTGCTCCATTTAAACGACCTCGTACAACCATCAGTCCTTCATTGGCATTTAGAGACAATAAACCATGGATGGTCTTTGGAAGTATGGGTGGGGATCAGCAGGATCAATGGCAGTGTCAGTTTTTTCTCAACCGAGTACTGTTTGGAATGTCTGTTCAGGAAGCCATTGAGGCACCAAAGTTCAGCAGCGAGCATTTCCCCGGATTTTTCGCGCCACATGACCGTTTTCCAAATCTGCTCCGGATTGAACCAAGGGTAAAAAGGGAAATACTAGATGGGCTAACCCGGAGGGGTCATAAAATATCAGTAAGTGTTGACTGGTCGGAGGGTTATTTGTTAGCGGCAGCCCGTGATCCGGAAAGAGGAGTGCTGGAAGCAGGATGCGATCCCAGAGGAACCAAGGGGGATGTATTTCCTGCAAGCGCGATATGCTGGTGAGTCAACACACACAGAATTTATTCATAATTTTGACTCAATTATTCCTTCAAGCTTCTCCAGTCTTGAATCCAGGTCGGAGATTTGTTTTTTCAGCATTGCCAATTGTCCTTCTATGCTAAAATAAGGTTCTGCCTGATGTGTTCTATCTGCAGCAGTTTCGTGCTTAAGGTCTTCTAAAGCGAATTCCTGGGCAAAATGATGGATGTTTTCTGTCTTTTGATCTTTCATTATTCCCTCCGAATTTGAATCTTTGAACAAACTGACAAATGTGTTAAAACACATTTGAGTTTATTCGGTATATTGCTTTGAATTTATTGTTTAATCTATCACATCAATCACTGTGGATGTAATCAAAAATACTTCTCAATTCAGCTTATAGAAGCCTGAAAAATGCTTTCGATAGAAGAATCCAGCATTGAGTCGAATTCTTCATCTGATTGCTGAGATGACAGGCCTTCCGTCAATGCTCTACTAAAACTTGCCAGCATGCCATTATTTTGGGCCAGTCGGTTATTGGCCTCATCTCTGCTGTATCCGCCGGAAAGAGCAAATACACGAATCACATTTGGATGCTTAATGAAAGGTTCATATAAATTGCTCTCATCTGGAATAGTCAGTTTCAGTAATATTTTCTGATCTGAAGTCAACAGCTCAATCTGATTCATTAGATTATTAAACAGCATTTGTTCTGCTTCAGACTTATGTTCGCAGTTAATGTCAACTTCAGGTTCAATGATCGGCACCAGTTCTTTATCAATTATGATTTTGGCAATTTCAAACTGCTGCCTGACTATTGCAGCCACGCCTTTCTCGTTTGCATCCTTGATAACAGAACGCATCTTTGTACCAAAAATATCTTTATCAATTGCCTGCTGAAGAAGAACCCCCAATCCGGGAATGGGCTTCATCATTTGCACACCGTCTTTTACTTCTTCCAGTCCTTTATCTACTTTGAGAAAAGGTACAACCTGCTTTTTCTGCCATAAATAATTAGCAGTACTCATCCCGGATATATTTCCATTCATTGTTTTTTCAAAAAGTATGGCACCTAAAATACGATCACCGTTAAAACTTCGTGAAGTTATTATGCGTGTCCGCATTTGATGAATAATTGCAAACATCTCATCATTATTGGAATACTCCGTCTCTTCTATCCCATAAAGCCGTAATGCTTTTGGAGTACTGCCTCCACTCTGATCAAGTGCGGCAATGAAGCCATTACTAGCTGTTATTTTATTCAAGTAAGGTTGGTGGGGCATTTCTTTCATTTCAAATTTAATAAGTTACTGATAAACAAACTTTTTCTATCCAAATTATGATTTCTTTGCAAACAAGTCAACATTTTTTGGAGTAATTCAAATCTGTTTTATACTTTAATGAAAATTTCACGAAAACCTTAAATCAGGCTCAACAGCTCTTATTTGGGTCTCATCCTGCTGCAGTTTTATTAATGGAATACCACAGAACTGCCACAAAGTGACAGGATGTCCCTGCAATTACAAATAAGTGCCAAATGAAATGGCTGTAACGCACCTTTTCATCAATCATGAAAAACACGACTCCCACCGTATATGCAATTCCACCGGCAAGCAACCAGAACAGACCCCAAACAGAGATATTGAGCCACAACATCTTAACCGCAATGACAACAATCCAGCCCATTGTCAAATAAAGAATCATAGATAGTTTTGGATACTTTGCCCCGCAGATAACCTTAAGAATTATACCTGCCAGAGCAAGGCTCCAGATAAGTCCGAAAAGCGTCCATCCCCATCCTCCACGCAGCACCCCCAGAGTAAAAGGTGTATATGTGCCCGCGATCAGAAGAAAAATTGCTCCGTGATCCAATAGCTGAAAAACCTGCTTGGTCCGACTTTTTGGAAGAGCATGATAAAGAGTTGATGTCATGTACAAAAGTATCATTGTTCCAGCAAATACACTTGAACCGACTATGTTGGCTGCACCGCCATCCTGGACTGCAAAAATAATTAGAATAGGTGCGCCTGCTATTGCTGCCAGCATGCCCAGACCATGACTAACACTGTTCGCTATTTCTTCTCCTATGGTCTGAGGACGCTCATCTACTACAAGAGATTCAATCATTTTTCTTTAATATTACCTTTCATAATAATGAGCTGGATTTATGAATCTGGCTCAACACGACATTGAATTTAATAAAATTTTTTACAATTTACCTGAATATTTTCAAGATCAACAAAAAGAGCATAATCGAAATCATACTCTTTGCGGACATTAGGTCTTGACAATTATACAAAAAGTGATTAGATAGCAGAAGAAAATAAATTTTTTTTTAGTATAAAATGATAAAAAATGGGGAATCAAAGATTTGGTTCTTTGATTGCAGTTATATATAAAACATTAAATTTTTCTGGGTAACAGTCACGGTTTTACTTCCGGACTGTTCACCTTAAGTATTCTATAGGAAGGAATACACGTCCATGGCAGGAGCTGATTTTTCTCATACATTAAGGGAAAAAGATGAAAAAGTTTCTTTTCTTTCTTTTATTATCATTATTCAGTCTCCTTTTAATTTCCTGCTCTCCAGGAGGAGGGGGTTCATCGTCATCTGGTGAAAGTTCTACAACATCCAGTTCCTCAGACGATGATACCTCTACAGACGATGGAACAAGCACAACTGGCGACGGAAACACATCTACAACTTCAGCAACAGCTTGCCCCACCAGCAGCACTTACTCAGTTGATAACTCCACAGTTGATAATTCATCAACAATCTCAGATAATTCATTAATTTCGGATAATTCAACAATAAAGAATTCTAAAGTAAAACAATGTTCGAGCATTGTTTCCTCAACAATTGATAATTCAACAATATCGGATAATTCAACAATAAGATTTTCTACAATCGACAATTCAACAACTGATAATTCTACAATCAATTATTCGACTCTCACTTCTTCAAGCGACAATAGTTCCACGATTGACAATTCAACACTGACGTTGTCAACAACATGCTCTTCGGATATTGATAACTCCACAATAGATAATTCGACAATCTGTAATTCAACGGTTGATAACTCCACAATCAAGAAATCAACTGTAAAAAATTATTCTACAATCAGTTCATCAACTGTTGATAATTCATCAACTATTGATAATTCAACAATAAGATTTTCTACAATCGACAATTCTACTATCCAAGATAATTCTACAATCTCGGATAATTCTACAATAAAACATTCAACAATAACTTTTTCTTCATCATGTTATTCCACAATTACATCTTCGACCATTAATAATTCAACGGTCTGCAATTCAACGATAGACAACTCGTCAATTTCAAATTCAACTATTGATAATAGAACAATCCAGAATCAAACTATTACTGAAACAGTTGCACCATCAGTCAGTTCGACTTCACCTGCAGACACAGATACATCGGTTAATAATGCTACAAACATTACAGTAACTTTTTCAGAAATAATGGATTCAACTACTATCACTACAAATACTGATAACACCAGTTGCACAGGTTCTTTCCATATCTCATCCAATAATTTCAGCAACTGTATAATAATGACTACATCTTCACCATATACGAGTGACAACAAGTCATTTACTATTGATCCGTCTGATAATTTATCGAGTGAGACAACATACAAGATCAGGATAACAACTGAAGTAAAAGATCCTTCAGGGAATTCAATGAGCAGTCTGTATGAAACAGCAACAGGCTTTACTACGCAGGATAATGCTCCACCAACAGCGCCAAACGTTACTGGATCCACGCCTACTAACGACACAACACCAACCTGGAGCTGGAGTACAGGAGGAGGAGGTAATGGCACCTATCGCTATAAACGTGACAGCAGCGATCTTTCTTCCGGGGCAACCCAGACTTCAAGCACTAGTTACACACCAGGCAGCGCATTAAGTGAGGGATCATATACACTCTATGTACAGGAGAGAGATGCAGCTGGTAACTGGTCTTCATCAGGCTCAAGCACAATTGTTATCGACACAACTGCACCGACGGCAAACTTCACTGCAGCGACCGATGACGTGGGTACGGTAACGGGTACGCTGTCGAGTGGCGACACTACGGATGATACTGCGCTTGTTCTTTCCGGGACCAATGAATCCGGCTGTCGAGTGGCGACACTACGGATGATACTGCGCTTGTTCTTTCCGGGACCAATGAATCCGGATCAAGTGTGAAGGTATACAACAGCAGCACAGAACTCGGGTCTGCAACTGTATCCGGGACCAGCTGGAGCTACAGTGCCTCGGTAGCCAACGGAACTACATATCAGTTCATCGTCAGGGAAACCGACCCTGCAGGCAACACCAGTAACGCAACAAGTAACTTCACAGTTACCGGTGATACTACTGCACCGACCATCTCCTCATTTACATCAACTTCAGCTGATGGCATCTATTCTTCTGACCCCAATAAAAACCTAGGCAATACTGTTAATATCACTGCAACGGCATCTGATATTGTTGTCTACGGCAATACCATTACAGTTACTTTAGACACTGCCGAAAACGTGGTGTTAACTGCTCCAGCAAACGGAACAACACTGGCTGGTACTTACACTGTTGGTGCAGGTGTTAACAGTTGTGATTTATCAGTAACTAGTTTCAGCATTGGAACAGTGACAGACATTGCAGGAAATGCAATGACCAACACAACTGTTCCGTCTAATAATAATATTAACACAGATAGTGACATCGTAATCATAGGAACAGGATGTTAATTGACTTATATAAATTTGATTCAGAAGTCTGTTTATGCTAACTATATTCAAGACTACTATTTTGAGCGGTTCTCACTTTTCACTGTAAAAATCTAAACTTCTGTTTGAGGGGTTAAGACCATCAAGCTGATCTGCCTGCTCATTTTGGCAGAGCAGTGAAAATTGGAATTTGATATGCTATTTTTGATAAAACAGTAGGTCTGGTCTTCTCCTGGCTAAAGCACAACCATCAATCTTACAGATTAATTATCTCAAGACGGCAAAAAGTCTAGAGCAGGAATTACTCCTTCATTATTAAACCAATTTGTACTTCCGGAACTGTTAAGTGCCACACCGATGCACTTGCTCATTTCAGACTTTTTCATACTCCACACGAAAGATTGATCACCTAATCTTTTTATTCATGCCTGATATAAATTCAACCTCCACCTCATCAGTCTTAAAAACTGTATCCAGCCTGGGAGTTCCGCATGAGGTGATAAAGGTATATGTGGCATGTGTAGTGTTGGCGACTACACGGCTGGACGTAAACAAGCGTGTACGTAAACTGATGGGTGTCTCAAAGGCATCCTTTGCATCAGCAGAGGAAATGAATGCATTGACCGGCATGGAAGTCGGGGGAGTTACTCCGTTCTCACTTCCGGAAGGAATGCCGCTATATGTGGATTCCAGAATTATGGAGCTTGACTGGGTAATCCTGGGAGGTGGTGGACGTGACCGAAAGCTCAAAATCAGTCCGGAGGTATTCTACAAAATTGGTGCAGAGTTTATTGAGGAACTGGCGTTGACTATTGATCTGTAAAACTGTCCGGAATCAAGGATCGATTCGAATTGCACCACACTTCACATCCCTCTAACCAGACAATTCCTGCGAAATTACTATGAAGTAAACCGGTATATTCCAAGACTAATGGCTGACTAAATTATTTTTCTGCATGACTTTTTGCCTGAATTTCTATGCAATTTGGCCAAGTAATTGCTTTCTCAATAATGTCCAAATTACAGATTATTATTTTAAAATACAGGGCAAAATGTCTGAAAAGTTAGCAAAGCCAAAAGCAATCCTTGACGGATCTTTTTTGATTGCAGTATATTTCATTTTTTGGATTGTTGTAACAGTTGTACTGCCAATACTTTCTATTGGTTTACGATTGTATTCAAAAGAATCAGACACTATGCATGATCATACCCCGGAAACCGGCACTTAACTCATGAATTGATCCGGAATTCATTTTTTCTTGAAAGAGGTTAAATACTCCTTCCAGAACACATTTCAAGAAATTTCCTTCCACTCCAAATCCCCTTTGGTTTTAATTCTTTTGATAATTTGCAGACTGTTTAGCATGTGAGCCACTGATATTTTTTCTATTTCAAAATACAAAGCTTTTTTTAAAAAGAAATAATTTTACTTAATGAGTGGGAGGCATGCAGTAAATAAATTAGTAACTTGTTGAAAGAAAAGAGTTATTTCTTCATGAAGTCAATTTGTTGAGGGTTTGCATTAAAAACATCCGGATCATTTAGTTGAGCTATTTCATCTGCATTATTTGCAACAACTTTCATATCCATCTTTTTTCTGCATTCAGAACAACGAGGGGGGTTATCAATGAGAACAAGACAAGTGAGCATAAGGGGTAAAACGAAATTAAGGATGGGGAAAATGATCATTTCTTATTTTAACCGTATTTGTTCTTGAATCTGCAGATGATTATTAATGTACACTCAAGTCATGAATTTTCAATTTAATTCTGGTCCATCAGTTCAACAGTTTTTATGGCCAATTTTTCTGACCATGGGCCATAGGCCAGTGGCGAAGGATGAATACCGTCTTCAAGATAATACTCTTTACCATCAGGGAACCTATCATTCAACAAATGTGCATCATCCAATTTGTTAATTACGTTAGTCAAACTGATCTGCAATAATATCTCCCAATATCCAAACACAAATCTGAGAGGATTTGGTATCGCAGGGAATCTGCCAACCGGAGGAACAGGCGAAAACAGTATTAATGGTTTTTTCCCACTGCAGAGCAGAAGTTTAACGCATTTCACAAGATAGCTTTCCCATAACCATGGCGGAGTAAGTTTAAAAACGTCGTTTCCACCGATGGAGATTAACACAACATCGGCTTTTACAGAGGACTGTTCTATGATCAAATTATTCAATTGTTTTAATGTAAGACCATTCTTTGCCAATACCTTCCAGTTTACCTGACATCCCAGCAAACGATTCAACTTATGCGCAGTCAAACCAGTCAATGTTAAGGAATGTTTGGGGATTCCAACACCTGCCATTGGAGACTCTCCCAGTCCAAGTAAATTAAGAGCCCTGTCATTCCCTGCAGAACTGCCAAAAGGCGAGTCTATTGGTGTGGGCAGTCTCAGTACATCTCTTTTTAGCCGTGTACCCTGGTACCACAGCCATGGAAATAAAAGTCCTATCACCAGGTAACCAAATAACGCCCCGACATATATAAACAAAGATTTCACTGCAGACTCTGCTTTAAAAATCAATTAACTGCGTTAGCTAAAAACATTTTGTGGCCCAAACATTAAACCTGAACTATATAAGCTGTCCGTAAGTATTCGCTGCAGTCTGGGCAACAGTAAACGTATTCTGACATGTAATGATTTGAGATAATCGATTTACACAATAAAGGGAATTTTTTCAGAGGAGACTGTAACTTTTGAGCAACTTTGAGAGGGGATTTATCTTTGATTATGCAAAAGTAAATCAGCCATCATTGCCGGAAGTTTTTTTTGTTTTGAACATGGTTCTTTTCCATGTTGCAGTACTGTCATTAAATTTAAAGAGCACACGGTTCCCAGCAGGATCAGTATAGGAAGCAAGCAGATTTTGGTTCAATCTGTAAACTTTGTTCATTTTGAAGCCCTCAATTTCAGGCAAATTTGTTATATTTTCACTTTCAGCGGCACATCCCCCAAAGAACAAAACAGGAATAACAATAGTTGTAATAATAAGTATTTTATTCATTATATCAGATGGTTAATATATACTCAACCGAACAAAATAATTAGTACAAGCAGCTTAAATCATTTTTTTCTGACCTGGACCTTCACTAAAATAAATGCAAAGAACTTTTTGGTTGATGATCAAAAGGCTTCTTTTAATTTAATAACTTTTCTTAGAAATACACAAATAATATAACCTGCGCAGCCGATTACATATGAATGAACATTCATCAGCAGCAGAGCGTCCTTTGTTTTCAGAGAAAGAGGTAGTTCCAATGCTGGAGGAAAACTATGGACTCACTTGCACTGTGAAAGAACTTCCTGGAGAGAGGGACAGGAATTATCTGGTGCGTGATTCTGAAGGGGATTCATATGTTCTTAAGATTTCCAATGCTGGTGAATCCCAAGATCATCTCAACGCACAGATATCTGCCCTTGAATGCACCGCGAAGCTGCTTGAACAGGGCAAGATACCCCAAGTATTTCCCGGAAAAAATGGGGAACTGCTTTCACGAGTCTGTACCAACAACAATATCAAGCATTGGATACGGCTTGTCAGTTATGTTGATGGCATCACTATGGCGGAGTACAGACCGCATACCAGGGAGTTTTTGTTTGAAGTTGGTTTAGCCTGCGGAACAGTAACCAAAGCGCTTCAGGATATCACCATGCAGCCTTCTGCCAGCAAACATCTTTGGGAAATGCATAATGCAATAGAAACTATACAGAAATATTTACCTTGTATCTCTGAAAATAAATTGAGGGATTTGGTTAACCAATCACTGGAATTGTATAGCAAAGTGCTGACACCAATTGAATCAGAACTGAGGCACGGCTGGATTCATAATGACTTCAACGATTACAATGTTCTTGTGGTTCCCAAACTTAATGAAACTCCATCGATTGGTTTAATAGATTTTGGCGACATGACGCATTCATACCTGGCCGCTGAAGCGGCTGTGGCATGCGCCTATACAATGCTGGACAAGCCAGATCCTCTTGAAGCTGCAGTTCATTTGATAATAGGATTTCATCAGCAATTTCCACTTGAAGAGAAAGAGATTAAAATTCTGTTCCCAATGATACTGATGCGTCTTTGTCTAAGCCTAACCCTGGGTGCGTATCAACTGCAAAATGCACCTGAAAACAAATATCTGGGAATCAGCCAGAAACCTGCCCGCGAATTGCTGGAAAAACTACAGGAGGTTAATCACCGCTACGCACACTATCTTTTCAGAGACGCATGTGGTTTGGAGGCATGTAAAGTGACAACAGAATTTAGAAAATGGCAAAAAACAGCTACAGGTTCATTTCATAGTCTGATGGGAGAACCACTGACAAACAAAAATACATCAATGCTGGACCTTAGTACAGGCAGCCCTATTTCTGCAAAATTACAATGGATGTCAATAGATGAACAACAAGAATACCTGGAAAGAATACTGCTTGAGATGAATGCTGAGACAGCAGTCGGAAAATATGCTGAGGTCCGCTCAGTCTATGCTGCTGAGGAATTCCACCATGTCTCTCTTGAAGGTGTAGAGAAAAGAACAATACACCTTGGAATTGACGTCTTTGCTGCCGCAGGAACTGCTATTTTTGCACCACTTGAAGGTATTGTTCATCATTTAAAGGATAATAATAATAAACTGGACTACGGTCCTACAGTGATACTGAAGCATAAGCCCAAAGATGGTCCGATTTTTTATACCCTATATGGTCATTTGGGCAGAACGTGTCTCAGGAAATTAAAAATTGGACAAACCGTCAGATATGGAATGGAGCTGGCAGTAATAGGCGAATCAACAGAAAACGGCGGCTGGCTTCCACATGTACATTTTCAGATAATCCTCGATCTATTTGATTTTGAAGGAAATTACCCCGGTGTAGCGCTGCCTTCTCAGCAAAATCTCTGGACAAGCGTTTGCCCTGATCCGGGAATGATGCTCGGACTTGGTGAAAAAAGTAACAACCAGGAAATTGATTACGGGAATCTTTTTGAACGGCGTAAAAAAGTTTTTGGTCCATCATTGAGTCTTAATTACCAGCAACCACTCATAATTGTACAAGGGCAGGCGCAGTCATTGATTGATCATAAAGGACAATTTTATCTTGACTGTGTTAATAACGTAGCCCATGTAGGACATTCTCATCCTCGCATTGCAAAAGCATATAGCGATCAGGCCTATGTTCTGAATACTAATACCCGCTATCTTAACCATATTAATATTAAGTACGCGGAGCGACTTTGTGAGCTGCTCCCTGAACCTCTCAACACATGTTTTCTTGTCTGTTCCGGAAGTGAAGCAAACGAACTGGCCCTGAGAATTGCCTTCTCTGTCAGTGAACAAAAGGACGTGATCGTGCTTGAGGAGGCATATCATGGAAATACAAACACGAATATAGATATAAGTCCTTATAAACATAACGGCCCCGGAGGAAATGGACCGCCGGAATGGGTACATGAAATTCCAATGCCTTATGTTTACCGTGGTTTGCACAGAGATGCTGTCACAGCCGGCAAGTTTTATGCTGATCATGTTCTAAAAATATGTGAAAAATTATCTTTGCATGGGAAAAAACCAGCAGCATTTATCTGTGAATCTATGCTCGGATGCGGCGGACAAGTCCCTCTTCCGGATGGTTTTCTTAAGCAATCCTACCAGCATGTAAGACAGCATGGAGGATTTTGCATTGCTGATGAAGTTCAGGTAGGATTCGGACGTGCAGGAAAACATTTCTGGTCATTTGAACTGCAGGACGCTGTCCCTGATATTGTGACTCTTGGGAAACCAATCGGAAACGGACACCCCATTGGGGCTGTTATCACTACTCAGGAAATTGCCGAAACATTCGCGAATGGAATGGAATACTTCAATACATTTGGCGGAAGTCAGGTATCATCATCCGTGGGTATGGCTGTTCTGGACGTAATAGAACTGGAAGGACTTCAGCAAAACTCACTGGAAACAGGGAACTGGCTGAAAAATAATCTTAAAGAACTTAAACAAACATTTCCACTGATTGGAGATGTACGTGGTGAAGGGTTTTTTCTGGGTATTGAACTTGTGCTTAATCCAGACACTAAAGAACCTGCACCTCTTCATGCAGAATATATTGTTGAAAGGCTGAAATCACGTAAGATTCTGCTCAGTACTGAAGGTCCTGGCCATAACGTGTTAAAATTCAAACCCCCGATGGTGTTCAATCACCAAAACGCAGAGCAACTGATCGGTGAGTTGGAACATGTTTTAAAAGAGACTCCGCTGCAGTTACATTTGTATTAAAAACGATGACCAGCCAAAAAAGTATTGCAATCGGAGGCATCAGCACCGAATGCAGTACTTATTCTCATCTTTTTCAAACAGAGGCTGATTTTAACAAGATTCAGGGATCAACACTTGTTGAACTGGTGGACTTCCCTTTTGAAAATCATAAAATCCAAGCTCAACCCCTTTTCTATTGTAAATCTCTTCCCGGAGGTGCTGTTGATGCTGAATTTTATGAAAGAACGAAAGACCAATTTTTGCAGCAATTAAAAGCAGCATGTCCACTTGATGGAGTATTGTTACTGATGCATGGAGCAATGTATGTTCCAGACATTGAAGATCCGGAAGGAGACTGGATAGAAGCTGTTCGACACATCGTTGGTAATCATTGTGTAATTGCAGTCTGTTTTGATCTTCATGGAAATGTAACAGACAAAATCATCCAGAATATTGATATATTCTCTGCATACCGTACCGCACCTCACATTGATGTAAAAGCGACATATCATCGTGCAGCAAAACATCTTGCAGCAGCACTTACAGGAGAAAGCAGACCTGAAGTAGTATGGTCGCCAATACCTGTTTTAATTTCTGGTGAAATGTCTTCTACTTTTGTAGAACCATGCAAAAGCATTTATGCGCACCTGGAAAACTATGATCAACGCAACGGAATTCTAGATACTAATTTGATGGTTGGTTATGTTTGGGCTGACACAAAAGCGGCTACAGCAGCTGCAGTTGTAACATGCACAGATCGACAAGCAGGAAAAGAAACCTGTGCTGAAATTGCTGATATGTATTGGAAAAAACGTAATGAGCTGAAATTTGACATGCGTGCAGGGGATCTGGAAAATGTGTTAGATATGCTTCCGGACAAGTTTTCTATAATTGCAGACAGCGGTGACAACCCCACAGCCGGTGGAGTGGGTGATCGTGCTGATGTTCTTGAGGCTGTGATTAAGAAAGGAATTACAAAGGCATTGTTTGCCGGGATTGCTGCTCCAGGAATTGTTGAAGAACTGCAAAGCAGAAAAGTTTACACCTTTAAAATCGGAAACAGACTTGGTGGAGGAGGACCATGTTTGACTTTGAATCCGGAAAAATTTTATTTCAAAAATCAATGCGCAGTTGTTGTTTTCAAAGGAATTACAATTGTTTTAACAGAACAAAGACGTCCTTTTCACTATCATAGTGACTTCACTGATCTTGGTATTGATCTTAATAATTTTCGCCTGCTTGTTGTTAAATCCGGTTATTTGTCTCCGGAATTGCAAAGTCTCTCAGCGCCGTCATTTCTTGCTTTGACAGATGGTGCAGTTAGCCAGCGTTTTGATAGTCTTGATAATAAACATAGACAAAAACCAATGTATCCATTCCAAAACCCAACTGAGTTTGTTGCAGATGTACGCCATAAATAACTGATGATTCTAACTGTTTTTGAATGTGGATTTTGATTCTAATGGACTTAACCAGGACTAAAAGTAAATGTGCTCAGCAGAAACTTTTTACTACCTGTATCTTTATGAGCTTATTTTTTCCCGAATATTCAGATTCACTGAAGTTGTGAAGGGTATTTTGACTACTTCCGCATCCACAGGCTCTCCAGGCTTTTCTGCATACTGTTCCGGAAGATGTACCCTGAACTTTTGCCCATAGTTACCAACAGGCAATCCATGCTTATTTAAAGTGCCGTCAAAAGGCACATATCCCATTGCAATATTTTTGTTCCTGTCGGGATGATACCATGGTGAGGTAATAAATCCGCAAGGTTCACTTGAATCAATTGGGGAAACCGGCCAGAAATCATGTGCGAAATCAATTATTGGCCTCCCACCCATCTCAAATCCTACCAGCTGCAGTTTGTAGGGATTTTTGCCTGCAAGAAGGTCTGAGCGCATTTTTTCCAATACTTGCTTGCCGATATAATCACCTTGTTTGTTCCACCTGCCTTTTCCGGATAGAGATACCTGATAACCCAGATTACATTGAAACGGATTATGCTGGCTGTCCATGTCCTGTCCCCAGGAAAGTATTCCAGCCTGAATTCTGCGACAATGTGGAGGGGCCGTCACCATTAATTGATGTTTTTTTCCTGCTTCCAACACCGCGTACCACAAATCTTCGGCGTGCAATGTAGCATCACGCAGATAAATTTCATAACCAGCTTCTCCGGAAAATCCTGTTTGTGAAATAACACATTCATGACCGCCAAACATTGCCTCAGCCAAACCATAAAATGGTATTGATTCAATGTCCACTTTTTCACCAACAAGATCCTTCATGAGTGCCAATGACTTTGGTCCCTGAATTTGCAAAGGGCAGACATCAATTTCATCAATAACTACATTAAAACGTTTGTCATGATTAACACCTTGCAGGTACATCACGATATCAGAATCTGCCAATGAAAACCAAAATTCATCTTTTGAAAGTCTGAGAAGCACCGGATCGTTCAATACCCCTCCCTGAGTGTTACAAAGGATTACATATTTTGCACTCATAGGCTGTATTTGCGTCGCATCACGGGTAATAACATAATCCACAAACTTTTCGGCGTCCGGCCCCTTAACCATAATCTGGCGTTCTACAGACACATCCCACAAAGTGACATGTTTTTTTAAGGCTTCATACTCCACCATAGTACCACCGTCTTCCGGTCGGACATAACCAAACGGATGATAGATACGGTTGTAAACAGTTGCCCGCCAGCAACCTGCTTCCACTGACAAATGCCAAAAAGGAGATTTTCTGACACGGGTAAAAATCAACATTTCAACCGGTGTTGCTCCACTCTGGCGAAGATTATAGGGAACAAGACGATCAGATTGATCTACTGATGTAATATGCTTACTCATATAAATTCTCCTCTAAATGCATAACTTATATCTATCTGCAAAATTTCTCATTGTTAATCTAATACTCATTACGTTCTTCTCTTTTAAGTGTTTCAACTAATTTCTTAACATCCTGTGACCGAGTCATGTCACAAACCAGCAACGCGTCATCAGTTTCAACAATTATCAAATTATCAACACCAATGCTTGTCACAAGCTTTTTGCTGCTGAAAATCAAAGAGTTTTGTGAATCTTGTGAAATCACATTTCCTCGTATGACATTTCCCTGACCGTCTTTTTCGGAAACTTTAAATAGACTCTCCCAACTGCCTAAATCAGTCCATTCCATATCAACAGGAATTACTGCAACTCGATTTGATTTTTCCAGCAGGGCATAGTCGATGGAATCAGCTGTAATGGTTTGATATATTTCACTGATAACTTTTGGATCAGAAAGATTACCATCAATTGCGGCTTCTTCAAACAGCGTTAGCATTTCCGGAGCATGACTGCGAAATTCCCCCAGCCATGTTTCCGTTGTTGCCATAAAAATACTGGCATTCCATGTATATTCTGATGATTTCAGATAACTTTCCGCTGTGGCCAAATCAGGCTTTTCAACAAATTCATCAACCTTAAAACCAACTTCCAGAGGTTCCCCGGCTTTTATGTATCCGTATCCAGTTTCCGGACAATCAGGTTTTATTCCAAAAGTTACGATATATCCTGAATTTGCCAGAAGTTCTACACTTTTCACGGCAGTGATAAAGTTTATCGGTTTCTTGATCAGATGATCGGAGGCCAAAACTACTACCGGTGAGAATCAGCACCAACGATATAAATATCCTCCGGAGACACAAGTGATTCAAGGCGTTTGCATGTTTCCTGAAAAAGCGATTCTTGAATTGAACCGAGATTTAAAAATTGCTTAGGTGTCATACTCCGACTGTAAGGCCAGAGACGCGTGCCGGTTCCGCCGGCAAGTATAATTGCAATCATAGAATAATTGGTGAAAGGTGAGTCAGGTTTTAGGTATGATGTTTTTGAGAAATTCTAACCGGTTGAGAATTACTGCAATTGTAGTCAAATTTATTGAAGAACCGGCTCGTACCTGCTCAAGGGAATGAACGTATGCATGTAAATTCGCAGAATCTATTGCATCAAGAGGTTCAACTAAACTTGAAAATTCTTGTTCCTCAACGGTCTCGATTTTTTTGGATACCTGTAAAACATCCAATAACAATAATTTATCGGCATCCAAAGTGCGTAGAAGGATATCCTGGTATTCAAGTTCCCAGTCATTTTGAGGTTCCAGCGAAACCAATTTTTCGCGCAGCCAATCAAAGCCAAATTTATTTTCAATACTTATTGCAATCCTGTAGGCAATACTGACTTCCAGACCTTGATTCATGCAAAGATGCAAAACATCAGGAGCAATTCTTAAATGACTTAATGATGCCCGAATTTTGGCAACAGTGTGAGTCTCTTCATGTTTCTCGGTTTCATCCTCTTCTGGTACTGATTCAGTTTCATGAATCAGCATATCAAAATCTGATATATCCTCTTCATCTTTAATTGCCTGATGTTCTAGTAGTTTTTGCAGCAATTCACTGTACTGCTCTATTTTATCATATCCTGGTGCTGATTCCTGGCTGTATAATACATTTCTAACCAGCATTTTTAATACGTCTTCCAATTCAATCAGTGCTTCATACCGTTCCTTTTCATTGATATTATTATATGAATACAATTCATTCCGTATTCCCTCTGCTCCAAGACTGGCTTCCATAACCAGGTAAGTACGAACAATTTCAGGAATGATTCGGTTAGAGACCTGTGCCATTCTTGAAATAAAAGTTGATCCTGCCTGATTAATTATTTTGTTGGTAAGAACAGTAGATACAATTTCCTTTTTCAAAGGATGATCATTGATTTTTTCACCAAAAAAATCCCGTAATAGCTTGGGTATATATTCCAGATAATATTTTGTCAGTTCTTCTTCAAGTGGCATTTTTGAGGCACTCAGCGCATCAAAAACTTCCATTTTTGAATATGCCATCAAAACTGCTAAAACAGGTCGTGGCAAAGGCATGTTTGCGTTTTCAAACTGGTTCAGCTCTGCCCATGAAGGAATATGTTCGTTTTTTTTATTCATGCCTTTTTCTTCAAGGTGCGTGATTATCTTACGGAATAGACGTAAATTCAGGTTGGACCGCATACTATCCATTGAAATTAATCGATGCTGCCCTCTGTTATTTGCTAATACCAGTTCGGAAACTTCGTCTGTTGCTGAAATAAGAAGATCATCACGCTCTTTCTTTGAGTTTAATAATCCTACACGCAACATTTGCTGGAGTAAAATTTTCAGATTTACTTCATAATCTGAAATATTTACGCCTCCGGAATTGTCAACAGCATCTGTATTCAAACGTACTCCATTGTTTGAAAGTTCAATACGTGCCAACTGAGTCAATCCTAAATTTGCTCCTTCTCCAATAACTTTTACTTTACATTCAGATGAATTAATCCGTATATCATTGTTTGCCTGATCACCAACTTGAAGATGACTTTGAGCAGGAGACTTAATAAACGTTCCGATTCCACCAAACCAGAGCAAATCCACATCCATATGCAAAATTCTGTGTACAACTTCCTCACCTTTTAAGCTGTCTTCAACTACACCCAGCATTTCTTTCACTTCATGGGAAAGATTAATTGATTTTGCGTGACGCTCATAAACTCCTCCTCCGGAACTGATTAATTCAGCAGCATAATCCTCCCAGGTTGAACGTTGCATTTCAAAAAGACGTTTACGCTCCTGCCATGAAAGTTCAGGATCAGGATTTGGATCAAGAAAAATGTGCATGTGATTAAACGCAGCGTTTAGTTGAATTGTTTTACTTTGCAGCATTCCGTTGCCAAAAACATCGCCGCTCATGTCGCCCACTCCTATCACTGTAGTGGGCTCAGTCTGAATGTTTCGCCCCATTTCCTGAAAATGCAGTTTTACACACTCCCATCCACCACGAGCAGTTATTCCTTCTTTTCTGTGATCATAACCAACTGAGCCTCCTGAAGCAAAGGCGTCACCAAGCCAAAAATCATGTTTTTCAGAAACTTCATTTGCAATATCTGAAAATGTAGCAGTTCCTTTATCTGCTGCCACAACCAGATATGGGTCCGGATCATCATAAGGAATAACATGACCTGGAGTGTGAATCTTACCCTGTGCGTCATAATTATCAGTAATTTCCAGCATCGCGCTAATAAATCGTCTGTATTGTATTTTGGATTCGACGAGGACATCTTCACGTATAGCTGGAGGATTTTTCAGTACAAAACCTCCTTTGGAACCTACCGGAACGATTACAACATTTTTTGTTTGCTGTGTTTTTACAAGACCCAATATTTCTGTTCTGAAGTCATCAGGACGATCTGACCAACGAAGCCCTCCACGAGCAACTGCACCAAATCGCAAATGCAGACCCTCCATGCCGAAATCATGAACATAGATTTCTCTGAAAGGTACAGGATCAGGCATTAGTTCAATATTTTTTGAATCAATTTTTATTGAAATTCCTGTTTCATCATCATCTTTAGGTAAATAAAAGTTGGTGCGCAGAGTATTTTCAATTAATTCAAACAAACAGCGTAAAACTTCATCGTCCGTTACCTGTTTAACTTTTTCCAAACTCTCAATGAATTCCTGTTTTTTCTGTGGCAGCAGCACTTCCTGACGATATTCCTGATTTCCAAAAGTGGAATCAAGAGAAAATCGAGTTGCAAATGTTTCAAACAGCAAGCGTGAACACTGGGGATGCCTGAGCAATACTGAGTTAATTGTCTCTCGAGTCAAAGGTGCATTGAGCTGCAGATAAAGATTACGATACAGCTGAAGCACATTGATTTCACGCCAACCTAAATTTGCCAGCAAAGCAAGAGCATTTAAAGGGTCGTTTTCAGTTTTTTTCCGGAAAACCTGCTGAACTATTGCTTCCAGCAATGGCTTGTAATGTTCCTCATCGATTAAGACTCTGTCACTGCGAATCACACGAAAAGACTGTATAAATCCAAGTGTTTTTTGATCATTACCTATCCTTGTCGTCAATTGATCTATAACATGCAGACCCAGATTTTGCAGAATGGGCATTATCTCAATTAAATGAATTTTGTCTTTGCTGTAAATATATAAAAGTGAGACAGATTTCAAAATAGATGGAACAGTGAATCGTTTTAAGTTGAATTGAATATTCTCCTGATGGGTCAGTAATTCCAGGTACTGTATATTTTCCATTGCTTCTGTAGTGTTAACACGTGCACGGTAGTCTGAAGGCATCAATGGGACATAACGTTCATACAATTGAATCCCTTCCTCTCCGGGATGTTTATCACGCAGAAGCTCCCTTAGCTGAATTTCCCAAGGCTTGATTAACGAGCTTATTTCACTTTCAAGCTGAAGCAATTTAAAAGCAGGTAAATCACTTTTTCCCTTAGCATCCTCCTTCAGTTCAAACTCAATATGCAAACGAGATTTTTCACTACCACGTGCTTCATACCAGTCACATTTCTGATGAGTAAATTTTGCTACCAGCAAGGCCACAGTGTGTTCTATAACTTCATCATTAAAAAGTGATGTAGGCATTACAATCATCAACTTTAAGACATTTGAAACTCTTGTGTTGATTTTAAAACAAAGAATATTGTTTGGATTATTTACTGAAAGCAGACTGTCGCAAACCTGCATCAGTTCCTTCCTTGAAGTACGAAACAGCTCAATTTTTGGAGTTGCGCTGAAAATTCTGACTACTTCATTGTAATCATAACTGTCCACAAGCATGTTCCGGTTTTTGAAAATAAACTGCATTTTCTGGTGAATCAGAGGTGTCTCAATATTTTTTATATGCAGAGAACTGCTTCTGAGCAGACCAAGAAATACATGTTCAAGCATTCCCAATTTCTCATCAGGAACTTTGATACTTAACATCATCATGTTCTCAAAACGCAAAACAGGACTTTTAAAATGTATCCGGTCCAGTGCAAAAGGGAATTCTGAGTGACGACGCTTCCAGAGATGTGCAGTTAAAACATCAAAGAGTTTGTTAGAAGTTTTATCTAAATATAAAGGATCAATAATACCCCGTCCGGAATCGGTAACTGGAGTGATAAAATCTGCTGAATCTGCATCTTTCAATGCAAATGTGATTGAGCCCATTACAGTATAATTATCATGTTTTAACCAACCACAAAGATTTGACCACTCATTCCTGGTTTCTGCTGAAACAACAGTAATGGCATCAATTTTTTTCTGTGCTGATTCGAGTAGCTGCAGCATTTCCTGCTGATGGTTACGTACAAGTTGAACAGCCAGCATGTGCTCTGCAATTCTGGTTTCAATTCTTTTTAAGGAAGCATTGTCTGTGTCCGTTTCAATTTCCAGATAAAGATGGTCATATTTATCAAGATGCTGTTGCGGCAAAAATACTTTTTCTACTTCCTTACCAACTGAAAGCTCTACCCCTATAATTGGATGAAGCTTACGATGAATCAATAAATCTAATTGTCGCATTAACGCCTCAACTGTAACGACAATAAAAGGGGCATCAGGAGAAACAATTTCCACTATCACTTGTCCGTGAAGGTTTGTGTCTGCTTGTAAATTCTGAGAAATTTTTTGCGGTCTGACTCGTACCATTCCACTCCTGCGAACAGCCTCCCTGAAAAATGCAAAACGTTCTTTAAGGAAGTCATCCAACTGCGACTGACTGTACGTCTCACGCATTCTTTCTGACATCCCACTCAAGAATTTAGTAGAATATTGTTTGAAAACAGAATTTTCTGAATCCACAGTCCTTATTGTTTCCTGATTGTCTGAGTAATTATCTTCAGCCATTGAAAAAAGCAGAAAAAATTATTTTGTGACATGCTTTATTTTAATACTATTGTCTTCACTACTTTGATGTCACTTTGATGATAAAAAATATAAATTCATTGCAAATAGTCAATTAAGACATGATCTTAGTGAAAAACTGAGATTCTTCAACAAAGTGAAATACAATTCCGGTCCAGCATGAATGTTGTACCCTATCGGATCAAGTGAACCTATTTTAACTGATGTTCCCTCTGTCAATGTCTGCACCAGTTTTTGAGAAAATTGAGGTTCAGTAAAAATGCAGCGGATTTCATTATTTTTTATTGTTTTTTGAACCTCCCTTAATCTGCTCGCGCTTAAAGCATGTTCGATCTGGTAGGTCACAGCTCCAAAAGTTTTCAATTGATAACGTCTTTCAAAATACTGATATGCATCATGAAAGACCAAGTAACCATAATCGGAAATATCATTCATTTCTGCAATCAACTGCTGGTCTAATTCATCGAGCCGAGAGACGGTAATTTTACCATTGCTTTGATAAATTTGCTCATTAACTGGATCTAAATCACTCAATAATTTTACTAAATTAAGTGTTATTGCTTTTGCGTTATTCGGGTCGAGCCAAATATGAGGGTCGTCCCCGGAGTGTATACTCTTTTTGTGTTCACTGGAAACTTCATGTTCATGATTAGATTTTTTATCGGACTTTTCTAAATCATTTTCTGCAACAATAGGCCAGAGTTTCAGTCCCGGAGTTTCTTGTAATGAAACCTGTAATGCATTTTTTGCCAAGGAATGAATTGGTTTTGTTAATAAAGTTTCTAAAGTTTTTCCTCCCCAAATAACAAGATCTGCTTTTTGAAGTTCCTCGGCATCGCTTGGTCTCAATGAATATCCGTGTGGAGAAAATTTGCCATTTAACAATAATACTGGCTTGGTAACACCAAGCATTATTCCTGAAACAAGCGAGTGAAACGGTTTGATTGAAACTACTACATTCAGATTTGAGCCTGCATTTGACTCAGTTAAACACACAAGAGGTAGTATTAATATAAAACAAATTCTTGCTTTCATTGTAATCCAGTTTTTGCTTTACAGCATTGATTTGAGTCGAAGTATGTGTTAAAAATAATGTAATTGAAAGGTAACTCTGATTCAATAATTTGTCAATGTTAACCAGTGTTGAAACTACTGATGATAATGTGGATTTTGATTCCAAAAACGAAATTCTTATTCAAACACAAAATCTATTTTTGCGCACAGGCGAGCGGGAACTTCTTTCAGACATTTCGCTCAAAGTATCAAAAGCAGAAATTGTGACTTTAATTGGTCCAAACGGAGCAGGAAAATCCACTTTGCTTCGTGTGCTGTTAGGCATAATTCCTTCAAGTTCAGGAAGCATTTACAGAAAACCTAAACTTAGAATAGGTTATCTCCCTCAGAGAACAGTTGTTGATCCTGTCCTTCCACTCTCTGTCAGCAGAATAATGAATCTGACAGGAAATTACTCCAAAAAACAGATTGAGACTTCTTTGGAAGAAACAGGAATTTCTGCTTTGAAAGATAAACCTGTGTTTCAACTTTCAGGTGGAGAATTTCAGCGTGTTATGCTGGCAAGAGCGCTTTTGAAGAATCCTGAACTGCTTGTACTGGATGAACCGGTTCAGGGTGTTGATTATATGGGTGAATCTGAATTATTTAAGTTGATTGAGAACCTGAGAAAAAGTCATGACTGCGGGGTATTGATGGTTTCACATGATTTACATGTAGTGATGGCATCAACAGACCGTGTGCTATGCCTGAATCAGCATATTTGCTGTGAAGGACAGCCTGAAGTTGTGACACAGCATCCGGAATACTTACGGTTGTTTGGTTTAGACGCCGGAAGTGCTTTGGCTATATACAGCCATCATCACGACCACAAACATCATATTTCTGGAAGATTAACCTGAGTGAATTTCATGACATTATTGGATGATTTCTTTTGGCGAGCTATAATTGCCGGTGTTGGAGTAGCAATTGTTGCGGGGCCGCTAGGCTGTTTTGTAGTATGGCGGAGAATGTCATATTTTGGTGACACCATGGCACATTCGGCATTGCTTGGTGTGGCGCTTGGATTATTTTTTCAGGTTAATCTGCTGATAGGTGTTTTTGCTGTCGCTCTGGCTGTCGCATTATTGCTGTTCTTATTTCAACGACAAAAACAACTGCCAAATGATGCTGTATTAGGCACACTTTCTCATGCGACACTGGCAATGGGTGTTTTAACGATCAGCCTGATGGCCTGGGTGCGTGTTGACATAATGGGATATTTATTCGGTGACATCTTAGCAGTAGGTCTGCATGATATTTACTGGATTTATGGTGGAGGAATTATAATTTTGCTTACATTGTTCAGGCTTTGGCGTCCTCTGCTGGCAATAACATTTGACGATGAACTGGCAAAGGCTGAAGGTGTGCCTGTAATTGGAGTTCAGCTTGCCTTTATGTTCATGATTGCAGCAGTAATCGCACTGTCCATAAAAATAATTGGTATTCTACTGGTGACATCTCTTTTAATAATTCCTGTCTCTGCTGCCAGACGGTTCAGTAAATCTCCGGAACAAATGGCAATTGGCGGAGCATTAATTGGCATAGCTTCAGTTGGACTTGGATTATGGGCCTCTCTGCGGATTGACACACCTTCCGGCCCCTCTATTGTGATTGCTGCAGTGCTGTTTTTTTTCGCAGCTAATCTTTTTCCTTTAAGGAAATTCCAGCATTAATTTGCCTATATCAGTATTCTGCTGACATTCATAACATTTTTGTAAAATTGCAGAAAATTTCTCGTTAAATTAATTTTTCTTCACTTCAGAACCTTTTTTCTAAAATTCATTAAATTCGAAAAGTACATGATTTTGACTGACTTTTTTCAATCTGGATTCATTAGTTAAACAAATTCTATAAATTCTCTGACTATAAAAAACATTTTAGTAGAGAGAAAAAATACCAAACAGAATATGTCATCGTCATTAATTAATACTGTTACACCTGAGATGATTAAGCGATATAACCGTCCGGGGCCTCGTTACACAAGTTATCCTACTGTGCCTGTCTGGAATCATGGTCAGTTCTCAGAAAAATATGCTGATAGTCTGTATCAGGAAGGTCTTAAAGACAGGCCAGTTTCATTATATGTCCATATTCCCTTTTGCAGACAGCTTTGTACTTTTTGTGGATGCAATAAATACATCACCGGAAACAAGCAGAAAGCTGAAGAATACCTTTCTGCTCTCGATAATGAAATAGCGGGAGTTGCTAAATTTTTACGCTCTCGTAAGAAACTGGCACAAGTTCATTTTGGCGGAGGGACTCCGACGTATTTGAATACCGACCAACTTGAGAGAGTTGTAAAGATGATTGTTTCAAGATTTGATGTCATTCAGGATGGTGAATGGGCATTTGAGGCAGATCCAAGGGTTACCACTAATAATCAACTTGAAGCACTATACAAACTTGGATTCAGAAGGGTAAGTTTTGGTGTACAGGACTTGAACCGTGATGTTCAAAAAGCCATCAATCGGAATCAAACTGTAAAACAATCATGGCAGACGCTTACTAATGCCCGGAGCCTGGGTTACACTTCCATCAATTTGGATCTGGTTTACGGGCTGCCGTTGCAGACACATCAAAGTTTCTGCAAAACCCTTGAAGAAGTTGATAAAATGCGGCCTGACCGACTGGCGGTCTACAGCTTTGCTTTTTTACCGGGAATGTTCAAATCACACAAACGAGCAATCAAAGAAAAAGATTTGCCTTCACCAGAAGAAAAGATTCAAATTTATCTGGAAGCCATCCGCTTTTTCTCTGAAAGCGGCTATGTAATGATTGGCATGGATCATTACGCTCTTCCGGAAGACGAGCTGGCATTAGCACTGAAAAACAGAACTCTGCACCGTAATTTCATGGGCTACACCACTCTTCACAATATGGCACAAATTGGAGTGGGAGTTTCAGCAATTTCAGATTTTGGGGACAGTTACTGGCAAAACAGCAAAGATCTCGATCAATATCTAGGTGAATCTTGTAATAAAAAACTGAATCCACGCAGAGGTATACAACTGGATAAGGAAGACCTGTTACGCAGGGAACTGATTGAAACGCTTATGTGTCATGGAGAAATTTCTATTCCGGATTTTGAAACACGTTATGAAATCAATTTCAGTAAGCATTTTGAAAAAGCCTGGACTCAACTTGAGAAATTTGATCAGGAAGGACTGCTAAAGTTGAATTCCAGGAAAATTGATCTGACACCCATTGGAATGTTGTTTACCCGGAATATCGCCATGCCGTTCGACAGATATCTCACAGAAAGCAGCAGTATGAATTTTTCCAAAACAGTTTAACATATAATTGGAATAGTACAGTTTTGGAGCTTATTCAATCTTTTGGTGTAACCATGACAATTTTATTACAACCTCTATTCTAATGAGTTGATAATAAACGAATAATTTTTGACTACATTGCAGAATTATCCTGTGTAGAGTACCACTGATAAACTTTCTGCAAACCATCTTTCAATGGAATAGTCGGTTTCCATCCCAGCGCATTAATTTTGGAAATATCCAAAATTTTTTGAGGGGTTCCATCCGGATGTGAACTGTCAAATTCCAGGTGTCCTTCAAAACCGACTACCTCCTTAATCGTCTCAGCCAATTCCCTGATTGTTTGATCCTCACCGCAGCCGACGTTAACTATTTTAGATTCATCATAATTTTCCATCAGAAACAAAACTGCATCAGCCAGATCATCTGAATGTAAAAACTCCCTGCGTGGATTCCCTGATCCCCAAATGGTAACCGATTCTTTATTGTTGAGTTTAGCTTGATGAAATTTCCGAATCAACGCCGGGAGGACGTGTGAGTTTTCCGGATGAAAATTATCGTTTGGTCCATATAGATTAGTAGGCATTACTGATATAAAATGTGTTCCGTATTGCTGATTGTAGCTTTGACATGTTTTGATTCCAGCAATTTTAGCAATGGCATAAGCATCATTTGTCGGTTCAAGCTCTCCGGTAAGCAGATATTCCTCTTTGATGGGCTGCATGCATAACTTGGGATAAATACAGGAACTGCCGAGAAATGCTAATTTTTTTACACCATGTTTCCATGACTCATGAATTACATTCGTCTGCACAGTTAGGTTTTCACGAATAAAATCAGCTGGATAAGTGCTGTTAGCATGAATACCCCCTACTTTTGCTGCTGCCAGAAAAACATATTCAGGTTTTGTTTCAACAAAAAATTCCCGTACTTCCTCAGACTCCAGCAGTTCAAGTTCTGCGTGTGTGCGAGTAATAAGGTTTTCGAATCCTCGTTGTTGTAGAGCTCTGTAAATTGCGGAACCAACCAGACCAAGATGTCCTGCTACATATATGCGCGAGTTAATTTTCATTAATAAATTAGTATATTTTGAGAGAAAACATCCATTCCTTATGCACATTGCTGCAATGCAATCATAACTTCGATTTTTTATGACTCAAGTTTTTTGCGTATTACAAAGTTTCTATCCTATCTACTTCTAAATGTGAAATCTATCTTGTCTTCCTTACAACACTTCTCTCAGATAAAAGATGGCTTGATCCAAGAATTATTTTCAATGAAAATGGATTTTAATAATTTTTATCATTACAAAAAAAATAATGTCAGAACTAAAGTTATCACAAGGAACTATTGACCTACTTCTGCAAGGTGATAATCATGAACCTCGTGCGTTTCTGGGATTTCATGAAATACTAAAGAAAAATAATAATCGAGTTTGGATTGTGAGGGTTTTGGAACCAAACGCCGAAAAGGTCTCCCTGATTTGGAATGATGAAGCTGATGCTGCAACAAACACACTGAAGAGAATTCACCAGGGAGGGTTATTTGAATTAAAGATAGACCCCCTTCCGGAATTAAAACCATATCGTCTTAAATTCCATTACAAAGACGGAAGTGAACATATACGACATGATCCATACTACTTTTCCTGTCAAATTACAGAAAATGATCAACATCTCTTTGGTGAGGGAAACCATCATCGTATTTACCATAAACTTGGTACGCACCTTATTGAACTGGAAGGTGTTTCCGGAGCATTGTTTGCCGTATGGGCGCCAAACGCAAAACGTGTCAGTGTGGTAGGAGATTTCAACCATTGGGACGGATTTAAGAATCAAATGAACGTGTTGGGCAGTTCCGGAATTTGGGAACTTTTTGTCCCTGATGTACATGAAGGCATGCTTTATAAATATGAAATTAAAACCCAGCAAAACGAAATAATCCTGAAAAGTGATCCGCTTGGTTTCGCTATGGAACAACGGCCAGCTACTGCTTCAGTGGTGACAGAACTTAATGGTTTTAAATGGACAGATCAAAAATGGCTTGAAGAACGGGAAAAACGTGATCCTCTCCGGCAGCCTGTGAATATTTATGAAGTTCATCTTGGATCATGGCAGCGAATTCCGGAAGAGGGAGACCGACCACTAACTTATCAGGAACTTGCAGATCGTCTGATTCCCTATGCCAAAGAAATGGGTTATACCCACATTGAACTGATGCCCGTTGCGGAACATCCGTTTGACGGTTCTTGGGGCTATCAGGTTACAGGATATTTCGCACCAACTTCACGTTATGGTTCCCCGCATCAATTTATGGAGTTTGTGGATCGCTGTCATGCAGCCGGTTTGGGAGTAATACTTGACTGGGTTCCAGGACATTTCCCAAAAGACAGTCATGGTCTTGCAGGTTTTGACGGAACAGCGCTTTATGAGCATGAAGATCCCAGGCAGGGTGAACACAAAGAATGGGGAACACTTATTTTTAATTATGATCGCAACGAAATACGCAATTTTTTGATCAGCAATGCTTTATTCTGGTTTGATGAATATCACATTGACGGTATCAGAGTTGATGCTGTGGCATCAATGCTATACCTGGATTACGACCGTGAGGAAGGTGACTGGGTAAAGAATCGATATGGCGGACGTGAAAACATTGGGGCAATTGATTTTTTAAGGCAGCTTAACGAAACTCTGTTTCACTACCATCCGGGAATTCTCTCAATTGCGGAGGAATCAACCGCCTGGAGCGGAGTAAGCCATCCAACTTACACAGGGGGTTTGGGATTCAATTTCAAATGGAATATGGGATGGATGAACGATACATTACGTTACATGGAAAAAGATCCTGTTCACAGGAAGTATGATCATAATTTAATTACTTTTTCATTGATGTATGCTTTCACTGAAAATTTTGTGCTTTCGCTTTCACATGACGAGGTGGTTCATGGCAAACGTTCATTGTTAGATAAAATGCCTGGTGATACATGGCAAAAATTTGCAGGATTGCGTCTTTATCTGGCTTTTCAATTGGCTCATCCAGGTAAGCAGTTATTATTCATGGGCTCAGAATTTGGACAATGGGAAGAATGGAGTGAAACTAAAAGTCTCGACTGGCAATTAACACAATATCCGAACCACAAGGAACTGCAGGATTATGTCCGTGAGTTAAATCATTTCTACCTCAACAAGCCAGCCTTGTTCTCAAACGATTTTGACTCATCCGGATTTTATTGGATCGATCATCATGATCAGGACAACAGTGTTTTGTCATTTGTCCGTCGTGGAGCCGAAGATATTGCAGACTCCGATCTGGTTTTTATATTCAATTTCACGCCTGTGCCCCGTGAAAATTATTTGATGGGATTACCTGAATCTGGTCCATATAAAAAAGTTCTGGACACTGATGAAACACAATTCGGCGGATCTGGATATAACACCCAGGAACAAATTGAAACCATCCCACAGCCCTGGCAGAACCAACATCACCGTGCAACCGTTAATTTACCCCCTCTGGGATGTCTTGCTTTTGAGAAAAAACGATAGGACCGGATTACAGGCCGGCCTAAAATTAAACGGTAGGGCCGCATTACATGGCGGCCTTTGATGAAACGATTGGGCCGGATTACAGGCCGGCTATATTAAACGGTAGGGACGGATTACAGGCCGACCATATAAAACGGTAGGTACGGATTACATACCGACCAAAACAGAATTCCACCCTGTAATAATTATATTTACATAATTGGTAGGGACGGATTACATGCCGTCCAAGAATATATACTCCTAAAAATCTTGAATATATACCAAAACTCATGACCCTAAGCTGGAACGAAATCCGAAAACGATCTATTGCTTTCTCAAAGGAATGGGAAGGTGAATCTAAAGAACGAGGTGAAGCACAATCGTTCTGGAATGATTTTTTTCATGTCTTTGGTATTTCACGCAGACGGGTAGCGTCTTTTGATTTATCTGTAAAAAAATTGGCTGGGGATCAAGGTTTTATTGATTTGTTCTGGAAAGGGACACTGATTGTTGAACACAAATCAAAAGGGAAAAAATTAGAAAAGGCTTTTGAACAAGCAGTTGATTATTTCCCAGGAATAAAAGAAAAGGAATTGCCACGCTATATTTTGGTTTCTAATTTTGAAAGGCTAAAACTCTTTGATTTGGAAGATGGCAAAGAACACGAATTTTTTCTGAAAGAACTATCTCAAAAAATCCATCTTTTCGGCTTTATCGCCGGATACGAAAAAAAGGAACACAAAGAAGAAGACCCCGTAAACATTAAAGCCGCAGAACTTATGGGGACTTTACACGATTCTCTATTCGAGGGGGGATACCAAGGAGAACCGCTTGAAATTTTTCTTGTACGGATACTGTTTTGCGTGTTTGCAGAAGATTCAGGAATCTTTGAACCCTTTCTTTTTGAAAATTACATCAAAGATCATACACATGAAGATGGTTCAGATTTAGGTTTACATCTGGCACAAATTTTTCAGATTTTGAATAAGGAGCCTGCTCAAAGGCAAAGCAATATAAATGAAGCTTTAGCTCCGTTTCCTTATGTAAATGGTAAACTATTTGAGAGACAGATTCCTATTGCTGCTTTTAACAGTGAAATGAGAGATGCACTTATTAAGTGTGCTGAATTCGATTGGAGTCAAATTTCTCCGGCAATATTCGGTTCCTTGTTTCAGTCTGTGATGGATAAAGATAAACGTCGCAACTTAGGCGCTCACTATACGTCTGAACAAAATATCCTCAAACTTATCAAACCTCTATTTTTGGATGATTTATACAGAGAATTTAAAAGAATCAGGAACAGCAAAACCAAATTAAAGCGATTCCATCAAAAACTTGCCGAACTACATTTTTTTGATCCAGCTTGCGGATGCGGTAATTTCTTGATTATCGCCTACCGGGAGTTGCGGTTGCTGGAATTGGAAATATTGAAAATAACGCTGAAAGTGAGAGGACATCTTCAATTATCAACCGATGTGACAGAACACCTTTCACTGATCAATGTTGATCAATTTTATGGAGTTGAGATAGAATATTTTCCTGCAAAAATAGCGGAAGTTGCCATGTGGTTAGTAGATCATCAAATGAATCAGAAATTCTCGCTTGAATTTGGTGTTCATTATGCTCGTCTTCCTTTGCAAAATGCGGCAACCATTATACATGAAAATGCTTTGCAACTGGATTGGCAAAATGTTGTTCCGAAAGAAAAGATTTCTTATATTTTGGGCAATCCCCCATATGTTGGCTCCAAATATCAAAATGAATCGCAACGTACTGAAATAAGTCAAATTACAAAAAATGTCAAAGGAGCACGAATTCTGGATTATGTTTCCGCATGGTATTTTCTAGCTGCTAATTTTATACAGGATACCAGCATTGAGGTTGCTTTCGTTTCCACAAACTCAATTGTACAGGGTGAACAAGTAGGGGTGCTTTGGTCTGAACTTTTCAAAGAATCCCAAATTGTCATCAACTTCGCTCATCGCACCTTTCAATGGAACAGCGAAGCTCGAGGTAAAGCGGCAGTTCATTGTGTAATTATCGGATTTGCTATGCAATCGAAAAAGCGCAAGCAAATTTATGAATATTCCACTCCAAAATCTGAACCACACGAAAGAATTGCATCTCATATTAATTCCTATCTGATTGATGCCCCTTCTATTGTGATCTCTAACAGAAGTCGTTCTATCTGCGAAAATGTGCCGGAAATGTGTATTGGAAACAAACCCATTGACGGAGGTTTTTATCTTTTTACAACTCCGGAAAAGGAAGCATTTCTACGGAAAGAACCCGAAGCAAAAGAGTTTTTTAGAAAATGGATTGGGGCAATCGAATTTTTACAAGGAAAAGTGCGCTGGTGTTTGTGGCTTGGCGAATGTCCTCCAAATCAACTCAGAAGGATGCAAGCTTGTTTGAAACGTGTGGACGCTGTTCGGGAATTTAGATTGAAAAGTAAAAGTACACCCACAAAAAAACTAGCTGATACTCCGACACGTTTTCATGTAGAAACAATTCCCGAATCAGATTATTTAGTTATTCCAAAAGTTTCCTCCGAACGTCGTGAATATATCCATATTGGATATTTAACTCCCGAAATCCTTGTAAGTGATTTGGTATTTATTGTTATGGATTCAACTCTTTATCACTTTGGAATTCTGTCTTCAGAAATGCACATGAGTTGGGTAAGACACATAGCCGGACGACTCAAAAGTGATTTTCGTTATTCGCTGGGAGTGGTGTATAACAACTTTCCATGGCCGGAGGAAATTGCCGAAATACAAAGGAAAAAAGTGGAGGAGAAATCCGGAGAAGTTTTAGAAGCAAGAAAGGAGTTTCCGGAAAGCAATTTGGCTGATTTGTATGATTCCTTGAGTATGCCGAAGAAATTAAGAAAAGCTCATCAAGAATTGGACAAAGCGGTGGATTTGTGTTATCGCAAGCAGAAATTTGACAATGAAAATCAGCGAATCGAATTTTTGTTTGAGCGTTACAATAAATTGACAAACACAGATTCGTCTTCTTATAGGCCGCCATATAATGCGGCCCTACCATAACAAACATTCTATAATTGGAATCAAATTATATAATGGGAAACAGTTAGGACGGATTACATCCCGGCAAAATATTAAACTGTAAAGCCGCATTAAATGCCGGCCTAAGATAAAACGGTAGAGCCGGATTACATGCCGGCCTATGATGAAACGGTAGGGCCGGATTACATGCCGGCCTAAAATAAAACGGTACGGACGGATTACAGGACGGCCTGAAATGATATGAACCTTGAGAAAAGGTATTACAATGAGCCACATACCACAACGCTGGCATGGTTCAAATCAATGGTATTTTGTGACAGTGGTAACTATTAATAGAACACCTGTTTTTGAAGACAAACATCGATGCAAACAATTGCAGGAAGCCTTCCGGATTACTCGCAAACACATTTCATTCAGACTCGCGGCCTTAATTATTTTACCGGATCATTGGCACGGTTTGATCCTTCCTTCTGAAGATTTATCAATTGGTGATATTGTAGGATCAGTTAAACAAAATTTTTTAAAAATGCTAAATTACAAAGACACTAAACAAACCTGTTGGCAATCTCGTTTTTTGGATCATCGTATCCGTAATGAAGAAGACTTTAACCGGCATGTGGAGTACATTCGACTTAATGCGGCTAAGCATGAATATGTGGGTAAAGATGAAAAATACCCATGGTGTTTCATTCATTCAGAACCATTCTCTGGCATGAATTCCTGTTAAATGGCCTCCATGTAATGCGGCCCTACCATTATAAACTTGAATAAACTATATTGGCCGCCATGTAATGCGGCCCTACCATTATAAACTTGAATATATACTATTGGTCGTCTTGTAATGCGGCCCTACCATTAATAACTTGAAAAAATTTTATTGACCGTTTTGTAATGCTGCCCTACCAAAACGACAATAAAAATCAAATCCAAATGCCAAACTCACGAAAAGAAATGGAAAATATTTGGGAATTAGTGGCAAGCTATCGTCCCATGGATCGGGATGGATTGATTAATTCAATTGCAAATCACCTCGAATTTTCTCAATGTAAAAACCGTCATACTGCTGTGGATTTTGATATCTACCGGAGTCTCTCGCTGTCCATCCGTGACAGGTTAGTGGAGTTTTGGAATGATACTCAGCAAACCTACCAAAATAGAAAATGCAAACATGTAAATTATTTTTCACTCGAATATCTGATCGGAAGGAGTTTAAGAAACAACTTGCTCAACCTGGGCATCAGTCAAGCAGGAGAAGAGGCAATCAGGGGAATTGGCTATGATCTTGAAGAACTTCAGGAACTGGAACATGACGCAGGTTTAGGCAACGGTGGACTAGGAAGGCTGGCAGCATGTTTTTTGGAATCAATGGCAACTATGCAGCTTCCCGCACATGGTTATGGTATCCGCTATGAATTTGGGATTTTCAAACAGCAATTTGAAAATGGTGCACAGGTGGAAGCTCCAGATAACTGGCTGGAGGAAGGATACCCCTGGGAAATACCACGCTGGGAAGTTATATATCCGGTACATTTTTATGGACATGTTGAAGAATCAAAAGATCCTGATTGTGTAACAAGGAAAAAGTGGGTTGATACAGAAGAGGTGATGGCCATGGCTTACGATGTTCCTATCGCCGGTTATGGAAATCATACAGTTAATAATCTGAGACTATGGTCAGCAAAACCCTCAAAAAGTTTTGATTTTCAGCTATTTAACAATGGTGACTATCTACAGGCAGTTGAGGAAGCACAGCGCAGTGAGACCATTTCAAAAGTACTTTATCCAAACGATCAGGGTTTTTCCGGGAAAGAATTGCGGCTGAAGCAGCAGTATTTTTTTGTTTCGGCGTCACTTCAGGATATAATCCGGCGCTTTAAAGCGCATTCGGATACTTTTGACAAATTTCCGGAATATGTCGCAATACAGTTGAATGACACACATCCCTCGATTGCAATTCCGGAATTGATGCGTATTTTTCTGGATGAGGAAGGTCTTGAATGGCATGAAGCCTGGATCATCACATCAAAAGTTTTTGCCTACACAAATCACACAGTGCTTCCAGAAGCACTGGAACGTTGGTCAGTTGACCTGATGGGACGTCTGCTTCCCCGACATCTGCAAATTATTTATAAAATCAATGATTTATTCCTGGATAGAGTAAAAAAACAATTTCCTGAAGATCCTGATTTATTACGGCGAATTTCATTTATTGAGGAAAATGAGCATAAACAAATCCGCATGCCTTATCTTTCAATTGTTGGCTGTCACACCATCAACGGTGTCGCGGCGCTACACACTGATTTACTTAAAACAACGGTATTTAAAGATTTTTATAAAATTTTTCCTGAACGTTTTCAAAACAAAACAAATGGCATCACACCAAGACTCTGGCTAAGAAACGCTAATCCGGAATTATCTGAACTGATATCCAAACATATTGGGGATGAATGGATCACTGATTTAACCCAGTTGCGCAAACTTCAGCCCCTGGCTGACGATGTGGAGTTTCAAACAATGTGGCAGGCAGTAAAAAGGACAAAAAAAGAACAATTGGCGCTTTGGCTGAAAAATATATCTGGAATAGACATCGATCCGGAATCCCATTTTGATGTACAGATAAAACGAATTCATGAATATAAACGTCAGTTACTGAACATTCTGCATTTGATATTTATTTACAACAAATTGCGTGAAAACCCTGGAACTTCTTTCGTGCCGCGTACAGTAATTTTTGGAGGGAAAGCCGCGCCAGGTTATTATATGGCAAAACTGATTATTAATTTAATCAATGATGTTGCACGTATGATTAATCATGATCCTGCCATGAAGGATCATTTAAAAGTTGTGTTTGTGCCAAATTATAATGTTTCAATAGCAGAAAAAATAATTCCGGCAACAGATATTTCACAGCATATTTCCACCGCTGGAACTGAGGATTCCGGAACCGGCAACATGAAATTTATTTTGAACGGAGCGCTTATACTTGGAACAATGGATGGAGCAAATATTGAAATCGCTCAGGAGGTTGGCGCTGAAAACATTTTTACTTTTGGCCTTAATGCAGATCAAGTAAAAATTTTGAATAAATCGGGCTATAACCCAAGAATCTATTTCCAAAATAATCGCGGTTTACGGGAAGCGCTTTCAATGATTAATACTGGCTATTTTAATAAAGAAAATCCCAATCTTTATAATGATTTATACAACTCGCTTGTTTTTGAAGACAAATATATGCTGCTTCAGGATTTCACAAGTTATGATGAATGCCGCCAAAGAGTGATTGATACATGGCAAGATCAAAAAACCTGGACCAGAATGTCTATTATGAACACTGCTTCTGCCGGAAAGTTCTCAAGTGATCGCACCCAGAACCTCCGGAATCCTGATGCACCCCACCTCTTTGCCCGGAGAACATGGTATAGGTGACTTTGGCAGAGCCGCTTATAATTTCGTAGATTTACTCACCGGTTTAAAACAAACTCTTTGGCAGGTACTGCCTATAAGTCCTGTTTTGGAAGGCAACTCACCTTATCAATCACCTTCAGCATTTGCAGGCAATCCTCTGCTGATCAACTTAAATTTGCTACAGCAGGAAGGCTGGCTGCATCCGGACAAAATACGGAAAGTTCCGAATTTTTCAGTTGATTTCGTTGATTTTGAACAAGTTGAAATATGGAAAATGGATTGTCTCCGTGAAGCATTCCAGGGATTTCTGCAAAACTCGACAAAAACACAAAGGCTTGATTTTGATAACTGGCGTAAATCTGAGGCAATTTGGCTGAATGACTACAGCAGCTTTGCCACAATCAAAACAGTTTTAGAAGGTAAGAGCTGGTCCGACTGGCCTACAGAACTAAAAACACATGTTTCAGCAGAAATACAAACCTTCAGAAAAAATCATATCTCTGACATTTCTTTTCATGAATTCGTACAATGGCAGTTTTTCATGCAGTGGGAATCTCTTCGAAAATATGCCAATCAGCGTCGAATAAAAATAATTGGAGATTTGCCTATCTATGTAGCTTATGAAAGTGCTGATGTTTGGACAAATGCTGATTTATTTGAATTGGATAATGATCATCGGCCAACGGTTGTCTCCGGAGTTCCGCCTGATTATTTCAATAAGTCCGGACAGCATTGGGGCAATCCGCTCTATCGCTGGAACAAAATGGCAAAAGACGGATATATGTGGTGGAAAAACCGTCTGGCATCCTCTCTTAAACCGCATCAGAAGGACAGTGGAAACAGGGGCCTGGACTGAAATTTTTTGAAGAACTTAAATCTGATCTGGGAGAACTTCCGATTATTGCAGAAGATCTTGGAATGATAACTTCTGAAGTAGATGCACTGCGTGAAAATTGTGGATTCCCGGGATTGAAGGTTTTGCATTTCGCGTTTACGGATAAAAATAACCCCCATTTGCCTCACAATTACTCAACTTCCAATACATTAGTCTATTCCGGAACGCATGACAACAATACCACCATTGGCTGGTTTCGTGATCTTAGCCAAAAAGAAAAAGACTTTCTGAATACTTTTGTGGGTAATAATGTGAAGGAAGATAATGTTTGTTATGAGCTGCTGCGCATGGCCTGGTCATCAAATTCGGACATGGCTCTTGCGCCTCTGCAAGATTTGCTTTGTCTGGACGGGGAATGCAGAATGAATTATCCCGGAACTGTTAATGAAAAAAACTGGGGATGGCGCTGCAGACCTGAGCAATTAACAAGACTAGACCATCACTGGATTTCTGATCTCACAGTAGCTTGCGGCAGAAATCAGTAACAACTTATGACAGGCATTTCTTTGAAATGCTCAGCCTTTTCATTTCACAGTCTCAGTTTTTTTGGATACAGCAGAAATTCCTGCAGATTCTCTAAATTGCTCAAGCAGTTCCTTTTCACGGACCTTTGCTGATTCCACATGCCTTTGTTTAACCAAATCAAATCCACGTATATGTTCAGGAATATTTGCTATTTGTACTGCAACAGCATGATTTTTCTCGGTTAATCCTCTCAGTAATTCCTCAACTGTTTGTTCATATTGCTGAATTAACTGCCTTTCCAGATTACGTTCTTTTGTCTTTCCGAAAGGATCAAACGCAGTACCACGCAGGAATTTAAACTTTGTCAACAGTTTCATTGCTGAAAACATCCATGCTCCATAAGTGGTTTTTACGGGCTCACCTGTATGAGGATCACGTCTTGAAAACAATGGCGGTGCCAAGTGCAATTTCAGCTGAAAATCTCCTTCAAAACTCCCCTTTATTTTTTTGATAAAATCACCATTAGTATAAAGTCTAGCCACCTCATATTCATCTTTGTATGCCATCAGTTTGAAATAGTACCGAGCCACAGCTTCAGTTAATACCGAGCTGCCTGGTTTACGGTCAATTTCAACAGTACGAACACGCTCCACCATTTGCAAATAACGCTGAGCATAGGCTTTATTCTGGTAAGCAGTGAGAACATCACCACGATGCTGGATAAGCTGATCAAGACTTTCCGATGGTTCTTCAAGCCCAAATCCCACAACAATAGAGGCAGTCAATTCCCGCACACGTTTTCCATTATGCGCTGTTCTACGACCCCATAAAAATGCCTGTTTGTTTGCTTCAACAGACATCCCGTTGATTTCAATCGCTTGTTCAATTGAACTGTACTCCAAAGGAATCAATCCTTTTTGATAAACATAACCTAGCATGAATATATTTGTGGCAATTGTGTCTCCAATTAGTACTGTGGCGAGTTGAGAGGCATCAAGGAATTCTGCGTTTTCATTTCCGGCTGTTTGCTGTATCGTCTGTTTGATTTTCAGGCTGGGAAACAGCATATCCGCGTTTTTAGTGAAATCTCCTGTAATCAACTCATAACTGTTAACCACAAGTTTTGTGTGTCCGGATTTTATTACTGCAAGAGTTTTTTTGCCTCCGGTCACAACCAAATCACATCCAATCACCAAATCCGCACCTTGTGTTGCAATCCGTGGAGAATGGATGTCACCCTGAGTTTTACCGATTCTCAGGTGTGATAAAACTGCTCCACCTTTCTGTGCAATCCCAATCATATCCAGGATACCAGCACCTTTTTTCTCTATGTGAGCAGCCATTCCAAGTAGAGCTCCAATAGTAACAATTCCAGTACCGCCAACACCGCTCAAAACAACATTATATGTACCATTTATTTCCGGAAGCTTTGGCTCAGGTAAAGAACCCCATTCATCATTCAGTCTGGAAGATGGTGAATTTTTTCTTATTCTACCTCCAATGACGCTCACAAAACTCGGACACAACCCATTCACACAGCTGTAATCCTTGTTACAGGAAGACTGATCAATTACCCTTTTTCGGCCAAATTGAGTTTCTACCGGTATTACTGAAAGACAATTTGATTTCACACCACAATCTCCGCATCCTTCACAAACCTCGTCATTAATGTATATTCTGCGAGGCGGATCCGGAATTATACCGCGTTTGCGCCTTCTTCTTTTTTCCGCTGCACAAACCTGTTCATAAATCAGAACTGTAACACCTTTTACTTCACGCAGTTGACGCTGAACAAAATCCAAATCCTTACGATCATAAACTTTCACGTTCGAGGGGACTCCGGAGTTTTTAGTGTATTTTCCCGGTTCTTCACTGACAACAGTCACCTGTTTTGCTCCTTCTGCAAACATCTGCTGTACAACACTCTGCACGGTCATAAGTCCGTCCACGCTCTGACCTCCTGTCATAGCTACAGCGTCATTTAATAAGATTTTATAGGTAATGTTTACTCCGGAAGAAACTGCTGCGCGGATGGCCATAATTCCGGAATGAAAATAGGTACCGTCACCAATGTTCTGGAAAACATGTTTGCGGGTGCTGAAAGGCGCCTGTCCGATCCAGTTTGCGCCTTCTCCTCCCATGTGAGTAAATCCGAAGGTTTCGCGATCCATCCACTGCACCATGTAATGACAGCCTATTCCGGACATTGCGATGCTACCTTCCGGAACAACAGTAGAAGTGTTGTGAGGACATCCAGAACAAAAATATGGCATCCTCAGCATCGATTGTTCTGGTAAATAAGAGGAATCAAGACGTGATTCCATTTCCTTCACATATCCGGAAAGATTTTTTTCATTTTGAAATTTTAAAATTCTGTTTCCAATTGTCGCGGCAATATGGTTTGGATCAAGCGCTCCTGCAGCACTAAACAGGGTTTTGCCGGTTTCATCTGTTTTTCCAATCACTTGAGGACTTGATGCAGAGCCATACAGCAGCTCTTTTATCTGCGGTTCAATCAATGCCCGTTTTTCCTCGACCACAATTATCAGATCAAGACCTTTTGCAAATTCAATTATTCCTTCATTTTCCAACGGCCATGGCATTGTGACTTTGTATAGTCTTAATCCAAGATGCTCAGCCCTTTGCTCATCAATTCCCAATTCTTCCAGTGCCAGCCGAGTATCAAGATATGATTTTCCAACAGAAACAACTCCAACTTTTGCTGAGTCTCCATGCCAGATTACGTGATCGAATTTGTTAGCCCTGGAAAACGCCTTTATAGCTTCAATCTTGTAAAGGTGCATTCTTGCGTCCTGCTCGTTTGGTGTGTCAGGAAAGCGAATATTTAAGCCATCTTCGGGTAATTCAAAATCATTAGGGATTTTTACTTTCAGGCGTTTGGAATCAACATTAATTGTAGCAGTTGATTCAACAGTATCATGCAGACATTTTAATCCAACCCAGCATCCGCTGAATCTTGATAGCGCCCAGCCGTAAATTCCAAAATCATATATTTCCTGAACACTTGACGGATTTATAACAGGAATCATCGCGTCCACCATGCCAAATTCACTTTGAGCACAGAGAGTTGAGGATTCAGCTGTATGATCGTCCCCCATCAATGCCAGCACACCACCTAACTTTGATGTGCCTGCATGATTAGCATGTTTTAAAACATCTCCGGAGCGATCAACCCCGGGGCCTTTCCCATACCAAATTCCAAAAATACCGTCATACTTTCCTTCACCACGTAACTCTGCCTGCTGTGTTCCCCAGAGAGCGGTCGCGGCTAAATCCTCATTTACTCCGGGTTGAAATTTTATGTGACTTTCTTCAAGCAGTTTTCTGTTCCTCCCCAACTGTAAATCATATCCGCCTAAAGGAGAACCGCGATACCCTGTTATATAACCTGCAGTGTTGAGACCAGCCTGCATATCAATTTGTCGCTGAACCAAAGGCAAGCGCACTAGTGCCTGAACTCCTGTCATGAAGGCATAACCTTCTTTCAAAGTGTACTTGTCAACAAGTGATACAGATCGTTTTTCCATAACAGTCTTTTAAAGTCCGAAACAGTTGAATACTCAGTATTTTCTTCCTTAATGCTTTAGATACATTCAAGCATTGCAAAAAATATTGAAGCAAAAATCATTGTATTTTATCACAACACATGTTTACTGCAAATCAAAAGGCATCGTTAAACTATACGGCTTACAGCATATTTAAAAGCCCACATATACTCTTTTGAAAACACTTAACTCGCTTTATACAGTGGACATGTGGTTACTGACGAAATATACGAATTTCCGGTGCTGCTCTTAAAATATCCTTGTTATCATTTTATGATTTTAATTGCATTCAAGTATCAGAATCTGAAAACTTATATTTATTCTGTAGTATGTGTATAGTCCTGATTATAAAAGGAATACTGCTTGACATTACTCAGATATAAGAATTTTTTAGTTGATGCCAAAATACTGGAATCAATAAACTTATCTGGTTGATTTTCATATTATTTGATAGGATTTCACTAAAATTCAGATTTGTGCGACATTTTCAATATGTTTTGAAAAAGTTTTTTCATTCGTGAATATCTCTTCAAATCAAGAAAATCAATTTGCTGAGTCTCGTTTATTTATTAGACGAGGTATTTGGCTGATTATCTCTTTGCTTGCAGTTTTAGTTGGATTAACACACTGGAGTGAAGCAATTGATTTGGATCTTCGTTTTTCTTCTCAATATTATTCTGCTGAAAAGGGCTGGTTTTTGGCAGATTCTTTTCCCTGGAACTGGCTTTATGAATATGGAGAAATTCCTGGTATCATAGTAGCTATCCTTTCTTTAGTGCTATGGATGTACTCACGCACAAATCTGAAGCTGGCAGTTCTACGACCATATTTGTTAATTTGCGGTTTGACGCCAATCATTGCTTCAGTTTTACTGGTGAATGTTATTCTCAAAGACCATAGCGGCCGCCCTCGTCCACGTGAAATTGTCCAGTTCAACGGCAACTGGGAATATAAACCGGCATTAAAAACAGGCATTCCCGGACGCGGCCATTCTTTTCCTTGTGGTCATTGTTCAATTGCTTTCACATTGATCAGCGGAGTTGTTTTTTGGAGACGATCACGAAAATTCGCGCTTTCATCTTTATCAATTGGTCTGGCTTACGGAATGCTGATGAGCATAGCCCGTATTGCCCAAGGTGGGCATTTTCTAAGTGACGCCTTGTGGTCGCTGGGGGTTGTCCTTCTTACTGTAACGGCATTGTATTATTTCGTTTTCCAACCACCGCGTACTGAAAATAACCCCGCGCTGCCATTTACAAAAAAACAAAAATGGAATCTTACAACGGGAGTAACTCTTTTTTTTGTAGTTTTGGTATTGTTTGTCTGGACTCGCAGGCCGTTTTATAAAGAACACTCTGCAAGTTTTGAGATAAATCCGGAAGCAGCACAAATGGAAGTTTTTGTTCCGGAAACCTGGACGGTTAAATCAACTGAATTTGATGACTCAGAAAAAGGCAGATTTAATCTGATTATACAAGGCTTTGCTCCTCCCTACACAACACATTACCTCAGTTTTTCCACAGAATCAGTAGAATCATTAACTAGATTACGTTTTAAAGAAACTGTTGAAGGCTATAATAGAAAATTCCATCAAATATTTGAGATCAGATTGCCGCAGCGACTTAAAGGACACATCGTTTTCAATGATTCTCTGCATACCTCGAAAAATTAAGCAACAACTGTTAATTGTATTTATTTTGGTCTTGAGTTTAACTCTTTCTCGGTAGAGGATATGAGTTATAAGATCTAAATGGAAAAGACGATTTTCCTTGATTTCAGATTAATCTCAGCCCATGGAGAAAAAATGAGAAATTCCAGATTAATTATTACGCTTTTGCTCACAAGCTGTTTCATTACATGCGGTTATCTAACAGTCTTTGCTGATTCAAAGATAATTAAAGCGTCATCGATTGCAATGAACGGAGTCCCGAAATATTCAGAAGGGTTTTCCCACTTTGAGTATGTAAACCCAAATGCGCCTAAAGGTGGAGAAGTGCGACTTAGTTCGATTGGTTCTTATGACAGTTTCAACGCCTTTATCGCCAAAGGTGTTACTGCAAGCGGTATTGGGATAATCTATGAAACTTTGACAACCGGTTCCTCGGATGAGGCATTTACTGAATATGGTTTGATTGCGGATCAAATTGAATATCCTGAAGATAGAACCTGGGTGATTTATCATTTAAATCCAAAGGCCAGGTTTCATGATGGAGAATCGATCAATGTAGATGATGTTATTTTTACCTTTAATACTCTAATGGAGAAGGGAGCACCATTTTACAAATCATATTATGGCGACATCGTGGAAGTCAAAGATTTGGGTGACAGACGGGTTAAATTCAACTTTCGTGAAGGAATGACAAATCGTGAACTTGTTCTCATCACAGGACAGCTTCCGGTACTGCCTAAACATTACTGGGAAGACAAGGATTTTTCAAAATCAACACTGCAGCCACCTTTGGGCAGCGGACCATATCGAATCAAAGATTTTAAAGCCGGGAAATATATTACATACGAACGTGTAAAAGACTATTGGGCTGCCGATCATCCGGTAAACAAAGGAAGCAATAACTTTGATACTGTACGGTATGATTACTACAGAGACGCTACAGTGGCATTGGAAGCATATAAAGCAGGTAAATATGACTTCCGGGAAGAAAATAATTCTAAAATGTGGGCTTCTATGTATTCCGGAAAAACTTTCGAAAAGAACCTGACCATACGGGAGGAAATTCCACATGAACTTCCACGTGGAATGCAGGCATTTGCTTTCAACTTGCGACGTTCAATCTTTAAGGATCGCAAGGTCCGCGAAGCAATCGGATACGCCTTCGATTTCGAGTGGAGCAACAAAAACCTGTTTTACGGTCAGTACAGGCGGACAGACAGTTTTTATGAAAATTCGGAACTGGCATCCAGCGGTCTGCCGTCTCCGGAAGAACTGGCAATTCTTGAGCCGTTTCGAAAAGACCTTCCTGATGAAGTTTTTACCAAAGAATATAAACCACCTGTGACAGACGGTTCCGGAAATATCCGCAAACAACTGCTTTCCGCGTCCAAACTGCTGACAGCAGCAGGATGGGAAATTAAAGAAGGCAAGCGTGTAAATTCTGAAACAGGAGAAGAACTAAAGTTTGAGATTTTACTGATCTCTCCGGCTTTCGAACGGATTGTACTGCCCTTCAAGAAAAACCTTGAACGAATGGGGATTGAAGCAAGTGTTCGTGTAGTGGATACCTCTCAATATGTAAACCGCATCCGTTCATTTGATTTTGATGTATTCGTGATGGTGATTGGACAGTCGCTCTCACCTGGCAATGAGCAGGATAATTATTGGAGCTGCAAAGCCGCCGAAACCAGTGGCGCGCGCAACTACATTGGCATCTGTAATCCCTCCATTGACAAACTGATCCGGCTGGTAATAGAAGCTCCAGACCGAGAACAACTGATAACCCGCACAAAAGCGCTGGATCGTGCATTATTGTGGGGGCACTATGTTGTTCCACATTGGCACATAAACTATTACCGTCTTTCTTACTGGAACAAATTTTCACGTCCTGCAATCACACCAAAATACAGCCTGGGATTTTTTACATGGTGGGTGGATGACACCAAAGAAAAGACAATGCTGGAAAATAAGCAGAATCTTTAATCATTTCCTGAATCAGGAAGATCAGCAGGCTGCTGCTTAAAAATGACTGCATATATCATCCGTCGTTTGCTGCTCGTTGTTCCAACATTGATTGGAATAATGACAGTAAACTTCGTCATCATCCAGATTGCTCCAGGAGGTCCTGTGGAGCAGATGATTGCGAAATTACAGGGTGAGGCTGTCAGCGCCACAGAGCGCCTCTCCGGAGGCGGAGAGGATGTTAAGGGGCAAAAAAAAGCAGTATCTGAAAAAACCTCAAAATATAGAGGCGCACAGGGGCTTGCTCCGGAACTGGTAGAAGAAATCGAACAAATGTACGGGTTTGACAAACCGATTCATGTTCGATTTTTTAAGATGATGCTGGATTACGCAACATTTGACTTTGGAGACAGTTTTTTCAGAGATCAAAAAGTTGTTGATCTGGTATTGGAAAAAATGCCGGTATCAATTTCACTTGGAATCTGGAGTACCCTGGCAATCTATTTGGTCAGCATACCCCTCGGTATTCGCAAAGCTCTCAGGCACGGTTCCCGCTTTGATGTATGGAGCAGCACTGTTGTGATTTTAGGCAATGCTATACCAACATTTCTATTTGCCATCCTTTTAATTATTCTTTTTGCCGGAGGAAGCTATTTCAGCTGGTTCCCCTTGCGCGGACTGGTTTCAGATAATATTTCCACCTTACCCTGGTGGCAGCAAGTACTGGACTATTTCTGGCACCTGGTGCTGCCGATCACGGCGATTTTAATAGGCAGCTTTGCCTCATTGACTATGCTCACCAAAAACTCTTTCCTCGACGAAATTAACAAACAATATGTGATAACTGCTCGAGCAAAAGGCATAGCAGAGAGAAGAGTAATTTACGGACATGTTTTCCGGAATGCTATGCTGATTATAATTGCCGGATTCCCGGCAGCTTTCATCGGCATGTTTTTCACAGGATCTCTGCTAATAGAAATTATATTTTCTTTAGACGGACTGGGGCTGCTGGGCTTTGAATCTACAATTCAGCGTGATTATCCTGTAATGTTCGGAACACTCTTCATATTCACATTGCTCGGTCTGATAGTAGGAATCATCAGTGATTTGATGTACACAGTGATTGATCCCAGAATCGATTTTGAAACCAGAGAAACTTAAAAAATGAATCCTATCACACGTCGTCGGCTGCATCAATTTCGTGCAAACCGCAGAGGTTTCTGGTCTTTATGGATATTCCTTATCATTTTCCTGATCAGCCTTTTCGCTGAAGGTGTGGCCAACGACAAGCCCTTGCTTGTAATTTTTGAGGATCGTATTTTTTTCCCAGTGTTTGAAACTGTTCTGGAGACTGAGTACGGAGGTGAATTTACCACAGAGGCAGAATATCGTGATGAATATGTACGTGAATTAATTGAGGAAAAAGGCAGAATTTACTGGCCGTTGATTCGCTACAGCTATGATACCATCAATTATGATTTGCCTTCCGCTGCCCCATCTTTTCCTACCGGTGAAAACTGGCTTGGAACTGACGACCAGGGACGTGATGTAGTGGCAAGGCTTATTTACGGGTTCCGAATTTCAGTGTTATTTGGCCTGGTGCTGACAATCCTGAGCTCAATTGTCGGAGTTGCCGCAGGTGCAGTGCAGGGATATTTTGGAGGACGCATTGATATTCTTGGTCAGCGATTTATAGAAATTTGGTCCGGACTGCCTGTTTTGTTTTTACTGATAATTCTTTCAAGTTTTGTTGAACCTAATTTCTGGTGGCTGCTGCTGATAATGCTGCTTTTCAGTTGGATGGGGCTGGTTGGAGTTGTCCGGGCAGAATTTCTGCGAGGACGAAACCTGGAATATGTACGGGCCGCTCGTGCTCTTGGAATGAGTCACGTAAGAATAATGAGTCGCCATATTCTGCCTAACGCAATGGTGGCTACCATGACTTTTATGCCTTTTATTCTCTCCGGGTCAATTATTACCCTCACCGCTTTAGATTTTCTGGGCTTCGGTTTGCCTCCGGGCTCTCCATCACTTGGTGAGCTGCTTGCACAGGGAAAAGCAAATCTGCATGCTCCATGGCTGGGAATTGCCGGATTTGCGGTAATTTCTCTGCAACTAAGCCTGCTTGTGTTCATTGGCGAAGGAGTACGTGATGCTTTTGATCCACGTCACAATGTATAAAATCCTGAAAAACAATGCCCTCCAAACCAACAGGTTTCCCAGTGAATTTATGTTTGAAAGATGATTTGTGTAAGATTTGAAGAAGAATCACGACTATATTACTACAATGTAGGAGTTTATCATGAATACGCAGCATTACTTGTTACTGAAACGAAACATTGCAGTTATTTCCCTGATGATGAGTTTTGTTCTTTTAGGATGCGGTGATAGAGATGATAGAGGTGGCCCCGATAACGGAGACAGAAACAATAATGAAATCAATGAAGCTACAGGTATGTCGATATCACTCAAAGCCGACTTGAGCAGTTCTGCCGGCCTGCTAACAACTGACAGCAGCAATACAGCACGGCAGCATGTTGAAAATGCAATTTATCTTGGGATTAAGCCAAATCTGAGGGCTTTGTCTGAAATTCAGCGGTTAGACTCTACAATGAAATCTACTGATGACGAGAGTAATCTTAAAAAAGTCAATGATAAAGGTGAAGTATCCTCTACTATGGAGGCTGAAAAAGGGGAGTGGGCACCTTCAATGCCTATAATCAGTTCTATCGGCATAAGCCCAAATAAAGATGTATACCTGCATTTTGAACGTAATTTTATTTATCGGGCATCTGATGATTCAGGTGATACATGTGACGATCCCTGGTCTGCTTCTTCACCATGCAGTTGTCAATTATTCAAACTCAATAACACTTTGACTGAATGGATTGCTGGCAGCGTTACACCGGAATTCAACAACATGGAATGTATCGACAATGAGCATCGCATTGATCAGTGGCAGCAAACAGGCGCAACTTTTCAATTTGATTCCAGTAACTATGTGTATTACATGGCAGGTTTTGAAAATGCTGATGGAACAGTGCTTTACAAAGTTTCGCCTACTAAAGTCAACGGTAAATTTACCAAAACCGAGATGGTTAACCGCAGTATTTGTATTCGTGACTGGCGTGTAACAAACAAGGGAGGATTATTCTATGTGGGTGAAAATTGCGTTGACGGTAATTGGTCTGGCGAAGGTGCTTTCTTCCGGTATGTCAGCCCAACCGGTACTTTGACTGAAATTGCCCGTAACTGGTGGGATTACAATTTTGAACCTATTGAAGGAGCTACCGGAGATCAGGTGCTGTTTTACGGACCTGATCCGGATTCTTCCGCTGTAGCCCAATGGGATTCCGCCTGTCTGTTCAAGTTTGATCCGGCACTCACTGCAGGCTCAAGGGCAACCAAGTTGGTGACTTGTAACCAGCACATTTGGGACTGGCTTGAACTAAGAAGAACTGCCGATATTGAAACCTATGGTAACTACCAAACCTGGAACTCCCCTCCATTTGCATGGCGTCAGGAGTACAGCAACCGATGTTTGAATGACAGTGATACTTTCATAGGTGGAAGTAGTGGCAGTCCTGTAAAAAATATTGTGCAGGATTCGTCCGGAAAAGCATATATTGTTGGTGATATAAGTAAGAAAAATGCTGGAGCTTTTACATGTGGTTTAGAAATAAAAGGTAATCATTGTACTCTGAGTGGAGTTCCTGCTATAAGAAACGCATCCGGAAATTATACCAACAGCAGCTGTACAGGTGACGGTGGAGTTTGGAACATGCCTGGATGGTGTGATGGAGGGAACTATGCTTCCACACCCTCTACGTGTACCGGTACATGGAAATCGTACGGCCAGTGGTACAATGATATAAAATACATAATTGACAATGCCAGCAATGTTACAAACTATGAGAACGGACACATTTGTCAGGAGCCCGGAGACAACAGCAGTAGTTTTTCAAGCGACCTAACTGTAACTGGAGACAACGACACAACATTAAAATTGAAAATCAATCATATAAATTGTACTGAGCCATCTTCAAAATGGACCACTGCATACAAGGGGATGGCGTATGTAAACCCAACTACGAATATGCTTGATTTGAAGTCCGTGACAAGTGAGCAAGTCACACAAATGTGGTTGGTTAATGATAGTCTATATTATTCATCATACGCGCAGAAGTACCTTTTTATGAGGAATGTCGATAATGCGACTAACACAACACTGCTGACTGACTTTGAGGTATATCATGCCGGTCCTTCCCCACGAAGCAGTGGATGGTTACTTTTTGATGGGCTGGATTTTACTAACAATTCATATTCATTTGGTGATTTAAACCCAACAGCATCAGATGTCAAAGGCTCAATTATAAAAGCTACAGGACTTTCTGGACGAATCAAATCAATGGTGATCTATGGAGGGAAATAATTAAAATAAGGTGTCGATTTTGGACATGCTTTGAGTATGGATAAAAAAGCAATATTTTCAATAAGTAACATACAGGAGATTAACTGAAATGGAGTACGGATAGAGCAAAAGAGGCAAGATCGTTATGTTCATGTCTCTTTGCAAAGGAGGTAATATGAAAAAGCAGATTGGACATATCGTAACAATTATATTATTTGCGTTGATAATCTCGGCCTGTACTCAACAAAAACAGGTGCAGATAAAATCGGCTTTTTCAGGGGATTATCCCACTATACAAATCAGACAAATGTGGCATGTATGCAGTATTTCATTCCAGCAGAATGCACCATATACACCTTTTCCTGAAATGATGCAGATGTGTGACTGCTATGTAGATCACATGCGAAAAAATTATACTTCACAAGGCCTCAATAATTTGCCGGAAAATGCAGGCGAATTAATCGGAGAACAGTTGATAAAGACTTGCAATATCATTCAAAATCCTTCCGAATCCTCCTTCATGTAAAGCCATCTGGATTGATGTAGCTTCGATACATTGATTCAATTGCAATACTTGAAAAGGTGTCATTAGTTATATTTCAGATAAACATGTATGCGCATTCGCCAGGTTGGAATATAAAACCTGTGAAATGCTTATACAACATGGCGAAAAACTTTCTTTTGTTAGATTAGTTTGGTATAAATTCACAAAGTAGAATTAATATTACACACAAGAATCGTAAGTGTTTACACCAACAATCAGGTTTTGAGATACAAAATGAAGAAAGAAGAAAAAACTACTATCCAACCTTTAAGCGGCACAGTAGTTCCGCGATTTGCAGGGCCTTCCACATTTGCCCGACTACCTGAAATCCGTGATGTCGAGCACTGTGACATTGCTATACTGGGGATACCTTTTGACGCAGGAACAAGCTATCGCCCCGGCGCAAGATTTGGTCCACAAGCTATCAGACAGGCCTCAAGACACCTGCGTACTCAATATCACCCCTCTTATGACACAGAACCATTCATAGAACAACAAGTAGCTGATGCAGGTGATATTACATGTAATCCATTCAACATTGTGGAGTCAGTCGAGCAAATACAAACCGCCGCGACTGATATGTTGGGGAAAGTTAACAGCATCATCAGTCTTGGAGGAGACCATACTGTTGCCTTGCCATTGCTTCGTGCAGTGAATCATTATCATGGAGCAGTCGCGCTCGTACATTTTGATGCTCATCTGGACACATGGGATACCTACTTTGGAGCACCATATACTCACGGTACTCCGTTCAGACGAGCTGCTGAAGAAAAACTGTTCCTTGACCATGCCTCAATGCATATTGGAATTCGCGGACCTTTATACAGCCGTAACGATCTTATCACTGATGAAGAATTAGGCTTTAAGGTGGTGCATTGTGATGAATTCCAAACTGAAGGGGTGGAGCATGTCACCAAACGTATCAAAGAACGTGTGGGAAATAATCCAATTTATTTATCAATAGATATTGATGTTTTGGACCCCGCACACGCTCCTGGCACAGGTACTCCCGAAATTGCCGGAATGTCTTCACGGGAGCTGGTAAATGTTTTGAGAGGCTTGGCTGGACTTAAAATAATCTCTGCCGATGTTGTAGAGGTTGCTCCCGCGTATGATCAGGCAGAGTTGACTTCACTTGCGGCAGCAACCATAGTATATGAAATCATTAACCTGCTGGCACGTTCGCCAAACCAAGAATGAGATAGATTTAGAAGGATTATTGTTAATGAATGGGAATAAAAAATACTAATTATTTAAATGATTAAATAAATCCATTTGAAGTATAACTTTTTCATTTTCCTTTGGAGGTGCACTACTTTTACCACTGCCGACTTCAACTGTACTGGATCCTAATAAATTTACATAACGTACATTCTTATAATATGGGAACCTCAAAATAAAACTGCCCTCCTCAAGATATTTTTCATGTTCATGCTTTGATTCTCCCGAATTTTCAGTTGAACCTTGTGGCATTAACGGGACCCTAATAATCCTGGGATTACGAATTTTAACTTTCTTAATCTCATTATTCCTGAAATCAGCTAACTGAAAAACTAAGTCATATGGCATTGACCCATATACAGATAATGCAGGGTAGTTCTCTTTAATGACCCAAGCTTTGTCAATTGAATAATCCTCATTAACAAATTTAACCATAACCATCAATGTTCCTGCTCGTTCATGGGCATTGATTGATGGACATACGATTAAAAAGAAGGTTCCTGTAATCAACACTGTCGCTACTTTAAATATAGATCTCATTTTATCTCCATCATTGCAGGGTAACAGACCAATTAATTGTACTGGATGAAGTTGAATTATCCTTACGAATTACTCCTGTCCAATCCCATATTTTTGCTGTAACTGTGTAGTTGTCCGTCTTGTTGTCACAGCATGAAAAGCTTGTTGAATTCTTTTGACTAGACACATTATCTACATACCAATCTACCTGTTGGCTTGAGTTATCTATTGCTAGTTCAATCGAGTAATTTAGTGTTGATCCTTGGGCGTGAGAGACAATGGAAGACGAGGGTGTTTTGCTGTAATATGTTGTTGTCAATGCTTGATATACTGCCATGGTCCATGCTTCCATATTGACAACATAAAAAGGTTTATTATGGCCCCTCATAATTGAATTGTAAACAGGACGCCAGACACCTGTCTCAACATAATTTCCACCTTCAAAAAGTCCAATACACGAAAGAGAATTCTGCCCACACAGAACTGCATTCTGGTCATCCATCCAAATATTCCATTTGACTGTTGTATTATCATTATTGATTGTAACGTTAGGTTGTGAGGGCTCAGATGATGGCGCACTGGTGCCGCCATAGGTGTATTCATCTGCCAATCCAGCAAAACTGTGTCCCATTTCATGCAGAGCTACATTATTTGAAGCAGAATTCAAGGAAGCAGTACCCAAACCATAACCACTATAGCCTGCACCACCATATTTTGTGCTGTTTACTAATATAATTACATTATCATATTGGGGAAAAACTGTTGAGACTTTACTGATTACAGTCGATGCATTAATGCAAAGTAGTCGTTCCATACCATTACACCAGTAATAAGCACCATAAGCAGATTCAGTTGAGCAGGACACATTATCCGACGTACTATAATCTATACAATCTGTTTCGGAAATTGCATCCAATCTATGGACATTCCATCCGTTTTTATGGTTTGTAATGTTGTCATCATATGCAAACATATAATCGATATAAGATTGGGCAGCAGTATAAAAAGAATCCATCTGGCCTGCATTGAATCCATCGCCGGTAATCACAAGGTCAACACCTTTCCCATCGCAACGACCTTGTAGTGTCACATTATCAGAAGAGCGAGTTGTAAAGCCAGTGGCAGTTTCATACTGACTACTCATGGTATTTCCTTGAGTGTCTTTGACTGCAGTTTTAACTCTAATTTTGTAGTTCGTTGATACTGAAAGATTGTCACGTGGATCTAATTTGAAAGTTTTATCTGAATTAGAACTGGAAGGAGTTGCAGACATTTTAACACAATTACTGAAATTATCTGAAGACAACTCTATTGATCCGGAACAGCTTGTATTAGATGTGTTAGTGGTGACCGAAGTAATATCAATTGACTCCGAAAAAGTAACTGATATGTTATCATTTATTAAAATCGAACAATGGTTTTCAATCGGATAGATAGAAGAAACAGTTGGTGCAGTTGTTTCAATTGTAAAAGAAGTTATTGTTAAAGTATTGCTTACATTTCCTAATGAATCTTTAACTAAAATTGTACAGTCAGCATAAGTTCCATCATTCAAAGAATTGAAGGTGATAGTGTTGTTTCCACTAGTTGCAGATGTTGTCCCTGATGAACATGAACCACCATAAGTAATTGTGCCTGCTTCGGTTGATGAGAAAGTGTAATTTGGTGTACTGTCATTAAAAGGAGTTGTTACAGATGTAACTTCTGCAATAACTGGTGCTGTAGTATCAGTAGTAGAGGTTGTGTCATTGTCGGTCGTAGTGGAAGTAGTTGAAGAACCACCACCATCACTACTACTACAGGAGATGATGTTCAGACTGAAACAGAAAATTATAAAAATGAATAAAACCTTTTTCATCATTATGTTCTGGTTCAGTAGAAATCCTAAAAAACAGGATGTCGTTTATAATTGGTAAGAGTACAAAATTCAGGGTATGAGTTTAAACATTTGTTTGTTAACATTCTACTTTCATTTTTGAGATATTTTTGTTTTCTTTTAAGTCTGGCATGATTGAGTTTTTTCCTCCTTTCCTGATGAATTTCGGTGTCTCTGCCGGTGAGTTGATCCAGCGGAGCAATGTAGCCATTGGCACTATGCAACCGTTGATTGTTGTAGAAGGTGATGTAAGACTCAATGACAGCTTTAGCATGAGCCTGACCGAGTAATGCTTTTCGCCTGATGCATTCGTTCTTGATCGTAGCATGGAATCGTTCCACTTTTCCATTGCTCCGGCTGGGACTTTTTCTAAAGCAGCTTGTTGGACAATGGCAACATCTTTTTCTTTCATGCTCTCTCTGAGATCCCAATGAACAATGAAGCAACTGTAGCCGTCCAGCACACAAATTAAAAAATAAAAGCGATGTTCAATCTTGACATAAGAAATATCCGTATGCCAGTGTTGATGGGGCTTCAGAGGTTGTTTAAAGCCTTTACCCCTGCTTGTATTATCAGCTTTCTTTTGAAGCATTCCGGCCTCCTTCAGAACACGATAGACTGAAGAAGGGCTGGCATAAGCAATATCCTGGTCAATCATCATATAAGCGCATCGTCGATAACCATCACCGCAGTGTGAGGAGAAGTAATGGACAATTGTCTGCTTCTCTTGCGCGCTTAACCAATACTCTTTGGGCATGGCTCCATTATGTCGATTTGGCTCTCCATATCGCTTTCTCCAGGCAATAAGTTTATCCTGGCGCAAACCGAATGAGCTGCAAAACCAGTTATCTCGCAGTCCGCTACGTTGCTTCCAATGACTGATGAAATCAACGATCTGATCACGAGTAGACGATGGAACCCAGTGCTCTTTTAATGATTCGCCCCAATCTTTTTTTTTAAGGCAATATGTTCGCTCAACAACTCGGCAATTACCTCGTCCTTTTGAGATAGTTTC